>SAMEA3663112__coassemble_24_pt1 | contig 131137 bp, 108 predicted proteins | sample SAMEA3663112__metabat2_low_PE_006 | metagenome-assembled genome bin SAMEA3663112 (sample SAMEA3663112) | pig gut metagenome | biome: pig gut; feature: pig-associated habitat; material: faeces | place: Denmark | collected 2012
AGTATAATGGATATAAAACATCTTTTCAATGGAGCGTATTGAATCACGTTAAATCTAACCGAAAAAAAAGTGGTGAATCAAGTAAAAATCTAACCCAAAATAGAAGCCTGATGAGGGCTGAAAAATGGGATTGGATATGAAAACAAAAAAGAAACTGACGGAAGAAACGGCTAAAAGATACTGCAAGGCCGGCAAAAAGCAGAAGTCAACAATCATAGATGAGTTTATTGCGACAACCGGATATAACCGAAAGTATGCTATCCACATACTCAAAAATGCGGCAAAAATAAAAATTACGCACTTCAACAACGTCGAGAAAAAGTCCGTGCAGGTAATCACAAAACAGCGGAAGAAACGAATCTATGTAAAATATTATGGAGCTGAAGTAAAGGACGAAATCGTCCGCCTGTGGATTTTCTCGATGTTTCTCTGTGCAAAACGACTCGTCTCTTTTATCCGTGACAATCTTGATTACTTTTCTACAAAATTCGGCTACAGCGAAGAGATGAAACATAAGCTCTCAAAAATCTCAAGTGCAACAATCGGAAGAATGATAAGCCCGGAGATTTCAAAATACAGTATTCGTGGAATCTCTACAACACGGCCGGCTAAAAACCTGAATAAGCTGATTCCAATCCGCGTGTATTTTCAATGGGACACACTGGAACCGGGCTTCTTTGAGGCTGATACCGTCGCAAACTGCGGAATGAGCACTGAAGGACAATATATATCTACCCTGACACTTACAGATGTATTTTCAGGCTGGACGGAAAACAGAGCTTTACTGAACAAGGCACAGCGTTGGGTAAAAGAAGCTGTTGATGATGTAAAGAAAAAACTTCCGTTCCAGATGAAAGGACTGGACAGTGACAACGGAAGCGAACTGAAGAATACACAGCTTCTTGGATGGTGTCAGGAAAATCATGTAGAGTTCACAAGAAGCCGGCCTTACAGGAAAAATGACAACTGTTATGTCGAACAGAAAAATGATAGCGTGGTTCGAAGAATCGTCGGATATTATCGTTTTGAAGGTGAAGAAGCGAGGGCTGTAATGGCTGAGCTTTATGAAACCTATAATCTGCTGGTAAACTATTTTTTCCCTTCGATGAAAATCCAGAAAAAAGAAAGGATTGACGCAAAGGTAACTAAAAAATATGATGATGCCAAAACTCCGTACACACGGCTGATAGAATGTGAGTCACTTCCAGAAGAAGCAAAGCAGGAACTCAGGCGAAGAAAAAATGCTTTAGATCTGGAAACACTTCTACAAAGAACTCAGGAACTCCAGACGAAACTTATTGCTCTGGCAGTTCCATGGTCTAAATAATTACGGTTAGATTTTTACTTGAGTAACCGAATCTCTTTGGGTTAGATTTTTACGTGATTCAATACGTCCCTTTGGGTAGTGTACACTACCCAAATTTTTAAAGAAAAAATTTGTTGGCTCCCACCTGATCGGCGCAGACTCCGCTTCGAGCCCTGCTTCTTTCTGACTGGTGCTTGTCTTGAAACCAAAAAAAACACTGCTAACATTACTAGCAAGTTTTCTGTTTTAGCTGGGGCAGGACTCTCCCTACAGTCGCAGACTTCCTGTCTGCTCCTTCCGGGCCGGCTGCATTCGCTGACGGCGACTTCCTGTCGCCTTTTCGCCTTTGGCGCGCTCATTTCGCTTCGAGTCCTGATACTATATGACTGATATGGCATTTAAAATACGAAAGCCTTACCAGACGAACTGATAAGGCTTTTTTATTTTAGCTGGGGCAGGACTCGCCCTACAGTCGCTGACATCCTGTCTGCTCCTTTCGGGCCGGCTGCATTCGCTGACGGCGACTTCCTGTCGCCTTTTCGCCTTTGGCGCGCTCATTTCGCTTCGAGTCCTGATACTATATGACTGATATGGCATTTAAAATACGAAAGCCTTACCAGACGAACTGATAAGGCTTTTTTATTTTAGCTGGGGCAGGACTCGAACCTGCGGCCTCCGGGTTATGAGCCCGACGAGCTGCCAACTGCTCTACCCAGCGTCGTAATTAAGTAGAAATAATATACCTAAAAAACGGTGGGTATGTCAATACTTTGGTTTCTTACACTCTTGTTTTTTCTGTTTCCTCGTGCTGCTTTTCCAAAACTTCCATTACATGATCAATCATAGCCTGCTTCTGGTCTTCACAATCAGCTGGAAGGCTGTCCAGGAATTCCTTTCTGTACTTCTTGCATTCAATTACCTTGCTTGCAGTGAAAACAACTTTATCTCTCACGCACAAATCACTGAGCATGTCTTCTTCATGTCCAGGCTGCATCTGCAAAACTGATCCATTAATGCTTACAAAAAGTGCAATATCAAAAAGACGAAGATAACTGTCAATTTCCTTGAGACCACGTTTTGTTTCCGGATGGCCTGGTCTGTATCTTGTTCCTGATGGGAATACCAGAATCACCTGTCCACGCTTCTTGCAGTCATCCATTGCACGCATTGCTGCCATGTTTATTTTTCTTGCCTTCTGTTCTTCTTCTTTTTTCTCTTCTTCTGACTGAGCCTTTTCTGAAGCCTTATCCAAACTTCTTGTAGGATAAATAACTACACGCGAAAAACTTTCTGCAAATGCACGAACTGCTGGATTTGCCTCATTCAACTTCATTCCGGCAACTGCTACAATCTTATCTGCAAATTCTGTGAGCTTTCCATCAGAATTATGTTCAAGCATGTAAATGAATTCTGGAAGATCAGTATTTGAATAATGTTCCAAAAGAAGAAGCCCTGACTTTCCTGACTTAACCTGATTGAAAAAATCCACAAAATTATCCATATTCTTGAAATAACTTGCTGGATCAAGATTATCAGAAACCAGCTTGTCGATGAATTCCTTGTTCTTCAAGTTTGCTGGCTGATAAACGTTTGTGCTGTCAATTTTTGCTGCTGCCACAGAATTGGCCAACATTGCCTTGAAATACTCTCCATAAGCTTCACGAATGCTTTTGTTTTCCATATAAATCTTTGTACCCCAAAATTATCATTATCCCAAAATCAATTTCTCGAATTCCAGGACACAAACCAATTTTAAGTCACACATTAGACTGATGTCAATTACTAAATCATCCCGTCATCAATTAATAACCAATGCATAGTTGCTCACAAAAAAACTTATTTATGCTAGTATTTCAATATGAAAAACTTTGCAGCAAAAACACTTGCATTCTTCAAAAAGGAACTCATGCTTTCCGTGGCCCTCATAGCCGCAATCGCATCATTATTCATAACTCCGCCATCAAAAGATCTCCTCTCATCAATTGACTGGAAAACTCTCGCAACACTTTTCATGCTCCTAAGCACACTTGAAGGCTTCAAAAAAGAAAACATATTTTCACCACTTCTGCGAAAGACAAGCAGACTTGGTTCAATGATTGCACTCACATTCTTTTTTGTCTTCAGCGTATTCTTCACATCCATGTTTGTAACCAACGATGTTTCTCTGATCATATTCGTTCCATTGACAATAATTTTATTCAGGGCCGGAAACAAGGAAAAATTCATACTGCCTGTTCTGACACTGGAAAACATCGCTGCTATCCGCGGAAGCCTTTTGACTCCATTTGGAAGCCCGCAGAATTTGTTTCTCTTCAGTCAAAGCGGAATCAGTGCACCAGAATTCATGATGATGATGTCTCCACTGTGGATTGCAAGCGCAGTCCTTCTTAGCGGATTCATCATCATTTTGTACTGCAGAAACTTAAGGGAAAAAATCGAAATAACCGGAACAGACTTTTGTCCTGAATGGGATTCCTCAAGAAAAGGCAAGCGAACACTCTACTTCATCCTGTTCATTCTCATAATTGCAACAATCGTAAGCCGTACTGTTTACTGGCCATACGTAACTCTTCTCGTTTTTGTGACACTGCTTGTTTTTGACCGTCAGATTCTTCTCCAGACTGACTACGTTCTTTTGCTCACTTTTCTTTGTTTCTTTGTTTTCAGTTCATCAATTTGTCACAATAACAACATTGCAAAATTTCTTTCAGATCATGTCTCAGATCACGAATACATCTGGTCCATCTTGCTCAGTCAGCTGATTTCCAATGTTCCTGCTTCCATTGTTCTCTGGCCTTTCACAAAAAATCTTGTAGGCCTTCTCTACGGACTTGATTCTGCAGGCCTTTGTTCAATCATTGGTTCTCTTGCCAGCGTCATCAACTTGAGAATCTACTCCCGCGAATATCCTGCAAAAAGCATGAAATTCATGTTCGTGTTCACCATAATCAGCCTTGCTTTCTTTGCTCTCGTCGTGGCTCCTCAATATTTTGCCATTCCAGTCGTAAGCAATTGGCTCGGTCTCTAGGATCATTTTTTTTCCGGGAGTTCCCTTCCTTCCATCGCAAGGCTCAGTCAGTCAGGTCGGGCTTTGCGTGGCTTGGTACCCGCGGTCCTTCGGACTTGCTTCGCAACCACTCCAATCCCTAACTCAAAAAAACACCCGGTAATTTCCATAGCATAAAATTTACTTCCTATCCAGTAATCGCATTAGTGGTCGTTCAATAATTATCTGACGCGCAAATTCAATTGCAGAACAACAGGCAAAAACAGCCGGCACTACAACCAGCATGTATGGAATCAGCATGGAAGATGATGTCCATTTATCAAGACCACATATTCGGTGCCAGATTATCTTGTTAAGAAGAAGATTTTCATGAATCAGGTAAACACCAAATGTTGTTCCTGCCACAATATTAATGAACCTGCTGAAAGATATTTTCAGATTCTTGAAAAATCCAAAAATAAATACTGCACAAATCAAGACAGGAATCTTTTCAAACCCACCATAAGGGTACAGATAAACAAAAGCAAAATGATTTTTAACAAAAGGAATTCTTTCACCGTATGAAACCATCACAAAATTCCATGCGCCAAAACACAGGCAAAGAAAAATGCCGGCAATCAGATTTTTCCTGCCAGATTCAAGAAACCTAGGATTATAAATCCTGATGTACGATGCAATATAAAATCCAAGGATAAAATAAAACAATTTTGAAGCAACATACATTTGCTGGAACCAGAGATACGGAAGAACTGTTCCCATAACCATCATTGTTACAATCAAATTCCTGTGCATTTTTTCAGGAAGACTCTTCAATGACAGACTTAAAAACGGAAGGAACACGTAAAAAACCAGATAGGTTGAGGCAAACCAGTTATTCGATTTCAAGGTTGGCAAAAGGGAACGAATCAAATCCTTTCTGGTCATGGGTTGTGCTGCCTCAAAAAAAGAGCGTGCAGGATATCCATCATTTGAAAATCCAATGACTGGAGTTTTGAGAAAATACAGAACAAGACCAATGGTTGCCGAAGTAAAGAAAATCTGAAACCAAAGCTTAAAAACTTTTTTCCAGGAAAAATTCGTGACAGCACCAAAATATCCGGAAATCAAAATAAACAGCCAGTTTCCGAGCAGTCCAGTCCATACTGAAAAACTGCTTGCCACATTCGAATTCAATGAATGAGAATTCTCCGGAGAAAACCAAAGTCCCTGCTGGCACAAATGGTGAAGAACAATCAAAAGCATGGCAACAATTCTCATAAGCTCAAAATTTGAATCTCTCTGCTTTTTTTCCTCAACCTGAGTAGTTCTTTCTGCCTGAATGCCGCTCATTTTTTCTCCAGTTTTAATATTCTTTCTTCAGTATAAATGTCCATCATCAAAAACTCAATGTCATATTTAAAATACAAAAGCCCCTCCAAGTTTTGAAGGGGCCCCGCAATTATTTCATGAAAACTCTATCAGTCAATTGCAGACATATCTGCAACATCCTTTTCATAATCAACACCTGCAATATCAAATCCGTTGATTGCAAGGAAGTCATGGCGAATTGCATCCATATCAACAAATTCGTTTACAGTTTCTTCTGTTACCTTTGGCATGATCTTGTCAACTTCTGCCTGAACTGAAGCATCCATTTCCCAGTCATCCATACGGATTCTTCCAGATTCATCAACAGCAACCTTCTTGTCTGCAGTATAAAGACGTTCTGCAAAAAGACGTTCCATCTGTTCAATACATCCTTCGTGTGTTCCCTTTGCCTTCATGATCTTGAACAAAACACCAATGTACTGTGTGATGATTGGGATAACTGAAGATGAACGAGTAATAAGAGCCTTGTTTACGCTGACATAAGCTGCTCCACCCTTTGCCTTGAGAACTGCATCAATATTCTTTGCGCGTGCTTCAAGATCCTTCTTTGCCTCACCAATTGTACCATCGCGGTAGATTGCATGTGAAAGTGATGGTCCAATGTATGAATAAGCCAGAGTACGGCAATCATCTGTAAGAACACCTGCTTCTGAAAGCTGCTTGATCCATCTTTCCCAGTCTTCTCCACCCATAACCTTTACAGTGTTAGGAATGTCATCACCTTCTGCTGGCTGAGCTTCCATGTGACCAATCTTTCCTGTCATCATATCAAGGCTTGGGCCTGCATATACTTCACCAATTGGCTTGATTACAGACTTGTAAAGAACCTTTGTATCTGGATCTGTGCGAACCGGGCTGGCAAGTGAATAAATTACCAGGTCAACCTTTGTTCCCCAGTCCTTAATCTGCTGGATAACTGTTGCACGGCATTCATCACTAAAAGCATCTGCGTTGAAAGTAACAGTCTTGAGACCAGCTGCCTTTGCATTCTTGTCAAAAGCAAGGTTATTGTACCATCCAGGAGTACCTCCCTTAGTCTGTGATGCTTCTTTTTCAAAAGAAACACCGATTGTATCTGCACCATATTCAAAAGCTGCAGTTATACGGCTTGCAAGTCCATAACCTGTGGAGCAACCAAGAACCAAAACTGTCTTTGGAGCATATCCGCCCTCTGCAAGAGTCTTTGTTCCTCTCTTTGCTTTCTGAGCCTTAACATAGTTAATCTGATTTTCTGTTTCCTTTGCGCATCCAATTGGGTGAGCGTTGATACAGATGTTAGAACGAATCATTGGTTTAATAACAGCCATTGGTTTCTCCTATAAAATATCATGAAAAATTTATGACGTTATTCTACTCCCCTAAACTCATTGCGTCAATTAATTTTAATGACAGATTAAGCATATGTGTCAGTCTTTTTAAGATTTTTCATTCTTTCTTCCATATATAAATATCATTTCAGACATTGTCTAATCTGTTTTTTTTCTATATTCTATCTTTCGAAGCACACACTCTGGGAAAAGTAATTTTTTCACGATTTGCTTTTCTAAAGAATCTTCGGAGGAAACTATGGCTGACCAGGCTTTACTTGATAAAATCATGGAAACACTTGATGCTTTCAGGCCTCAGCTCAATGCTGATGGTGGAGACATGGAATTCATTTCTCTTGATGAAAACAACAATGTACACCTTAGACTCACAGGTGCATGCGGTGATTGTCCAATGGCAACTATGACATTAAAAATGGGTATTGAAAGATATCTCAAGGAAACTTGCCCGGAAATCAACGAAGTAATACAGGACGAATAGGATGAAAGCAGAAAACGGAAAATACGTATCCATTAACTATGTTCTCAAAAATGATGAGGGAACAATAATCGACCAGTCAAATGGAGAACCACTCGGATTTGTTCAGGGACTCCACTACATTTTGCCTAAGCTCGAGGAAGCAATTCTTGGACACGAAGCTGGCGACAAACTCAGCGTTGTTCTTGAAGCAAAAGACGGCTATGGCGAATATGATGAGCATCTTATTGCAGAAGTTGAACGCAAGATGTTCGAAACAGACATGCCAATCGAAGTTGGAATGGCTTTCCAGGCAATGACTGCAGTTGGTCCACAGATTGTTCGCGTTACAAAGGTTGGCGAAGACAAGATTACAGTTGATGCAAACCATGAACTTGCCGGTGTAAGACTTCACTTTGATGTTGAAGTAGCAGAAGTTCGTGATGCAACAGAAGAAGAACTAAACCCTCAGTCCTGTGGCTGCGGTGGATGTGGCGGCGGTTGCGGAGGAAACTGCGGTGACGACTGTAACTGCGGCGGTGGATGCGGGGGCTGCGGAAACTAATCCAGAACAGAAAGTTCCCTGAGGATCTTATCTCGGTTCTCAACTTTAGTTTGGGTTCCAAGCTCAATCCTCACATCTGCAAGTGAAGAATAAATTTTTTCTCTTGCATCATAAAATTCATGAAAGATACTCTCCGCATCGGCTTTGGTGCGGGGATTTTTTTTTGCTATGTAGGCAGGCATGTTCCCCAATGTTCCGTCTGGAGCAACTGTTATTTCACGAACTACCCTTTCAGTAGCAACATTCTTGTCAGCACACAGATAAACCAAAATTCCCGTTTTTCTGAGAACTTCAATGGCCTCCGGATTGTTGCAGATTCCGCCGCCTGTGGCAATAACGGCCCTTTTGCCAGAAACAGAAAGGTCTTCGCACACCTTGCGGCAAGCCATAACTTCTGCCTTCTTGAATTCTCCCTCACCGCTTTCAGTATAGATTTCGCGGGGAGTTTTACCGGTCATTTCCGCAATCACATCATCAGTATCAAATGAATCACATCCTAGCTTTTCACTGATCATTCTTGCCTGAGTAGATTTTCCGCAATGCTTTATTCCCATGAGCACAATTGATTTCATTTCTATCCCCGATAAATCAAGAAAATTGCCGGAACCTTATTAATATCCGGCGCAGGATTTTTTTTCCACTGATCCACAGTCATGGTTCTTATGAACTCGCAGTCCGTTGTAATTCCACTGGCAATACAAAGTCTTGTGTCTTTTCTGCAGGTTTTTAGAATGGTTTCCAGCATCTTGAGATTTCTGTAGGGTGCCTCAATAAAAAGCTGAGTCTGATTCTCTTTCCATGCCCTGGTTTCAAGCTGTCTCAATTTTGTGGAACGTTCAGCAGGTTTTGCAGGAAGATATCCATTGAACGAAAATGACTGTCCATTGAATCCGCTTGCCATGACTGCAAGAATCATTGAACTTGGCCCAACAAGAGGAACAACCTTAAGCCCCCGCTTTTGAGCCATTTCAACTACACTGGCTCCAGGATCGGCCACTGCAGGACATCCAGCTTCCGAAATGACACCAACAGGCAATTTTTGTTTTTCCAGCGGATCCAGATACTTCCCGATTGATTTTACGTCTGTATGCTCGTTTAGTTCCAGAAACTCAAGGGAATCAATATCAATTTCCTTATCCACAAGTTTCAGAAACCTGATTGCTGATCTTCGGTTTTCAACGATAAAATGTTTTATTCCACAAATAATATTTCTGTTGTACTCAGGCAATACTTTTTCATAACTTGTATCACCAAGAGTCACCGGGATTAAATAAAGTGCTGATTCAAGTTTTTTCTGTGTCATATCAAAATTCCAAAAAAACAAATTACACTGACCGCGTCATTTTATGGGAGTTTTCCCCCACGGGCACTGCAATTGTAAAACAACTTGTGCGATTTGTCATCAATTGCAAAGTCAGGCATTTCCATAAATTGTCTGCCGGTTAAACTTTATCGAGAATATACCTTCACGGACAGAATGAAAAATTACATATAAAAATACTACCAGTCAGTCATAGACTGCCAAAACCGCTAGCTAGCGTCGCTACACACGCAGTCCGGTAAGGAAACTATCTTTCCGTCCTGCGAGTGTTTTCGTCAGTCTCTGCCTTCCTTCCCGTATTTTTATAAAACACTTGACTGCTGTCCGTAAGGGGGTATTCCCGAACTCTATAAACAAACCAGAGTTTTTTTTGTATACTTGAATTGAATAACAAGAATCGGAGGGTTTATGAACAAGAAAAAGGGTATGCTTTTTGCATTCATAGGATTTGCAGTTGCTGCATCTTGTGCACTTGTCTTTATCATCAATGCAAACAAAAGCGTTTCATATTCTGATGGTACCTGGAATGGAACTGGAGATGGTCGAAACGGTCCCATTGAAGTTTCAGTCACAATAGAAAACGGCAAGATTGTTTGTGCTGACATATTAAGCGAATCAGAAACTGACTTTGCAAAGCCAGCAATCAGAGCAGTTCTTGATCAGGCTGTAGCAAAGGGATTAATGAATTCCTTCGATGCAGTTTCAGGTGCAACCATTTCTTCAAAGGCAACTTTTGATGCCGTTAGGAATGCACTCAATGCTGCATCAGGAAAAACCGGATCTGAAGAAGAAGTAAAGGACACCAGCTGTGATGTTGTTGTTGTTGGAGCCGGTGGTGCAGGTCTTTCTTCAGCAATCAAGATTTCACAGGAAAACCGCAAGGTTATCCTCCTGGAAAAAATGGGAGTTGCCGGTGGTAACACAATTTCCGCAACAGGTGGACTCAATGCGGCAGAAACAAGAATCCAGAAGGAACTGGGAATCGAAGACACAAAGGAACAGTTCTTCAAAGATACAATGAAGGGCGGATACAATCTCAACATTCCGGAACTTGTAAAAAATATGACAGAAAAGGCTCCAGAAACAGTTGAATGGCTCATGGAACTTGGAGTTGATCTTTCTGATGTTGGCAAAATGGCTGGTTCAACAAATTCCAGAACTCACCGTCCAAAAGGCGGAGCTTCAATTGGTGCCCACATGATTCCTGTTCTTGAAGAAGCTGCAAAAAATTCCGGCGTTGATCTTAGAAAAAACTCAAAGGTTGTAGACATTATTTCTGAAAACGGAAAAGCTGCAGGCGTTATTGTTGAAACAAAAAACGGAAAGCAGTACAAGATCATGGCAAAGGCTGTAATTATTGCTTCAGGTGGATTCGGTGCAAACCCGGAAATGGTTGTAAAATACAAGAGTAATCTTGAGGGATTCGGAACTACAAACCACAAGGGAGCTACTGGAGATGCATTTGCATGGGTTGAAAAATTCAATGCACAACTCATTCAGATGGATCAAATTCAGACACACCCAACAGTTGTTCCGGGAAACGGAATAATGATTACAGAAGCAGTTCGCGGAAACGGAGCAATCATGGTTAACCGTGAAGGAAACCGCTTCGGAAGCGAGATGGCAACTCGTGACGTAATGAGTGCTGCAGTTCTTTCTCAGACTGGAAAGACAGCATACCTTGTTTTTGACACAAGCGTAAGAAAGTCTCTGAAAGCAATTGAAGGCTACGTAAAGAAGGGACTCCTTACTGAAGGCGAAACTCCTGAAGCACTTGCAGAAAAACTTGGAATGCCAAAGGAAGCTCTCGCACAGACCATCGCAAAGTACAACAAATATGTTCAGGATGGAAATGATCCGGAATTTGGACGTAAGGCAAGTGAAATGCCTCGCCAGCTCAACGAAGCTCCTTATTTTGCCGTAGAAGTTGGACCTGCAATCCATCACACAATGGGTGGAATCAAAATCAACGAAAAGGCTGAAGTTCTTGATGCAAAGGACAATGCAATTCCAGGACTCTATGCTGCTGGAGAAGTAACTGGCGGTATTCACGGAGGAAACAGACTCGGTGGAAACGCAGTTGCAGATATCTGTGTATATGGAAAGATTGCTGCAGAAAGCGCACTCAAGTACATCGAATAAAAAACCGGAAATCTAAAACAGGCAAAAGACTGTCAAGAAAATCAACATTCTTCAAAAATGAATGGTTTTTTTGGCAGTCATTTTTTTAACTAGTCCTCATATATTGGTTCAAAATCTTCTGCCGGATAACCACAAACCGGGCAAACATAATCAGCAGGAAGCTGTGATCCTTCATATACGAATCCACAAATTTTGCATTTCCATCCCACGATTTTTCTTTCTTCATAAGATTTTTTTGGCTTTATTGATTTCTGATATTCTGCATAAGTTAGCGGAGACTTTCCGTTCAAAACTCTTGCATCAACAACTTCCGCAACAAACATACTGTGAGTTCCCAGATCCTGAAAAGAAACTACCCTGCACGACAATACTGCACAAGCCGGATTCTTCAGATATGGATTTTCATTTTCATCCAGTGCATAATCAAGGCCGGAAAATTTTTCCATATCACGTCCACTATGCATCCCAAAACGCTCAATTGTTTCATAAGTGCAGGAATCATCCAGAACCGTAATGGCAAAAGTACCTGACTTTCGTACCATTGAGCAAGTCAAATTTCCATTCATGACAGAAATTGCCACCCGCACTGGATTTGATGCAACCTGAATGCACGTATCCGTAATGCAACCATTGATTTTATTGCCATCTCTTGAACCTAGAACAAAAAGTCCATAAGTCAATTTAATCAAAGCCAAATTGTCCATAAACCACCTCCAAACTGTAGTTTGTAAAAGTATACCCATGCCAGCTCACAGACCAAAGATTAAAAAATCATCACGGAACAAAACAATAACTAACAAATCACTTCAGGCTTTTTAATGACATCAATATTTCAAGAATCATTAATGTACCATAAACAATATTATATGGAACAATATTTATAAATTCGGTAGACTGTTAGAATGGACTTGGAATTTACACAGCATCTTTCCCATATTGAAGAAAACATCAAACAATTCTTGCCTCCCGAATCAAATTCCCAGTGGGCCCTGGACTCATTCGGAAAGGAAGATTGTGCTGTCGTCTCTGAACACATTCATCCACTTCTGGAAACAACAAGGTCTTTAGTGGATCTTGGAGGAAAACGCTGGAGACCTCTTCTTCTTGTTCTCTGCTCATGCGCCCAGTCCAATAATAATCCAGACAATCTCCAGATGGCATATTCACTGGCTCCTCTAGTTGAATTTGTTCACACAGCCAGCCTCATTCATGATGATATTGAAGACCACTCGGAAACTCGCCGCGGAAAACCGGCAGCCTACATCACATACGGAATGGACACTGCAATCAATGCCGGTTCCTGGTTATACTTTCAGGCTGCAACATGCATTGAAAAGCTAAACTGTTCCGTTCAGATGAAAAAAAATCTTTATTCAGTCTACACTATGGAACTCAGACGGCTTCATTTGGGTCAGGCAATGGATATAGCATGGCACAGAAATACAGAAAAAATTCCTACAGTCAATGAATATCTTGCCATGGTAAAAAACAAAACAGGAACTCTTTCTTCACTTTCCGCAAAAATCGGAACTCTCTGTGGTGGTGGTGATGAAGAAAAAATTCTCATGGCCGGAACAGTTGCTTCTGAAATTGGTGCCGGATTCCAGATCATTGATGATGTAATAAATCTCACTACAGGAAATCCTGGGAAAAAACGCGGTGACGACATCGTTGAGGGAAAGAAATCTCTTCCTGTCCTGATGTTTGTTCAATCAGCAGCAGAAGAAGACAAATCATCACTTCTTGAATGCTTCAAAACTGCAGGCAAAGATGGAATTGAAAGTCCTTGTGTTGAAAAAGCAATCAGTCTCCTTGAAAAAAACGGAGCAATAAAAACAGCCGCACAAAAGGGAATTGAATATATAGAAGAAGGCTGCAGAAACTTTCTTGATCTTTACGGAAAAGAAAATCTCTGGGCAAAAAAAATGGGCAGTCTGTTCAAGGCAATGATTCCGTCTCAGGTTATTGAATTAGCCGGAGGTATGCAGTAATGCGTGAAAGCTCAGAAAAGCTCAACAATCAGGCTATCAGATTTGCTCAGCGCGGAGAATATTTTGATGCCATTGCATGTCTCAAAAGGGCAATTACCGTCGAGAACTCAAATTTTTTGCTCTGGTTCAATCTGGGAATCACTTATAGGGATGCCGGTGATTTCAAGAATGCAAAGGATTCAATGGTCAGGTCAAACAAACTTAATCCCTATGATGAAGAAGTAATTGAAGCCCTTGCTAACCTCTGCATTTCACAGCGTAATTTTCAGGAAGCAATTTACTATTGCCTGAATGGTCTGGAAGTTAACAATATGAACCCTCACTTCTGGAATACACTTGGAGTAATCTACTTCAATCTTTCAGACTATGGTGAGGCTTCAGAACTTTTTGAACATGCAGTTTATCTGAACCCATACTATTACGATGCTGTCTTCAACTTAAGGGATACATACGAAGAACTGGGCAACAAAGTAGGTGCCGAAGAATGTGAGCGCATTCTAAAAACCTTAAACAAGGACGGTATATGATGACAGAAAAAGCCATTATTATTTCCTGCAAAGAAAAAATCATCGCCTGCCGTCTCGAAAAAACTGAATGCATAAGTTGTACTGCAGGCTGTGCCAGAAAAAAGGATATGTTTGAAGTAGACAACCCTTTGAATCTAAGCATTAAGGATGGAAAAATTATTTCTATTGCTGCATCAAAAAAGAATCAGGCAATACAGGGAATTTTCTCACTCCTCATTCCTTTTGCCTGTGCAGTTTCCGGATATTTTCTGGCTCCATTCATAGCCGGTTTATTCGGAAAGACAATTTCAAGCGATGGCAAAGCCGGATTTGTTCTGCTGTTTTTGTTTTTGTCATCTGCAGCAGTTTTTTCAATTACAAGAAAATTTCCACTTCCGGGAAAACCTGAAATTCTGGAAGTGCTTTAATAATAAAATATTTATAGAAGGAAAAAAATATGAGTAAGTACATTTTAGTAACAAGCGGTGTTTGTTCCAGCCTCGGCAAAGGAGTTGCTTCAAGTACAATTGGAAGTCTTCTCGAATGCAGCGGACTCAAGATTGCAATGATGAAATGTGATCCATACATCAATGTGGATGCAGGAAACATCAGTCCTTTCCAGCACGGTGAAGTTTATGTAACTGAAGATGGAGCTGAAACTGACCTTGACTTGGGTAACTTCTCTCGTTTTACTTCTGTAAACATTACAAACGATGATTGTATTTCCATCGGAAAAATCTATGAGAACGTAATTCAAAATGAAAGAGCCGGACGATACAACGGAAGAACTGTCCAGGTAATTCCTCATATCACAGATGAAATCAAACGCTGCATCCGTCACGTAAGTGCCACTACAAATGCAGATGTTGTTGTTGTTGAAATCGGAGGAACTGTTGGTGACATCGAAGCCGTTCCATATCTTGAAGCAGCAAGACAGCTTGTTCGCGAGCTTGGAAAAAAGAATGCAATCAGCGTTCACCTTACACTTATTCCGGTAATAACAGGCGGAGAACTCAAATCAAAGCCAACTCAGAACTCAGTAAAACAGCTTCAGCAGGTTGGTATTCAGCCGGATATTCTTATTTGCCGATGTGAAGGCGAAGTTGAAGAATCAATGAAAAAGAAAATTGCCAGATTCTGCAATGTTAAGTCAGACTCAGTTTTTGTTTCTCCGGATGTAAAGAAATCTATTTACGAACTTCCAGTTTTATTCCATGAACAGGGACTCACAAAAAATATTCTTGAAAAACTTGATATTGTGGACAAGTCAACTGATGTAAGCCAGTGGACAAGCTTCCTTGAAAAACTCAACACTCCATCAAAGAAAGTATGCATCGGAATGGTTGGAAAGAAGGATTATCTGGACAACTGCTACAAATCTGTTCAGGAATCACTTTTCCATGCAGCAGTAACAGGAAACAATGCAGAAATCATAATCAAGAAAATTGATGCAGAAACTCTTGAAGAATCTGACAACGCAGCATCATTCTTTGAAGGCGTAGAAGGAATCGTAATTCCCGGTAACTATGGTCAGCGCGGATTCATGGGACTTTTGAAAACTGTTAAGTATGCACGTGAAAACAAAATCCCTTATCTCGGAATTGATCTTGGAATGCAGCTCATGGCAATTGAAACAGCACGTTCACTTTGCGGATGGCAGGATGCAGACACAACTGAGTTCATTCAGAATTCAACTCACCCTGTAATCAGTCTTCCAGAAGAACAGAGCAGTCCAAGTGACGGAGTAATGAAACTAGGTGCATCACAGATTACAATCGAGCAGAACACAAAGCTTCATGAAATCTACAATTCTGATTCAATTTCAGAAAGACACCGTTCAAAATACTGCTTTGACAAGCGCTATGCAAATGAAGTTTCTGAACAGGGACTTATTATTTCTGCATACTCTGCAAGCGACAGACAGACTGAATCTTTTGAGTGGAAAAATCATCCATGGGGAATCGGCGTTCAGTTCCATCCGGAATTCATAAGCCGTCCATCTAAGCCACATCCTTTGTTCAACTCATTCATCAAGGCTGTCATTGGTAACCAGAAATAAATGAAAACTGTTTCGGGATTGATTTCACTGATTTTTGCATCCTCTCTTTTTCTGTCATGCTCCCTTAAGTATGATGAAGGATCTGAATCCAAAAACATCACTCCCGAACTGAAATTTGAAAATCTTCAGTTCAGACGATATGAAGACGAAAAAATCACAATGAAACTTTATGCAGAACAAATGGAACAATACAAGGGAAATGGTTCTGCCTATGCGAAGAAAACATCCTTCGAAACCTGGGATTCCGAAGGAAATCTGACTTCAGAGGGTTCCTGCATACTTCTGGGAATGGATCGGGAAAAAGAAACATATCTTCTTTTCAATGATATTGTAATGAACAATATTGAACAGAATTTCAAGATTTATGCTCAAAAACTGAAATGGGACTCAAAAACAAATCAGCTTACTTCAAGTGCAGACGAAAAAATCTATCTTCTGCGTGACGATGTTGAAATGGAAGGTTACGGCTTTTCTGCCAGCGGAGTATCAAAAAGTTTCTCATTTGAAAAACCTGTTACCGGAACAATCACTACAAAAGATGACCAGGAAGAAGGTGATCAATGAAAAAACTGATTGCGTTTATTTTTTTAATTTTACTTTTCACATCACTTTCAACTGCTGAAAAAATTTCCTTCCATGCAAAAAAAATGTCTGGAACTGCAGGAAACAAAAACAACTCCACAGTGCTTCAAGGCAACGCGCAGGTTAAAACTGAATCTATGGAAATTTTTGCAGAATACATTGAACTCTATGGAAAAGATTTCAGATATATAAAAGCCCGTGGAAATGTTAAGGGAATCAACACAGAAAGTGAAATGGACTTTACCTGCGAAAACATGAAGTATGACAGAAAAACAAAGATTGCTTCTCTAGAGGGAAATGTCCATTTAGTTGACATAAAGAATGATGTTAAGGCCGATGCTCAGATTATTGAATACAACCAGAATACGGAAATTGCCGTAATGCAAATTGGAATCAACCTTACGCAAAAAGATAATGTCTGCACCGGAGAACATGCCATCTACAAAAAAAATGAGCAGCTTCTTGAACTAAATGGAAATCCTCAGATAAATCAGAAAGAAGATACATTCAGGGCTCAGACAATTTTCCTCAACATGGACACACAGGAAATCACACTTTCGGGCAGAGTAAAGGGAACCGTAAAAACTGAAGAAGAAAAGCCGGTTGAAAAAACTGAATCAGAAGACAAAAACACGGAACAAAAAACTGCAGAAACCAAAAAAGATGAAAAGCCAGATTCACAGGAGAAGAAACAATGAGCATTGAATATGAATCAGAAAAAGAAGAAAACTCATTGAGCACTCTCAGAGTCTCGTCCCTATACAAATCATTCGGGAAAAAAACTGTTGTCCGTGGGATTGATTTTTCCATGACAAACGGAGAAGTTCTTGGACTTTTGGGACCTAACGGATCTGGAAAGACAACAACATTCTACATGATTGTAGGTTTCTACAAGCCGACTGCAGGTGAAGTTTTCATGAATGATCAGTGCATAACTTCACTTCCAATGTACAAGCGTGCACTTCTGGGAATTTCCTACCTGCCCCAGGAACCTTCAGTTTTCAGAAAGCTTACAGTCGAAGAAAATATCTGGGCAATTCTAGAAACACGAAAAGATCTTACTAAATCTGAAAAGAAGAAAAGACTTGAAGAACTGATTGAGGAATTTGCCATCGGGAGAATCAGAAAACAGCAGGCATACACACTTTCTGGTGGTGAACGCCGTAGAACTGAAATTGCCCGTTCACTGGCCATAGAGCCAAAGTTTCTTTTGCTGGATGAACCTTTTGCTGGAATTGACCCAATTGCTGTTGCTGACATCAAGGGCATTATCAAGCTTCTGGCTAAGCGTGGAATAGGTGTTCTTATAACTGACCACAACGTTCGCGATACACTTGAAATCACTGATAGGGCAATCATAATTTCCACTGGTCAGATTGTTGTTCAGGGTAACAGGGATCAAATTCTTGAATCTTCTGAAGCAAGAAAAATCTATCTTGGAGAAGACTTCTCCATGTAAAAAAACAGCCTGAAACCATCTAATAGAACCAGGCTGTTAACTTTCATCATCTTTTGATTGAAACTTTAGAATGAAAAAAACTAAACGTTTCGAATGTCATCAATCTTTGCACCAAGTTTTTCACAAAGTGCCTTTAGAGAATCCAGGTCAATGTCTGTTACTTTTACAGTTACAACTCTGTGGCCCAGATCATTTCCCTCAGAAGTAACAAGAGCAACAATGTTTGCATTTTTTTCTGCAATTGAAGCGCAAAGTTCTGCAAGAACACCAGGCCTTTCAGCAAGGGTCAGAATTGCCCTGACACCAGCTTCCTTTGTGCTGAACATTTTTACAAAAGCTGCGAACAGGTCTGTTGCAGAAACAATACCAACAAGAACTCCTTCATTTACAACAGGCAAACATCCTATCTTGTAGTCTGCCATGAGTCTTGCAGCATCCTCAACAGGTTCATTCATTGAACATGTCTTCACACTCTTAATCATTACTTTTTCAACTTTCATCTTGCTAAGAAGATTACTGATTTCAAACATGTCAAGAGTTGTTGCATCACTTGGAGAAACCTTCGCAAGGTCACTGGAAGTAATAATTCCAACCAGAGATCCAGACTTGTCCACTACAGGAAGTCTTGCAACATTGTTCTTGTCCATTATGTCCTTTGCCTCAAGAACTGAAACACCTGATTGTATTGTCACCGGATTCTCTTTCATTACATCTTTTACAAGCATCTCACACCTCCAAAAAAACGCACTATGCTAACATGATGCTGGACCAGCCAGTCTTAAGTTAATTATATCACGACAAATCAACATACACCAAACAAAAAAACCTGGTACGAAACTATTCCATACCAGGCTTTAATACAAAGTATTTATCTTTTCTCAGGACTACTCAATTTCGGCATTTGCAGTCTTTTCTGTTGTGATTTTCTTTCCTGCTGCAACAAGAGCCTTTCCTGCTGCACTTGCAACATGATCAACAACCTTGTAAGAAACCTTACAGAAACGATCAATATCAATTTTTGCAGGCTTTTCTACAGCAGATTCAAAACCTTCAAGTGTAACAACTGTTCCTGGGGCTGCCCAAGGTGCTGTCAAAAGCTCAACCTTTTCCTTGCCGTCTTCCACATAATCAGTTGCAAGAAGCATACCATGGCTTTCAACACCCTTCATCTTGCGTGGAGCCAGATTTGCAGCAATAATTACATGCTTTCCAAGAAGTTCTTCTTCCTTGAGATATGGACGCAATCCAGACTGAACAATACGAGGAGTTCCAGATCCATCATCCATTGTTTCAATGTAAAGCTTGTCACCCTGTGGATTTGTTTCAACCTTTTCAATTTTTGCAACCAGAAGCTGAACATATTTGTTGAAAACCTCAACCTCATCAACTGCAGGTTTTTCAGCAGGCTTTGATTCAGCTTTTTCAGCCGTCTGTGTCTTTGCAGCAGAAACATGTTCTTTTGGTTCATTTTCCATAAGATACTCAAGGTCCATTTCACCGGCAACACATGGAACTCCAACCTGCCAGTTTTCAAGAACCTGTGGATGAATTTCGCCGAAAATACCAGCCTGCTTTCCATTAATCATGATTGCAGCCTGACGCCCCGGAATAAATCTTGGATCGGTTGATTCAACTACTTCATAATTATGATCAAGATAATAAAGAATTGTGCTTACTTCTGATGCAGCCTCATTAAAGTTTGCAGTATTGCTTGCAGTAAGGAATCCGAGGGACTGAATTGTCTTTGTTCCAGTATTTTCACTTGGATCAATGAATGCTATCTTTCCTACTTCAAAAATCTTGTGAGGATAAACTGCATTTCCACTCTGAGCTTCTGCCTCAAACAAAGATGCAATTATTGATGGGCGAATGAACTGATAGTTTTCACTCATTGGGTTTGCAATTTCAATTACATCCTTTCCATCAATTCCCATGTTATCAATATATGTTTTCTTTGAACCAAGATAATTGAAAATCATTTCCTGGTATCCAAGACCAGACATAATATTCTTTACCTTACGGCTGTATGTCGTTATTGGAAGAAGACGACCAATTGTAAATTCATTTGGCTTTGCAGGCTTAAAGTTATCAAGTCCGTGTCCAATCATTACATCTTCAATTACATCAACTTCATGGAGGAAGTCATTTCTGTAAGGTGCAGGGCTAACTGTGAAAACAACATCATTCCCTTCCTTGCGTGAAGAAACCTTGTTTCCCATTCTGTCCAATGCCTGAAGAACTTCATTTTCCGTGAACTCAACACCAAGCTTCTTGTTGATTGCAGAAAGACGGGCATCTGTTGTCGGCTGAAAATAATATGGTACTACAATTTCCTTTCCGTATTTTGTTTCATAAGGATGCACAACCTTTACCGGAAGGATTTCATATCCTGCATCAAAGAAGTCACAAGCTACAATATTTGCAGCAAGCATAAGATTTTCAATATTGTCTCCAGTAAGCTCAACCATGAGATCCTTATCACCAATTTCAATCTGGCCCAATGTGGCACTGTTGATGATTGGTGTCATGCTGAGAACTTCACCCTTGTCATCCTGAAGAACCGGATACTTTGGATAATCCTTGATGATATATCCGTATTCCTTTCCCTTTGGATGAGTCTCAAGGATTTCACGGCATGTCTGAACTGACTCACCCTGAAGTGGCTGGAATGAAAGCTTGTCTGGATCAACTGCATTAAAATGAACCGGCCACTTAACATCTGCTGCACGATAAACACCCATTGAGATAGACTTTCTCTTGCGTCCAAAGTTCCAGCAAAGCTTTTCCTGAGTCTGCATGATATCAATAAGCATTCCATTATCAATTGGCTTTCCAGAAATTACAAAAGAAACCATGTATGGACGAATCTTCTCAAGACCGGCATCAACATATGCAACGCGATTTCCAGTGTCCATGATCTTATCTTTTGTTGAAAGAAACTTTGAATAATCTGAATGCTTTGCTCCTTCATGCTCACGAAGACAGCGGGTAACACCACCAGTTGACCACAAGTCCGGGCGGTTTGTATCGTTAAGCTCAATCTTGATTACGCGGTCATCTTCCTTGTCTGCTTCATTTGGCTTTTCATCAAGCTCAGCCTTTGCACAAGTAAGTTTCTTCTCAAACAGTTCCCAGTCCGAATATTTTTTTCCAAGCAAATTCCAGAAAAGTTTTTCATTTACTTCAATCTTAGGCATTTCTTTATCCTTCTTTTAAATAATAGTCACATTCCACTTTTGAATAGAATGCAATATATAGATAGTTTTGAATGATAGAACATTTTACCTATTTGTTCAATTAATGGCCATGAAACACAATCATCATGTCCTGCAAAAAAAAAGCCTGGAACAAATCCAGGCAATGAGTGAGTTCTACCCCACAAAATATAAACAAAAACCTAATTTTTTCTTAGCAAATTACTACGCTGTTATCTGTGTGTGAGAATGGAGCTGGAATGTACTTATCTGCTGCCCAGTCATTTTCCCAGTGCTTTCCATCAAGAAGATAACGGAACTGGTATTCCTTTCCAGCTTCAAGCGGGATCTTTACAGAGAAAGTGCCGTCCTTTCCCTTCTTAAGTGGAGTTTCTGTACTACTCCAGTTATTGAAATCACCTGCAATGGTAATTGTCTCAGCACCATGAGCTGCTTCCTGAGAAACAGAAAAAGTTACGTTACAAGTTGCCTTATCTTTTGAATAAGTTTTTTTAAGTGACATAATAAATCTCCTTTTTTACCAGAAACACTGTTAGTTATAAGTTTAATAATTTGTAAAAAAAAAAACAATAGGTTACATGAAATAGTCTACATAATTGAATAAATAATAACTATGCATTATATTATCTGAAACATTATTAACGCTGATTTATATCCAAATTGCGAGCGTAACCAGCTAAAAAGGAGGCTCAACATGAGCACAAAGCACCATTATCTCTTCACTTCCGAATCAGTAGGTGAAGGACATCCAGACAAAGTTTGTGACCAGATTTCAGATGCAGTTCTTGACCGCTGCCTTGAACTCGATCCAAACGCACACGTAGCCTGCGAATCATTTGCAACAACTAATTTTGCCCTTGTTGGCGGCGAAATCGGGTTCCAGAGTGCAGATGAATCGCTCCCCGCAAAAATCGCATCAGAAGTTGAATCAATTGCCAGAAAAGTAATCTGCAGCATCGGATATGATGCAGATGAACTCAAGTTCAACGGAAACAATGTTGAATTCATAAACAAGCTCCATGCACAGTCAAGCGACATCAATCAGGGTGTAGTAGGAAAAGGGCTCAAAGAATATGAAGGCCAGCAGGGAGCCGGAGACCAGGGAATGATGTTCGGATTTGCATGCAATGAAACACCAGAACTCATGCCTGCACCTATCATGCTTTCACACAAACTCCTTCTCAAGGCAACAGAACTCAGAAAGAGCGGAAAAATCAAATGGCTCAGACCAGATGCAAAATCTCAGGTAACAGTTGAATATGAAGGATACAAGCCGGTTCACATTGATGCAGTGGTAATTTCACACCAGCATACACCGGAAGTTACCCTCGAAGAAATCAGAAAAACAGTAACTGAAGAAATCATCAGGCCGGTACTTTCAGAAACTGGACTCTTTGACGACAAGACAAAAATCTATGTTAACCCAACAGGAAATTTCGTCATTGGTGGTCCGGACGGAGACTCAGGACTTACAGGACGCAAAATCATCGTAGACACATACGGTGGAATGGGTCGTCATGGTGGTGGAGCATTCAGCGGAAAGGATCCTTCAAAGGTAGACAGGTCTGCAGCTTACATGGCACGCTACATTGCAAAGAACATTGTTTCAGCTCAACTTTCAGACAGGGCAGAAGTTCAGCTTGCATATGCAATTGGTGTTCCTTTCCCGGTTTCAATCATGGTTGAGACATTCGGAACAGAAAAAGTTGCTGTTGATAAAATTGTTGAAGCAGTAAAAAAAGTTTTTGACTGTACTCCGGCAGGAATCGTCAGGACTCTCGACCTGAAGCGACCAATCTATGCAAAGACAGCTGCATACGGTCATTTTGGAAGAAGCGAATTCCCTTGGGAAAAAACAGACAAGGCAGAAGAACTCAAGTCATTGGTTAAATAACAGCAAAATCAGACAGTGCATTCATTTGCTCAACAGATGTCATTCCCGTGCCAGGCACGGGATTTTTTTTTAAACTAGATTACCGGATCAAGTCTGACAATGACGTTTATTTACAGAAATATCCCCCCCACGGACAGTGAAAAGAATTATTAAAAAAATACGGGAAGGAAGGCATCGGATGGCAAAAACACTCGCAAGACGGAATGATAGTTTCCATGCCGGCTTGCGCGTGTAGCGACGCTAGCTTATTTCGAGTTCTACTGCGCCACGGATGGCGCTTTAGAAGAAGAAAAAGCGAGAATCGTGAAAACGATTCTCGTCGCGACAGGATGTCGCAACTGACTGGTAGTATTTTTATAGTTAAATCATTGTTCTGTCCCTGAGGGGATATTCTCGTTTATTTACATTATTTGCACATTTTATTATAGTAAATACAATTTAGGAGGCTTTCTATGAAAAGTTTGACAAAGATTGCGGTTTCTTGCGCTACAGTAATTGCTGGTCTTTCAATGATCAGCTGTGGTGGATCAGGAAGCTCAACAATTAAGGTTGGTGGAGTTGCTCCACTTTCAGGTGGCGTTGCAGTTTACGGTGTAGAATGCAAGAACGGAATTGACCTGGCTATTGAAGAAATCAACGCTGCAGGCGGAATCAATGGCAAGACACTCGAATTCATCTGTGAAGATGATGAAGGTGACCCGGCAAAGTCTGTAAATGCTTACAAGAAGCTTGTTACAAATGACGGTGTTGAATATGTTATCGGTTCTTTGACATCAGGATGTACAATCGCTCTCACAAATCTTGCACAGAACCAGAAGATTCTTCAGATTGCTCCAGCAGCAACAGCCACTGCAGTTACAGATGCAGGAAACTACATTTTCCGCGCTTGTTTCATTGACCCATTCCAGGGACGCGTTGGTGGAAAGTTTGCATTTGAAAACCTTTCTGCTAAGAAGGCAGCTATTCTCTATGATATCGGAAACGACTATTCAGTAGGTCTCACAGAAAACTTTGAATCTGAATTCACTAAACTCGGCGGATCAATCGTTTCAAAGGAATCTTATGCAACTGGAGACAAGGACTTCAATGCTCAGCTCACAAAGATCAAGGCAGCTAAGCCAGATGTAGTTTACCTTCCAGATTACTACGGAACAGTAGCTCTTATTGCTAAGCAGCTTCGTGCACAGGGAATCGACACACCAATCGTTGGTGCAGACGGATGGGACGGACTCACAGAAAATGCTGGTGATGAAGTTCTCAACGGATACTACTCTAACCACTATGCAGAAGACAGCGACAGCCCAGCTGTACAGAAGTTCGTAGGTTCATTCAAGGCTAAGTACAACAAGTCTCCAAACTCATTCGCAGCTCTTGGATACGACAGCGTATACATGCTCAAGGATGCTATTCTCAAGGCAGGAACAACTGACGGAGAAAAGGTTCGCGCAGCATTCGAAACTACAGACGGTGACTACGTAACAGGACACATCACATTCGATGAAAAGAGAAACCCTGTTAAGTCTGCAGTAATGATCCAGCTCGTTAAGGACGGCGACAAGCTTTCTACAAAGTTTGCTGCAACAGTTGACGTAAAGTAATAACTGACAGTCAAAAATTGCATTAATCGGCAATAGCCCCAGTTCAAAGTTGCTAACTTTTGACTGGGGTATTTTTTTTTACTGAAAAAAATGGTACAATTAACTCGGATTTTTGTGTCTTTTAAAAGTCACGTTTCCCAAATTAGACTCCGGAGTACTATTTATGGAGACTTTTTTAACCCAGTTAATTAATGGTCTTTCACTTGGAAGCATTTATGCTCTCATCGCCCTTGGCTACACAATGGTTTACGGTATAGTCAAGCTTATCAACTTCGCCCATGGTGACGTCATGATGATTGGTGCCTACACAGGATACTTCATTCTTAGAGCAGCTGGAACAACGCCACTTGGACTTACCCTTGCATTTCTTGGAGCCATGGTTGTCTGCTCACTCCTCAGCCTTTTGATTGAACGCTGTGCCTACAGACCACTTCGCTCAGCACCAAGATTGAATTCACTCATTACGGCAATTGCAGTTGAACTCATTCTTCAGAATGCAATGCGTGTAATTCCTTTCGTTGGTCCAAACCCACGCCAGTTTCCAACAATGGAAACAAAAATCTACTCCCTGGGAATTGTTTCAATCTCAAACATTCAGCTTATCGTAATCCTTCTTTCAGCAATTCTTATGGTTATTCTCAACTACATAATCAACAAGACAAAAACAGGACGTGCAATGCGCGCAGTAAGCTACGACATGGGAGCAGCCAGTCTCATGGGTGTTAATGTAAACAGAACAATCGCCATAACTTTCGTAATAGGATCAATTCTTGCAGGTGCAGGCGGTGTGCTCTACGCAACGGCCTATCCGCAGGTTGACCCATTCATGGGATACATTCCAGGACTCAAGGCTTTCGTAGCCGCTGTTCTTGGTGGAATCGGATCAATTCCTGGAGCAATGGTTGGTGGAATCATTCTTGGTATTGCAGAAACAATGTCAAAGGCCTACTTGTGGAGCCAGTACGCAGACGCAATTTCATACGCAATCCTTATCCTGATTCTCCTTGTAAAGCCTGCCGGACTTCTTGGAAAGAAATCTGTCGTAAAAGTTTAATCCGCCAGAAATAGGAGACATAACATGAACGATAAATTCAAACGAAATACAATAATTCTTACAGTAATTGCAGCTGTTCTTCTTGTTATTCCGGCTCTTCTGATGAATGGCCGAAAAGCAGTCATCAACGCCTATACTGCACAGATTCTTACACTGGGAGGAATCAATGCAATCATGGCTTTGAGCGTAAACGTTGTGTGCGGTATCACTGGACAGCTTTCACTTGGTCAGGCTGCATTCCAGTCATTGGGTGCCTACTCAACAATTGTTTTCACCCAGACTTTTGGAATTCCTCTTCCAGTAAGCATCATTCTTGGAGGACTTGTTGCTGCATTCTTCGGATTCCTCATTGGATTCCCTACTCTAAAGCTTGAAGGTGACTACCTTGCAATCGTAACTCTTGCCTTTGGTGAAATTATTCGCGTATTCCTTGTAAACCTCAAATCAATCACAGGCGGACCAAATGGAATCCAGTTCACAACAATTTTCACTTCGTCCCTTACCCATGGACCAATGATTTCATATCTGGCAATCATCGGATCACTTATTCTTATCATTGTTCTGTTGCAGAACTTTTTGCGCTCAACTTATGGCCGTGCAATTCTTGCAGTTCGCGAAGATGAAATTGCAGCAAACAGCAATGGCATCGGTGTTTTCCGCTACAAGATGATTGGATTCGTAATTGCTTCTTTCATCGGTGGAATCGGTGGTGCTCTCTATGCTCCATTCATTGGATTCATTAAGCCGGATCTGGGGTCTTTCAACAATTCCATCAACCATTTGATTTATGTTGTTCTCGGAGGAATGGGATCAATCACTGGCGGTATTGTTGCAGCATTTGGACTTACAATTCTTCAGGAAGGATTAAGATTCCTCCAAAACTACAGGCTTCTCTTTTATCCAATCATTCTTATTTTCGTAATGCTCTTCAGACCACAGGGACTTTTGGGAACAAAGGAACTGAGTTTCATTAAGGTTTACGATGGCATTCCAGGTTTCTTTGCCAGACTTATCAAGAAAATCAAAAGAGGAGAAAAATAAATGAGTGACAATAAAGAGATTCTTCTCCGTGCTAAAAACATTTCAATCGTATTTGGTGGACTGCGTGCAGTAAGCGACTTCAACCTTGAACTTAAGGAAGGCGAGCTCATCGGTCTTATTGGGCCAAACGGAGCTGGAAAAACTACTGTATTCAATATGCTCTCCGGAGTTTACAAGCCAACAAGCGGAACAATTACATTTGTTGGAAGAGACGGAAATCTTCAGGTAATCAGCGGAAAATCTCCAGCTCAGCTCAACAGAGTTGGAATTGCCCGCACATTTCAGAACATCAGGCTTTTTGGAAATCTTACAGTCGGCGAAAACATTAAGATTGCACTTCATCAGAACAGAAACGTAAATCCAATTGATGTTCTTCTGAGAACACCACGATTCAGAAAAGATGAAAAAAAGATGCAGGAAAAAACAAAGATTCTTCTCCAGCTGTTCCATCTGGAAAACAAAATCAATGACCTTGCGACAAATCTTCCATACGGTGAACAAAGAAAGCTTGAAATATGCAGGGCGCTTGCCTCAAATCCAAAGCTTCTTCTCCTTGATGAACCGGCTGCAGGCATGAACGAGCAGGAAACACATGAACTCATGGAAATGATTTCTTTCATCCGCAAGAAGTTCAATCTTACAGTTCTACTCATCGAACACGACATGAAACTTGTTATGGGTATCTGCGAAAGACTCATTGTTCTGAATTACGGAAAAATTATTGCAACTGGCCTTCCTGATGAAATCAGACAGAATCAGGATGTTATAACTGCATATTTGGGAAACAACTAATATGATGCTTGAAGTAAAAGATCTTGTGGTTTCATACGGAGCAATCAAAGCTCTTAAAGGAATTTCATTTGAAGTTAATCAGGGTGAAATAATCACTCTTATTGGATCAAACGGAGCTGGCAAAACTACAACACTCCATTCCCTTTCAAACCTGATCAGGAAAGTTTCTGGATCAATTGTTTTTGAAGGAACCGACATTACAAATCTCAGCGCAGACAAAATTGTTGAAATGGGTCTTATTCAGGTTCCTGAAGGACGACGAGTTTTTGCAAATATGTCAGTAAAAGAAAATCTTGAAATGGGTGCCTACCTTAGAAAGGATAAAACTCAGATCAAAAAAGACATGGAAGAATGCTATCAGCTCTTTCCACGCCTGAAGGAACGTCTTCCACAGATGGCAGGAACGCTCTCAGGTGGTGAACAGCAGATGCTTGCTATGGCTCGTGCTCTCATGTCAAAACCAAAGCTTCTTCTTCTTGATGAACCAAGTATGGGCCTTGCTCCTATTCTTGTTGATGAAATCTTCGATATTATCAAGAAAATCAGCAGTACTGGAACAACAATTCTTCTTGTAGAACAGAATGCTTTCAAAGCACTTTCAATTGCAAACAGAGCATATATTCTTGAAACAGGATCAATTGCAAAAACTGGTAATGCCAGTGACCTTGCAAAGGATGATTCAGTTATCAAGGCATATCTCGGCGGGTAAAAAATGACAATCATAAAATTCATCGTTGAGCTGATTGGTAGCCTTGGATTTCTTCTCTGCGGAATGAAATTCATGAGTAATGGTGTTCAGAAAAGTGCAGGAGAAAAACTACAGCGTGCACTTAGTATGGTCGCCGGAAACAGAATTGCAGGGCTGTTCACTGGACTTGCAATCACAATGATTATTCAGTCATCAGGAGCAACTACTGTAATGGTTGTTTCCTTTGTAAATGCCGGCCTTCTTTCACTTGCACAGTCTGTCGGAGTTACATTTGGTGCCAATATTGGTACTACCGTAACTGCATGGATTGTTTCTCTCTTTGGATTCAATTTCAAGATAAGTGCATTTGCAATACCGGTATTTGGAATAGGATTCTTCCTTACCATGCTCAAAAACGCGAACATGAGAAACCTTGGCGAGGCAATCATGGGATTTGGAATGCTCTTCTTCGGTTTGGACGGGCTTTCCACACTTTTCAAGATTGATCCGGCAAATTTGGGATGGCTGCTTAATATCCAGAGCATGGGAATTCTTTCTCTTGTAATTGGATTCTTCCTTGCAGTATTCATCACGGCTCTCATGCATTCTTCAAGTGCATTTACAGCCATTGTAATCACCCTTGCACATAACGGAATTATTACCTGGGAAATGAGTGCAACTATGGCTTTTGCAAGTGCCATTGGTTCAACTATTGATGCAGTTCTTGCTTCACTTGGAACAAGCGCAGAAGCCAGACGAGCAGCCCTGGTTCACGTTCTTTTCAATATATTCGGAAACATCATTGCATTTGCCTTCTTCAAGCCTCTCCTTGCACTGGTTGAACTTATTTCTCCAAATGACAACATTGCAATCCGCATTTCAGTATTGTTAACAGTTTTCAAGGCAATAACTACAGCCCTGTGTCTTCCATTCATCAATCAGATTTGTGCAATTACACGCAGAATCATTAAGGATGATCCTGACACTCTTCCAGCCACATACAAACTTGAGTTTTCACACAGTTCAATTGGAAAGGAAAGTTTCGGTGGATACATCATTCGTGCAGAAGGCGAAATTGCCAAGATGACTGACATTGTTTCTGAAATGTTTGACAGGTTCCAGATTGGAATCACAACCCTTGACTCGAAATTCATTGAGGATCACATGGAAACACTTCGCAAGCAGGAAGATTACTGTGACCAGATGCAGGAACAGATTACTGCATATCTCTTAAAATGCGAAACTCTTCCAGTCAGCGAAAATCAGGTTGCAAACCTTTCATCAATGATTCAGATTGTTGATGATCTTGAAGCAATGACAGACGAATGCTATACATCATCCAAGCTAATTCAAAAAAGCATTGAGAAAAAAATGGAATTCAACAAGGAAGACATGGACCTTCTCTTGCCCTATGTTGAACTGGCCAGACAATTCCTTCAGTTCATCCATATTAACATCAACAAACATCTTTCACAGGAAAAACTTGAATTTGCACAGGAACTTGAAGATCAGATTGACCAGTACATGAAAGATCTCAAGAAAGTTGCACGAAAGCGTCTTGAAGGCGGAGCCAATGTTAAGGCCGAGCTTTTGTACATGGACCTTGTAAAGCAGATTGAAAAAATGGGTGACCATGCCTTCAACATTTCAAATCTTCTTGCACAAACAAAATAAAATATAAAACGGGCTGCCAGACATTATTATCTGGTAGCCAGTATTCTTATTACAATGAAGTTCTTACTTTTCGCAGGTAGGAAATCCTTGCTATTTCAAATTCCTTTTCTTCTTTGATTCCATCCTGTCTGGTTTCAAGAACAACAGATGACACATCACCGGACTTTACGATTTCCTTTGGCAAACCAAAAATCATTTTGTCTTCACCTGTAATTCTGATTTCAACAAGGCTGCTTTTTGATATTGCGCTATCAAGCAAATGAATCTTTCGGGTATAATCCATGCCTGTGGCTTCAGTCAATTCAAACTTAACAGTTTCAGGCCTAAGCTGAACAGGATCAACAACAATACGCCTTTCAATTCTGCTCAAAAGTCCTTCTTTCTGCTCAAATGTCATTTCGATTTTATCGAGAGATTTTTTCAATTCTTCCAGTATTCTGTTTTTTTCATCTTCACCAGACAGACTTAATGACTCAACTTTAGGAAAACTCAACAGGTTCTGTCCCAAACTTATTTCAGGAAATCCAACTGCAGTTTCCTGTTCCTTTGACTTGCGTACTTTTCCAACAAAATCCAGGCCAATCCTGGAAACAGCTTCCATAGCTTCATCATCACTTATAAAATCAAGAAGGAACACACCAGGAGCCAGAATACATTTTATGTGAGATGAAAATGCAGGATTATTCTGTGCGTACATAACTTTGTCTTCAGACACCTTGAGGACATATCCCTTGTACAAAGCTGCTGATTCATAACTTGATGCCCAGTCATCAATGCTGACATAAAGATTCTGCGGCAAATCAAAAGACGAATATTTTTTCAGAACTTCAATTATTTCATTTTTTGTAACCCCGCTGTCAAAACCCTTCATTATTGACTGACGTGAAATTTCAAAAGTCAGGGCAACATCATAGGCAACAGGAGAAAGAAATTTTGCAAAGGGAATCAGAGCCTTTGTTGAAAGACCAGGCATCAGCGTAACAGCAAATGCCGAATCAACATTCAATGGTTTCAAATCAGAATCATTGCTTAAATCAGAATAATCATTTGCGCAAAATCGAATGGTATTTTTTTCCTTATTGAATGCTGCCAGACCAAAAACAATCGCCGATTCCAGAATCAAATCAAACAAATCTGTTCCTGACTCTGCTTCATTTTGATTTTCAGCAACATTGTATTTTTCAAGCATCTGAGAAAATCTGGTTTTTCTAAATGAAGTCTGACTGTTATTTTTTTCCTGAATCAAACAGGCAATCTGGTAGAATCTTTTTCTGTCGTAAACCTTTCCATCCATGAATGAAATTGCTTCATCAAGAATTTTTACATTGTTCAGCAGCTGGTTTCTTGTCAGGAATCCACTTGAGGCAACACACAAATACATTATCTGACTTTTAAATGAAAGCTCAGAAAATTTCTCAAAAGCATTCCAGTCAATTTCCATTGTGCCGTCTTTTTCGCGGACAAGAAGAAGCCTGTTCATTCCAGTCAGAAGTTTTTGAAGCACAGGCAATATTTCGCTGCTTTTGAAAATTTCTTCAAGTTCAAGTGAATTTTTCTTTTTTATTTCACCATTCAATTTTGCCAGTGAAGGATGATTAAAAACATATCCGGCAAAAAAAACAAGTAATTCCGGTGTTATGGAAATTGATGAATCAAAGGAACTGGCATCCGAATTTTCTTCGCCAACTATCAGTGCCGGATCTAAATATGGTTCAAGAGGTACAATCAAATGAGGATTCATGTCATATATTGTTTTTCCATCTTTTTCCTTTCTGAAAATTACAAGACGCTCTTCAAGACTTCCAAGAATAAATTCAATGCGTTCACTGAATTTTTCATTCTTGAAAAAACTGGAAATTTTTTCAAAGTCAGGATTTGCAATATATTTTATTGAAGTCAAAATCTTAACATCATTTTCATCAAGAAGTTTTATCAGCATTTCCTGATTTTCTTTTTTGTACATAAATCCACTTAGCTGTTCAATCAGTTTATGTTTGTTGTATGGTGTCTTAATTTCGCCCAGATAATAGTGAATTAAATTAAAAAAATCATCATTCGGAAGCCGCGAAATACATTCACGCCATTCTAGAATTTTCTGAACTTTATCCTGTGGATTCATAGCCGTCCTTTCAAAACTCAATCAATTCTCTTTACATCCAGTTCATCAAAGCTAGCTGAATTCTCATAACGGATGATTCTATAACTATAACCCTGCTCTGCAAGGAATTTCTGCCTGTTGTTTCCAAATTCTTCTTCAACTGTGTCTTTTGTAATCAGTGTGAAAAATCTCGAAGTTCTTTCCTTTGGTCTGAGGATTCTGCCAAGTCTCTGTGCTTCTTCCTGTCTTGAGCCAAAAGTTCCGCTCACCTGAATTGCCATGCTTGCATCCGGAAGATCTATTGCAAAATTTGCAACCTTACTCACAACCAGAACTTTTATTGCCCCGTTTCTAAAGTCTGCAAAGATTCTGTCACGCTCAGAATTTGGAGTTTTTCCTGTTACAATCGGAACCTTCAGAATTGCGGCAATTTCATTTAATTGCTTCAAATACTGACCAATTACAAGTATCTTGTCTTCAGTACATTTTTCTACAAGTTCCTTCACAATTCCAAGCTTGAGATTATTTTCACTTGCTATGCGATGCTTTTCTCTGTTACCTGCAACTGCATACTCAATTTCCTTTCCCTGTTCAAGAGGAATCCTGACTTCAATACACTGTGCAGTCGCAATCCATCTGGATTTTTCAAGTTCTTTCCATGGAACATCAAATCGCTTTGGACCAACAAGAGAAAACACGTGTCCCTCGCAACCATCTTCACGAATAAGAGTAGCCGTAAGACCAACACGACGAACAGCCTGAAGCTCAGCAGCAACCCTAAAAACCGGAGCCGGAAGCATGTGAACCTCATCATAAATTATTAGTCCCCAGTTGTTACTCCTAAACAAAGAAAAATGAGGATAAGGCCCATCCTTTTCCGGACGCCATGTCAAAATCTGGTAAGTGGCAACTGTTACCGGCTTAATGCTTTTTGATTCACCAGTATACTCTGCAATCTGATCTCTTGTAAGATTTGTCTTATCCATCAATTCGTCAATCCACTGATGAACTGCAGAAATATTCGTTGTAACAATCAAAGTATTTGTTTTAAGAATAGACATTAACTGCATGCCAACAATTGTTTTTCCAGCACCACAGGGAAGCACAATTGTTCCAAAACCCGTCCCTGGTCCCTTATCTCCAACCAGAGAGGCTGCTGCATTTTGCTGATATTCCCTGACACCAAAGTTCTTTCCGGAAAGTGTTTCTTCCCTAAGATTAATTTCCAGCGGAGCTCCATCAACAAGGGGAACATCATCCTTTACAGGCCATCCGATTTTTATCAGATTTTGCTTAATGATTCCGCGGTCCGTAAGATTCAGCTTAAAACAAAACTTCTTTTCATTTTCCGAAAGATCAGTTTTTGAATCAGATGGCATTTCATATTCGCATGGAACAAGAAATTTTTTTGAAAAGGCATTAGATTCAATTTCCTTGAATACAAAAGGAGAACTGGAAACCAGATACAGATATTCTTCCTTGACTCCGTTTTCAACTTCAATCACAGGACCGGGAACCAGACGAAGCTTTCCAAATCTTTCTGCAGTATCCTTAACCCAGACTTCAACAGACTGAGGAACATCGTAGCGTGAATATTTTTTGAGAGTTTCAATTGCCATATCGCTGGAAAAACCTGCACTTGCAGCATTCCACAAAGAAAGAGGAGTTACCTGATATGTATGAAGATGTTCAGGAGACTTTATTAACTCAGCAAATGGAATAAGTGCATCCCTGCATTCCTCAGCAAGGGGAGCATGAACATCCAGCAAAAGAGTTCTGTCTGTCTGAACAATCAATGGATTCTCAAAATTCATAACACTATATTTTACTGGAATACATGGAAGTTTTCAAACTTATAATGATTGAAAATAACCTGTTTTTTCATTAATCTTTTTACATGAACTTTATTGAATTTAACGACGTTTCTTTTACATACCCTGCAGTTGAAGGTGACTTGGACGAAAACGGAAAGCAGATTGTTCCCGCTCCAATTTATGACCATTTTTCGGGAACTCTTCCAGGTGGTTTCACAAGCATTATCGGACCAAACGGATGCGGAAAGTCCACGCTCATGCTGATTGCAAGCGGGAGAATCATTCCTCAGAACGGAAAAGTTCTTGTTGCGGGAAAGGATATTGCAAGTCTTGATGAAAACCAGAAAAATCTTCTTGCATCCATCATTTATCAGAACATGGAATTTGAAAGCACAGAAAAAGTAGAGGAATTGCTTTCATTTGTTTACAAGAATGGCGCTCTGAAAGGAAACGCAAAGGCAATCAACAGTGACAGGGATTTGTTTGCAGAAGTTGTTGATGTATTTGAACTTGCACCCGTAATGAACCACGGCTTGACAGAAATCAGCAAGGGCGAAAATCAGCGTGTTCTTCTTGCATTCAGTATTTTATACGGAAGCGCAAGCATTTTCATGGATGAACCTTTGTTTGCAATGGAATTCTACCAGAAAGAAAATGCACTCCAGTACCTGAAAGATTTCAGCAAAAAGACAGGAACTGCAATTTACATTTCTATGCATGAACTTGAACTCACAAGAAAATATGCAGAAAATGTTTTGCTGATCCATCCAAACAGGGACATGAGCCTGGGAACACCGGAAGAAGTCATGACAAATGATGAACTTGAAAAGGCCTACGGAATCCCAGTTGTAATGCTCAAGCACAACGAAAACATGACACGGGAAACACTGACTGCACAGGCAGAGGCCCTGAAAAGCAGCCAGAAATAAATTCAGATAATTTAAAAGCAATAAAGGCTGTGCGAATTTAATTAGTAAATCCGCACAGCCTTTATTTTAAATATTTTCTGGAAAACTATTCAGAATCCTTTGCAAGTTTGCAGCTTGTGTAAGCAGCCGTCTGTTCCAGATTATCAAATTTTCCTGCAACAGTTACTCTTTTTCCATTAAACTCAGAAAGCTTTTCTCTTTTTTTCTCTGAATTTGAATTCATCTTGTATTTGATTCCATTTTCTGCACAAAGATAAAACTCTTCGTCTTCAATTGTAAGAATGCCTGTTGTCTTTCCAACATATGTATACTCTGCAGTATCACTTATTTTCTTTCCTGCCTTCTTTGCACCTTCACCAATTTTCTTGCCGGCAGTCTTGGCTGTCGATCCTATTTTTTTACCAAAATCCTTTACAGTACCGCCAAATTCCCTGGCTGATTCCTTGAAAGTTTTTTCATCACTCTGAGGTTCTTCTTCTGCAAATGTCAGTGATCCTGCAAATGCAATTGAAACACACAAAAAAGCAGAAATAATATTCTTCATCATCTTTTTCATATCTTCAAATCTCCATTTTCAAGTATAGCAAATTCTTTTCCATTTTCTCCATAGTTAATTACAATTGTTGGCTCACGAACAACACCATCAAAATGAATCAAGGCCGGAGCATCACCATCATAATTTTCACCAATAGCAAAATGACATGTTCTGAATGCCTTCTCGTCTTCCAGCATGTTTCCGGTAATATTTGCCGCAGGATTTAGTCCAATTCCAAGCTCACCAATATTTCGTGCATTTCTTGAATAAACTGCACCCTGACCTTTTGGAAGTTTTCCTTTTTCCTCAAGACTAACAGCTTCTTTTTCAGCACGAGTAATATCTGCAAGCAGCCTCTTTGCCTCATCTCCCCCGGAAATTTCTGTTATGAATCCCTTTTCAACTTTTACAGTAATTGGAGTCTTAAGAATTGAATCACCATCGCTGAATGTCATGCTGCCGTCAAAAACAATTTTTCCTTCTGTTGTTCCAACAACCGGGCTGATAAATGTTTCACCGGCAGGAATGTTTCCTCCTGAACCTGGTTTAGTGAAATCTCCGTCATCAACCATTCCTTCACGACCTGCAAGACCTACCACAACATCAGTTCCACCAGGAGCCGTTACATGAACAGAAACTGCTCCCTTAAATCTTTCACAAAGTTTTTTGCATCTTTCACCAAGCTGTTTGTAGTCAATATTCACAGTTCGCATGAACATATCTTCCGTAAGCCCCGGAGTCCATACTGCACGAATTGATTTTTTCCCAGTAAGAAGATAATCAAATGTGTTGTCAAATTTTTTTCCATCAAGTTCATAGGGATTTGAAATTGCCTTTTCATCCTTTCCAAGCTTTAAGTGTGAAATTGAAAAAATCACATCTGGCTCACTCTTAATGGCTCCAACAACAGCATCTTCAGCATAATCTGCGCTTGTCTTGGCTGGCTGAAAAATCAGAGTTGGTTTTGCTCCGCCTGAAAGTGATGCCGTATAAAGACTCTGGGCAATCATGTTTGTTTCTGGATTTGCAATAATCAAAACCTTTTCATCTTTCCTGATTCTGCATACATCCTCAATCACAGTCTCAGCCGGTGTTTTTTCCTTTTTGTCAAATAATCCCATTTTCTGTTCCTTGCTTACTGATAGTTATTAAAACTATCCTGAATATAAATCATCACATCTTCTGATGGATTAATCTTTGTTGAAAATGTCAGAGTAATTGTATCTGATGTTGCCTTTCCTGCATAATGAATAGCAAAACCGTGTGGACGCATTGTTCGCGGACCAACCTCGTTGGAAAAAATAATTGGTCCCGTGTACTTCTTATTGTTCACAGTAAATGCAAAATCCGAGTCAAACAAATTAAAATTATTAAGCGTGTACACTTTTCCTTCATTAGTTGTCAATGAAGAAGTCTGATTTGTGTTGAAAGTTGAGAAACCATTATTACTTGCAAAAGGCTCTCTGAACACGCAAGCCTGAATAAACATCTTGAAAAGCTGCCTGTCTGTATAAGTTTTTCCGGTACAGGATTTAATTGCCTGGATAATTGATTCCATATTCACATAAGAATTAGTGCTTACCTGAGTTATAAACTCCAATCCGCCGAAATTTCTTGCACACCAGGAACCAAATGCATAAGCAGTTGAATAAGAAACAACCGAATTACTTGTAATATATTCATCAATTCCCGACATGTAATAATAATTATTAAACAAAGGAAGCCTGTCCTTGTAAACAGAGCTTGATGTGAATCCCAATGCATTTTTCATCATGTCTTCTGAAAGCATGGAAAGCATTTCATTATACCAGGTTGCCGGACTTGCTCCACTCTTAATATTTTTCTGATTGAAATTAATCATGTGCTGGAATTCATGAAACAATGTTGAAATTGCAGTTTCACTTACATTTCCAGTTCCGGGGAAAACCTTGGAGTCATCACTTTCATCCAGGCCAATCTGCGGATCATAATTACAGAATGCTGAATCCAGATAAAAATACTTTCCGGCATTTGAATACTTTGCAACATTGGTATAAAGAGAACTTTTTTGATAATAATCCTTTGAATAAAAATAACCGACAATACCACACCTATTTCCGCTGTTATAATCGCCAGCAATATCGTAGATTACAATGTTTACCAGCTTTCCAGTATCACTTGTATATTCCATGGAATTTGACTCAAGCCTTGAATCCGCTCCAATAAGCCTGTCACTTTCTGAACCAAGAACCTGCCTTTCACTTGCATACTGATCAATGAATTTTTCTGCAACCTGCTGGGCAATAGTACCTGTTACTTTGTTTCCTGAAGAAGTTGAATCTGAATAGTTGTCATTAATAACCCAAACAAGAACACCGGAACCATTTGCCCCCGATGCCATTCCTCTCAAAGTTGCATCTTTTATTCCGAAAGTTGAAATTTCCCTGTTCGTATCAACATAAATCTGTTTTGTCGATTTATTAACAGTAAAATCAGAAATTGTCTTGGCCTGACCTTCGGCTGCACGATCAGAAACACTTGTTCCCGGCAAAACTACAAATGTTTCCGGAATAACAAAATTCTTTATTGCAGGCTCAGGAATTGATTCCTCCAAAGCAGATCTGGACATCGTAACTCCATCAGAAGAAGAACCTGCCAGAATTGCCAGATTATTTTTGCTTGTATCAAGCCCAGAAACCTTTGTCAATTTTCGGCAGCTCAGACTTGTTCCGCCTGTTGAAAATTCATTTCCAGAATTATTGAAATTTACATATAAAATTGTTTTGCCTTTCACGCCGGAAAGAGTGATTGTGTTTTCATTTCCCAGATTAAAATATCCACTGCTGGAATCGGCCAGGTCAGTATGAAACGAAATATTGTTTACATCAAAATAGCCAGTATATTCAGATGAGCCTGAACCAAAAAATAACTTACATGAAAGCGTACTTGCCGCAACCAGTAATATTGCCGCACTTTTAACAAGAGCTGTCTTCTTCATTAATCAAAAGCCTCCATAAAATAAACATCCGGGTATCACAAAAATTACAGTTTTAACTGATTCCCGGTCATCTGTTTTCATTGATACTATCTTTTTGAAATTCCATACATGGGAGTCTGTCCCGGGAAAAGTTCAAGAACATTTTTCTCGCAATCAAGAACTTCAGTTGGATCATGGGTTACGTGAAGCAGGGTTGTTGTTCCAGTTTCACCAACAGTTTCCAGAAGATCCAGAATCTTCATTCTGTAATCCTCATCAAGTCCGTGGCAAGGCTCATCAAGAATCAAAACCCGTGGATTTTTTACGGCAGCCCTGATAATAAGAATTGCTCTCTGCTCACCATAGCTCAATGAACCGAATGTTTCTTCTTCTCTTCCCTCAAAGCCAGCCAGCTTGAGCCATGCCTTTGCCGTTGCAATTTCATAGTCAGTTGCCTGTTCATACAAACCAATGCTGTCGTGGAATCCGCTTATGATTACACTCTGCAGATCCGTTCCACCAACCATTCTGTATTCAACGTGCAATCTGTAACTCACAATGCCAAGCTGCTTTTTAATATCCCAGATTGTCTCTCCTGTACCGCGCTTTTTTCCAAACAAATAGATTTTCTCCCGGAAAACCTGCATGTTGTCGCCGGTAATCAGCTCAAGAATCGTTGTTTTGCCAGAACCATTTGGACCACGTATAAAAAAATGCTCTCCTTTTTTTACTTCCCAATCAAGGTCAACCAGAACATTGTGATCGCCCCAGCCAACATTTACCTTTTCAAATTTAATAAGACTTTCCGGAACATCCTGGGAATTAATGTCGCTGACTAAAAGCTCACTTTCTTCCCTGATTTTTTTCAGCTCTGCCAGAAATGATTCCTTGTTCTGAGCCCTTATTTTTGACTTTTCCTCTCTTTTTTCACTTACAATTTTTTCATATTCCTTTCGTTCACCACAGAATGAAATTTCTTTGTTGGAGAATTCCAGAACACGGTTAATATTATCAGGAATTTCATTGAATCTTTCCATTGAAAGCAATATTCTCGGAAAATCAATTCCCTGCTTAGTAAGCTGTCTTGAAACAATGGTATCAAAAAACTCAAGCAGAATCCGCCTTGATTCAGCATCAAGACCAGCAAATGGATCACTCAAAACAAGAAGCTTTGCCCCGGAAAGAAGAGCCCTGCACAGCAAAGTTCTTCTGATTTCACCAGTGGACATATATCTAAGGCCACGGTCAAGAATCTTCTCAACACCGCACAACTTTACTTCAGGCATTGTCTCAAGACGCGAAGCAATCTCTGGAAGGGGAGCTCCCTTCTTGCTGGATCCGCCAAGAACTTCACAAATATAATGACGACCAGTTCGGCCTTCATCCTCCCGATCCATTATTTCACTTTCATCACGCTCACGCTCTTCTTCTATAAGTCTGGCAGCTTCCTCAAGAGAAACAATCGCTACGCTTGAACCAAATGCTGAAGAATAATGCGGATTTGCACCTGCCTCAGTTTCAGCGACAGTAACTTCATTTGGAAAAATCTCATACTGTCCTGAAAGTCCTTTTATAAAATCCGCCTTTCCACCACCATTAGGTCCAATGATAAGCCAGGCCTCACCATTTTTCATTTCCCAGGAAAAATCCCTGATTCCAACCGTATTTTCATGAATAATTCTACAGTTTTCAATTTCAATAAGTTTATTGTCTTCCATGATTAGAATAAAATATACCACTTATGAAAAGAACTTGGAACAGATATTTGTGGCAACAGGATGTCGCAGCTGAGTGGTAGTATTTTTTTATTAAACTAGTATTTGTTCGTGAAATTTTTATTTTCCTTTCTTCTATTACCATAAATCGGAAATATTATTTCACGATCAGATATTAATTCTAAAAAAATACGGGAAGGAAGACTGCGGCTGGCAAAAACACTCGCAAGACGGAATGATAGTTTCCATGCCGGCTTGCGTGTGTAGCGACGCTAGCTAGCGGTTTTGTCAGTCGCAGCTGAGTGGAAGTATTTGTTCGTGAAATTTTTATTCCCGAGAAAATTTGCCAAATATTTTGATTTATGTGCTATAATTTAGATGCTGTTTTTTTCTGACAGTATACTAACTTACCAAATGAAAAATATTTTTTCGGAGGAATTATGAAAAAAATACTTTCAGGTGTTCTTGCTCTTGTATTAGCAGGAAGCGCTTTTGCACTTGATTCAGAAAACTTTATTCCAGAAGGAACTGTAACATCCTACACAAAAACAGAATATGCAGTTTCAACAAAATTCGGAGACTATTTCCGCTCAGTAGCTGCAAAACACGTTCATGTTTTCGCAAATGGACTCAAGAAAGAAGTATCATCTTACAATGCAAAAGATGAACTTACAGACAAACTTGTTTACCAGTACAATACAAGCCGTCAGCTGGTATCACTTACATATACTGATGCAAATAACAAGACAATCTGGCAGGATGTATACGAATACATGGTTGACGGAAGAAACAAATCAAGCTCTCAGTTTGATGCAGACGGAAACCTCAGTTCAAAAACAATCTACAAGTACGATGGAAACAAAACTATCGAAAGCTTCTACGACGGAACAGGAAAGCTCCTTTCAAGAACAATTTACACACTCAACGCAAATAACCAGAAGGAAAACGAAAAGCAGTATTTCGGTGATGGTTCAATCGCTCTTGTAATCAACTATACATACGATGAAAACAATAAGCTCAAGCAGGCAAACTACATTGATGAAAACGGAACTGTTGAAACTCAGAGATGCTATAAATACGACAACAAGGGATTCATTTCTGAAATACAGATTTACGATTCAAACAACGTTCTCATTGAGCGCGATATTTACAAGAACGACTCAAACGGCAACCCGAAAAAAATCAGCATATATGAAATTGGCGAAAAGTTCGGAACTTCTTCTAACGAACTCAAGTCTGTTTCAGAATACAGCTACAAGACAACAGCATCTGCCATTCCTGTATCACCAGCTCCAGCTGTTAACGACGGAAAATAATCAGATTATCTAACGTAGATTAGATTATAAGGTTTGTTGCAGAAATATCTGTGGCAAACCTTTTTTTTATGAGTTCTTATCATTCTGGCCTGATTCCCACAAAAAAAAACGCTCCCATTTTACTGGAAGCGCTGTGTGTAAAAAAAGTTCCCCCGGATTAACCTGCGAGGATTAAAAAACTATGCGTAGATTGGGCGAACGTTGATTACGCCTTCTGTCATTGAAAGCTCATCGATTGTTGCCTGTTCAACCTTGCTGTCTACATCGATCATACAGTAAGCAATGTCACCGCGGTTCTGGTCAACCATTCCGCCAATGTTGAGTTTTGCTCCACCGAGTACTGATGTAAACTGTGCGATCATGTTTGGAATGTTCTTGTGGCTGATGCACAAACGTGTACCGCCAGCAGGAATTGTTGTGTCCATCTTGCACTTTGGATAATTCACGCTGTTCTTGATTGCACCAGTTTCAAGGAAGTCGCGAAGCTGCTTGACTGCCATTACAGCACAGTTGTCTTCTGCTTCCGGAGTTGATGCACCCAGGTGTGGCATACAGATTACCTTGTCGTTGTTCAAAAGTTCTTCTGCGGCAAAGTCTGTTACCATGCATGAAATTTTTCCGCTTTTAAGAGCTGCAAGTACATCTTCATTATTTACAAGACCACCGCGGGCAATGTTGATGATGCGGACACCGTCTTTCATTGTCTTGATTGTTGTTGCGTTGATAAGACCCTTTGTGTCTGGAGTTTCTGGAACATGAACAGTGATATAGTCAGCCTTTGCAAAAAGTGTATCAAGAGTTTCTGCGTGTTTTACTTCTGACTTAAGGCTCCATGCTGCATCAACAGAAAGGAACGGGTCGTAACCGATTACATTCATTCCAAGTTCAATTGCTGTGTTTGCAACCATTGCACCGATTGCTCCAAGACCGATAACACCAAGTGTCTTTCCCTTAAGTTCACTACCGATAAAGTTTTTCTTTCCCTTTTCTGCAAGTGAAGCAATTTCTGCACCCTTTCCACTGAGTTCTGTGTTTACCCAGCGGTTTGCTGCGATTACAGGACGGCTTGCAATGAGAAGACTCATGATTACAAGTTCCTTAACGGCATTTGCATTTGCACCAGGAGTATTGAAAACTACAACACCCTTTGCTGCAAGATCCTTTACCGGAATGTTGTTTACGCCGGCACCAGCGCGGGCAATTGCCTTTACTGTCGGATTGATTTCCATAGAAAGCATGTCGTGTGAACGAACAAGAATTGCATCTGGGTTCATGATTTCTGAAGCAATTTCATAGTCATCACGTGGAAAATTATCAAGACCGATTGCAGAAATGCGGTCCAATGTCTGAATTTTGTACATAAATAATTGGAAAAATTAAAATAAATACGAGCAGTGCACAGCATTCATTTTAATTTTTTCCTTCCTCCATAATTTTTTAGTTGTTTTTAGCAAATTCTTCCATGAACTTAACGAGTGCCTTTACACCGTCCATTGTCATGGCATTGTAAATTGAAGCGCGCATACCGCCCACAAGTCTGTGTCCCTTGAGGTTTACAAGACCTGCAGCTTCTGCTTCCTTTACGAACTTGCTGTTGATTGCCTTTTCCTTTGCCTGAGCTTCTTCACTGCCATCGTTGTCAGAATACTTTGTAAGGAATGGAACGTTCATCAAAGAACGGCTTCCCTTTTCTGTTGTTGCATGGTAGAAATCAGAGTTGTCCAGGTAGTTGTAAAGATAATTTGCCTTTTCAACGTTGAGCTTGTTGATTCCTGCAGCACCGCCATTCTTTTCGATCCAGTTTAGAACCTTGTCGAGAACGTAGATTGTGTAGCAAGGTGGTGTATTGTACATAGAACCATTGTCTGCATGTGTCTTGTACATGCTCATTGTTGGTGTACCTGGAAGGCACTTTTCTCCTTCCGGAATAAGATCTTCGCGGATGATTACGAGAGTAACGCCTGCTGGAGCAAGGTTCTTCTGTGCACCTGCGAAAATAAGACCAAACTTAGAAACATCAATTTCTTCTGAAAGAATACATGAAGACATATCAGCTACGAGTGGAATGTCTCCAGTTTCAGGAATATATTCGTAGTGTGTTCCCATGATTGTGTTGTTGAAACAGACATAAACGTAGTCATAGTCACCTGTTACTTTTTCAACGCGTGGAATATAAGAATAGTTCTTGTCCTTTGAAGAAGCGATAACATCAACTTCAACACCAAGATGCTTTGCTTCTGCCGCAGCTTTCTTTGCCCATACACCAGTTTCAATATATGCAGCCTTCTTCTTATTGATACCAAGATTCTGTGCAACCATTGCAAACTGAGTAGATCCGCCACCCTGAACAAAAAGTACCTTATAATTAGAAGGAACATTCATAAGCTTTCTGATCTGAGCTTCTGCATGTTCGATGATTGGTTCAAATGCTGAAGAGCGGTGGCTCATTTCCATTACACTCTGCCCTGTTCCGTTGCAGTCCATCATTTCTGCAGCGCATTCTTTAAGAACTTCTTCTGGTAAGCAAGAAGGTCCCGCACTAAAATTATAAACTCTAGCCATGGTTAAAACCCCTTATATGATTTTTGCTGTGACTTTTTTCACAGTATTTTTAGTGATTTAACTCTATTTTAGAGAATTTTTTTTCCTTGTTCTTTGATTTTCTTTTTGAATTTACTGAATTTGCCCCGGAATTCACCAAATTCACTGCAAATTTGCCATTTATGTGATTTTTTTCACAAATATTTTGCTATAACGAAAGATTTTCAAGAGCAGTCAAAAGATTCACGTTTTCTACAGAAACGTCTTTTGGAACAGTCAGAACACATGGAGTGTAATTTACAATGCCCTTAATCCCGCATTCAACAAGCAGATTCGTAAGTACCTGAGCCTCATCCATTTCTACAGTAAGGATTGCATAGGAAATCTTTTCTTCGGCAATAACTTTTCTCATCAAAGTAGTCGGGTGCAATGGAAAAGAACTGCTCAAAACTTCAGTTTTATTTACACTTGAGTCAAATCCGGCAACAATCTTGAAAGGTGAATCATAAAGCTCAGAAGTATCAAAAAGCATCTGCCCCATTCGGCCAAGCCCAACTATGCAGCAGTGTTTTTTTTCTGATCCAACAAACAGTGATTCCAGGCAAGACTTAAGATCCTGAACTTTATATCCATTTGTGGCCCCGCACTTTATTTCAAGATATGAAATATCCCTTCTTACAAGGGCACTGCTCCAGCCCGTAAGTTCCTGTATTTTCTGTGACGTAATTGTTTTTCCCTCATAAGTTGAAAGAAGCCTTTCCAGTAAAACCAGACGTCTTTTTGATGGCTCAGGAACTGTCTTCATTGCATCCTCCGTGATTTTTTTCACAACAATAATAATGGGATTTATCAGTTTGGTCTATGAATTTTTCGTTTATTTTTGCGTTTTTGAATTTTCCACGATAAAAATATATTCAGGAGGAATAATTTGAACATCATCATTCGATTCATAAAAATGCTTGTTTGCGCAATTACATTTTTGCTGTCAATAGTTTCATGCGGGCCAGATCAAAATGTAAAAGACATTCGTTTTTCCAACAAACTTAAGATTGTCAACTGGAATGTCCAGACTTTTTTTGACTACCAGACAGACGGATCGGAATATTCAGAATTTGTTACCAGTGCCACATGGGGAAAAGAAATGTATGTAGTCCGCCTGGAAAGACTTTGCAAATCAATCAAGGAATTTGATGCGGACATTATTGTTATGGAAGAAATTGAAAACCAGCAGGTTATACATGACATCACAAATTTTCTTCAGGGAGAATGGGATCCGAAAAAAACTTATCCCTATGCCTGCTTTGCCAAGGACGAAGACTGCAGTATAGGATGCGGAATACTTTCCAGAGTTCCACTGCAAAACATGAGCATTCACAGCCTCGATATCAGAAGTGAAGACTCATCAATGCCAAGAATGCGGCCTATCATTCAAGTTGATGCCATCTGCGGAACGTCATCTGTTACTCTTCTGGTAAATCACTGGAAAAGCAAGAGTGGTGGTGAGGAAATTACCGAAGTCTGGAGAAACCGGGAAGAAGGAGTTCTCTTTAAGTGCCTTAAGGACCTTTCAAAAACCAACAGGTGTGTGGTTGCCCTGGGAGATTTTAACCGCGACATAAATGATTTTTGTCTTGTGGGAAACACGGGCAATGTCATGATCAGAAACTGGGCAAAGGGTAACCTGTCTGATTATGAAGGGATTGAAATGAAATCCCCCTGGTTCTTCGAGGACGGTTCATTTGTAGAACCAGGAAGCTATTTCTTTAACGGAGAATGGTCTCGAATAGACAATATATTCTGCATGGGGAAAGCCCACATACTAAACTTCTATCCGGAAACTGAAGGCCCATGGTGCAATGCGACAACTTCCATTCCAATTAAATACTCCCTGTTTAACGGAACCGGATACAGCGATCACCTGCCTATTTTATGCACCATAGGATTTTAGTTAGTTGTGTAAATTGCATAAACTTTAGAATTGTCTGAAAGCATGAGTTTTTCCACAGTTTTCAATGTCTGTGATGAATTTGCAATTGAAACAAATTCTCCGCTGCCATCTTTTTCTGTATTGAATGCCAGTGAGTACTTGTCTCCAGTTGTTTTTTCAAGCATTTCTTCAATAAACTTGCAGTATGAATAGTATTCGGCAATTGGATCAAGTGATTTTACTGATGGAGCACCACTACACTGATAGTTAACCACGCCCTTGTAATTATCAACTGTTGCCTTGAGTGCAAGTTCTACTGTAAGGGCTTCTGTTGTACGCGGACAATTTACATAAAAATTCAAATTGATTGATTTTCCGTCGAGAGCTTTTTTTATTTCTGATTTTTCCTTCTTGTTTGTTTTCTCAGCCTCTTCTGCAACTTTCTCAACAGTTTCCTCAGAAATATTCTCAGTCTTCTTCTGCTTTTTTGCAGATGCTGGAAGAACTACAATTAATTCAAGAAAAACAAAACACAGAACAAAACAAATAAACCCAGTCTTTTTCATACCATAACCTTCCAAGAATAATTTTAAATTCGAAAAATTCCTTTGTCAATGAAAGAATTATATATTTCAGTCAACACTGATCAAATTGATTATAACATTCAAGGCTGCACACATTTGCTCAAGACTTGCCCACTCTGTTCTTGAATGAAAATTATGTCCACCGGTAAAAATATTTGGAGTTGGTATTCCCATTTCAGTAAGCCGCGACCCATCAGTTCCCCCTCGAATGGGAACAAAAACAGGATCTACACCTGCATCCCTGTATGCCTTTACAAGTTTCTGAACAACATTAGGTTTTTTGTCCAGTTCTTTCTTCATGTTCATGTACTGCTTTGTATGGGTTACTTCAACTTTTGCTCCAAAAACTCGGGCCGTAGTTTCAGCCAAAGTTGTTACCAGTTTTTTTCTGTTTTCCATTTCTTTCAAGTCAAAGTCGCGCAAAAGAAGAGATACTGAAGCTTTTTCAATGGTTCCAGAAATTTCCATTGGTGCAAAAAATCCTTCATAGCCAAAAGTTGTTTCCGGCATCTGATTCTTCGGAAGACTGTCAACAAAAGACGAGGCAACTGTTACTGCATTTACCATTTTTCCGCGGGCATCCCCTGTATGAGTAGAAACACCAGTGAATACCACATCACTTTTATATGCGTTGAAACATTCAACTTCAAGTTCACCAATGTGGCCGCCATCAACAGTATATGCAAATTCTGACTTCAAATTCTTGATAGGAACATAATCCATTCCATGCCCGGTTTCCTCATCAGGAGAAAAAACAACTTCAATGGGACCGTGTTCTATTTCCTTGTGAGAAACAATATATTCGAGGGCAGTTATGATTTCTGCAACTCCAGCCTTATCATCTGCTCCAAGCAAAGTTGATCCATCGCTGGTTATTATTGTTTCAAATTTTTTAGCCGACTCAAAAAGTGCCCTGTCTGACTTAGCATCAATTACAGCACCTGAAGGAAGTTCAATCTTCTTTCCATGAAATTTTTCATGAACTATAGGCTTAACATTCTTTCCACTGACTTCATCAACTGTATCAACATGAGCAAGAAGACAAAAACATTTTTCCTTTTCATATCCCTTTGTTGCCGGAAGAAATCCGTAAGTATAGCAGTGGTCAGTTGTCTTTACATTCTTGAGGCCCAGTGATTTCAATTCATCCACAAGAATTTTTGCCATATTCCACTGCTGGGGTGTACTTGGAATTGTTCCTTCATCGGCAATAACTCCACTACTTTCACTATATGTTTTTACATATTTTAAGAATCTTTTTAACAACGAATTTCTTGTCTGTTCACTAATCATAAAACTAATGATAATGCTAATTTTCTGATTAGACTAGTAAACAAAAGATTAATTGTCTTCAACATCCATGAAATATTTTTTCTTGAGATCCGATGCCCTGAACACTTTCTGTGAAATGCGGCTCATTACATACTGGCGGTCAACTTTACTAAGTTCTTCCACGGAATATTTATCACACTCTTCCATGAATTTCTGCCAGTTGAAACCGGAAAGAAATTCCATTGTTGAATTTTTATCTGTACTTGAGGCTACTGTAAGAGTGTAAAGAATCTGTGAAGCCAGGGCATGTTTTCCATTCAATTTCTCAGACACGGGATAAATTGTTCCACATAAAAAATTTCTTGAAGTTGAACTGGCCGTTATTCCAACTGAAAAATTTCTTTTCAAATCAAGAGAAAATTTCTGGCCCCGTACAATTTTACACTGGGGGCAGCCATTCTCATCAGTCCAGTAAATTTCCCAAACATCGAAATATGGTAACAGGAATTCTGATTCCTCAGTCTCACAAAACATTGAGCAGCCGGAAAATAAAAAAATCCAGCAAAACACTAAAATGTATCTCATACAAATTTAGTATCCGCTGGATTTCAAAAAAGTAAAAAATCAGATGAAAAAAATCTGACTATTTCTTTGATGCAGTTTTCTTTGCTGTAGAAACTTTCTTTGCAGCTGGAACCTTAACCGGCTTCTTGTCATCTTCAATAATCTTAATATCGTAGCGTGTAAATGGAATAGAAACATCTCCATATTCATTAAACACTTTTACTGTATTGATATAAACATCATTCTTTGTCTGAATAAGGTCTTCTCCCTTGAACCAGACTGCGAGACGAAGATTTACTGCATTACCAAAACCTTCATAGAACGCACATGGAGCCGGATCCTGGAGAACAGTTGGACACATTCCAGGAACCTTGTTGATTGCCTCAAGGGCACGAGTCATGTCTGAGTCATAGCTGATTGGAATTTCGAATACAAGACGGCGTAACTTGAAATGATTGTAGTTCATAAGATTTGAATTGATGATGGAACTGTTTGGAATTCTAACCATCTGATTATCCAGGGTATGGATCTTTACACTCAAAAGACCAACGTTGTCTACAATACCACTAACACCGCTTACAGAAATAAAGTCTCCAATCTTCATTGCCTTTTCGCTCAACACAAAAATACCGCTGATAAGATTGCTTACTGTAGTTTGTGCAGCAAAACCAATTGCAAGTCCTGCTACTCCAGCTGCACCCCAGATTGCGCTCAGGTTGATTCCAAAAAGACTCAGGATATACATTCCGATCAGAATGTAGAAAGCATAGCTCACAATTTTGTTGATGATTGTAACTGTGTGCTTTTCAAACTTATTCACAGCCTTAGACTTGATTGCTCTTTTTATCAGGCGATATACAAGATAAAAAATAAGAATCGCAACCACACTTGTGACAACCTTCATAAGATTTGCCCAGGTAAAGTACTGAGCCAATTCATCCAGATGCAGCATTGTCTTTGTCTGTTCTGCGACAACTGCTACTGTTTCTTCTGCATTTGTAACGTCCATGCTATTCTCCTAGTTTATTTTTTATTTCATTAAGCAAATTGAATGCAACTTCTTCCTTGCTCATTATTTCCAGTTCTTTAGTTTCTGCTGGGGTAATGATGGTCACAACATTTGTATCACCACCAAATCCGGCACCGGCAGTCTTAAGATTATTTGCCACAATCATATCAAGATTCTTCTTTTCAAGTTTTGCCCTGGAATTTTCCAGCATGTTCTGGGTTTCCATTGAAAAACCGCAGAGGAACTGTCCCTGTTTTTTGTTTTCCCCAAGCCATTTCAATATGTCATCTGTTTTTTCAAGTTCCAGAGACATTTCACCGTCAGACTTCTTGATTTTCTGATCACTGACATTTTTTGGTCTGTAATCGGCAACTGCAGCAGCCTTAATTATAATTTCATTTTTTACACTTTCAACCTTACAGGCCTCAAACATTTGCTTTGCACAAACAATTTCAATGCAATTTACCCCAAGAGGTACTTTAAGAGAACATGGCCCCGAAATCAGGGTAACATTTGCACCTCTGTAGGAAGCAATCTTTGCTATGGCATATCCCATCTTTCCGGTTGAATGATTTGTAATGTACCTGACTGGATCTATGTTTTCCTGAGTTGGTCCGGCTGTAACCAGAATGTTTTTTCCAGCAAGATCCTTTTCAAAGCAAATTTCCTTCAAAATATGCTCAAAAAGAATTTCAGGTTCTTCAAGCTTTCCTTTCCCGGTATCACCACAGGCAAGATATCCGCTGGCAGGCTCAACAATCTGAATTCCATAATGCCTGCATTTTTCAATATTATCCTGCGTAACCGGATTGTCATACATATCAGTATTCATTGCAGGACAAATAATTTTTTTGCAGGAACAGGCAAGAAAAGTAGAAGTCAGCATGTCATCACAGATACCATTTGCAGTCTTTGCAATAACATTTGCCGTTGCAGGAGCAATTATGAAAAGATCAGCTCGCTTTGCCAGAGAAACATGGTTCACCTTGAATTCAAAATCCCTGTCAAAAGTATCAACCAGGCATTTGTGTCCCGAAAGCGTTTCAAATGTAATCGGATTGATTATATTGCAGGCATTTTTTGTCATTATGACCCTGACATCTGCATGAGCCTTAACCAGCATACTGACCAGGGAAGCTGCCTTGTAAGCCGCAATACTGCCTGAAACACCAACAATTACTGTCTTACCTGAAAGCATATCCTACCTCAATCTATGAAAACATAATCATTAAAATACACAGAGCGAATTTTTCCCATTACAAGCTGAGAATTGATTGAATCAAGAAGGTCTTCCTTAACATTAGTTTCACCGTGAGCTTTAAGTTCATCCATTGTAAATCCGGAAAAATATCCACCTATCAAAGCTGTAATCATTCTCTGTTTCTGTGAAAGTTCCTCGTACAATGCCTTTTCTCCCGATGGATACGAAAACCATGGGCTAACAACTACAAGGGCCGGAGATGAATCTTCTGATTCCAGTTTTGTTCTTGCGCGAATCTGTCCCAGATCTGTATATGCATCAACTGAGTTTTCTTTTCCGGCACTTAGATTCACAACCTGATTTGGAGTTGGATCAGATTTTCTGTATTCCTGTGTGAGAGAGCCATTATTTCTTGAAATACCAATAATTGTTCCCACCGCCAGAACAATAACGAGAGAGATAAGGATTATAAAAAGTGTTCTTTCCAGTTTTGTGACGTTTTTAATTCTCATTGTTCACCTCAAATTTTTTAAGTAGTCCCAGAGTTCTTGTTGTTGCATTTCCGTTTTCATCATAAGCTCCTGGAATTCTTGCCACAAGCTCAACACTGTTTTCAAGCCACTGTTCTTCTTCAATAGTTCCATTCTTTCTTGCAAGTTCAACAAGATTTGACTGCTCCATTGGAATACTGTATTTTCTCTGGCATCCCAAAAGATTTTCAGTAAGCAGCTTGATTACATCTTCAAAACCAGCATGTGTTTTTGCGCTTACTTCAAGTGAATCCGGGAACAAAGACTTTACGCGGGCAACCTGAACCGGATCATCCTTAATTACATCAAACTTGTTGAGAAGAACTTTTCGAGGAATTGCATCTGCCTTAATTTCTTTGAGAACCTTCTCCACCTGTTCGTACTGATTTCCACAATCCGGGTCACTTGAATCAACTACAACCAGAAGATATGTTGCCATTGCAGTTTCTTCCAGAGTTGACTTAAAGGCATCAATAAGAGTGTGGGGCAAATTTGAAATGAATCCTACCGTATCAGTAATGAGAATTTCAGACGCTTCAGAAAGCTTGAGTTTTCGCGTAGTAGGATCCAGGGTCGCAAACAGCTTGTTTTCAACAAAAACATCGGAACCTGTAAGTGCATTCAGCAAACTGGATTTTCCTGCGTTGGTATAACCTACCAGGGCGCAAGACAAAATCGAATTCCTTTCACGCTGCTTTCTCTGAACTTCACGATTAATTGAAACCTGCTCCAGTTCCTTTTTTATCTGAACAATCTTATCTTCTATCTGGCGGCGGTCAAGTTCAAGCTGAGTTTCTCCGGAACCCTTGTTTCCAAAAGCTCCACCACGCTGCCTTGCCATATCGCCGTACATGTGATTAAGTCGTGGAAGTGAATAAATTAGCTTTGCAAGTTCAACTTGAAGATTTGCTTCCTTTGTCTGAGCACGGCTTGCAAAAATCCTGATGATTACCTCATTTCGATCAAATACGCTCATATTGGCAAGCTTTTCCCAGTTTCGCTGTTTTGACGGATCAATTTCCCAGTCAAAAATAATGCATTCAGCAAAAAGTTCATGTGCCTTATCCACGATTTCCTGGGCTTTACCTGTTCCAAGTCCGTAGGTTGGAGTCGGTTCAATTCTCACAAGAACCATAGTTCCTGCAACTTCCATATCCAGGGTGTGGACCAGACCAATCAATTCCTTTGGTTCAGGATTACCATTCTTCTTGTCTGGGGCGCCAACGAGGAGACACTTTACTTTTCTTTCTTCCTCTTGTTTAACTTCTTCCATGTTTTTCAGTATAATAGAAAATTAAAGAAAAGTGTGAATATTCTGAGAAATATGCCGAAAATCTAATGATAATCCAGAATATCCATTGAGGGTTTTATGTCGTCCGGGCCGAAAATAGCATTAAGCTTATTAATTTCTGTTCTCATATTTGCAGGTTGTGTTTTCCTGTCCATAGCAGGTGGATTTAAGCTGATTGAAGTTCAATTTTATCAGCCACGTGTTATTGCAAATGCAAATGACCGACTTTCCTCAATTGAAAAGGCATACGGTGAATACTCATCAAATCTGGACAACGAATTCCGCAAATTCCTTTCCGAAAAAAGCGTCAAGACATTCATTGAACGCGCACCGGAAAAAGAAGCAATGAACGAGCGAGGGAAACTTTCTGCACTTCTTTACCAGAAAATTTCCGGACTCAACGGAATGCGCCTCATTGAAAATGATGGAATCCACATTCATTTTTCAACATTTGGTGAAGACACTCTCACAGAAACAAGCAGTCTCATATCCTACAAAAACTATACGGATGCCAACAAAATACCTTTCACCCTTCTTGAAGCCTCTGATGGTGAAAAACAGACAAAAATCTATTTTGACAGCATCAAGAATGAACTTGTTTTCTCATATCCGTTCTATGATAACTACACAGCCTACCGCGGAACATTCATTTTCTATGTTCTGGGCGATGACTTTACGCAATATCTCATAGACAGGGAACTTGTTTCACTCAACGCACGTGGAACAGTCTGCTCTCCAAACGGATTTGTGTTCAATCTGCCAATCACCGGACGCGAGCTTCTCATGAAAGAAATTGAACAGCGCTGGTCCAGGAAAATTCAGAATGTTGAGCAGCTGGTTCAATCAGACACAAAATCTGAAAATATTTTCATTATCACCCAGGGTAATGACAGAATCAAAATCGGTGAAATCCGTACTCAGGATGCATTTGAATTCTCTGATATTGAAAAGCTCCTGCTCCTTATTTGTCTTTTCATAACTCTGTATCTGATTATTTTCCTTCTGTTCAATATTCGCCACGACGACATGGTTATTGTTTGCAGAAGACTCAGAAAGTTCCAGTATGAACTCCTCAAGGAATACATTGACCGAAAGGACAGCATGGACTGGAAAACTCTTTCTAAGGAAATTGCTCACAGAAAGAACGACGTAAACAGTGAAATAAAAAAGAGTCTTGGCCGCCGTGGAAAAAAACACTCAAAAGAAGTTGATGAGCTTCTTGAAGATTTGTGGACAGACGTAATGTCAGCAATGGGTGGCAATGTTTCTGTTGTGCGCCAGGTTGTTTCTTCAAATCCAATAGCCGTAGCTTCTACAGAAAAATCCGCCGCCGCAGACAATATTGAAGAACTGGAAGAAGTTTCTGATGCTGATGAAGTTGAAGAACTTGAGGAAATCCCTGATGCTGATGAAGTTGAGGAACTTGAGGAAATCCCTGATGCTGATGAGGTTGAGGAACTCGAGGAAATCCCTGATGCTGATGAGGTTGAGGAACTCGAGGAAATCCCTGATGCTGATGAAGTTGAGGAACTCGAGGAAATCCCTGATGCTGACGAAGTTGAGGAACTTGAGGAAATCCCTGATGCTGATGAAGTTGAGGAACTTGAGGAAATCCCTGATGCTGATGAACTTGAGGAACTTGAAGAAATCCCTGATGCTGATGAAGTTGAAGAACTCGAGGAAATCCCTGATGCTGATGAGGTTGAAAAGATTTCTGAAACTGTTTCCAAAGCAAAACCAGAACTCCCGGCAACTGAAGAAATCAGTGAAGAAAAAATGTCCAAATTCATGAATTCTTCTGACACAGAAATGGAAGAAGTTCAACTCGATGAATTCATTGATATTTCAGAAGACGAAAGCTTTACAAGCAACAAAAAGAAAAACTCAGATGAAGAAGTTGAAATTATTGAAGAAAGCTACGAAGAATTCAAAAAATCTGATTCACCCGATGAAGAAATTTCTGAAAATGCCGAAAATATTAAACGAGAAGCAAGCAGGAACTTTAGCATCAGCACATTGAATTTCGATAGTCTTGATGAAGAAGATCAGGCTAAGGAGACAAAAATTTCACACGGATTACTAAATAAAGCTGAAAATGTCGCCACTACTCAAGTTAAAAAAGGGGGACTTTTGAACAAGGTTCTTAAGGCAAACTCAACAAAGACCATTGTTGAAGAAGACGGCATATTTTCAATCAACAAAAACCTGGAAACTTCAGGTATTCAACAGGATCCAGAACTAAAGGCTCTTGTTGATTCAGTATTGAAATAACAACAGCATTTAAAACACTAAAGGCATCTGAATCTCACCAGATGCCTTTTTTTGCTTACTATGGTCTTAATCCATCTACCATGAACTCAGCCGGGATTTTTGCCGGTCGATTATCCTTTACACTGGCCCAATGAACATCAGCCTCAACACAAACAACACCTTCCTGGTTTTTGATTACCTGATGGAACACTCCCGAAATTGCCCCCAGCTTTACCGGAGTTGTTTCAATTGTCAGGTCATCACCAAAATATGCAGAACTCTTGTAATAGATATCAATATGAGTCACATACAGGAAATATCCCTGCTCAACCATTTCCTTATACTTGAAACCAATCTGCATGAGATAATCCATTCGGCCTGTTTCAAGATAATTCAAATAAACTGCATTATTCACATGATTGTAGCCGTCACATTCATAGGTTCTGACTTTTAATGGCGTTGTATATGTCATGTACTATTCCTCGTCTGTCAACTCAATTGGGAATGTCTGAAGAAGTGAAACAAAAGCGAAAATCTTCTTGTAAACGGCAATACTCATATCCTTAAGCTGACCTTCCGCAAAGTGATCAATATCCTTCCAGTTAATGATAAGTGCAGGAGTCTTCTTAACACAATCTTCAAGAATCATCTTCAGGTTTCTGTCATAAATTACAAAAAGCTTTACCGAATCAAGAATCAGTCTTCCGGCTGTATTGTTGATTGTTTCAAGAGTTGACTGAATGATATTTCTAGAATCCTTGTCGCGTTCAGTTCGTGGAAGCAGTGTCTTCATTTTAAGTCCAAGATCAACTGTTTCATTAAGGCTGTTGTCCAAGGCAATAATTTTATCTGCATTCTCGCACAACTTGTGGTAAGCATCACTCATTGGAGCTGCAAGCTGCTGGTTTGCCCATTCACCACGAACAAGAAGAATATCAGAAAGCTCACGAACATCTTTCTTAACATATTCAATGATAAACTGCTTCAAATATCCAAGTGGCTCGTAATACTCAAAAGCACCGATTGATTTTCTTTCAAATGGAGCACTTCCCGCCTCATTGTAATACTTAAGGCCGTCAATTTCAGATGTTCCAAAAATCTGTGTAAGATACCCCTCAACCTTTCCGGCAGTCTGCTTTGCCTTAATGTCTTCGAGAGTAGTCTCAACAACCTTTCTGATGTCAGACAAATAATCATCAACCAGATAAAGATCTTTTGCCTTGTATTCATCCTTATAGAGAGGATTTTCCGAAATAAGCTGGATCACCATTTCAAGAACATGCTTGTCCCTCAAATTCCTGACACGGGTAAGAATCTTCTTCCATGCTGAAAGAGGAAATGGATCTACTCCCTTGATAATCTTGTAGAGCTTGAAAATATCAGACCAGTCAGCATCAAACTGCAGGACAAAGGCAACGTCGATGAAATTCTTCAGGTCCTCGACAATATATGTTCCGTTTATTGGAATGAATCTTGGTTCCTTTGTGAATATTCTTTCCTTCAAAGTATTGTCAAACTTCTTGAGAAGGAAATAATAGTCAAACTTTATGAAGTTAGAAAAAGACACAAGCTTTGTGTAAAGAGCATCAGTCTTTGTGATTCTATTGGAGTCAAACTCAGAACTAAATGTATCAAGCTTTTCCTTCAGGGATTCTGAGAGCTCCTTCAGGGGAGTCTTTCTTGAAGCTTCAATAATTGCAGATTCCGAGAGATCCTCAAGAAGTTCCTTCTGCTTCTGGGTCAATGAATGATTTATTACCATTGATTTTAGAGCATTTGGATTAAGCGTCTGGAAATTCTGCTGACATGGAGAAATTACCTTGTAAATTTCATAAATAAACTTAGCAAGAGCAGGCTCGACTTCATTTGAATTCAATTTATAGAACTTAAATTTTGATTTCTGGAGATTTTTAAAGATATTCTTTAGGGCACGCTTCTTTGCAGCTGCCGGATCATTCCCCCCAAAAAGTGAACTTAATAAACTCTGAAAAATATTTCCACTACCCATACATCAGAATATACCTAATATTGAAAATACTTTCAACAAATCAGATCACACCTTGACTGCAACATGCATGCTGGAATCACAAGAAATCAGTCAAAATTGCAATTTTTAGTGGTTCTTTGTAATATATCTATGCTAAACAATAACAAGGGAGATGTAAGATAAAACCGCTAAAATAGCGCGGCTTTATCTTACCTAAGTTTGCGTTGCAAACTTATTATTGAACTGCTGTTCCTCATTACATTACGGAACAGCGTAAAAAGTCAATCGATTGTTGAAACAATCTTCTTGACTTTTTATGGGAGACCTAAGATGAAAAAAATTTTTGCTGTCCTTATTGCAGTTTTTGCCCTGGCAACAGTATTTTCTGCCTGTGACAAAAAAACCGAAAACAAGCCGTCTTCTGAAATTTCAAGACTGGAAAAAGAATATGAAGAAGCCCTGGAATCAGAAGATCTTGGAAAAATCGCGGATTCATATTCAAAGCTCCTTTCTGAAACAATCAAATTGAATAATGAAGAAGTTTCCAGGAATGTTTCCAAATTTATTGAAGAAACTTCACAGATTTACAGCGATACACTGGAAAAAGCAAAGGAAAAATATTCAGAAGCTTTTGAAAAGACAGAGGCAAACTACTCTGAAATCATGAAAAATGCCGGTGAAGCATATTCTGAAGCACTCCAGGAAGCCAGTGGAGCCTATTCTGATGCTGCTAAAAAAATTGAGAACACAAAAGAAGAGGCAAAAGATGCACTTGAAGATGCTGAAAAGAGAATGAATAATGCTGTTGATTCATTGAAAAATCTATTCTAGTACAAAAACCTAAAATTTAAGCATATTTTCACCATGGACTGTTATGATTAAGGCAGTCCTTTTTTTTGTGAAAACTTGCCGATTTTACGGATTTTTAGTATCTTTCTATATAGCATATAATAATCAACTAATTTTGATTACAAATCTTATAAAAAATTGGATAAAAGCACAGCCCAAACAGCACGACGCTTTTATCTATGGGAGAAATTAAATGGCTAAACAGTTGGTTTACAGCGAAGATGCCCGCAAAAAGATGCTTTCTGGTGTTGAACAGATTGCAAAGGCAGTTAAAGTTACATTGGGACCTTGTGGTCGCCTCGTTATGCTTGATAAAAAGTATGGCGCACCTACAATCACAAAAGACGGTGTAAGCGTTGCAAAGGAAATCGAGCTCAAGGATCCGTTTGAAAACATGGGTGCACAGCTTGTACGCGAAGTTTCTTCAAAAACAAACGACGTTGCCGGAGACGGAACAACAACAGCTACAGTTCTTGCTTATGCCATTGTTCGTGAAGGACTCAAGGCTGTTTCTGCCGGAATGACTCCAATCGAAATCAAGCGCGGAATTGACAAGGCTACAGCTATTGCAGTTGAAAACATCAAGTCAAACTCTCGTGCTGTAAAGGGAAATGACGATATTACTCATGTTGCAACAATCTCTGCAAACAACGATCCGGAAATTGGTAAGATTCTTGCTGATGCAATTGAAAAGGTTGGCAAAGACGGCGTAATCACAGTTGAAGAATCAAAAAACATGGATACAACTGTAAAGACCGTAGAAGGTATGCAGTTTGACCGCGGATACATTTCATCTTATTTTGTAAATGACCGTGAAAGAATGGAAGTAAACTACAACGATGCATACGTTCTCATCTATGACGAAAAAATCAGCTCAATGAAGGATCTTCTTCCACTTCTTGAAAAAGTAGCACAGACAGGAAAGCCACTTGTAATCATTGCAGAAGACCTTGAAGGTGAAGCACTTGCAACTCTGGTTGTAAACGCAATCCGCGGAACTTTGAAGTGCTGTGCTGTAAAGGCTCCAGGTTTTGGTGACAGAAGAAAGGAAATGCTCCAGGACATTGCAATCCTTACAGGTGGAAAGGTAATCACAAAAGACCTTGGACTCAAACTTGAATCAACAGAACTTGCAGATCTTGGTCAGGTTAAGTCTGTAAAAATCGACAAGGACAATACTACTTTGGTTGATGGACTCGGTGACAAGAATGCAATTGCAAACCGCGTAAATGAAATCAAGGCACAGGTTGAAAAATCAACTTCTGAATATGACAAGGAAAAGCTCAAGGAACGCCTTGCAAAGCTTTCTGGTGGAGTTGCAGTAATTGAAATTGGTGCAATCACAGAAACAGAAATGAAGGAAAAGAAATTCCGCGTGGAAGACACTCTTGCTGCTACACGTGCTGCTCTTGAAGAAGGAATTGTTTCAGGTGGTGGACTTGCACTTATTGACGCAAGCAAGGCACTTGATGCAGACAAAGCAAACCTTACTGGAGATGAAAAAGTAGGATTCTCAATCCTCAAGCGTGCTCTCGAAGAACCAATCCGCCAGATTGCTGAAAATGCAGGTGTTGATGGAGCTGTTATTGCAGACAAGGCAAAGAACGGAGAAAAGGGAATCGGTTTCAACGCAGCTAAGGGCGAATGGGTTAACATGATGGAAGCAGGAATCATTGACCCGGCAAAGGTAACAAGAAGTGCTCTCCAGAATGCAGCTTCAGTTGCGGGAATGCTCCTCACAACAGAATGCGCAATCACAGATATTCCAGAACCTCCAGCACAAGCACCAGCTGCTCCTGGCATGGACGGAATGGGTGGAATGTACTAACAGGCTCATGGACTCGTCGAGTTTTTACTTAGCGTAAATATAGCTTAAAAAACTGCCGGAATATTCTGGCAGTTTTTTTGTTTTAGAACGATTTTTTGGAAGACATTTTTAAGATCTGGTCCAACTCAAAAAATCCTTGGGGGAGTTTTCTCCACAGTATAACATGAAAGAAGTGCAGAATGTAATGCTGATTTTTTAGGTTCGTCATGATGTTCCCCCGGCAAGGCAGTAAACTGTCTTGCCGGGGTCGGGCTGCTCCAGGTTCCGCTATCGCTTCAGCCTCCTCGTTCGCCGCACTCCCTGCGGAGGCCGCTCCGCGCCTTGCTCATCCCTAACATGGGGGGGGGAATTTAAACATTTTTCATAATACTTTATAATCCACAATTTCTAGGAATAACTTTAGGTGAATAGGCACTTATGTCTTCATTTTCATCGACGGTTATAGCTATTATTCCAGATTTCAAATATCTAGTTACTTTAGCTTTTGCCAAATAATAATAATCTGCATGGAAACCATTTTCTGGAGTAAAACTATTCTCACCATAAAGAGAGACTAACTTTTCTTTTAACGCTTCTTTTGATACTAGTTCAATTGAATCTACTTCAGCTTCCCAAGGTTCAAGATGTTGAAACTTATAACCAAATTCTACTTTGCAATCTCTTAGGTCTGTAGTTGTAATTCTTAAATATTTTGCTTTTGTTGTTTCCTTGTGGATTGTATAAACTTTTCCATTTTTAATAGCGTAAAAATAGAAGTAGAATTCAAAATCTTTTTTTGATGTGAAGTCTTCTAATGAAGTTGGCAGATGACCGTTCTCCTGTAAGAAAGAAAAATATTCATCTCGAACAAAACCAATCATCTGATATTCAAATTTTGATTCGTTGTCTATTTTTGCTGGATTGCTTTCTGATGGCGACTGGATAACCATATTCTCAAAATAATCTTTACGATACTGGCGGGCTGAATGATTAGTTTTAAAATCGATGATTTCTCTTATAAAATCTGCAAGAACTTTTTGACCTAGATCTTTGTAACCAGGACGAATTGCAAATGCTCCTACACCAGGCATTATTTCATCGTAAACATTGAACTTATGTGTTTTATCTGCGTTCTCTCCTGGATATAAAACATAGCTTCCTATGGTGCGTCGGATTGCATCGTTGTAGGTATGCATTTTTAGGAGATCACCACGCTTATATGAATTTATTGTTTCTGATGCTTTTTCTTCTGTGATTTCCTTTTCTTCTGATTCCAAAAGTTCATCATTATTAGATTTTCGGTTTATGAATTGGGTTAAATCTTGAAGTCTGTATTTTGCATCAAAATGAATGTAGGATACTTCACCAGATTTCATTGCTAAATCTTCCGTTGTGAAAGCTGTTGAGAATATCGCAAGTGTGTAGTCCGGGCGGAATGGTCTGGAATATGATCCTTCATAAGCAGAACTGTTAAAATCTTTTTTAGAAAAAGTCCTATTGTAGTAGAAATTAATTTGAAGATTCTTTTCTTTTAAAATCAAGCTAATCTTGCTGTCTCTTCCCTGTTTCAATGAAACTAACAACCCTTCATCTAAAGTATTCTGAATCATATCGTTAGAATCATTGGACGAAACAGTTTTCGCTCCTATTTTATTTTTAAGAATTTCCACTAATTGAAGTGCCAACCAGTATTCATACAGCAATGCAATATTTTTTGCCTGTCCTTCATAAACATCATCAATTCCTTCCCAATCAAGCTGTTTTGCTAAATCAAGCATATTGAAAGCGTTGAAAATCTGGGAATAACCTTCGCGTTTTTGAAGAACCTGATTGTTCACAGGCATAGAAGTTAAATCTTGAACATCATCAAAAAAAGATTCCGTTAAGTAAAGTTCAAGATTTTCTTTAATATATTCTGCTTCGTTTTTGTAAGTCAAATTTTTATCACCAAGAAATTCAAGTACTTCATCACATACTTCAATAAATGAATTGAATGCAAATTTCAAAAAACGATTTGCAGGAGTATCAAGAGAATCATATTTTCTTGTTGTAGTTATTAATTCTGGAAGATAAGAATGGTTTTCTGTTTCAGTCCAGTTTCGGGAATTGGCAAAAGGATTTGAGAAAAATTTTCTGCTGACAGATGCAGTTCCAAATGGTTTGAGTTCATCCTCAGAAAACAAAAGTGAATCTGGATTGCTTTTTATGCTGTAAAAAAGTGATTTGATATTGTCATTGTTGCAAAATGTCCTGATGAAAATAAACTTTTCCAAAGGTGTTCTGGCTGTTTCATTATTATCTTTAAATGAAAGATTTGTAGGACTAGAATAGTCAAGCAAAAGAGTCGAACATTTTTCCGCAATGTCTTCCGTGAGCTTTACATAATCGTCTTCATAGTCAATTTTCTTTGGAACAATTTCAAGTTTTACAGAATGAATTATATTTCCATCAGAAAGAATTTCAAAATCAGCTTTTCCTAAATAGTTGATGACTTTAAAGGAATAAATGCCTTTTGAAATTTCCGTCGCTTCAAATTCACTTTTTATATTAATTGAATAATTTTCGGGTTGTTCTGTAGCAAAATCTGAAAGTGTTACAAAATACTGCTGTGTTTCACAAAGCCGTAAAGAGCAGAATCCGTTTTTTGGTTCAGGGATGAATTCTATTGAACCAGAATCAGATGCAAAAGCGAGCACTTCATTCTTATCCAAAAAGCCTATGGAATTTGGATCATCCAATTTTTTTTGATAACGGTCATAAATTACAAGAGAAACATCCGGAAAATTGATTTTTATTAATGAGTATTTCATTATTCGATGATTTCCCAATGACCGCCTTTATCTGGTCCAATATGGCGAATGATTTTATTTTCCTTAAGTTTTTTAAGCTGCCACTTGATTCCATCTGGGGAAATTCCACATTCCTCTGCAAGCTGACTTCCTGAAATTTCTGGATTCTGCCTGATTAATTTAAGTATTTTCTGGGTAGTTTTCTGGGTAGTTTTCTGGATAGTTTCTGGGTAGTTTTCAGATTTTTCCTGTGATTCTTCGCCAAAACTACCAGTTTTTATTTTAGCCATTTCAGAAACATATTTCTCAGTTGCCTTAAAAAGAATCATAATATCGCGAGGATGAACGATGTATTCTGGTTCAGGAATACCAAAATCACGGCACATAGTACAAATTTTTTCAATGCCCCGTCCCCAACTTTCAATAAAGCCTGCACGGAAAAATGTATTTGCGATGTCTGGATTTCTTGGAATTGAACGGTGTTTTTGCATCAAAGTTTCTGCAGTCCAGCCTTCTGGAATAATCCAATCGTTGCTGATATAAAGTTTGTCTGTGTACACACTGATTTGAATTGGAATCGATTCTGCAAAATTCTGATGAATCAAAGCATTGAAAACTGCTTCCCTAACAGCAGTACGAGGAAAAGGATAATGTTCTATTCTAGTTTCCTTGTCGTAAGTTATGTAAGCCGTAAGATATTTTGTGTACAAAAGATCAATGATTCTATCAGCTTGAATGATAAGAGAACCGTGAATTTCATCCTGATATTTAAGTTCTGCATCCGATTCAAAATAACCGATTTTTGTAAACGAACCAGTAATCCATTTTTCTGGATTACGATGAAACAAAAGAATGGCAGCTCGCTTAAGTTTTCCGTCATCAAGAAGATTAAGATTTTCAAGAAGCTGCTCATTTGAAAGATTCAAATCTTCATCCTTCATTCGTCCACTGCGAACCGCTTCTCTCTTGAAAATATCAAAACTTTCTTTATCCAAATCTTCGATTTTTACATTATCAACAGGAATAGAATCCCATTTTTTGCCGGTCTTATTCAAAAGAAAATCAGTAAGAGCACTGCCCTGTAAAAGCTGTTTTGTACTACCAGTGCGATAATGGTATTCACCTTTGTAATTAACCGGATATGAATTTTCTGCCACAGAGATCTTTAAGTAATCCAAACCATTTTCTGTTAGCAAATCAACATCAACAATAAGTCCAAGTAAATCACGAACCTTATTCGGAATATCTTCCATTAATTTTTTGGAATCCTGAACACCGCATACAGAACCGTCATCTTTTACGCCAATAAACAGAGTTCCGCCCTGTGCATTTGCAAAGCCACAAATCCACTTAATATATTCGTCGCGCCATGATTCTTTGAATTCTGTATTCTGAGATTCTTTTTGCAATGGATACTCCTGTTAAATAAAACTTGCGTACTGATAATTTTCCAGACGGACTTTCATCTTCTGGACTTTAGCAAGACTAAGTGGAAGTGATTTTTCTGCACAGAATGTTTCCAATTTTTCCAGAAGAGTTCCAATCTGCTTGCGGTTTCCGTGAACTTTAGGAAGAACTTTCTGGAGCAACTGTTCGTCCATAAGATTTACATAATCTTCTTCAGAAAGAGTCTTTCCTTCGTTCTGTGCAAGAGCATAGGCTGCATTGATATACAAACGGATTTCCTTTGCAGTTCTGAATGCAAATTCAAAACCAGATCCATCCAAGATGTTTGAGATACCTTCAAGAATTGTTTTGCAGATATCAGAACCTGCAGGAAGAGTTGTTGTTTCTCTTACAGTTTTTGCCAATGCCAGGAAACCCTCTGCTGAGCCATCGTTTACAGGTTCAATTTCTATTGGTTGAGTTTCAGCGGCAAAGTTTGAAAGCACATCGCTCCGTGCTGGAATAAATTCAATTACATTTGCACGGTCCAGAACTTTTGGACTGAACATATATGTTGTTTCATCGATATTTACTGTTCCAGTTACAAAAAGATTTTCTGGAAGATCTATTGATTCTGGAATATCTGAATCGCAGTCTTCATCTTTACTGTAAAGAATGATTTTTTCATGAGATTCCATTGCACTTAAGAAATCAGCAAAATATCGTTCAACATGGCTTAAGTTCATTTCATCAAGAATAAGGAAGAATGGAATTTCCGGATTATCACGAGCCAATAAAATAAAATCAAGTATTTTTGTTGATTCGTATGTCTTCTTAAGTGGATTGTAGAAGCCGAGGATTTTTGTGTTGTCTGTCCAATCGGAACCTACTGGGACGATGAGTTTATTGGCGATGATTTCTGCATTTTCGTCCTTGTAAACATCATATTTAGATTCAATAACCTCTTTGGCTAAAACTTTCAATGTTGCATCATAACCATATACAAATTTATCAAATTTAGCATTTTCTGAATCTCGTATTATTTCTCTATCTTCAGGAAAACGTTGTGATAATCTATCTGGATTATTCGAATAATACTCAACAAATTCATTTAATAAGTCTTTCTGTATAGGACGTAATCTTGTTGGTTCTTTATCATTTGTCAAATAAATTGTATCTTCTGAAATCTTTTTTATCATCCAGCCATCAATAATCTGACCAGTTTGAAATGATTTTGTCTCTGAAAAAGTTACCCCTAAATAATCTGCAAGCTGTTTCGCAATTTGTGTTTTTCCAGTACCTGAATTTCCAGCAAGAATAGTAAAAGGTTTTGTAAGAAGTGATTTTATATATTGTTTTGAAAATTCATTTTCAGAAAAATTTTCACAGATAAATTTTTTTGGTATTTTTGAGATGATGGAATAACTTTTATTATCAATTTCAGAAACTTCATTATCATTTTCTAATTCTTTATCATTTTGTTTTTTATATTCATCGGAAGATAACCATTCAGTCCAAAGCTGGTTAGAAAATTCAAATAAATCTTTTCCTTCTGCTTTTGAAATCAAGAATGCTTGAAGTTCAGAAATTTTAGCTTTTTTATAATTTTCTAAACCATATTTCTTTGATAAATATCTTAATCCATCTTGAGCATAAATATTTAATAAAGAATTATTAGAATATAGAAAAGCAATTTTCCATTTATAACTAGGTCCTAAATCAATCGAATCAATCAATTGAAAATTATGAGATTGTGCTGCTTCAGCAACTGCAATAATATTTTTTAGAATAGCAGAATATGCAGTTTTTGCATCATCACCATATTTTGTATACCAGGCATATACACCATCATTTTTTGCTTTGTTTGATGGTTTAATATCTCCAGCAATTCGAAATATTCCAAATTTATATGCAGAACCACCCCATATACTTCCTAAAGATTCAGTTTTTGTTTCAAGCCAATAACAAAAAGAATTATCTCTATCTAGATTTGTATATTCTTCAAGTGTAAGGGATTTTAATTTTTCAATTGGAAATTGAGTTTGGAAAGATGTGTAAAGTTGATTCAGTGTTGAAACAGTCATTTATATCTCCAGTATTTTTTTTACTAATTCAATCATGTGTATTAAGTATTTATTAGTTCTATCTAATTTGTTGCATAATTTTTTCTGTGCTTGATATATATCATTTGAAGTGTCTTCTCCATATTCAACATATGCTAATTGTCTAAATCTTTCTTTAAAATCTTCGTTATTTAAATTTGGGTCTATTTGAATAGTTGTTGCTTCCCACATGATTTGCTCAGGATCATCGGTTGGGAAAAAATACATAAAATTCTTTAGATAAGCCAAATATTTTTTCTTTTCTTCAAGTAACTGAAAAGTTTTCCTACTGTCGGCAGAAAAATTTAGTTTTTGTAACGTGATATGTGTTATTTCATCAATATATTTATCAACCTCATTATCAAGAATTTCCTCAGGAATATTTATGTTTCTATTTTTATCGCCATCAAGAATAAAAAATATTTTATTTTCATTGTTTCTTGATAAAACAACAGCTTCTTTATATAAATCTTCTGATCCTCCATTATGAAATTCAACAGTAATTGATTGTTTTGCTTTAGGATCTATGAAGTCCAATACTTTTTCAATTAATAATTTTGCAGCACGATCTTCAACAAGAATTTTCTTTTTCCCAGTTCGATGTCCAATATATGAAAACGCAATTTCCGCTGGAACATTATTTTTTGGAACGAATTTTCCATTTGCAGATTTGTTTAATACAACAATTGCATTAGGAGGTAATTCTTCTACGATTGATGGACTATGAGAACTAATAACAACTTGAATTCCTTTCTCCAAAATATTAGATAATAAAAAATCAAGAAGTCTTTTCTGAGCTCCAGGATGGAGAGACACTTCCGGTTCATCCAGCAAAACAAGAGAACCGTTTTGAACTTGATATACCTTGTGCACTAATTTTGCAACAGCAGATTCTCCACTTCCTGCAAAGGCTTCTGTATATTTCCCAGAAAAATCTGATAAACCAGAATCTAATGTGAAATAAACACTTTCACCACGCTTTTTATAAAAGCTATGACTAATTATTTTTATATGTTCATAAGTCTTATCAAGTATATCTGATACGATTTTTACTTCTTTGTCGGTTAATTCTTCGATACTAAAAATTTTTTGTTTATTTCGATATGTATAATTTGTTCCTATAGTTCCATCCACAGCAGCTTTTAAATATGGTGACCAATATCTTAAGTAATCTTGTTTGGATTTCAACGTATGTGAATTTGGTACATCTCCAAAATAGAAATATTTATCAAATGCTGTTATTTCTGCCCTAAAATCCATGTATAGCACATTTCTTTTTGTTCCATTCCATCTTGTTTTTGATGCTCCTGGCTTTGGAGTTTTCGTTTCTTCAAATTTATCCATTCCATACTTTACAACAGGGCGACCAGGCTCCCAATAATCTGGATTTTTATCTTTTTTAATTCTTTGTTTAACTACCTGAACTATTTGATTTGCATCTTTGCTATAATATGAATACCAATATGCAGCTCGAGGCTCTTCAGGAATTGGATCAATTGTTGTTGAAAACCATCTTTGAGTAAATGAATTTCCTTCTGGGGTATTTTGTAATGCTTGAAGTACAGAACTTTTTCCACATCCATTTTCTCCAACCAATACAGTAAGTGGAAAATTAAATTTTACAGTAGAATTACTTTCCAATCCCTTAAAGCACGGAAAATTTATATCAGTTATATAATCTGGAAACAATTGATATTTCTGACTACAGGAAAATTTTTTATTGATTTTTTCAATCAATTCCTTATTCATTTATTAATTCTCCGATTTTCTTTCCATATAAGGGCGGTACTGCATTTCCTATCAATCTAGAAGCCACTAATAAACTATCTGTTTTAAATTCATAATTATTTGGAAAAGATTGCAAAACAGCACCTTCTCTAACAGATAGTCCTCTATTTTGTTCGGGATGAGCAAATCTGCCATTTGAAATACTCAAAAATTTTGTTGTTATTGTTGGAGCCGGTTTGTTCCATTCAAGTCTACCATAAACATCCGTAAATGAATTATCCTTTCCGATATAACACGATAATTGTAGTTCCTCATTATTTTTCCAAGCTAAACGTGTTCCGCCATCATGAGGAGTATTTTCAAGTCTTTTAAGATTGATACTAGATAGAGATTTTGTGCTGTGCATCCTGTTACTATCCATATCTTTATATCCAGCAGGAATAACAGGAAATTCATCAACATTTCCAATAGCTTCTCTTACTGTATGCAAAACATTTTCTTTTTTTGGCAAATTCACAACTTTGTCTAATCGGGTAGCAATCAAAGAAAATCTTTTTCGATTTTGTGGGATGCCGTAGTATTTCATATTCACGACATCATACTTACACTTATCTGAATTAGGTGTCCCATATCCCAATTCTGTTAGAAACGCTAAAAATTTTGGTAAAACGGAATCTTTGTTTGTCATTATTCCAGGTACATTTTCAACTAAAACATATCCCGGTCTGTAATAATCAACAAAACGCTCGAACTGCAATAATAAATCTTTTGTCTTTTTTGATTTTTCTTTTGATGATCTTATGATGCTGTAAAACTGGCAAGGACTGCATCCAACAAAAATCATGTTGTCATCATATTTTTTTATATTGAATTCTTTTTCAAAATATTCAGATTCTAACTTTGTTATATCTGCATTTACAAAAACAGAACCTTTATTATTATATTCGTATGTTTCCTTAGCGGCAGAATCAAAATCTACACCAGCAATAACATTAATGCCAGCTTGTCTGAGACCGCAAGTCATTCCGCCTCCACCGCAAAAAAAATCGATGGCAGATAAAGCTTTACTCATAAATCTTCATGCCTCCAACTAATAACATGCAGCTTCGCTGATTTCAACATGGGCAACTGGTTCAAAACCTGCTTTGAAAAATCCTTCTGAAAGTCCGCCAGCTCCAGCAAAAAGGTCTAAATAACGCATCGTACTGGCTTACCTCCTTTTTTTTAAATCAATCCCATCATATCATAAAATTATATTATGAATTTGCTATATTTTCAATAAATGATTTGTCAAGTGGATTATTACCACTTTTATAGCGGGCGTTGCGGGCCGGCGTTTGAGGCCCGCAGAAGGGGTAGCGACCAACGCAGTGGGCGCGAGGGGAAGGCTTTCCCCTTATTCCCTTTATCCCTTTATCTCAAAACTTCTTCATCCAGCAAAAAGTCCTGGATGCCGATGTACTGAATGCCTTTTTCGTCAATCCAAGGTTCAATTTCATCTTTGACCACCACAATTTTTTTGAATGAATCGTCTATTCTTTGCAATGAATTTGTTTCCTGATTTTTCTTTTCGGAACTGTCAATGTTCAGAGCAGACTGTATGTAAAATCTTTGATTCCCTTTATTTGCTACAAAATCAACTTCAAGCTGTGTGCGCTTGCTTTTGCCTTCCGCATCTTTGTAATTGTATTCTACCACACCCACATCAACATTAAAACCACGGATTTTCAGTTCATTGAAGATGATGTTTTCCATAATGTGGTTTTCTTCCTGCTGGCGGAAATTCAAGCGGGCATTTCTGAGTCCTACATCTACAAAATAATATTTGAGGGGCGTGTTTATATATTTCTTGCCTTTAATGTTGTAACGGATTGCACTGTCAATTAAGAATGCATCCTTAAAATATTCGAGGTATGAAGATATTGTTTCTGAATCGATTTTTTTGTGTTTTATCGATTCGAAAGTATTCGCAAGATTCAATGGGTTTGTGAGTGAACCTATGGAAGATGAAATTACATTTAAAAGTTCTTCCAAATCTGAAGGGTCTTTATTGATTTTATGGCGTTCAAGTACATCTTTGATATAGGTGCCTGTAAAAAGATCCTGCAGGTATTTACTTTTTTCTTCCGGCGTTTTTTTTGTTGCAGCTAAAGGCATCCCACCGTAGGTATAGTATTCGCGCCAGACCCTGTTTTTGTTTCCTTCAAAAGAATCGTAAAATTCTTTATATGAAAGAGGATATACACGGACTTCATCACCACGATCACGGAATTCTGTGATGATATCGGAAGACAGCATTTTTGAATTGCTTCCTGTAATGTAAAGGTCAACATTTTTTAATTTCATCAAGCCGACAACTGTATCTACAAATGAGATTTTGGAATCTGAATTTGGTACAAATGGATTTTGAATGTCTTCGACTTTCTGAATTTCATCCAGGAAAACATAATAAATTTTTGATGTGTCTTTTGTCAGTTCACGGATATATTTGTCCAGCTCAATAGGATTACGATATCTTGCGTTTGCTGTTTCGTCCAAAGCTAGTTCAATAATCTGGGAATCTTGAACTCCAATGGAATTCAGATATTCATGATAAATGTTAAAAAGCAGATAAGATTTTCCACACCGGCGGTTCCCTGTGATTATTTTTATGAGACCATTCTGTTTTTTTGAAATCAGCTTTGATAAATATCTTGGACGTTCTATCATTTTTTTCGAATATTTTGCGTAAATACGCAATTTTTCCGATTTTTATTATAATACTTATTGTACTGGTTTACAAGAAAAATCTACCCTCGGATGTGAGACATGTTTTTATGTCATCGTGATTGTGTAATGGTGTCCATACGTTTATTATTATAGAATATAATACACTGAAACCTAAGTAAGCCGATATTAATATGAAAACCATCACCGTCAGCGGAGCAATTATTCTCCGTAAAAATCCACAAACTTCTCGCCCTGAAATCTTTGCAACCCAGCGTGGTTACGGCGACTTCAAAGGTGGCTGGGAAATTCCCGGCGGAAAACTTGAACCCGGTGAAACTCCAGAACAGTGCATCGTTCGTGAAATCCGCGAAGAATTAGCAACAGAAGTAAAAACTGAAAAAATTCTTGGGGTTGTTGATTATGATTACCCTACTTTCCATCTGACAATGCATTGCATCCTGTGCACCATTGTTTCAGGTGACTTGAAACTTCTGGAACATGAAGCGGCTAAGTGGGTGAATAAGGATACTTTATATGATATTGACTGGTTGCCTGCGGATAAATTAATTTTACCTGAGATAGAAAAACTGTTAGTTTCCTAAGAAATTCTATTACAAAGAAAAAGCTTTGGACACTGATAGAAGAGGCAAAAGGAATCGCCGCCATTTTGATGAACTAACAATTATTTACTATCTTGCTATAGATGTTTTCAAAATCCTTTATGACTTCAAGTTTCCTATTCTTTTCCATTGAACAAAACATACATTTCTTCTAGCTCACTGCGGCATTCAAGAAACAATTTTCCAAGCTTCGGATCAAAATGTGTTCCAAGTGATTCCTGAATAATTGCAAATGCCTTGTCGTATGTAAAACTGTCCTTGTAGCATCTTTTGCTTACGAGTGCATCAAACACATCGGCAAGTGCCATTATTCTTGATTCAAGTGGAATTTCTTCTCCGGAAATTTTTGCTGGATATCCCTGGCCATTCCATTTTTCATGATGATAGTGTGCAATATTGACTGCAATTTTTTTGAACTCAAGATCATCAACTGCTGAAAGAACGTTTTCAACTATGCGGGCACCTTCTTCGGAATGCTTTTTCATTTTTTCATATTCTTCATCCGTGAATTTTCCCGGCTTCCTGAGGACTGCATCGTCAACTGCAATTTTTCCAAGATCATGCATAGGAGCCGCCTTGATTACACAGTCATAGAAGTGATCTGGAATTTCTGAATATCCTTCTTCTTTCTTAAGTCTATTGACAAAAACTTTTATGCAGTCACTTGTACGCTTGATGTGGCCTCCGGTACTGTTATCGCGGCTTTCGACCATTGTTGCCATTCCGGTGATAATCGAATTCTGAATATCAAAAATTTTCTGTGTCTTGGTTTCAATGGAATCTGTCATTTCGTTGAAGATGTCTCCAAGCTCACCAAATGCGTCGTTCGTGATGATGGAAACTTTTGAACCTAAATCTCCATCTTTTATCTGCCTGACTCTTCGCTTCAATTTTCTCAACGGCTTGTCAAAATAATTTTCAAAGGAAATAAAAATCATCAATCCAAAGAAAAGTATAAAAGCAACAGTAATGTAAAATCTATCTTCAAATTCAATATTGCTCTGATCCATCAGACTTTTTGTTATAAGGAACATATAGAATATTGGAAATAAAGTAACAGAAACATAATTCACGGCAAATAAAAGTTTTGTCCCGGGATTTAAAACTCCTTTCAGTCTGGAAATCTGACCATTCGGAAAATACTTTGGCAGGAAAACTTTTCTGTGAAGCGATTCCATTATGAAGAAAGACATTGTGAATGTAACTATTGCTTCCAGACAGATTGTAAGAAAGCTGTTTGAAAGAACCTGTCTTGCATTGATATGATAGCCAATGTTTTTTGCCACAATAATTAGAAAAATTTCTTCAACAAAATATGTCACCCATCCGGAAATTCCAATGGCAGAATAAACAAGAGGAAGATTCACCAGTCTGCTTTTTATTTTTTCTTCCGGACAGAATGAATATAAAACACTCAATAATGTTGGAACCAAAAATGTAAGCAGCTGCACTGGATCTGTGATACGTCTGTAATCGTCAAGAAACTGAATCCATTCATTATTTGGCCCTGAAGGATTGCATGTGAGTATGATTCTGTCTGGAATTATAAGTCCGCATATATTTGATAAACATACAATAAATCCGAACAATAATGCAATTTTTCTAAAACTTTTTTTCTTTATACTCATACGTAAAATTATATCATTTGCATATCAAAAAAACATCCGCAAAACTGCAACATGCTTTGCAGATTACCGATTAGTTTTCTAGTCTTCAATAAAATCATTTTTATCATAACCGTCAATCAACCCTTCCTTAAGAATCTCAAGGAAAAGTTCAATTATACCTGGATCAAACTGTTTTCCACTGTTCTTCTTAAGCTGGTTGATTATCTGACCATGCTTCAGTTTCTGTCTGTAAACACGAGTCGAATTCATTGCATCAAAAGCATCAGCAACACAAATAATCCTTGCAATAAGAGGAATTTCTTCTCCCTTAAGACCATCAGGATATCCCATTCCATCATAACGCTCATGATGATATCTTGCGGCAATTGCTGCGGATGGTACGGAATGCAGGTTCTTGAGAATATCATATCCAGTCGTTGTATGACTTTTGATTGTCAAAAATTCTTCATCATCAAGTCCTTCCGGCTTGTTTAGGATGACTCCAGGAATACCAATTTTTCCACAATCATGAAGCTGCCCAGAATAACTAACCTGTTTTATTTCATCTTCTGTATAATGAAGTCGCCTTGCAATAAGTGCAGAATATTTTGCAACCCGATCCGAATGACCTGCTGTATACTTATCCTTTGCATCAATAAATCCGGCAAATGATTCCATGACTTCTCGAATTGTTGCCAGGTCCTTTTCGCGCTGTCTTTCAAGAGATTTTAATCTCCATCCCAAACCAAGAAGGAATCCTTCTCCCAAAAGCCAGAGAAAGAACAGTCGTGTTACAATCTTAAATGAAGTTTGCTCAACAAGTTTTTTATGTGCCTTGTAATAGAAAGTTCCAGTTGAAACATCAGGCAGTTCATCCGGAGAAGTTGAATAGAAAATAAACCCAATGGTAACTCCGGAATACTTTTTCATTGGAATTTCATACTGCTTTCTGTTCGGATAATATATGAATGAATCACCGGCATTAAGCTTAATTATTTTTTCACCACCGGCCTGAATCATATCCAGATAAATTTTTCCCGGGTCCTGACTTCGCAAATCCAAACGCTGGGTTCTTGTCACGCCATCAATTACCTGACTGATTTCAACGTCACCAGTCCATGCCTTGTTGATATACATGTCCTTCGTTACATCAAATTTCAAATACCAGTCAAGAAGATCTGTCTTGTTACCACACTTGATTACAGCATCATAAATATAACCCTGAATTTCATCCCCAGTACCAAGATACTTTGTCCAGGTGCTGTCCTTATCCATTCTTCTCTTGAATTCCAATGTAATATCACTATTTGAATCTGAATCAGGATAACAGTCTTCAAATGAAACAGAAGAAATACCTTTGTTTGTATGAGAGTTGTCAATCACTATGAAAATAAATGCAAGAACAAGAAACGAAAGAACAACAAGCATGATAAATCTGCTGATTGTCATAGCCCTGTTTCTTGCCTTTTTCTTCAAATCACGAACAAAAAATTTTGACTCAGTTCCCAGGTGCATCTCCATTGTGTACTGATCTGTTCTCTGCTGAACCTTCATGAAAATATTTACAACAATAATGAATGTTGCAACCATATGCAGAATCAGACAAATCAATGCAGAAATAACTGATGGAGTCTTTGTAATGTCATTCGGCCAAACTTCAAGCATGGCAATTACAAGGAAATATCCAAAAGGAATTACACACAATAAATTCCAGGACGAACTCTTGTTTTCCAGTTCACGGATAAATGCCTCACGAAGAGTCACTCTTATACTTATATAAAGCAGTACATTTATTACAATCTGTACACAAAGACTTCCAAGTACACTTCTGGAATAATTGTAAACCAAAAGACATCCTGTGCTTCCCGACAATGCATACAACAAAGCCGTTAGAGCAACAAAAAGACTTCGAAAGTCCTTGTATGGATTAACCAGAAAGCAAAATCCAATTATTACCAGAAGATTTACTATGGAAACTGGAATAAACCATGACAAGTTTCCGTGAAAACACATTATATAGTTAATAACAAATGTAACTAACAGAACACCAAGTGAAAGCAAACCATATTTTTTTACATTAACTTTCAATCGTGAGAATGTGTATATAAACAGGAGAATAAATAGATATGTTATTGACCCTTCAATAAAATTCAACATTATTTTCTATTATAATAGGCAAACAGTAAAAACGCAATTTTTTATACATCCAGGAAATATTGATTTTTTGATTCAAAACAGGATTTTGTGGTAAAATACACCCCATGTTCCTGGAACTCTCTTTCTTTATCAACAGCATTTTACTCGGTATTGGACTTGCCATGGATGCATTTTTGGTTTCCATCGCCAATACATTGAATGAACCATCGCTTAAAAAAGTTAAAATGATTTTCATCGCTGGCATATATGGATTTTTTCAGTTCCTGATGCCTGTAATCGGATGGTTCTGTGTTCACGAGATCAGAGAATATTTCACCAGGTTTCAGATTTTAATTCCGTGGATTGCATTAATTCTTCTGCTATACATTGGCGGAAAAATGATTTATGAAGCTTTTCATGATGATGGGGAAGAAACCCCTGTGAAAGTCCTGACGTTTTCAGTTCTAATGATTCAGGGAATTGCAACTTCAATTGATGCCCTTTCCGTTGGATTTACAATATCTGACTACAACCTCACGGCAGCACTTCTGTGTTCCGGAATAATTGCCCTGGTTACTTTTTCCATTTGCATGATTGGACTTCTTGCTGGAGAAACAATCGGAACAAAACTCAAGGGAAAATCCACGGTATTTGGTGGAATAATTCTCATTGGAATTGGAATTGAAATTTTTGTAAAGGGAATCTTTCTGCAATAAAAAATCCCCAGGCACAATACCCGGGGATTCACCAGTCAAAATAACATGCTGCTTTAGCAATGCCAGTCAGCTTATTGCTTCTTCCAGAGCACGGGCCAGCTGATCCGGGCATGATGTTCCCTTTCCGTGGCAATCAATACCCTTAAGTCTTTTAATTACTTCCTGTGCATTCATGCCTTCTACAAGTTTTGCAACACCTGCAGTGTTTCCTGCACAACCACCAATAAATTTAACTGACTTTACAATATTACCATCCAGTTCAAATTCAATCAATTTTGAACAGGTTCCCGTTGTTTCAAAAACTTTCTTTTCCATATTAAAGCTCAACCAAATATTTCTTGCAGATATTCCCGGAGGATTTCCACAAACTTCCTTCAAGTAATACTACTGCTCAGGAAATTTGTGCATATATAAAGTGTTGTCCTGAAAAGTCCGTTTCCTACTTTGCGCGAACAATAACCTTTGCAAGTTCTGGGCGCTTTACGAGGTCAGCCTTAAGGCCTTCTTCGCGAGCCTTGTTTACATAGTCCTTGCTCTGGAATGAATATGTGAAGTTTGTATGAACATCATAAGTTCCCTTCATGAGAGCATAAGCATCTTCTGTCATAACAAGTTCTTCGTCTGTTGGAATTACGAAAATCTTTGTAGCGCTGTCATCTGCACTGATACAAGTTTCAGCATTTCCTGTGAATGACCACTGGTTCTTCTGTTCGTCAATCTTGATTCCGTAGTTTTCAAGACCCTGTGTAGACTTAAGGCGGAATACCGGACCACGTTCACCAACACCAGCTGTGAATACGATTGCATCTACATGACCGAGTTCTGCCATGTAAGCACCGATGTACTTCTTTATGCGGAGAGCTTCCATCTCGATGCAGAGCTTTGCCTTTTCATCTCCGTTCTTTGCTGCCATTTCAACATCGCGGCGGTCTGCATACTTTCCTGTAACACCAAGGCATCCAGACTTCTTGTTGAGGGCCGTGTCCATTTCGTCAGCTGACATTCCAGTCTTGCGCATGATGTAGAAAGGAAGAGCCGGGTCAAGGTCACCAGAGCGAGTTCCCATTACAAGACCTTCAAGTGGAGTAATACCCATTGTTGTGTCGTAGCACTTTCCGTTCTTAACTGCACACATTGAAGCACCGTTACCGATGTGGCAGATGATTACGTTTGTATCTTCAGGCTTCTTTCCAAGGAGAACAGAAGCACGCTTTGCTGTGTAAAGGAATGATGTTCCGTGGAAACCGTACTTGCGTGCAGCATACTTTTCATACCATTCGTGTGGAATTGCATACATGAAGTTTTCTGCAGGCATTGTCTGGTGCCATGCTGTGTCCATGACTGCTGCGTGTGGAACGTTTGGCATAACCTTCTGTGCAGCTTCGATACCCATGATATTTGCTGGCATGTGGAGTGGACCAAGATCGATAACTTCCTTGAATCCTGCAAGAACTTCTGGAGTTACAAGAACAGACTTTGTGAACTTTTCTCCGCCATGAAGAACACGATGACCAACGGCTCCGATTTCACTGAGGTCAGAAATAACACCAGTTTCCTTGTCAGTAATCATTTTCAAAATAAGTTCAATGGCTTCCTTGTGTGTTGGACATGGGCTTTCAAGTTCAATTTTATTTCCCTTTGCCTTGTGTGTGATGCATGAACCGTCAATTCCGATTCTTTCTACAACACCATTAGCAAGAACTTCCTTGTTATCCCAGTCATAAACCTGATATTTTGCAGATGAAGATCCACAGTTAAGAGTAAGAATTACCATAAAGCTTTCCTCATATATTAAAAAAAAATTGAAAGCCAATAAGCTTTCCACAGCTTATTTTAGTGCAAAAGAAACATGTTTTCAATTATTGAATCACCCAAAAACATAAAGAAATCATCCATAAGTGAAGACAAATTCAATTTCCTGTAGTATAATTGGCTTACTAGTTTTTGGGCCACAAATGAAAAAAAAGTATTACATTATTCAATTCCTGCTTGATTTTTTTCTCATTACATCAATTGTTCTGGAATCTGTTAGAATCTTTTCTCCTAGAAAACTTCTGAACACACAGTATTCAGAGTCAGTTTCATTTTCATTTGCTCCGAGAAATGAAGAAAACGACTCATGGACTACACAGATTCCTGCCTTGAGTTCATTAAAACCAGGCCGAAGTATTCTTCATGGTCAGATTTTCAAGGGAACAGTCGAAAACAACATAGCCAGAAATCTCGACGAATGGTCAGTGCAAATCAATATTGCAAAATCCTGCTACCTGAACTGTTCCTGGAATGGTACTACTGAAATACATACTTTCAGGGCAGGAAAAGAATTGATTCAAAAACCAATTGACTTGAGAATCTATGATCCAGCCTTGATGACCGTTGATATTTTCCCGAACTCAACTGGACTTCTTCTGATTCCTCTTGAACCAGGTGACTACATTATTTACCACCCAAACACATCAACTCCAATTGAAAATTTTTTGCCGGCAAAAATATACAACTATGCTCCGTCAGTTTCTTTCGGATTAATTTTCTACAGTCTGGATTCATTTGATTTTTCTGACGTTCTTCTCACATACAGACATCAATACGGATTCCTTGATGATCCATATTTCTACGTTCTTGCAATCATCATTACGGCACTTTCAATTCTCACATTTACAATAAACCGCATCCACGTAATCAGAACCAATAACCATAATGATAAGATCAAGACACAAAAAACCGTCGATGAAATCATGCAGATTTTCACAAGATTTATTGATGCAAAAGATGCCTATACTGGAGGACATTCCGAGCGAGTTGCAAGATATTCAAAACTTCTTGCCATTGAACTGGGTAAAAAACCAGATGAATGCCAGACCATCTATTACTGTGGTCTATTGCACGACTGCGGAAAAATTGCGATTCCTGATGATATCCTGCACAAGCCGGAAAAACTCAGCGAAGAAGAATACAAGACAATTCAGAGCCATACCATCCGCGGATACCTTCTGCTTTCTGATTTGTCGTCTATTCCAGAAGCATGCGATGCTGCCAGATACCACCACGAATCATACGATGGAACCGGATATCCATACAAACTCAAGGGAAAAGACATTCCTGAATATGCAAGAATCATCTGCATGGCTGATTCATTTGATACCATGAATTCTGACCGTTCCTACAGAGAGGCTCTCCCAAAAGAAGTTATTCTTGAAGAGGTTAGGAAATGTTCAGGTGTTCAATTTGATCCTGAAATAGTTGAAGCCTTCTTCCGTCTGGTAGAAAAAGGCCTCGTTGGATTCAAAAACAAGGGTAATTCAAATTCAGATTCTTCCATATAATTCTGAATAATAAGAAAGAAATTCCTTTATCCTGGATGTCATCATATCGGCAGATGCACGCCACTTCCAGTTTGTTCCAACTGTTGACGGAATATTCATTCTTGCTTCTTTTCCAAGTCCAATCAAATCCTGCATGCACAATATACAGGTGTTGGCTGGACTTGCCATTGCACAAATCATCATTTCCTTTCTAAGGGAATCCTTGTCTGACACGCGAAGATATTTTTTTGCCTGTTCCACATCTTCAGTGCGGGCAGTTTCACACCATCCAAGAATCGTGTCATTGTCATGAGTGCCAGTATAAACCACACAATTCTGAGTGTATCTATATGGAAGATAATCACTTTCTTCCCGCGAATCAAAAGCAAACTGAAGAATTTTCATTCCTGGAAAAGTTGAGTCAGCAAGCAGTTTCTTCACACTGTCTGTCAAAAATCCCAGATCCTCGGCAATAATCGGAAGCTCATCACCAAACTCTTTTTTGATTGAATTAAACAAATCCATTCCAGGACCGTTTCTCCAGTGACCATTTCTGGCATCTTTTGCACCATAAGGAATGCAGTAATAGGAATCAAATCCACGGAAATGATCTATACGCAGTACATCATAAATTTCCAGACTTTTTTGAAGGCGTTTCTTCCACCATGCATAGTCAGTTTTTTTCATGTAATCCCATTTATAAACCGGATTTCCCCACAACTGACCGTCTGCAGAAAAAGCATCAGGAGGGCAGCCTGCCACTTCAATTGGAACAAAATTTTCATCAAGATCAAACTGCTCTGGGTTAGACCAGACATCACTTGAATCACCGGAAACATAAAATGGAATATCTCCAATTATTTTTATTCCCCTGACATTTGCATAATTTTTTAGTGCAAACCACTGCTTGTAGAAAAAGTACTGAAGCATTTTATGACAGGTAATTTTATCTGAACATTTTTTCTTCCACTCAACAAGTGATTTTTCTTCACGACTTACCAGGCCTTTTTCCCACTGATAAAATGGAATTCCATTGTGCTCATCTTTCAATGCCATGAAAAATGCATAGTCTTCCAGCCAGAAATAATTCTCACTACAAAAAAATTCAAAATCAGAAGGAACTTTTTTCTTGAAATTATTGAAAAGACATTCAAATACCTTTTGACGCTGCTCATAAACAAGGCCATAGTCAACTAAATTGCTGTCTTTTCCCCAGTTGATTTTTTCGTAATCTGACTTATCCAGAAATCCCTCATCACAGAGCATATCAAGATCAATAAAATATGGATTTCCGGCAAAAGTTGAAAAACTCTGATATGGAGAATCACCAAAACTAGTTGGACCAACCGGAAGAATTTGCCAGTATGCCTGTTTTGATTCCTTTAAAAAATCCACAAAATTATATGCATGAACTCCAAGTGTACCAATTCCCGTTTTACCAGGAAGTGATGAAATATGCATAAGCACACCATTGAGTCTTTTATTTAAAATCATTTTTTTTACTCCAGAAAAACTTTTTCCAGGATATCTAAATAATACAGATTAATAATATCCTATATAGTTTTGACTGACTCACCTTCCACAAATTCATACGGAACAAGCTTATGAACTGAATTCATTTTCTTTTCAATGCAGTTAATAAGGGCTTTTACACCTACGTCAGCCAGTTCTTCCTGGCGCTGTTTGATTGTTGTAATTTTAGGACAATAATAATTTGATATCGGAAGACCATCAAAGCCGGAAACAGAAATCTGATCTGGAACGGAATACCCCAAATCCTTCAGTTTCCTACAGGCTCCAATAGCCATTACATCTGACATTGCAATAATTGCAGTCAAGTCTGAATTCTTTTTCAGAAGGTCCTCGCAAGCAGTAGCCCCTCCCTCAAATGAATACTTTGCACAAGCAAAACTCTTGTCAAAATCAAAATTCAATCCAGCCAGTTCCAAAGTTTCCCTGAAAGCCCTGAATCGCTTGTTTGAAACCATGGAATTCAAATCACCACTGATCAGACCGATTTTTTTGTGACCTTTCTTGATAAAATACTCAGTCATCTCAGTCATTGCTTTGTAGTCATCTGTGCTTACACTTGAAAGATTCCTGTAATTCTGATTTTCTGCCTGAGTTGAAACCAAAATACATGGAACCTGAATTTTTTCAAAATCTACCTTGAACCGTTCTGGATTTCCACCAAGAAAAATAATTCCCAGTGGTTTCTTTTCGCAGTAAATGTTATATGCTTTTTCAACTTCATTATCAAGCTCATCAATAGTCACTACGTTTGTATTGTAGGGAAGTTTTTCAAGCTTTGATTGAATCGTTTCAAGAAGAGAATTTAAAAGAATGCTAGATGCTCCGTTTACGATTATGACAATGGTTCTGCTTCCACGAGCCTTCAGTTCTTTGGCATTCTGATTCAATTCAAAACCATATTTATTTACAACCTCAAGAACTTTTTCCCGCGTAGCTTTGCTGACGTAATCCTGATTATTCAAAACCCGGGATACAGTTCCGACAGCAACTCCACTTTCTCTGGCAATATCCTTAATTGTCATAATTCGCTCCGACTCCTAAAAAACTTAACCCTTTACAGCTCCAGATATAACTCCCTTAATAATATACTTCTGTGATGAAATATAAAAAGCAATGATAGGAATAATAGCCAGAACAAGCATAGCCATGAATCCACCATAATTTGCCGCACCACGTCCACTAACCATCTGAAGCTGAATTGCAACAGGAATAGTCTTATTTTTTTCTCCAAGAACAAGATATGGAAGAAGGAAGTCATTCCAAATCCACATTGTATTCAGGATTGCAACAGTAATTGCTGTTGGCTTCAAAATCGGGAACACAACGATGAAGAATGTCTGAATTGGATTACAACCATCAATCTCAGCAGCTTCTTCAATTTCAAGTGGAATAGACTTAATAAACCCAGTGAACATGAATACTGAAAGTCCAGCTCCAAAACCAAGATATATGAAAACTGAACCAACAACATTATCACAATATAATCTGTTTGCCATGTAAACCATAGTAAACATAACCATCTGGAACGGAACAATCATACTAAATGCAAACAAATAGTACAACCAGGAAGTAAATCTATTCTTAACCCTTACAATGAACCAGGATGTCATTGATGTACATACAATAATAAGTGCAACAGAACAGATTGTAATGAATACTGAACGGCAGAAGGAAAGAAAGAATCCAGGTGCTTTAAGTCCAGCCTTATAGTTATTTAAGCCTGCAAATGTTTTCTGTGTAACAAGATCAAACGGCTCTCTGGAAACGTAGAGACTCATCTTGAAAGAATTCATTGCAACCATGAAAATCGGAATAAGAAATAATATTGCAAGAGCAATCAATACTGTAACTGTTATTGTCTTGCTTGCTTCTTTCTGGTCTGAAAGTGTCATTGTTCAACCTCCTTCTTGTTGGTAATTTTAAGCTGAATAAAAGCAATAAGTGCAACTATGATGAAAAATACTACTGCCTTTGCCTGTCCAACTCCCTGCCAGCCATCGCGGTCAAAGAATGTCTTGAAAATATCAAGTGCAAGCATCTGTGTCTGCTTTTCAGGACCGCCACCAGTAAGTGAAAGATTCTGGTCAAACATCTTGAATGTATTTGCAAGTGTAAGGAACATACAGATTGTAATTGACGGCATAACCATTGGAATCTTGATTGTGAACAGAACCCTTAGGGGAGATGCACCATCAATCTGGGCTGCTTCAATCAAGTCAGATGGAATATTCTGAAGACCAGCAATATAAATAATCATCATGTAACCAATCAGCTGCCAGTTTGTCAAAACCGTAAGTCCAAAGAAACCATAGGCAGCATCACTTGTAATGTTACTACCTTCTGTCAGTCCCATTGAATTAAGCTTTGCAAGAACTGCATTTATCAATAGTTTCCAGATATATCCAAGAACAATTCCACCAATAAGATTTGGCATGAAGAATACTGATCTGAATACACTGACACCCTTAATTTCCTTTGTAAGCAATAAAGCAAGTATGAAAGCAAAAACGTTTACCGTTACGATTGACACAAGGGTAAACATCGAAGAAAATCCAAGCGCATTGATAAAATCATTGTCAGTCGTAAATGCCGTCACATAATTTTTAATGCCAACAAAATTTTCACTACTCTGCCACATGTCTGCTACTGTAGTGAACTTAAAAAATGAAAGTCCAATGCCCATCAGGAAAGGAATAAGAAAAAACATCGAGAAAGCTACTAAAGTAGGCAAAACAAATATTGGGAAATATCTGCCGATTGACGACTTTTTCATCATTACGCTCCATTACAAATATTCATAAAAGCCTGCAACGCAAACTGATAAACAAAATTATGCACTTTTTTAAATTATGAAGGATTTACTGCATGAAGTTTGCCCCGGAAATATGGCTCAAACCAGGACAAACAATTAGCCTCATTAAAAAACCCGGAAAACCAGAAGACAACTGATTGAATCCACGCCTCCTGGTTTTCAGGACTTACAAATTACATGTTGCTTTCTTTTTCCCAGTTAGCAACAACTTCTGCTGATACTTCGTCCCAAGACTTTGCACCTTCAGCATATCTGAGCAATGATGAACCAAAGTCATCCTTGAATCTCTGTGATGGGAAGAGTGTGAAGTTCCAAGATACACTTGTGATTCCAGGCTTAGACATCCAGTTATTGATTTCAACTGCAAGTGGATCTGTTGGACGCTCGCTTTCTGCAAAAGTATCAAATGGAGCAATGAACTTAAGTTCGTTTGTAACATATTTCTTTCCAGTTTCGCTTGAGTACAACCAGTAGATGAAGTCTGCTGTTGCTTTCTGCTCTTCTTCTGAAACCTGTGAGTTAATACAGAAGAAGTTTTCTGTACCGATACAAAGTCCCTGTGCTTCTTCCCCTTCTACTCCTGTATAAATTGGGAGATACTTAACATTTTCTGGAAGAACCTTGTTTCCATCTACACCAGCAATCTGTCCCCATGCCCAGTTTCCGTTCTGAACCATTGCACAGTCTTCAAGAGCAAATTCTGCCATTGAATCAGTTACTGTCTTTGCTCCAACATCCTTTCTGTTTGTGCAAGAATCATTGAGATACAGATCCATGATATTCTTAAATTCATTTGAATACTGGAAAGCAATTTTCTTTGTTGCATCAGATCCAAGATCAACACGATTGTTTCTGAATTCGTAGTAAACTGGAATGTTTGCAAGGTGAGTCTGCCATCTCCAGTCTTCTCCGGCTGCAAGTGAAGTTGATGCGAAAACGCCCTTGATTCCCAAAGCCTTTGCGTTCTTCTGCATGTCATCTGCTAATTCCTTGAGTTTTGCAAATGAATTGATTTCATCCATGCTCTTGTAAGAAGTCTTCTTTGATGACAATCCAAAATACTTGTCTGTGATTGCCTTGTTATAGATAATTCCATATCCTTCAACAACATAAGGAATTCCATATACTCCGTTTCCCTTTGTTATTGCAAGGGACTTGTCAGAAAGGTGTTTATAAAGTTCTGTATTTGAAAGGTCAGCACAATACTTTTCCCACTTTGCATAACCGCGAGGTCCGTTAATCTGGAAAAGAGTTGGTGCATCTCTCTGAATAACCTTTGTTGCGAGAGTTGATTCATACTGATTATTGGCAGCTGTTTCTACTACTACCTTTACACCTGTTTCTTTCTCGTATTCTTCTGCCAGCTTCTGGTAGATTTCTGATACTTCTGGCTTAAAGTTAAGGTAACGTACCTTAGCCTTATTTCCACCACATGAAGCCAATGCAAGCACTGCTGATACTGTAATCATGCCTGCCACAACGGATTTAACGATTTTTTTCATAACGTTCTCCTAGTTTAGAAAAATAGTAACGTTTCAATATTGAAACGTTTCAATACTTCGACTATAGACCCTCATCCCCCGGTTTGTCAAATTTTTATTTATAAATATTTACAAAATTGATAAAATTTAAATAAAAAAAGTAACTTTTCTTCTAAAAACCTGCCTTTTTATGAATACTTTACAATTTTGCAAAATAATTATAATCTTCGTAACGTGCATTTCAACGGAACAATGTGAAATTCATTGGCAGAATGCGCTACTGTAAGCCGGCATTGCTGTAAAAAGCAGAAGTTACCACGCCACTGGAAAATCCGGGAAGGCCACTAACAAGTCGACAAGTCAGGAAACATTGGTGCACAGGGATTCTTCCCAAATGGTTTTGTATAAAGCCATAACTTACTGAAAAACCACGCATATTTGGTTTTGGAGTGTTCTATGAAAAACATTATTTCTCTCTCAAAGAAACTGCTTGCTGTTCTTCTTGCAGTTTCAGCCCTTTGTTTCACAAGCTGTATCGAAGAAGATGACAGTGACGATGAACTTGTTCTAACTGCAGCTGCACTTAACGGAGTTTACAAAAGTGCTTTCGGTGACAGCTATACCATTATTTACCCGATCATTGAGTATGATGACGGCGGATACAACACGGGATTCTCTGGAACAATCGTATACACAGATTTCCTGACTAACCGCATCGTATACCAGGTTACAGAAGCAGGATCTGCAAACACATCCCAGCCCGTAGGAAAATTCTGTGTAACAGGGTTCAAAGATCTGTCTTCAAAATCTTGTAAATTCTCCAATGCATACAAATCAGGCAAACCAATGTACAAGGACTCAGTACCTGAAGCCTTGAACGAATTCACAGATGAAAAGGGCTACTTCGGATACTTCGGTGAGTATGCACGTGAGCCTCTCTTCTAAAAAAACTGCTCTTTTTTTGCTGGCAGTATTTCCGGCCTGGGCTCAAACTGAAACCACTGATGGTGAAATTTATGCCTACATGAATTCCACTGCAATTGTTGAAGAAAAACAAACTCTTACCAGACCGGAAATTGAAAAACTCAATCCCTCAGATGTTCCTACACTCCTTGAATATCTTGGAATCACAATCAAGTCTTCGGGAGGTTACGGCTCTGAATCCATTCCTTCCATCCGCGGATTTACGGGAAGCAGCGTCAAAATTCTGATCAATGGCATAGAAATGAATTCAGCTCAATCAGGAACTTTTGATTTTTCAACACTTGATCCAGAATCCATAGAAAAAATTCAGATTGTAAAAGGTGCTTTCAATCAGGATGTACAAACCCAGGGCGGTAACGGCGGAATTATCTATATAACCACAAAAAGCCAGGACACACAAACTTCACTTTCAGCCGACATCAGTGCAAAATCATATTTTTCCCAGCCAGTTGATACCATCACAGGTGGAATTAAAGCCGGCTCAAACATATCAGGCAGAACAAGAATTTCTGCACAAACCAGCGGAACTTTTGCAAAAAACAAATATCCGGTTTCTGAAAAATATTTTTCTGAAAGAAAATCTGATCTTCTTCAGCAGCACAACAAAATGATTGATAGCAAAACATCAGTCATGATTGATCATCAGTTTGAAAACGGAAGCAGCCTCAATATTTCAGACATTCTGTTTCTTGGCAACAAAGACCTGCCAGGTTCAATTTCATCCAGAGAATATTCCAATCAGAAAGACACAAACAATTCCCTTTCCATGAAATATGAAATACCAGACTTAAATGGAAAATATCAAATCAACTCTTCTGCTTCATGGAAATCCACCAACCAGAAATACAAATCCAATTCAGAAGATTCTCTTCACAAGCTGAATTCCTTTGGGCTTTCAGGAGCCGTTTCTTTTGACCAGAATGATTTTTACAGTCAGGCAATTGGACTAACCCTTCAAGTTGATACACTTGATTCCACAAATACTGAAGACAAACATGTTTTCAGCGGAACTCTTAAAGAAACAAGCACTTTTTTTTGTGGTGAAAGGACAAGCATTGTAATCCCACTTGCATTGAATTTTCAGGACACAAACATTTCTTTTGTACCCGGAGCTGGAATCAACTTTGACTTCTATTCCTTCGAAATTTTTTCCAACATAAGCGCAATGCATCTCTTCCCAAACATGAACCAGCTTTACTGGGAAGATTCGGCCTATGCATGCGGAAATCCAGACCTGAAGCCAGAATCAGGAATCGGCGGTGAACTGGGAATCAGCACAAATACAATATATTTTCCACTTTCATTCACAATTTTTTCAAACTACTACAAAAACAAAATTCAGTGGGACAACACCTCTGGAAAATGGCGTCCGGAAAATGTTGCCAGTGCATTCTACATTGGCTGTGATTTTTCAGTTTCCCAGGAAATCATGCAAAACATCTTGTTCAAATTCAACTATGAGTTCCTCTACAATCGGCTTCTTGCTTCTGGAATTACTCATGGCAATCGAATCATGTACACACCGGCCCACACATTTTCTGCAAGTTTAATTGGATCATACAAACATGTATCCTTTGCCATAAACGGTCACTATACCGGCGCACGCTATGTTTCAAATATAAACAGCAGTATACTTGAAGGGTATTTTCTTCTTGATTTTTCAGCTGAATTTAATGTAACAAGTCATATTATTCCATATATTAAGGCTCAGAACATACTGAATCAACTTTATGAACAGACCGAGGATTATCCAATGCCTGGAGCAAGTCTTGAAGTGGGAATAAAACTCAAAAAATAATTCTATTCAAGCTGATTTTATGGAGGACCAAATGAAAAAAGTCATCATGTTTTTTCTTGCATTTCTTGTTCCGCTCGCAGCCTTTTCAAAAACTGCAAAAAGAATAGTTTGTCTTTCTCCATCTGGAGCTGAAATACTGTGTGAAATAGGTGCAGAAAAATCCATAGTGTCCAGAACTGATTTCTGTGATTATCCGGAAAAAATCAGATCTGTTCCAAGTATCGGCGGATTTGATGGAAGAACATTCAGCATAGAGTCCATTCTTTCCTGCAAGCCTGATTTTGTTTACGGTTCAAAGGGAATGCATGACTTTCTTGCGCCAGTACTTGCAAAACACAAGATAGAACTTTTCCTTTCCACCGCAACATCAATTCAGGATCTGAAAAATGAAATTCAATATATAGGTGAAATCACTGGCTGTGAAAAGAAAGCAAAACAACTCAATATCAGAATTGATCAAACCAGAGCACTTATCACAAAAAAAACACCAGATCCTGCGCTGGTATATTGGGAAATCTGGAGTTCACCTTACATGAGCATAGGAAAAAACTCATATATTTCTGAACTGATTTCAATTTGTGGTGGCAGCAATATTTTCGATTCAATTGATATTGCATACCCGACAGTTAACCAGGAATCAATTATTACATCAAATCCAGACATAATTTTTATTCAAAGCGATTCAAAACTTACAGTCAGCGACATAAAAAAACGTCCCGGCTGGAACAGAATAAATGCAGTAAAAAACAATCAAATTTACATAATTGATTCTGACACTTTTTCAAGACCTGGCCCTAGAACCGTGGAAGCAATGAAAATACTTACAGACATAATCGGTTCAAAATGAAAAAAATTCTTTCAACTAATCAATCAAAATTTCTTCTACTAATTTTCATTCTCATCCTTTCTTTTTTTCTTTCGCTTTTTCTGGGTGCCGAAAAAATCAATATTGAATCAGTATTGTCAGATCCAGAAAGTCTTGACAGCATTCTGCTTTTTGAATTGCGGTTGCCAAGATCAATCCTTTGTCTCATCAGTGGAATTCTTCTTGCTTCAAGTGCAGCCGTATTTCAAATGTTTTTCAGAAACTATCTTGCCGAACCAGGTTTGTTGGGAATAAGTGCCGGAGCAACAGTTGGTGCTGTCATTGCACAGATTTCCAGCATTCCTCTTTTTGCTTTTGGATGCATTTCCGTAATCAATATTTTTTCATTTTTTTCTGCAATTCTTTCTTCACTTATCCTGATTTTTATATGCTCAAGAAACAGACATCCTGATCAGTCAATAATCGTGCTTCTATGCGGCACTGCACTTGGCACCCTATACTCAGCATTAACTTCTCTGATTATCATTATTTCGTCCAACAAAAATATATCTGGTGTTTACAGCTGGCTCATGGGAACTTTTAACGGCAAGGGATTTGATGATATTAAGTTTCTTATGCTCCCGGCATTAATATCATTTCTAGGATTAGTTTTTATTTCAAATCCCCTGGACTTGCTCAACGGTGGTGAAAACTCTGCACAAAGCCTTGGAGTAAACATCAAGATTCTGCGATTTCTTGTCCTGATTTTTTCATCACTTGCCATAAGTGTATGTGTATGCGCCGGCGGTATAATTGGATTTATAGGACTTATTGCTCCAAATTTAATGCGAAAATTTTTTAAACCAAATTCCAGAGTCTTGATTCTGGCTTCTGCAATATCTGGTTCCAGTCTTCTTCTTGTTGCAGATACTCTTTCCAGGACTCTTCTTGCTCCTGCTGAAATTCCATGTGGAATAATCACAGCTTTTATTGGGATTCCGTTTTTCTTTAGTCTGATTTTCAAAAAGGTTAAATAATGAATACTCTTGAAACAAATATAATTAACTATTTCTACAACAAAACTCAGGTTCTTTCCAATATTCCATTTTCGTTATCAAAAGGAGAACTTATTTGCCTTTGTGGTCCAAACGGCGCAGGCAAGTCATCCTTAATAAAACATGTTTACGAAAAAAACCTGGTTAAGAATAACTGGAAAGCCCTGGCAAAAAAAATTTCTTACCTTCCACAAAACGAAGTTTCCATGTGGGACTATAAAGTAAAGGACATTATATTGAGCGGAAGATTTTGCCATACAGGATTTCTGAACGAATATTCAAATTATGATTATGAGATTGTGTCTCAGATAATAAAAGATTTTGACCTGGAAAAATTAAAAGAAAAAAACATCAATGAAATTTCTGGTGGAGAATTTCAGAAAGTCAGACTGGCCAGATCCTTTGCTCAAGAATCTGATTTTCTTCTTCTTGATGAACCCTTAGCGGCTCTGGATTTTATTAGCTCCGATTCACTCATGAAATTTCTCAAAAAAAAGACCAGAGAAAACAATAAGGGAATCCTGGTTTCTCTTCACGATATTAATACAGCCTGCCGATTTGCTGACAAAATCACATTGATTGGAAAAATAAACCAGGAATCAAAAAATCAATTCCACATAACTGGTATTCCTTCAGAAATTATAACTGCTAAAAATATCGAATTGTCTTATGGAGTAACTGTAAAAGTATACAATCATCCACTTTATAACGTTCCTCAAGTATCAATATGAAGCAAAAATTTTCTGAGCGTAGTGAACTGTATCTATTGCATCCTTTGCATAACAGTCAGCACCTATCATGTCAGCATATTCTTTTGTTAATACAGCTCCACCAACCACAACTTTTGTTTCCGGACTTTTTTCACGAAGAAGTTTGATTGTAGCTTCCATTGACGGGACCGTTGTTGTCATCAAAGCACTCAAACCAACCAGCCTGATGTTATTCTTCAAAACAGCATCTACGATTTTTTCAGGATCAACATCTTTTCCAAGATCAATCACATCAAAATCATAATTTTCAAGAAGTACTTTCACAATATTTTTCCCAATATCATGAACATCATTTTTTACAGTTGCAATTACAATTGACCCTTTTGACTCGCCCTTCTTACCTGCCGTAATCAGATATTCTTTAATAATATCAAAAGAAGATTTTGCAGCTTCAGCAGCCATCAATAATTGAGGAAGGAACATTGTCTTTTTTTCAAATTCCTTTCCGACATAATCCAATCCTGGGATCAACTTTTCATTGATTATCTGCACACTGTCCATTACTTTTACAAGTTCCAGGGTAACAGCAGCTGAATCCTGCTTAAGACCATGAACAACTGCATACTCGAGGGATCCTGGTGCAAATGGTTCACAACCAGAACTTTGAGATGGAGTTGCCACCGCTGATTTTTGAACCATCGGCTCTGAAACCGGCAAACGCTGAGTGAAGGAAATATAATCCAGACAATCCTTATCCTTTCCAGCAAGCAGACAATATGAATAATATGCCTTCTGAAGTTCGATGCTCAAAGGATTTACAATTGCACTTGAAAGCCCATTATGCATTGCAAGAGTGAAGAAATTTGCAGTTATGTCCTGACGGTTTGGAAGTCCAAAAGAAATATTTGAAATTCCGAGAATTGTTCCACCTTCATATTTTTCATGAACAGTCTTCACAGTTTCAAGCGTAGCAAGAGCCGCATTTGTATCGGAACTAACAGACATTGTAAGAGCATCAATAAGTATATTCTTTTTCTCTATTCCATATTTTTTTGCAGTGGAATAAATTTTTTTCACTATTTTTAATCGTCCCTGTGATGTTGAAGGAATTCCATCTTCATCAATAGTCAATGCAACAACGACACCACCATATTTTTTTACAATAGGGAACACAGCATCCATTACTTCCTGTTTTCCATTCACAGAATTAACGAGAGCTTTTCCATTATATAATCTCAAAGCCCGCTCCATGACTACTGGACTTGAAGTATCAATCTGAATAGGAATATCTGTAACGCTCTGTAATTCAGACATTACTGTTACCATCATTTTTTCTTCATCAATTTCCGGTAAGCCGACATTCACATCAAGAACGTGACATCCGGCATTTTCCTGTTCTATGCCCTGATGAATTATGTAAGGGATATCATTGTTTCTAAGAGCTTCCTTGAATTTCTTTTTTCCCGTCGGATTTATTCTTTCACCAATAAGAACAGGTTTATTTGAACCTCCGATATAAACAGGTCTTGTATAGGAGGCAATAACCGTAGTGTTTTTTTCTGTCAGCTCAACTGGCTTCATTTTTTTAATTGCAGCTGTAAGTTTTGAAATATGCTTTGGAGTCGTTCCACAACAACCACCAAAAATCAATGCTCCTTCCTTTGCAAAAACTTTCATGTATTTTGCAAAATCCGTTTCATTTATATCATAGACAGTTTTTCCATTTTCTGATCTTGGAAGTCCGGCATTCGGCTTAATGATTACAGGAATTGAACTTGCTCGCACCAGGCGGATTCCTGCGTCTACCAGAACATCTGGACCCAAACCACAATTTAAACCAAGAGCATCAACTCCCAAACCTTCCAGAATTGCAACCATTACTTCAGGACTGGCACCTGTCAAAAGTCTTGATGATGCATCAAAAACTGTTGTAACAAAAACAGGCAAATCCGGCTTACCACATTCAATTCGTGCTTCCTTTGCTGCAACTACACAAGCCTTAGCTTCAAAAGCATCATTCATTGTTTCAATTGCAACGGCATCAATATTGTATTTAAATGCAATCAAAAATGTTCTTTTGAAAAGAGAAACTGCATCCTCAAAATCCAGATCACCAGCGGGTTTTAGAAGTTTTCCGCAAGGTCCTGCATCATAGGCAATAAACAGATCCTTTCTTCCTGTTTCCCTGGAACATCTTTTTTTTGCCTCCAGCGCATTTTCAATAGCAGCCTTTATTATTTCTTCCGTGTTTTCAATCTTTGAATCATAAGCCCCGAAAGTGTTTGTGCAGACAATATTTGATCCAGCCATGTAATAGCTGTAATGAAGATTCACAATTTCTTCTGGATGTGTAATGTTCCAGCTCTCAGAAAGCTCGCCAGGTTTCAATCCACGTGACTGAAGAACCGATCCAGTTCCACCATCAAGAAACAAAAACTGTTTTCCAAGCAAAGACTTTAACTTACTCATGTTTTTCTCCAATTCCAATAAAAGCTGTTACAGATTTTTCAGGAGCCATAATAAGTGAATCCATCAGCGTCAGGCCTATTTTATTGCATTCAAGCAGCTTAAAGAATACCTTCTGACATGAAAGATCAACATCTCCATAGCCCGGGCTATATCGCGGCTTTATGACACTTCCGTCTTCATTCATTACTTGTTTTATATGCTGATTAAAGTCATCCACGAAACTTTCTATAAACATTGCGCCAACTGACTGAAAGATTCCAGAAGCAACCGTATCAGTAAATTGTGCCTTGCGAATCATAAGATCAACTTTTGGACCTATGGTAGCGGCGAACAAAACAATCTTTGAGCATCCGGATAAATTCCGCGACAGATTTTTTGAAACAATTTTTTCCCCGGCAAAACAAATTTCATTATCATCAACATGCAGATCATAAATTGAATACACAAGCTTTGGAATCAGAATTTGATGCATCTGGGAAATACATTTTTCAATTAATTTTGCAGTTGCTTCATCAGGCTGAGCATTTTTCACATAGCCCAAATATCTTGCGGTCTCAAGAAAATCAGCCTTAACCTGAGAAGCTTCTCTGTTATAAAAAAAACACGCTGCCATTATTTAATTGAAAAGGCTTCTAACAGCCTCATTAATTCTTTTGGCAACATAAGAATTATTCATTGTATACAGGTGGATTCCCTCAACACCATTTGTAATAAGATCCACAATCTGATCTATGGCATAGGCAATTCCAGCATCGCGAATGGCTTCTGGTGAGTTTTCAAATCTATTCATCATCTTAACGAATTTTTGAGGAAGATGAGCATTAGTCATGGAAACCATTCTCTCTATTGATTTCTTGTTTGTTGCCGGCATGATTCCTGCTTCAAGTGGAGCTGTAACTCCAGCAAGTCTGGCACGTTCAACCATTCTGTAAAATTTCTCATTATCAAAAAATAGCTGGGATAGAAAATGTGTTGCACCAGCATCCTGCTTTAGCTTTAGCGCATTTGTATCATCATACACATCACGTGATTCCGGATGGAACTCAGGATAACATGTTGCATATATCTTGAATGAAGAATCTTTCTCACGTATAAAACTTATCAGATCACTGGCATGCTTAAAATCATTGCAAGGTTCCCTGTCTGGAATTTTGTCTCCTCTTAAGGCAAGAATGTTCCTTATTCCGGCTTCCTTAAATTCTGTAAGAACTTTGTCTGCATCAGATTTTGTCATGTTTATGCATGGCATGTGAACTACACTTTCAACTCCACAAACGTTCTTAATTCTATTTGCAATGTTCAATGTATTTGAACTGTTCTCACTTCCACCGGCACCATAAGTTACACTAATAAAATCCGGATGCAAATCTTTTAACTCATCAAGAGTATTGTAAACTGTTTCAATATTCCCTGTTTTTTTTGGGGGAAATACTTCAAATGAAAAAATAGGCTTAGTCATACTCTAATAATACCAAATTCCTTTCCTAGTTCATACTATTTATATGCTATATGCAATTATAGAAAAAAACAATAATACATGCATTCAGTTTATTCCTGCCAGTAAGTCAGCTATTTTTTCGATTTACTTTTTTTACTTTGAAAAAACAGAAATTTAATTTATTATATAAGTCACTATTTGGAAACAAAATTGTTTTTATTTCTAAATAACACATGTTTATTTGGAGGAATGAACACATGAAAAAAATTATTGCACTTGCTGTATCACTTCTTATTACAGCATCAGTTTTTGCCCAGGACGGAATTATTGCCTGGAGCACTTATAAAGATACCAACAGCGGTGGATCAAGTACTGCTAATATTGTTACTGAAGAAAAAACAATTTCCGGCGTAAAATACACTGGCGTTACAACATGGAGTGGCACAGTTACAACTGACTTCCAGTATGGTTTTGCCGGTATGAATGCAACTGTTACACCAGAATTCCTTGCCGGGCTCAAATCTGCAAAGGGAATCAGAATCTGGGTTTCAGGTGATGGAAAAAACTACAACTGTAGAATTGAAACAAATGATCGCCCTGACTACTGTTTTCATCAGTTCTCCTTCAACGCTCCCGTAGGCTCAGTTAAGCAGTATGATATTATGTTTACAAGACTCAAGCAGGAAAGCTGGGGTGTAAAGAAAAATTTCAACCCTAACAATATTACTCAAATTTCATTCCAGACAATTGGTCAGCCAATTCCAAGCTACAAGCTCCACCTCATTAAGGTTGAACTGATTAAATAGCTTTTGTTAATTTAGCAACGAAAATGCCTTCCGAAGTTTTCTTATGATTCCGGAAGGCATTTTTTTTCCTGCGATTGATCAATTATTTCAAGCTAAAAAAACTTGTGTGTCCAGCAAACAGCTAGCCGGTCAAAAAACCACTCGCGTCCGCAATATGTCAACATTGGTTCATGCTGAAGTTCATCATGATCTTCAACAAAACTTCGTCTTGAATTAATTGTACATGCAAAAAGAAACTGATCTTTCTTTGTTATGTCAAAACTATAAAAAAAATCAAAGGATGCTGTCTTAAAATCAAACTTGAAATTTTTCATGTAGTCTTCACATTTGTCTGAATCCAGGTATCCATAATAGACAAACTGAACTCCGGCCATAGAATGATTTTCTGAAGGAATCTGATATCCCAAAATGCAGGACAATTCACTTCTTAGACCACTTCCTTCACCATAAGTTGTAATCCACTGATTTGCCTTGTTGTTTCCCGGTCCATTTAAGTAGTCCACATAACCAATCTCATATCCAACTACGGAAACAACATGATTATAGGCACCAGGCCAAATTGCCGCCAGATCAAACATAAGTTCGGCTTTTGCCCAGGAATTCATTCTCCAGGTCCTGAATGCATCCCTTGCTTCATACTTATCTTTTGTAACATCATAATAGCCGCTTCCCTGCATTCCAAGTATTTTCCATCCTGTACCAAGTGAAGACCCGGCAGAAATTCGGGCAAAAGCAGCAGGAGTATAACTGACAAAAATTTCAGGACGGAAAGAAATCGGACAAACTTCCAGTTTTACGCCAAGACAAATATTGTTTCCTGCAAACAACGGATTTTCACTTTCACCTACTGGAATAAAATAATTTCCGCAAAAAGTTGATCTCAAGCCAATTCCATCGTATGGTCCGGTAACACCAGCAAAATGAGTCGGCCCGCTCACATAGTCAGATTTAAAATAATAGGCAAAATCCGTTTTTACAGAAACTTCTCCACGATTCTGAGCAAATGCCGTAAACGAGAATACAGATAAAAACAGTAAAATGATTCGTCTATTCATTGTTCCATTAATTATATTATAAATTTAAATGGCTATTCTACTTATCTTATAGTTTACTTCTTCTTTTGATGTGTGTTTTTGCTGACTTTGATAATAACGATTTAAAAAATCAACAATAGAATAACCGATTTCTTTTGCTAGATTTACAGGAACTGCATTTCCAATTTGCTTGTATTGTTGTGTCATAGAACCTGCAAATTTCCAACTATCAGGGAATGTCTGAATTCGAGCATACTCTCTTACTGTAAAAGGTCGAGTTTCATCTGGGTGACAACGTTCTGTTTGTTTTTGAGCCGGAGCACAAGTTAATGTTAAGCATGGTTCATCCCATGAAATTCTACGAGCCATACCTGTTTTTCCACCACCTAAATAAAAACTGCCTTTCATATATTCTTTTTGAATATCAACAGGTAAGTCTCTCCAATAGCCACCAGGTGGAACTAAATCTAAAACCTTTCTTTTCTTTTCTGGATATTTTTCTCCTTCAGATTCAGGAACATCACAATCATATAAAGAGCCTTTTTTTAGTGCATCTTTTGTTGTGAAAATATGCCTACTAGGTTTTGGATAATAAAACTCTGTTGATATATCTTTTCTTATACCAACTAAAATCATTCTTTCTCTCTTTTGTGGAACTTTATAATAAATAGCTTTTAAGACTTGTGGTGTTAGAACTGTATAACCGAGTTCTGTAAGAACATCAATCATACCTTTTATTGTCTTGCCGTTTTCATGCGAAAGAAGGCCGCGAACATTTTCCCCGATACAAATCTTAGGTTGAATTTCTTTTACTGCTCTTGCCCACTCAAAAAACAATGTTCCTCTAGCATCCTCAAATCCCAATTTTTTTCCAGCATAACTAAATGCTTGGCAAGGAAAGCCTCCCGTAACAACATCTACCTTTCCTTGATATTGAGAAAAATCGATAGTATGTATATCACCTTCAATAACATTCCAATTAGGTCGATTATTTCTTAAAGTGTCACAAGCTGTATGATCAAATTCATTTAGCATAACATGATGCAAGCCAGCTTCTTCTAATCCAAGTGCAAGACCGCCTGCACCAGCAAAAAGTTCTATTGATGTATAATTATTTTTTGGTATGACAGCATTATCCGCCTCTTTAGCTTCAGGAAAATATAATTCTAACTGTTCACAAATAGTTTTAAACCAAATTTTTGACTTTTCCAAAATTTCTGCTTTTTCAGTTTTATTCATAAAACAATCTTTATCCAAAAAAATTTATATATATTATTACAGAAAACATCTTAAATGTCTTTTTTAAAACTACAAAAAAAGCGCCCCATTGCGGGCGTCCACATAACATTGTTTTAGACCGCAACGCAGCTTGACTGCGTTGTCAGCTTTGAAAACTGTGTTAGATGTTTAACTTAAATACTTTTCGATTAATTCATTCCATTTCAATTTGTGAACTTTCTGTAATTCTTTATCATTTTGAACAGCCATAGAATACAATGAAATAAACTCTTTTAAATCTGTTATTAATCGTAAATAATATTTTATTGTTGGTAATAAACCATTGATAATAATTTGACAACCATGATTTTTTTCTACTTCTTCAACAATACTATAAATCTCTTCTTTTTCACTTTCCTCAATACCAAAAACAGACAGAATATAATAACGAGCAGGATTCCATTTATATATTTTATCTCTAGCAACTCTAAGAATTTGAGAATTTATTTTTCTATCAAGTTTTATTTCTATTGATTCAAAAACCTTATTATTTTTAAATATTTCAATATCACCTGAAGCCTTATTAGTTCTATCACAAGCTGTTAAACTTGATAAATCTGCTAATTTAGAATTTTTATATCTTTCCATTTCAGAAATAAGTATTGTATAAATTGAATGAAATGCTAAAATGGGCAATTTTGCGCCATTATGAGTTGCATATTTACATAGAAAATGTTCTTCCAAAGCAGACATTATTGAAGCTATAGATATTTTTTCTGGATTTTCTAAAGGAATTATTGTTACTTGATATTCTTTTACTATTTCATCTACAGTTCTTAATAAAAATCTCAATAAATCAATTGCTTTATCAGGATTTTTTTGAATATAATCCAAAGTATTTAAAAAAGGATCTCTTAATCCAGAAGATATTTTTCCTGAATAATCTTTTGTATATGGATAAGGTTGTTCAAGACTTCTTGTAAGCCAACCACTTTCTGCCATTGCTGGTAAACCTAATTTTTCCAATACAGGTGTTACATAATTAGTATCAAAGGAGCGTCCTGAGAAACCATTAGGTAATTGTGCTTGATGATAACGAATATCCTGTTCTGGATGTAAATACTTGTAATAAAGTAATGTTACTAAAACTGTATAAACACCTTTTTGTTTATTACAGTTTTTTCCTATTAGTTCAACATCTTGTAATACATTTTTTGGAACATTTGTTTTATACAGCGTAGAAGAGAGGCAACTCTGATAAATCATTTCCAAAGTGTCCATATTCACCTCCATTATCAAATCCTTGTCGCATAATAGATTTTGCCAATTCAAAAATCATTGGTATTACAACTGAATTACCACATTGCTTATATGCATTTCCTCTATTTGAATCAATTTTAAAATCGTTTGGAAATCCCATTAATTTATAACATTCCGTAATTGTTAACTTACGAACAATATCCTGTTCTGGAATATATATCCAAAATCTTCCAGATGTTTCTTGAGATGGCAAAGTAGGATGAATTCCATCTGAAGAATAAATTCTATTAGGTTGACGATGAACTCTAGATAAATATTCAGTATTTGGTCTAATTCCTTTTTTCCATATATTCTTATTTCTATAACCACAAAAAATTAATCCAGATGGCTGTTGCTTTATATATTTTTCTTCTAACAAAGTATATTCAGATTTTTCCAATATTTCAAAATTTCCATCTTTATCTAGTATATCTTTAATATATACAGGTTTAGCTTTTTTCATATCATTAAAGTTAAATTTTCCAAATTTTGTAGCTACGATTATTATTCTTTCACGACTTTGTGCTACACCATAATCTTTTGAGTTCAATATCTTAAATGAAGTTTCATATCCTAAATTATGTAATTTTTCTAATATAACCTTAAATGTATTTCCACCATCATGATCAATTAAATGTTTTACATTTTCAAGAACAACTGTCAATGGTTGCTTTTTCTCAATAATTCTACAAATTTCAAAAAATAATGTACCACGAGTATCTTCAAAACCTTTCTTTTTTCCACAAATACTAAATGGTTGACATGGAAATCCTGCACATAAAATATCAAAATCAGGTAAATCTTCTGCATTTATTTTTGTAATATCTCCAGCAGGAATATCTCCATAATTTTCTTTATATACTTTTTGACAGGGCTCATTAATTTCAGAGCTAAATACACATTTAAAACCTGCTTTATCAAAACTGTAACGAAAACCACCAATACCTGAAAATAAATCTATATATTTTATTTCTCTATTAACCATAATTTTTATTATATCAATAATTTAGAAAAAATAATATATCCACCACATTGTGGTGTGCATCTAACACTCGTTAGGCAGATTTTCTGTTTAAACTATCATTCGTTAGTTTTCAACGACAACAAAATCAGTATCAATAAATCTGTTCATATACCAGAGGACCTTGTTCCATTCTTCCCTAACGTTAGTTGTTTTCTTACCCAATCTGGACAAATATTTGACAGCTGTACCCAAATTAAACGCTGAACCCCCATTCATGCCGGAAACAAAAAGCTCAATAATATCAATTGCCTCAATTCCAGATTTATTCAGGTATCGCTTCGGATGATTGGTTACAGCCTTGTCTTCCTCATCTTCGTTTGTGAAAGACTCACTTGGATTCTGCGACTCACGAACGATAGTTAGATATATTTCATTATCCTTTGTCATTTTTTTCTGTTCTGAACTAAAATAAAATGCTGCCAGATCATTCAATACTTTTGCAGCAACAACAGACGGCATTTCCTCGCTGTACTTTCTTACAAGTTCAATTGAATCTTTATTTGTCATTTTCATGTTTCAATTATAGTTTCATTTTCCATTAATGTGAACATCAAAATTCATTTCCTTTCAGCTGATGATCAAACTTATCTTCGTGACATTCCCCCAAGCAGGGTCCCGATTAATTCAGGTCTACCTGCCGCACGCAGGGCTTCCTTTACAAGCTGCGCATTCTCTTTTTTATTGAACTGAAGCAATGCTCTGTGCAGCCGGCGTTCATGACCACCCCGAGCCACATATACTTTTTCAAGATGTCCGTCGGATAATTCCTTATGTGGATTCAAACCCGTATAATACATGCAGGTTGCAAGACTTCCTGGTGTTGGATAAAAATCCTGAACCTGATCTGGGACAAATCCAGTTTTTTTAAGATACAAAGCTGTTTCAATTGCTTCATTCAATCCTGCTCCTGGATGTCCTGCAATATAATATGGGACCAGATATTGCTTTTGACCTAGTTCCCTGTTGATTTTTTCATATTCCCTGGCAAAATTTTCATAAACATTATGAGTGCTTTTTCTCATGAGTGAAAGAACATTATCACTTACGTGTTCCGGAGCAACCTTAAGCTGACCCGAAATATGATGCATTACCAGTTCCTTGAAAAAAGTCTTGTCCTTGTCCATCATAAGATAATCAAATCTGATTCCTGACCTGATGAAAACTTTTTTTACGCCTGGAATTTCCCTGAGTTTTCTCAAAAGACTGACATAATCTGAATGATCAACTTTGATATTTGGACATGGATTTACACCCATACAATCTCTGTTTGGACAAGCACCTGCCTTTGCCTGCTTTTCACATGCATCCTGACGAAAATTTGCAGTCGGTCCTCCAACATCATGAATATATCCCTTGAAATCCTTGTCATGGGTCATTCTGGTTGCTTCATTAATCAAACTGTCATGGCTTCTCGACTGAATGCGGCGACCCTGATGAAATGTAATTGCACAAAAAGAACATGCACCAAAACATCCACGGCAACTTGTCAGGCTGAATTTAACTTCAGAAAGAGCAGGAACACCCGTTTTCCTGTTTTCTGCAGGCCCGTCGTACATTGGATGCCACCTTCGCGTAAAAGGCAGCTCATAGACTCTGTCGAATTCTTCTGTTGACAGGGGCATGCTTGAAGGCATCTGAACAACAAATCTTGTGTCACAAGGCTCAACAAGAATCTTGCCATTTATTGCATCTGTATTCTGTTCCTGAATTAAATAACTTCTGGCAAAAAGTTCCTTGCTTTCATCAGTGTTTTTTGAAATATCCTGAAATGACGGAAGCCAGATTGAATCTTCTGGAATCTCTTCCTTTTTACTCGTGTACCAGCATGTTCCACGGATATTTCGGATTTGTCTTGCAGGAACTCCTTCCCTTAGCAAAGCGGCAATTTCAAGAATCGAATGTTCACCCATTCCATATATCAAAAGATCAGCCTTTGAATCAAGAAGAATTGATCTCTTTACTGTGTTGGACCAGTAATCATAGTGACTTGTTCGTCTTAAACTTGCCTCAATGCCACCGATAAGAACATTTACACCCTTGTAGGCTTCTCGTATTTTCTGGACATACGCAATTGTAGCCCTATCTGGTCTGTGTCCCGAGACTCCACCATGGGCATAGACATCTTCTGAACGAGGTTTGTTGTTTGCAGTATAATTTGAAACCATGCTGTCCATGGCTCCAGCACTAACCAGAAAACCAAGTTTTGGCTGACCAAACTGTCTGAAGCATTCCACATCTTTAATATCTGGCTGCGGAAGAATCGCTACAGAATATCCGTTTGCCTCAAGAAGCCGCCCGAGTAATGCTGCTGCAAAACTTGGATGGTCAACATAGGCATCTCCAGAGACAAAAACAAAATCAACCTGATCAATATTACGTTCAATCAAATCCTGCCTGCAGACAGGAAGAAAATCTTTAGCCATTACACTTATGATAGTGGTATAGGGATGGTGTTTCAACTAAAAAGGCATTTCCAGTTTCCCGAAAATGCCCTCACGTAAAAAACACTCAACAAGTACAAAAACTTAGATCTCAACTTCTCCAGAGAAACACATTTCTGTAGTTCCGCTAAGATATACGTCCTTTCCATCGTACATTACACTAAGCTTTCCACCTCGAACTTCAACTGTGATGTTTTCATTCATCTTGCAGTATCCGTTCAAAACTGCAGCAACAACCGCAGCACATGCACCTGTACCACAGGCAGGAGTTTCTCCGTTTCCACGTTCCCATGTTCTCATCTTGAGTTCATTTGGACCAACAACCCGAACAAATTCAGTATTGATTCTTTCTGGGAATACCTTGTTGTTTTCAAACAATGGGCCAATTTCAGCAAGGGGAATTTTGTCAACAAAATCACAGAATACAACACAATGGGGGTTACCGAAGTTTACGCATGTAACGGCATATTCCTTATCCTGAACCGTAAGCTTTCTGTTAACAACAGCCTTAACTTCAGAACCCTTTACATCAGTTGCCTTCAATGTAGTAGGAATTCTTTCAGGATTAAGCTCAGGATATCCCATATTTACTTCAACTGTATTTGTTTTTCCTGCAAGTTTATAAATCTTGAGTTTCTTGATACCGGCTCTTGTCTTGAGAGTAATATCTGCAGTTGTCTCATTTTTATTGTGACGGTCTGCAATTCCTGCAATGTTATTGTCATACAAATACTTAGCCACACAACGAGTTGCATTACCCGCCATCTGACCTTCTGATCCATCCTGATTAAAGAATCTCATGCTTGCATCAGCCTTGTCAGTCTTTCCAACAAGAACAAGTGAGTCAGCACCAATTCCATCACGACGATTACAAAGACGAACTGCAAGTCCGCCTGGATTATTAATGTACTGCTCACGTGTATCAATAATGATGAAGTCATTTCCAGTTGCAGACATTTTTGTAAACTTGATTGTCTGCTTTGACTCACGAAGATCATTAATATCAACAAGCTCAACATTTTCTGCAGTAAACTTTGACATAAGACAATCAGCAATTGCATTTGCCGTATCAATTGCAGTTAAACAAGGAATATCTCTTTCAACTGCATGACGTCTCATTCGAACACTGTCAGCATGTGGATCTCGACCCTTTGCAGAAGTTGAGATAACATAATCAACTTTTCCAGAATCAAGAAGCGTAAGAATATTGTCATTTGGATTTTCACGAATTTTGTTTACAACTTCCACTTCCATTCCAAAGTCGCGCAATGTTTCAGCGTTTCCTTCTGTTGCATAAAGCTTGAATCCCATGTCATAGAATTTTCTGGCAAGATTTGGAATTTCATAGCGGTCAGTTTTTCTTACACTGAACAAAACTCCACCGTTTCTCTTCATGTTGTAACCGGCACCAATGAGTCCCTTGAAAATTGCTTCCTCGCGAGTTGCAGCAATTCCAAGAACTTCACCAGTTGACTTCATTTCTGGTCCAAGATGTGTATCTACATCCATGAGTTTTTCAAAGCTGAACACAGGAACCTTAACTGCAAAGTATGGAGGAATTCTATACAAACCAGTTCCATATCCCATATCCTTCACGCGTTCACCAAGCATTGCACGAACAGCAAGCTCAACCATTGGAACTCCAGATACCTTTGAAATGTAAGGAACAGTACGACTTGATCTTGGATTAACTTCAATAATATAAAGCTCATTGTTGAAAATAAGGTACTGAATGTTTACGAGTCCCTTTGTTCCCAATGCAAGAGCAAGTTCACGGCTCTGCTTGATAATCTTTTCTCGCATAATGTCATTCAAATTCCAGCTTGGATAAACTGCAATTGAGTCTCCAGAGTGAATACCTGTACGCTCAATATGTTCCATGATTCCTGGAATAAGAATATCCTTTCCATCACAGATTGCATCAACTTCAAGTTCAGTTCCCATCTTGTACTGGTCAATCAAAATCGGATTTTCAATTCCATGTGCAAGAATGATTTTCATGTATTCCTTTACGTCATCATCATTAAAAGCAATGATCATGTTTTGACCACCAAGAACGTATGACGGACGAAGAAGTACCGGATATCCCAGTTTCTTTGTTGCATCGAGAGCTTCTTTTTCCGTGAGAACTGTAAGCCCCTGTGGTCTCTTGATATTCAGCTTCTCGCAAAGCTCATCAAATCTTTCACGGTCTTCTGCAAGGTCAATTGCATCTGCACTTGTTCCAAGAATTCTGATTCCCTGCTTAGAAAGGAAATTTGCAAGCTTGATTGCTGTCTGACCACCGAATGCAACAACTACACCAATCGGCTTTTCCGTATGGATTACACTCATTACATCTTCCGGTGTGAGAGGTTCAAAATAAAGCCTGTCGGATGTATCAAAGTCTGTTGAAACAGTCTCAGGATTATTATTGATTGTAACTACATCATATCCGAGTTTCTTGAGTGACCATACACACTGAACTGAAGCATAGTCGAATTCAATTCCCTGACCGATTCTGATTGGCCCCGAACCAAGAACAATAATTGTTCCCTTTGATTTCTTTTCCTTTGAAAGAGCAATTACCTTGTCTGCAGCTTCCTTCAATTCCTCACTTGAAGAACCCTTTGCAAGTCGTGCAAGAACATTTGCTGCTTCCTTTATTTCACCATTGGAATTCTTTGCCTTAAGTTCCTCAAGAAATTCCTCTGCTTCGTTTTCTTCATCATAACATCCGTAGAAATAAGGAGTCTCAGCATTAAATTCTCCTGCACAAGTATCTACCATCTTGTATGATGCAGGCATGTGGGCAACTTCACCTTTTTTGAGAAGCTTTGCCGCTTCCTTTGCCTCAGAAAGAATTCCCTGCGAACCAACGATTTTCTTTCCAGTAAGCTGCTCAATTACCTTGTCTGGATAACCATAATTTTTTGCAGCCTTATAGAACTCAAGATCAAATTCTCTTTCACCCCTCTTAACCTTGTCGAACTCTTTTTCCATGTTTGCAAGATTTTCAAGTTTTGCAAGGAACCACAAATCAATTTTTGTAATCTTATGAATCTGTGTGATTGTAAGAATATTTCTCTTGATTGCCTGGAAAATTGCAAAGAGTCTCTGGTCTGTGCATTCACCAACACGACGTTCAATTTCTTCATCACTTGCTTCTTCAAAAACCTTAAGATTAAGTGACTGAACGCCAACTTCTGCACCGCGGGCAGCTTTCATGATTGCTGTTTCAAAGTTATGACCAATAGACATAACCTCGCCAGTTGCCTTCATTTGTGTTCCCAGATCACGCTTTGCATAAACAAACTTGTCAAATGGGAATTTAGGCATCTTAACAACAACATAGTCCAGAACAGGCTCAAAACATGCTGCTGTTTTCTGAGTAACGGCATTTGGAATTTCATCCAGTGTATACCCAATGGCAATAAGTGTTGCTACCTTTGCAATTGGATAACCAGTTGCCTTTGAAGCCAGAGAAGATGATCTTGAAACACGAGGGTTAACTTCAATTACTGCATATTCAAATGTATCTGGATTAAGAGCAAACTGACAGTTACATCCACCTTCCATTCCAAGGGAAGAAATTATATTGAGAGCTGCAGTTCTGAGCATCTGATATTCCTTGTCGCTCAAAGTAACTGTAGGTGCAATAACAATTGAGTCTCCAGTATGAACACCAACCGGATCAAAGTTTTCCATTGAACAGACAGTAAGTACGTTTCCTGCACTATCGCGCATTACTTCAAATTCAACTTCCTTCCATCCGCTGATACATTTTTCCACGAGAATCTGATGAATTGGAGACCTATGAAGTCCATTGTGGGCAATTTCGTTCATCTCATCATCATTATGAACAATACCACCACCTGTACCGCCAAGAGTAAATGCCGGACGAATAATTGCCGGATATCCAATGACATTCTTTACAAAATCATATGCATCTTCGTATGTAGTTACAACCTTAGATGGAATACAAGGCTCACCGATTGATTCCATTGTATCCTTGAACATCTGACGGTCTTCTGCCTTATCAATTGTCTCTGGATTTGCACCAAGAAGTCTTACATTGTGTTCCTTCAGGAATCCAGACTTGGCCAGTTCCATACAAAGAGTAAGTCCTGTCTGTCCACCAAGAGATGAAAGGATTGAATCTGGCTTTTCTTTTTCGATGATTCGCTGAATTGTTTCCGGAATAAGAGGCTCAATGTAAATATGATCTGCCATTGCATGATCGGTCATAAGTGTAGCCGGATTGGAGTTAACCAGAACAACTTCAAGTCCCTGTTCCTTCAAAGCTTTACAGGCCTGACTTCCGGCGTAGTCAAATTCTGCAGCCTGTCCAATAATGATTGGTCCTGAACCGATTACCATTACTTTGTGAATGTCTTTGTTAAGTGGCATAGTTTTATCTCCAAATGTTTAATTTCATTTATTACTGATAAGGATTTTATCCCAAGAACTCACAGCATAATCTGATTCGGGCAATTATTTAAAAAAAAAGACTGAACTCATAAAAGAATTCAGTCTTCTTTGGCATTTATATAAACAATTGTAAGCGATTTCAGATCATTGTGTTTCATTCTGAAAACTTACTATATCATATTGAAGCAAGTTGTTCAATTATGCCATTACCTTTCTAAGCTCATATTCAAGGATATCTGTTGCTCCAAGTTCCTTAAGCTTTGGAAGTAGCACTGGTACTTCACTTTTCTTTACAGCAATCTTTACTGCATAACCGTTGTTTCCAAAAAGAGGGCTTACTGTCGGGCTTCTCATGGCAGGGATTCCCTTAACAAGAGAATCAAATTTGTCATTTGAAACATTCATTTCAAGCATAACCTTATCACGTGCATCAAGAACTGCTTCAAAAAGCATCTTGAGTTCCATGATTTTCTGCTTCTTTTCCGGGTTATCCATTGCAGCCTTAGAAGCATACATTCTTGTTGATGATGTCATGAGAGTATCAACAATCTTCAGCCTGTTTGCCTTAAGAGATGATCCTGTTGATGTGTTGTCAATAAGAATCTGAGCCTCTGAATCCTCGCTTTCCCTAACGAAACCTTCAGAAGTTCCCCAGGTACGGAAAACAGTTCCATCAATTTTCTTGTCTTCTATGTATTTCTTTGTGAGATTCTGATACTCAGTTGCTATAGTAACCTTTTTCTTGAGAAGTGCTTCATAATCAACCGACTCTGGCACTGCTGCAACAATGCGAACTCCATCAAATCCCAGATCCATAATTTCAACAACCTGGTCCTCAACACCATTTTCATAAACCCAGTCTTTTCCGCTGAATCCAACATCTGCCTTATTTGCAGCAAGAAGGGCACTTGTAATCTGGGGCTTTACAACCTGAAATGCCAGGTCTTCCTGATTTGTTGTTGGGAAATATGTTCTATCAGGCAAATTGATTGAAATGCCTACGTCATTCAAAAGTTCATAAACTGATTCATAAATGCGGCCTTTAGCCAATAAAATTTTAAGCTTATCCATGAATACTGATAATATAGAAAAAAACAACTTCTATCAATATTTTGTACTTTATTAGACCATTTTCCTCAAGAAAGTACTTATTTATCATAAAAACGTGTTGACTTTTTTTTTGTTCGGATTTACTATGTAGATAGCTTTTAAAGCTGATAAAACTCTCTCCTTTAGTTCGAAAAACCGAACAGTAGGGGTTCCGGTAGGTTCCGGAATCCCTATTTTTTTTGTCTTCCTGATAATTTTAATTTTTCCAACAGACAAAAAAATACCCTGAACCAAGATCCAGGGCCTAAACAAAAGTTGATTTCTAGATTCTTTCCACAGGAATGTTATAGACGCTTCCGCAGTTCCTGCACACAATTTCCAGAGACTTTTCTCCGCTGCTTTTTATATCATCAATTTCAGACTTTGGAAGATTTCTCAGGTAACCAAGATACCCTTCCTCACAGCAAGGGCAGTCATAAATCACATCACGGCGAAGGGCAACTTCCGGCTTGAACTCGCGGAACAATCCATAAACCATGTCATCAATTGTTCCTTTTTCTGCAAACCACTTTCCGATTGATGGACAAGCTGTAAGGGCATTCTCGATTTTTTCAATCAGTTCTTCATCAGCCTTCATGTTTGCGCTGGAATTTACCTGTGAACCAATTTTCTTTGTTCCTCCTGTTTCTGGCAAAACCTGAAGGAAAATACCACCGGCCCCAACGACACGTCCCTTTGTGTCCATGAAAATACTTGTGTTAAATGCAGTCTGAATCTGCTCCGACTGCTGGAAATACCAGGCCAAATCCTTTGTAATATTTTTATAGAGAATTTCCACTGAACTTGTCTGTGGAACCTTATCATGCTCATGAATGCGATTCACAGTCATTGTTCCATTTCCCAAAAACGGAGACAAATCCCATGAATCAAGGGGCTTTTCAACCGGAATATGATCATTAAAAAGATACCCGCGGACATATCCGCTTGAATCTGCCTCAACGGAAAATCCCTGTGCAGGACCATCAACTTCATAGCGCCAGTTCAAATGTTCCTTACCTTTCATGGTTGGAATCATCAAGGCTGCACATAAAGATGCCTGACCCAAAATCATTGTTTCAAGTATTCCTGTGTTATGCTGCAATCTCATCTGGTTCACAAAGCGGCTCCCATTAAACAAGGCACCTCTTACTCGACCATCCGCCATAACAAAAACAGCCATTTCGTCCTTTTCAATTGAGTTCAAATGTTCATTAAGTTCTGAATCAGAAATATTCAATTTGATCATGGTTCAAATTATAGATAATTTCAGGAAAAATTAAAACACAAAGCAAATGTATTTTACATTCGGCTCTTTACTGATAAAATGCATTACATGAACATCTGCCTATTTTCAAGGGACGAAATCAACAAGCCTCTTTCCATAACTGATGAACGTGGAAGACATATAATTAAAATTCTTCACAAGAAGGAAGGAGATTCATTTTCTGCCGGAATAATCAATGGCAGGGCAGGTATTGCTACAATCAAAAATATTTCTGACGGACAAATACACTTTAGTTTTGCTGAAACTTCTGAGGGCAAATCTCTTTACCCTCTCAAAATGATTATCGGGTTTCCAAGGCCAATTCAGCTCAAGCGACTTCTCCGGGACATGGCAGCCCTTGGCGTTTGCGAGGTACATTTAACAGCAACTGAGCTTGGAGAAAAATCCTACCTGGATTCTTCCCTTGCAACTTCTGACTCTGGCAATCAGATGCTTCTGGATGGAACCATTCAGGCAGCCTCCACTCATGTTCCAGAACTTTTCATTCACAAGTCTCTGAAAGAAACTATTGATGCAATAAAAACCACGGAATCAAAAAATTTCTTTGCATTGGATAATATTGAACCACAGGGAAGCCTTTCACAGCATCTGGAAAAATTCTCAACTGAAGGAATGACTTTTGATTGTGCTGTTGCGGCCATTGGCAGTGAGCGGGGATGGACAGGCAATGAAAGACAATTGCTAAAAGACGAAGGATTTATTCTTCTTGGAATGGGGCCCCGCGTCATGAGAACTGAAACAGCAGCAACAGTTGCCGCATCACTGATTCTTGGAAGCATGGGCAAACTAAATTAATTCAAAAAATTTCCTTCTCAGACAGAATATTCTCTTAACTATAAAAATACTACCAGTCAGTCATCGAATGACAAAACCGCTAGCTAGCGTCGCTACACACGCAAGCCGGCATGGAAACTATCATTCCGTCTTGCGAGTGTTTTTGCCATCCGATGCCTTCCCTCCCGTATTTTTATAATACCTACCACTTTCCGTGAAAAGATTTTTGAATTTTACAAGGCACTATTTTTCAAAAAGCTGCTTTATTCTGTGTACAACCTGATTTGTATTCCCGGCTTCTACAACATAATCATATCTGTCTGGGATAGTTCCGAACGTCACGATTCTGCTTACTCCCAGAAATTTCTGAAGATAGGAAATCATGTTTTGGCGGGTGGCCTTCTTATTGTATATTTTTATGTATGAATAACCGCTATAATCATTTGACTTATATTTAAGAACCTTCAGTTTTTCTGTAATTCCATGCTCCTGAAGAATATGGAAGATCTCTTCAATTTTTTCATCAGGATAAATAAGCATAAAGTAAATTACTTCTTCATCCGGAACAGGCCTTTTTATGTAGTTTCTGTATGGAGACCTGCGAAGTTCTTCTACCAGACGCTTTTGTATTTCGTTTTGAAATTCCTGATAGTAAATCAACAGCGTGTCATCAATAACTATATTTGCAAAATTATGTATTCCGTATTTTTCAAAAACATCCATAACCATAGTTTTTTCTTTCTGAGTCATGGGTATTTTTTTCATGTACTTTTTCTGTGAAGTGTCATAAAGAACAGCTCCATCCATGGCAATGACAGGAAGCTTAAGTTTTATGTCACTCATTGGTTCAAGAATTGATGCCGGCGGCCTCATTGTGGAAAGAGTAAAGTGCAATCCCTCATCTATCATTCGATTCAGCTCAACCTTGCAATAATCATTAATATGATAGTCCTTGCTCAAAAGAGTATCATCAAGTCCGGAAATAAAAAGAGTTTCCAGATTTTTCTTGTGTGGGAATCTGAACAGATTTACTGCAACACCAATTACAATTCCAATCATCGTGTCCAGAAAACGATTCAAGGCAAATAGATATGGATTCTGATCAGAAAGATGAATTACAACAATACTCAGAAATACAACGCAAGAAAAATATGAAGCCTGCTTCTTTTTCAATGCAACAGTTGTCCAGAGAACAGGAATCAATGTCAGGGAAATAAGCAGGGCATTAAAAACATATGTCAGAAAATCACCCAGCATAAAATGCGTTCTCACAAAAATTGATGCGAGAAGAACTGCAAGTCCAAAAAACGCACCAACAGTTGTTCCAATTATGCGCTGAAAGGCATTTTTTCTGGTTGTGGAAATATATGCCTGCATGCACCAGAGAGCCGATAGTTGACTGTAAAAAACAATTCCAGATTTACCGCGGAATACCTGAACAACATAGCACAAAGCGACGGCAATGGCAGACTTTAGTATTCGCAATCCAACTGGAGGAATTCGGAATGAATTATTTTTCATTGAAAATTTGATTTGGATTTATGAAAAACACAGTTTCATGTTCAGTTATCATTGGAGATTCCTTTGCAAAAAATACAATTCCTTCTGCCGGAGAAACAATTTTTTCTTTGATTTCGGCAGTCAGCGGATCAAGTATTGTTGCAAGAACAGTTCCCTTTGTAACTTCATCTCCAGCACTAACAGCACTTTTGAAAAGTCCACCTGCTGTTGCTGAAACCGTTAAAAAATCACCTTCGCTCACAATCTGGCTTGCATAGGCAACCGGTGTTTTTGCATAAACCAGATTTTCCGATCCCAGAAACCTCAGCACAGCATTTACTGCTATCATGGCACTTTCTTCATCAATGTAATTCGTAGCTTTTGTATAAACACTAAATGCTTCTGTTTCAAAAACCTGCCAGTTATAGTTCAGTGTCGTTGTATCAATAGGAGTCGGTTCACGAACAAGCACATAGGGAAGTCCGAATTTTTCTGCAAGTTCTGGTTTCTGATATCCGGTATTCATAAGACGGACATGAGGAACAAAATTTCCTGAAAGATAAAAACTTGCAAACTGAATTCCATACTTGTAGTTGCGAACTTTTTCAAAAACTGCCGCCGCAATTCTCTGAGTTGTTTCCCCAAGATTATATCCCGGAAACATTCTGTTAATATCTGTATTATCTACAGGCCAGAATCTTTTTCCTATGTTCATTGAAAATGGATTGATACAAGGAATAATTAAAAACTCATTATCATCTGAAAGAAGTCCCTTTGATTCCAGCTCCCTGAATCGCTTTATGAGAAGAGCTGCCACATACATCTGCTGAATTTCATTTCCGCGAAGTCCTGCTACAAAACAGGCCATTTTTTTCCCATGACCAAACCTGTATCCCTTAACTGATATTTCTTCTCTATATGGTGTCTTGAATTTAAATATTACCTCTTCACGCATTTTTACTCTCCCAAAATTCTGGCAATAAGAGATCCTTCATAAACAATTGGATACTCGCGTATTGTAAACAAAAGACCGTTTACAGGACTTGTTATTGTTTCCAGAATTTCACCGGTAAGTGGATTCAATATCTTTCCGATTTCATCTCCAGTCTTCAGCATTGTACTGTGCTTTGCAATTGGTAAGAAAACGCCATTTTTATCTGCATTCAAAAAGGAAACCTTGTCATCCTTGCTGATAATGGATTCCCGAACTTTAGGTGCAGGTCCCTTCCAGATTCCCAGCTCGCACATGAGATTCATTATTCCATCTGTAAGCTGCTGACCATATTCTTCAGTGATGCGCATGCCAACACCCATCTCGACTACCAGACACGGAGTCCCTGTTGTGTTAAGAGAATAAGCCAGAGTTCCTTCCAGAACCGTTGCATTTGAATGTACCCAGATAAAATCAGTGTTCACAAATTTTGCAAGAGGCACAAGCACATCCTGAGAAATTTCATTTATGCGAACCTGGGGAATCTCACGAAGGAAAATATTTGATGCATGAATATCTATTACAACATCTGCTCCTGAAATGTCTTCAATAATTTTTGCCGCAGTATATTCTGCAAAAGTACCATTTTCGTTACCCGGAAAAATTCTATTCATATCCAGATCAAACTGAGGAATTCCGCGTGTCATGGAATTTACTCCAAGAGGATTCAATGCAGGATAAACTTCCAGAATTCCATCCAGTTTTTCAATTTGTTCATTCACACGGCGAATCAAATCCCAGCAAACATACTGACCTTCAAGCTCATCTCCATGAGTTCCTGAAACAATGCAAATTCGTTTCTTGCTCTTTCCATGCCTGATTACCTGCTTTTGAATCAGAAACTGCTCATTAACGGGCATTTGTGCTGATGTTACTGTCTTTATCATTTTTTCCCTTCTATATTTTTTTCATTGCAAACATAAATCAGATGTCTGAAACTACATTTGCTGCTGCTGATTTTTTTGCTTGAGGATTTTTATCTGTTCATCAATATTGATATTTTTTCCGAGCAAACTATTTCCATCACTTTCAAAATTGTGATTGATTTCTTTTTCCCGGGTCTTAACATATACTGTCATTATCTGATCTGCCATTCCACGGAAGATTCCCCCATCAACCTTGCAGTCCAAATAATCTCTACCGCTTGCCAGAGAAACGTATGTATTATCCACCTGTTTGTTTCTGGTGCAATCAATTCCAAACCAGCGGCCTTCCATTGCAACTCCATTACTGCAAGTATATTTCTCATCTGGAACAAAATATTCAGCCCATGCATGAGTTGAACCCTCGCCCTTGCTTGTACCTGCAACATAACGAGCCGGAATTCCTGCTTCACGGCACAAGGCACAAAAAATGTGGGAATAATCCTGGCACACACCCTTTCCAGCATTGAATGCTTCGTCCGATGTTGTTTTTACTGTAGTTGATCCTGGAACATATTCGATTTTTCTGTGAATTGATTCCATCAGCATTTCTGCAACCAGAGGAATATCCTGATTTCTTACTTTTTTCGTGAACACACACTCTTCCAGAATATTCCCGTCAAAAATTTCATGCAGAAAATCTTTCATCTTGTCGCTGACTTTTGTAAGAGACGTATTATACTTGTAAAACGGATAGCACAATTCCCTGCATCCATTCCTGCGGTCAACTATAACCCTCGCCGTTGAATGGAATGAAAAAACAGTGTGAGGAAAATCTATCCTTCCCTGATAAGATGTATTTCCAAAAATATCCTTTGAGGTAACAAGTGGAGTTCCTGGAGTAATTTCCAAATTTCTGGAAACGACGGTCTGTCCATCCCGGGAAACAGGAACACATCTCAAAAGAAAATAATGATCCGTAACCGGTGAAGAGAATTCCAGACTTGTCGTATAGTCAATTTCCAGAAATGTCATTTAATATCCTCTATGCAGCCTCATCAATTTTTATGAACAAGCCATCAATCAAGTGAAGCAAAACCATTTTATCTGCATTATCCAAAAACTCAGTGTTTTCGCACAATTCACCACAAACCTTCTGCAAGGCAAATCTGTCACAATTGATATCCGTGCGTTCAATTGAATGTGTCAATCTTCTGCATTCGAAATTCACCTGTTCTTCATTCATATTCAGGCGAAGATACATATCCAATCGCTCAAGAGTAAACCCCGCAAGCAGAATATGCCTTACATTGTGATCAGTAATTGAATCAAATACCTGTCCCTTGAAAGCCATGATGTTATCTATTACTTTCTGGAACACCAGTACCGGAGTTTCACTGAACTGTGCATCTTCCATTCGCTTTAATGCAAGCTCAATATAACTAAGTGCATCACTTCCAATTGTCTCACGAAGCATGATTGCATTGTCATAGGAACGATTCATGCTTGAAATAATCGAACTGGCATACGACTTGTCAAAAGCATAACGCTGGCAAAAATCTGCAAGAGATGAAAACCCATTATAGATATCCAGGTCACTGCAATACTTTGCAAAATCAAAATGAGAGTCCAGCTGGGAGTCGTATACATTCATGAAGATCTTCAGTGTTGTGAGAACTCTTTCTGTATAGCGACCCAACCAGTAAATTGAATCAACCTGCTTGAGTGTGAGTGGAACTGTTCCGTTTCTTCTTGAATTTACTTTTCCAAAATCCATGTGTCTTTAAATCCTCCGCCTTGTGATGAATTGACTACAAAACTTGCCGGGTTTCGCGAAAAACGCGTAAGTCCGCTTGGCCATACCTGACAAGTTTTTCCGCTTAATACAAAAGCACGTAAGTCTGCCTTACGCCAAACCTTCTGACCCTCATCCATTATTTCAAGATCCTTGAAATCAATTACTTCCTGTGCGATCCATCTTCGAGGCTGTTCCCTGATAAGCCTTTCCATTTCTGCAAGCTTTTCAGGACTCAAATCCCTGCCGAAAACAACGCCATATCCTCCGGCTTCTGCAACATCTTTTATTACCAGAGTCTTCAGATTCTCAAGAACATATTTTCTGTCTTCTTCATAAAACGGCAAATATGTAGGAGCATTATTCAATATTGGTTCTTCGTTCAAATAGTACTTCACCATTTTTGGAACGAAATAATAAATTCCCTTATCATCTGCAACACCGTTTCCCGGAGCATTAATCAGTGCAACATTTCCTGCTCTGTAAGCACTCATTACACCTGGAATTCCAATAAGCGATTCCGGAACAAAAGTCAGTGGATCAAGATACTCATCAGAAATTCTGCGGTAAATTGCACCAACCTTTTCCTTACCATTCAATGTCTTACAGTAAACCACATTGTTTTCCACGAACAAATCTTCCGGCTGACAAAGAACACTGCCGGTCTGCTCGGCAAGATATGCATGCTCAAAATATGCCGCGTTGTATCGTCCAGGAGTAAACACAACATTGATTCCGCCACAATTCATGTCATCCATAACATCCCGCAATAAAGTTCCGTAGTTTCGGTTATCCACAACATGATTATTTACAAAAGTCTGAGGTGAGCATTTTCGTTCAAGACTTCGTGCAATTAACGGATAGGATGCCCCGCTTGGAATTCGAAGGTTGTCTTCCAGAATGAACCAGTTTCCGTCCTTTGCCTGAACAAGATCAATGCCTGAAATATGTGAATAAATTCCGTGTGGCGGCATGATTCCTTCCACCTGAGCCAGATAGCCGGAAGAAGAAAAAACAAAATCTTCTGGTACAATTCCATCTGCAATAATCTGTTTTTTCGAGTAAATATCTGCAAGAAAATGGTTCAAGGCAGTTACACGCTGAACAAGACCCCGACTGAGGCTTTCCCAATCCTGCGCAGAAATCACACGTGGAATCGGATCATATGGAAAAAGCCTTTCATTGAATGTTCCATTCTTATAAATACCAAATTTTACGCCATAACGTGCCAGTTGATCATTAATCAAATTAGAATTTGAAATCAAATTTTCCATAACTTAACCTCCTGGTAAACACTCTCAAAAAAACAAAAAAGGTGCACAATAACCACATAATGTCATTCTGCACCTTTGCATAACAATCAGCATAAAAAAAAAGCGCACTGTTCCCCAGAACAATGCGCCTTTGCATACTTACTTTTTGTATTCTATATTTTCTTAACTTTTTTTTCAATAGCTGTAACATAAGGTTTTTTCTGCGCCAGGAACATGGAAGGTGGCAAAGCCAGTACCGTCAGGTACCGAGCCGAACAGGCGAGCCTGGAATACTCCGGCCCGAAGGGTAGCGCCCAAATTTGGTTTATTGTATAAAGAATGCAAAAACACTAAAATGCTAGGTTAACAGGAGTTTTCCATGGAAAATACAAAAAGAACAGTAACTTGCGGTGATTTACGCAAGGCTGATGTAGGCAAAAAAGTTGTTTTGAACGGTTGGGTAAGCCGCACCCGTGACTTGGGCGGTCTTGTATTCATTCGTCTTCGTGACCGCTACGGAATTACTCAGGTAATGGTTGGTGACAAGGCTTCGGACAAAGTTAAGGAAATCGCATCATCTCTTAAATCAGAATATTGTATTGCCGTTGAAGGCGTTGTAGCTGCCCGCGCTGATAAAGACATAAACAAGGACATGGCAACTGGTGAAATTGAAGTTGAAGCTACAGACATCGAAATCTTCACAACTTCACAGGAACTTCCTTTCTCTATTGAAGAAGTTCGCCAGAAAGACGGTTCAATTGTTCTTCCTAACGAGGATTTGCGCCTTAAATACCGCTACCTTGACCTCCGCCGCGATCCAATGCAGAAGAACATTATTTTGAGAAGCCAGGTAACTTTTGCAACCCGCGAATATTTGACTTCAAAGGGCTTCTTGGAAATCGAAACACCAACTTTCATCAAGTCTACGCCGGAAGGAGCTCGCGACTATTTGGTTCCAAGCCGCGTTCACCCGGGAAAGTTCTACTCACTCCCACAGTCTCCACAGCTTTACAAGCAGCTTCTGATGGTTTCTGGATTCGACAAGTATTTCCAGATTGCACGCTGCTACCGTGACGAAGACGCTCGTGGTGACCGTCAGCCAGAATTCACACAGATTGATATGGAACTTTCATTCACAAACCGCGAGGAAGTTCTTTCTACAACTGAAGGAATGATGCAGTACATTTTCAAGAAGACATTGAACTATGATCTTCCTGCAAAGTTTGACCGCATTGCCTGGGAAGACGCTTTTGATCTTTACGGAAGCGACAAGCCGGACCTTCGATTTGACATGAAGATGCAGGACGCAACTTTCATGGCTGACCTTGCAGACTTTAACGCATTCAAGGCAGGAGCCGCAAACGCAGGACGTAATGTTCAGCGCCACAAGAGATCTGGACTCAAGGCTCTCGTTGTAAAGAATGTTGCAGACAAGTATTCACGCAAGCAGATTGAAGCTTTGGAAGCTGTTGCAAAGACATACAAGGCAAAGGGTCTTGCATGGATGAAGGTTAACGCAGAAGGTGTTTTCGAAGGCGGAATCTCAAAGTTCTACGCAGGAAAGGAAGCTGAAATCTGCGCAAAACTTGGGGCCGAAAAGAATGACCTTTTGTTGTTTGTAAGCGATGAAAACTGGCAGCTTGCCTGTACAGCTCTTGGTGCTGTTCGAAAGCAGCTTGGCAAGGATCTTAACCTTTACAACCCAGCCGACGAATTCCACTTTGCATGGATCATCGACTTCCCATACTTTGCTTTCAACGAAGAAACAAACGGATGGGAAACGGAACACCACATGTTCACACTCCCACAGAAGCAGTACTGGGATACACTCGAATCTGATCCGGGTGCAGTAAAGGGTGACCTTTATGACCTGGTTCTCAACGGATACGAACTTGCTTCAGGTTCCATGCGTATTAACGATCCGGCTCTCCAGCAGAGAATCTTCAAGATCGTAGGATACAGCAACGAACGCGCAGAAAAGGCATTCGGCTTCCTGGTTCAGGCATTCAAATTTGGAGCCCCTCCACATGGAGGAATCGCACCTGGATTGGACCGCCTCATCATGTTGATGCGCCACGAAGAATCAATCCACGAAGTAATCGCATTCCCTAAGAACAACCTTGCTGCATCTCCAATGGACGAGTGTCCAGCTCCTGTAGACGAGCAGCAGTTGAAGGATTTACATATTAACTGCTACGATGTAGAAGAGTAGTTTTTAAGTGATTTGATTATACGGCAGTTTCTTGAGGGAGGCTGCCATTTTTATTGCTCAACCCCTTCGGACATCGGGACCAATGTTCCGCCAAAGAAACAGCACAATCCGGATTCAACTTTTTATACTGGGAGAGCTTATGCCTGAAGATGTGATTCATGACGCGGAACAGTTCAGCTGGATTGACCGGCAGCAGTTTCTTTTTGAAAAGACTGTATAAATGAAGTAAAATTACCTGTTGGAGGAATTTCTGTTTATGGCTATTACAGTAAAAGGCGACGATCTTACAATTGAGAATGTATGGAACGTTGCTTTCAACAACGAAGAAATCAATTTACCTGAAGACAAGGAATTCTGGGACACACTTGCAGCTTCCAGAAAATTTCTTGAAGACTATATAGCAACCGGACTACCGACTTACGGTGTTACAACTGATTTTGGTGATTCGTGCCACAATCAGATCAGCGTTGAAAAAGCCGGAGAACTTCAGCGCGATATCTGTACCTACCACGGCATCGGACTTGGCCCTAAGTTTGATCATGAAACCGGCCGTGCAGTTGTTCTTGCAAGGTTGAATGGAAATGTAAAAGGCGGACATTCGGCAATACGACCTGAGCTTGCAAAGATGATGGTCACCATGCTGAACAAGGACATCATTCCTGTAATTCCGCAGCTTGGTTCCGTAGGGGCATCCGGAGACCTGACTCCACTTTCCTATCTTGCCGCCGCCATCATGGGTGAACGTGATGTTTACTACAAAGGCAAAATAGTTCCTGCCATGGAAGCTTTCAATGCCGAAGGAATCAAACCTCTTCCAATAGAAGCAAAGGAAGGACTTGCCCTCATGAACGGAACTTCTGTAATGACGGCCGTTGCTTCCATCGCATGGAAAAAGGCTGAACGCCTTGCAAAAATTTCTGATTTCCTTACTGCAGTGACTTCGGAAATTACAAAAGGAAAGGACACTCCATTTGTTGCAAAGGTCAGCGAAATTAAGAACCACAAGGGACAGTGCGAAAGTGCAGCCTATGTCTACGATATCATCAAGGATTCAAAAAGAGTTTTCAGGTATGAAGATTTTCTTAAGACCCAGATTGAAAAACTTGACGGCAAAGGTTTCATAGCACAGCAGAATAAAATTCAGGACAGATATTCCATAAGGTGCGCTCCACAGATCAATGGCGTTTACCGCGATACCCTAAGGTTTGCACGGGATCTTATTACGGAAGAACTTAATTCGGCAAACGACAATCCTCTTGTTGATATTGAAGCCGGCCGCCTTTACAACACGGGAAATTTTTACGGGGGACATATCTGCGCCGCCTGTGACTACATGCGCACTGCCCTTGCAAACATTTCGGATCTTTCGGACAAGCAGGCGGAAGTCATCATCGACGGAAAATTCAACGGTCTTACGGAAAACCTGATTCCTTACACTCCGGCTGATCATCCGAGAGCAGGATTAAGGCTTGGATTCAAGGCAGCACAAATTACCATCAGCGCCATCCGTGGTGAAGTAATGAGCTATTGTTTCCCAATTTCCCTTACAAGCCAGCCGACGGAAGCATTGAACCAGGACAAGGTTTCCATGGGAACAATTTCTGCAAGAAAATTCAATGAGCAGATTGAGCTTGTTTACCTTCAGTTTGCAACCCATCTTCTTGCGGCAATGCAGGCTGTTGATCTTGCAGGCAAGGATGATTTTGCTCCGTTCACTAAAAAAGTACATTCAGAAGTTCGCAGAATGAGTGCCTTTGTTGAAGACGACAGGGCTCTTGATAAGGAAGCTACTGCAGTTGCACAATGGCTTAAGTCTACGGAACTTTTTTCTTAGACTTAACTTTTCAAACTTCAGAAATGGATTTACCTTGGGGATGTCCAAAAAGTATCGTCATGCTGAACTTGTTTCAGCATCTACACTATATCTAGGTCTATAGATTCCGAAACACACATTCGTAGCAGGTGCGTGCGAATGTGGCGTAGCGTTCGGAATGACACTAGGAAGTAAACTTATTGGTCATCCCCCGCTACGTCCGCCCATCGCTAAGGGAGAAAATTATTCAAACCAGTCTTCCATTTTAAGATAATTTGTTTCTGCAATTGGTGCAAAATCTGAGGTGTTGTGAGTTACTAAAACCATTCCGTTTGAAATAGCAGTTGCAGCAATCTGTGAGTCGGAATATGGAAGGGTATGTCCTTTCTTTTCAAAAGTGCCGGTAAAGTTCCCGCAAATTTCTGCAGAGAAAGAGTCATATGGGATTATAGGTAAATCATCTTTATATAATTTAAGACAGTTTGAAATATAATCTTTTCTTTTTCCTTCTGGAAGGCGAGAAACTCCGTAAATTAATTCCTGCCAGGTTATGGAAGAAATGGCGCAAAGATTCTTTCTCGCTTTGTAGAAAGCGATTACATTTGGATTTGGATTTTCTTTTGAAAATTCCGAAACAATGTTTGTATCCAGTAAATATACTTTGTTCATAAATTAATTTCTCCCGATTATTCTTCAAAGATCTTTTTGTTTGGGTCTGGATAGGCTTTAGGTGGCAAAGGAATTCCTTCATCATCTAAGACATCTGCATACTGCTTTTTCAAATCATTTAGCCGGTCTATTAGAGATGGTTTTTTAGTTTGTTCATACTCATCATAACTAATAATCACAGCTACTGGTTTGTTATAGCGGGTCAACTCTACAGGTTCGCCACTTTCTGCCAGTGCAACCAGATTTGAAAAATTATTTCGAGCTTCATAAATGGATGTTGTACACATAGACACCTCCTTATAAAGTAAGTATAGTATACAAAAATAATATAGTCAACATAAATAATGTTAGCCAACATATAAGGACAAAAATCGTAAATACAGTTTTTATTGCAACTCAACCATGGGTTTGTTTAAAATTGAGATATTCTCCCTTATGTTGGAATCATCAGGCAGACAGGTTCTGCCGGAGAAAACAGGAGGTGTGAAAAAAATTCCTTCCATGTAATTTTTTTCACTGCAGTTTTCTGCTACGTTGTATCACCAAACTGCATATTCAGCGCCTCCATGCGCTACCGCTAACGCGGAGTTTTTAGGAGTAAATTATGGATCAGATTAAAATTGGAAAATTCATTGGTGAACAGAGAAAAATTCACAGTCTTACACAAAGTGAACTTTCTGAAAAGTTAGGTATTACAGACAGAGCAATTTCAAAATGGGAAAGAGGAATCTGTCTGCCAGATGCAGGACTTATGCTGGATCTATGTAAAATCCTGGAAATCTCCGTAAACGAATTATTATCAGGAGAAAAAATACCAATGGAAAACAACACAGAAATCATGGAAAAAAATCTTATAGAAATGGCTGCATTAAATGAACGCACCAACAAAATGCTTATTCATACAGAATATGTTCTTATAGCATTAATGGTTTTTACAATTGTTGCCGGCTGCCTTATAAGTTCTTATCTTGTTACTGAAAACTGGATTCGCAGCATTATTCTTGGAATTAGTTTTTTAATTGTCCTTTTAGTTGCACCTTTTTGCTGGAGAATTGAAACAAAAACCGGTTATTATCAGTGCAGCAAATGTGGCCATAAATATGTTCCAGGTTACAAGGCTTCTGTCTGGGCGCCACATATGGGTCTTACAAAATACATGAAATGCCCAGAATGTGGTAAACAAAGCTGGCAGAAAAAAGTTGTTAAATAATATGCCGTTCCCCAGCCAAAATTGGCTGGGGCGCTACGTCCGCCCTTCGCTAACGCTCATTGCCTTCGGCAACTATCGGGGCTCCCATCGCTAACGGGGAATATTTACACAAACCAGTTTTCTATCATAAGATTAGAAACTTCTTTGATTGATTGAAAGTCTGAAATATTTCTTGTAACCAAAATCAGATTGTTAGCAATTGCAGTAGAAGCAATCATTAAATCCAGTTTTTGAGGCATCTTTCCTTTTGTCTGTAAGCGAGATACAAGATCAGAATAAATGCTGGCGGCGAAATCATCAAAGGGAAGTATTTCGTACAATTTTTGAATTTGATTTATAGCATAATCAAACAACATATCTTTTCGTTTTCCATCCGGTAAAGATTTTATTCCAGATAAAGTTTCAGCCCAAACAACAGAAGAAATACAGGAATATTCAATATTTTCAAGAATTTTTTCTGTAACAACAGGATTAGCCTTAGCTTTTGCAGGCTCAGAAATTATGTTTGTGTCTAATAAATACATTTTCATAAGGCACCTACCAGTCAAAATCTTCTGGATGTCTTACAATTGGTTCATCATCTTTCTGGCGAGCAAAAATTTCATCAATTTCTTCATCCGAATATTGTTTTAATTCAGCTGCATATTTTGAACGCCAGCTTTCCAGGCCTTTGGCAAACAATTGTTTTTTTCTCAACACATTTAATGAATCCTGATTATTTATAGTGGCAACAGTTTTTCCATGACGAGTAACTTGTATAGATTCGCCTTTTTCTTCTACAAGATGGAGATAATAAGTTAACTTGTTTTTGGCTTCACCAACAGATATGGAAATCATTTTGGCCTCCCAATTATGAATATAGGTATATTTGGCCAAAATGTCAAATTTTTAGCTAAAATATAATCAAAATGGGTTTCTGGAAACACTTGCTAACAGGGGAAAATTTCATAATATAGCTATATTATTTAAATTATAGGAATAAATTTGACATGTCACTTATTATTTGTTATTTTTTAAACCGTGAGGTATCAAATGACAGCAGTTCCTATTTTTGATGTTAAAAACAGACTCCCATATTTTATTCATCTTGCAGAAAATGGAGAAACCATACAAATAACACGACATGGAAAGCCAGTTGCCAGAATAATTTCCGAAAAAGAAGTTGAGCAGGAGCAAAAGACTGAAGGTCAGGTTTTTATGGAAAAGTTGATAGAATGGCGGGAAAAAGCCAGTGACTGGTTAGATACCACAACTAATGAAGAAATCGATGCAATTTTTAATATTCCAAGAACAATAGAACCTAATATCCGTCATCCTGAGAATTTTGAATAGGAAGACGAATAAAATGCAGCCCATTTATTTACTTGATACAAATGTTATTTCAGAAATAACAAAGCCAAATCCAAATAAAAATGTTGTAAAAAAAGTCATAGAAAATAAACACATTTCTACAATTGCTTCGGTAGCTTTTGAAGAAATGCTTTATGGCGTAAAAAGATTGCCTGCCGGTAAAAAACAAAATGATTTACTTTCCTTTGATGTAGACTATATTCAGGCAAATTATGAAATTATTCCTTTTGATGTTCATGCCAGCTGGATTCTTTCTGATATCCGCCAGCGCCTGGAATCAAAAGGAAAACGCGCACCTCTGGCCGATGCAATGATTGCAGCTACAGCCATTGCAAATAATCTTATATTGGTTACACGCAATGTAAAGGATTTTGAGAGTATAAGAGAAGTTTCTTCATTGATGATTGAAGATTGGAGTGTGGAGTAAGTTAAATGAATGGTTTCCAGTCAGAACTTAATGCATCAGTTTTTATTATTAAAAACTTCTTCCAGTAATTTCCAGTTTGGAGTTACTATTTGTTCGGAATAATTATCTGTGCAAATACAAAGATTTTCGCTGCCATCTCTTCTAACAAATCCGCCAAAAATCTGCTTGCCATCGTTTTGCTGAATCTGAATATAATTTTTGAGAGCCTCGAATTTTTTAGGAGAAAATTTATCAATATCCTGGCTATTTCCGGATTTATCTTCTCCACCCTTTGTTTCTATAATCCAAATTCCTTCAGTTGTTCCAACAACATAATCTGGATAAAATGCTCTCTGCTTACCATTGTTGTCTTCATATAAAACAGAATAGTAATCAGTTCCTTTGTCGCCATTTTTATAAAACCATAGAACAAAATCATTCTTCTCACAGAAACGTTCAAAAGCCTTTTCACTAGAAGATCTGATTTCAGCAGATTCCAGATAATTTGCATAAACATTTTTAGAAAAAATTCTTTGCGACATTTCTTTTGAATTGTAAGTAAACAAACATTGCTGAGGAAATCTGAAGGCTTTTTTAACTACCGTACCAGAATTAACTCCAAGAGTTCCCTGCGCAGTTTGTTCTGTCATCGCTTCCTTAAAATCTTCTCGTAGCAAATCAATATTATTAATTACAAAAGCGTATAAAGGTCGCGTATCAAGTTTTAGTAATTTTTTAGTTTTTTTGTCGTTTGCCTTTTTAAATGAAGGTTCACAGAAAAGACGGCGAACAATTGCATTTACTTTATCATATTCAAGACTAACATCGGTGCTGATTCGTCCAACCTGATGATGATACTCACGACCATGGGTATGTGTGTTCAGTGGAGTTTTAAAATCCACTTCTTTCAACTGATTAATTTGAGATGTTAAATGAATATTTCCATATTTTGTAGAATTAGTTATGTAATCTGTAAACGCATATCCATTTGTTTCCATTTTTTTCTGGTTTTCTACTGCATCATCAGAAAGGTTATATTTTGTCTTGAAATGTTCAGTAATTGAAACGACAGCCTTTTTAGAATCATTAGGCTCTTCAATATCAGGGCGCTGTTCACTGACAAGTTCAATTTCTTTGTATTCTGGTTTAAGATTGATTAATGAAGCATCCAATGCACCTTTTCCAATCTGCTGTTTTGCACCTTCTACAAATTTATCATCCAAGGTATAGAGATAGCAGCTGTCCAAATCATCATCATTATAATGCTTGGCTTCTGGCATTCGACGGATTCGTCCAAAGGTTTGAATTTCAAATGCTTCTCCCATATTGTCACGAAGTTTTACCAGAATGTGAGCACGTGGACAATCCCATCCAGTTGCCACAGCCATTTTAAAAATCATTGCAACAGGAATGGCATCATTTTTTTCAATGTCTTCCAGATTTTCGTGCATGGTTATTCCGCCAGATTTTTTTCCTTTTTCACTCATCCAGATTGCAAGCTGACCATTTTCGTAGGAAATCTTTTGATTTTCAAACCATTTTTCAACACTTTCAAGCAATGCATCAGAAGTATTTGGCATCTGAACAAGAATAAGTGGATTGATATTGGTACCACGACTCAGGAACTTTGAGCGTAACAATCTCTGTTTTTCAAGGGCTTTAGAAAGTAAAAAATCCACCTGATTGTCTTCCAGAGTTTTTCCTTCAATCTGACCAAAACCTTCATTAATTACTAGAAGCTTTTTTATCAATCCTTGATTTATAACATCAGCTTCATCAATTTCAATTAGCTTTGCTGATTTATCATATCCTTTTGGAGTTGCACTGGCACGGATAATTGTGTTTGTATTGAAAATATCAACAATTCCTTTTGTTTTTACAGTATCCGCCACATGACTTTCATCAATAATCAGTTTGAATTCCAGACCACTGTCCAATGCTTTTTTTACATGCTCATCAAAGTTTGTATGTTCACCTTCTTTGCGGGCATTGTTTTTATCTTTGTTCAAAAGTTCCCAGTTAATAAAACAGCAGTCACCGTCAGAAAAGCCGGAAGTCATAATGTCACTTAAAAGTTTTGTCTGGGCATTATGAATATAAGTGTCCATTTTCTTCTTGCTCTGTTCTTCAAGATTTCCTTTTCCGGGAGTGAACCACATAAAAACTGTATTATTGTGGCATTTTAAATATTCATCCATAAAGTGAGTAAGGATGATAGTTTTTCCACTACCAGTACAACTTTTCAATATGATTTCTTTATGTCCTGATTCAACAGCATTCTGCAAATCTGCAATGGCAAATCTCTGAAATGGTAAAAGTTCAATATTCATAACACTCTCCTAATTTGCTAAATCTCTATAATAATAGTCTGGAACAGTATTTATGGTTATTCCGTGAGCTTTGATTGTCTGTTCCTGCTGATATGAAGTCAGAACATCGTGCCCCATATATAGAGTTTTGCATTCAGGATAATCTGCAATGTTTTCTACAAATTCAGCCAGTTCATCATCATCAAGAACAATGGCAACATATTTGTTTGTGTTGAAGTCGATGGCGTTTTCCAGTTCAACAAGTTCCTTTACATGCTCCAGAAGTTCGTCGGCATACTCGTAGTACATTTTGTCTTTGATAGGAAGATAGTCGATTTTGAAGTATTTGAGGGAAGCCTTATAATTTTCATCATAATCTGAACCGTCTTTGCGTTTTCCAGTGATGACCGTTTTAAGACGTTGATAAGTCACATCCTGGCAGATATTATTTTCGTTGTTTGTGCAGAGAATGAATTTTCTGTTTCCGCCGTCTTCAGCATTCAGTTTCATTACAGCGTGACCAGTTGTGCCACTGCCGGCGAAGAAGTCTAGGATGGTGGAAGATGGATTTGTAGACATAAACAAAATATCTCTAATCAATTGAATTGGTTTAGGAAATGAAAACTGTTTTCCTTTAAAAATATTTTCAACTTCTGCAGTACCTTTTCGCGAAGTATAATTAACATCATCTAAGATACTTCTGATCAGTTTTTCATCGTGTCTCATTTTTTGAACAATTCTATATTCATTTTCCGAAGTACAATAACCTACTATTTCTTTATTCAGATTATTCTGAGATTTTTCTTTTCCCCATCTCCAAACAAATTGAATTTGATTTTTGACTGATTTTGGTGGAAATATCTCAATCCAACCTTCTTGCTTTTCTAAAGAAATTTCAAAGAAATCACCCTTTTTGTTATTTACATTTAAATAAAAAGGGTAAAACAAATTTGGACGATTTTCATTTGTAAAAGCTTCATTACTGTTGTATAAAGGATGGATATTAAATCCTCCTAATTCATCTGTATATTTGAAGGATTTATTCAAAACTGGCATTAAATTAGTAACAACTTTGTCCTGATTTTTCGAATAAAAAAGCATATATTCATGCATTTTTCCAACATGACCATAATCTCGAGCATTTGGTGTTGATTTAACAATAAAAATCCCTAAATTATTTCTTTCACCAAAAATCTCATCACATAAAATTTTTAAAGAATCCTTTTGATTGTCATCTATACTTATTAAAATCACACCTTTATCTGAAAGGAGTTTCTTAGCATGTATAAGTCTTTTTTCTATAAATGAAATCCATTTAGAATGTCTAAAAGAATCTTCTTCATCTACATAATCATCATCATAAATAAAATCTTTATTTCCCGTATTATACGGCGGATCAATATAAATCACATCAATCTTACCTTTATGAGTCTTTTCCAATAATTTCAGAGCCGCAAGATTGTCGCCTTCAATAAGGAAGTTCATTTCGCCGCCGTTATCAATGAACAAATCTTCTTGTTCAACTAAAACGGGAGCGTTATCTTCCAATTTTGTATCTATTTGTTCACGATGTTCTTCAAAAACAAGGCCGTATTTTTTTCCGTTTACTTCCTTTGTCAGTTCACCAATGTAGGTTAAAAGGTTTGCAGTGTTTTCATCCTGTGGAGCTGCAGAAATGTAGTTTTTTATCTGATTGATTTTCTCTAATAATGCATTGCGTTTCTGCTTAGAAATATTGGTAGACACAACAATTTCCCCCCCATCCTATCAAAGATTGTTGGTTATACCAATAATTATAATACAAATTGTTGTTTCTACACAATTTCATTGTGGAAAATTCTTGCTTAAAATAATATTCGTGGATAAATATCAGGCGGAATTCATAAATAACATCAAGTCTTACAGAAAAGAAAAGGGATTATCTCAGGAAAAACTAGCAGAATTGTGCAATGTTTCAACTTCTACCATAGGCTGCATAGAATCGGCCCATCAGAATCCTTCATTTGAATTGATTGTAAAAATTGCGGAAAAGCTTGATATCCACCCCGCCGACTTATTCCTCCGTGATTCTTCCAAAGTTCAGGACCGCGAACTTTATTCCAAATACCATGAACTGCTTTTGAATTGCGAGCATCTTCCTGAATGCCATAAGCAGATCGTTAACCAGCTGGTAAAATCCTTGGCTCAATCTGAACCTGAATACAAAACTTCACACAGATAAAAACGACAGTTCCCGAAAAAATACTGTTGTTTTCAAATTACGCCCGGCAATACCATGTCTGCTATGCCGGGCAATTTTTTTACATTAATAATTACATTACAAGAACAACTTCTGCATTATCCTTAAGTTCAGATGCCGGGATGAAATTTCCTTCCATCTTTTTGCCGTTGACTGTAAGTTCTCTGCAACCCGACTGCACGTGGCCAGGATTTTTTACAGTGATGTTGAGCCTGCAGCCTCTGAAATCTTTTTCAGCAGTGAATCCGTCCCATGCTGCAGGAATTGATGGAGCAAGCTTGAGGCCGTCAAGATTTGGTCTCATTCCAAGAATACCCTCAACACAACCGACCATTACAGTAGAAGCTGTTCCCGTAAGCCAGTGGACATGTGAGCGTCCGAAGTGAGGACTTGCTTTTCCTTCAGTGAACTGTCCGTAGCAGTATGGTTCAAGCTTTCTGATTTCTGCCTTGTCGTTTTGTCCGGCCGGTGCATTTTCCATAAAGTACTGGAATGCTCTGTCTCCGTGTCCGCGTAGTGCTTCTGCAAGAATGATCCATCCCTGTGACTGTGAGAAAATACCTGAGTTTTCCTTTACACCTGCGTTGTAGATTACAGCAAGTGCACCGTCAAATGCATGAAGATGATATGGAGGATCCATGAGCACAAGTCCAAAGTCTGTGTTGAGCTGCCTGTTTACATTTTCAAGAGCCTTGTCCGCCTGTTCATCAGAAGCTAATCCTGAAATCACAGCCCAGCTCTGTGGATTGAGCCACATGTTTGCTTCTACATCATCGCGCTTTCCGATTACTTCTCCACGTTCTGTAAATCCGCGGATGAATCTGTCTTCGTTCCAGCAGAGTTTCTGGATCTTGTCGCCAAGTTCTTTCTGTGCCTTGTCCAGGAATTCAACATATTCTGAATCCTTTTTGTTCTGTGCAAATTCGCGGAGGATTGTCATTGCGTAGTAATACTGAAGTGCAACAAATGAAGATTCACCGTTTGCTCCAAGACGCAGACAGTCGTTCCAGTCAGCATAGAGGCCTGCAGGAATTCCGTGTGGTCCAAGATGTTCCATAGAGAATTTTATGGCTCTCTTAAGATGTTCATAAACTGTACCAGAATCCTTGTTTGCAAATGGAATTACTTCATCAAGGAATGCTGTGTTTCCAGACTCTGCAATATATTTGTAGACTGTAGGGAAAAGCCAGAGTGCATCATCTGCCCTGTATGCAGGATGTCCTGTTTCCTGAACATAAGATGCATCATCAGGAGTATCTTCGTGGCCTGCGTTGTGTGTGAACTTTACAAGTGGAAGTCCGCCGCCGTTGTCTACCTGAGCCGAAAGCATGAAGCGGATTTTTTCTGCGGCCATTTCAGGTTCAAGATGGATGATCCCCTGAATGTCCTGAACTGTATCGCGGTAACCATAGCCGTTTCTAAGTCCGCAGTAGATGTAGGAAGCGGCTCGGCTCCATGTGAATGTCATGAAACAGTTGTATGCATTCCATGTGTTGATCATGGTGTTGAATTCTTCGCTTGGAGTCTTTACCTGGAAGTGTTCGAATCTTGCGTGCCATTGTGCGATGAGTTCCTTAAGTTCCTTTTCGCAGGTTGAGCTTACATCTGCATAGCGGGCCATGAGTTTTTCTGCTTCTGCGTTTTCCTTAAGTCCGAGGATAAATGCAACTTCTTTTGTTTCACCTGCAGCAAGTTCAATTACAGTTGAAAGTGCACCGCAGGAATTTTCGTTGTAGCTGAGAACATTTCCTAAATCTCCCTTTTCTACACCGATCGGATTCTTGTAACTTCTGTATGCACCAAGAAATGCATCCTTATCTCCGCAGTAAGAAGAAACTTTTGCACCTGCAAGGCCAAAGATTCTGTCTGTGGCAGTCTTATGATCAACTTCACCCGGAACTCCTTCAAGATTTCCATGTACTGTGTGGCGGATTCTGTTTCCTTCAAATCTTGTTCTTCCGATGAAAAGAGAATACTGGAGATTTACCTGATCCATTTCATAGTTGCTGTTGTTTGTGAATTCACCGAAACCTGTAACAGTAAGACTGCGTTTTTTGTCTGATGTATTTGTTACCTTGAGCTTCCATACTTCGTGTTCAGATTCAAGGGGCACATAGTAAAGTGCTTCTGAATGGATTCCAGCGTAGTCTGCCATTATGTTTGTGTATGCAGTTCCATGATGACATTCGCTCTTGTAATCCTTAAGATCTTTTCCAACAGGCTGCCATGATGCCGACCAGTAATCTTTTGAATCGTTATCGCGAAGATAGATGTATCTTCCAGGCTGATCAAAATTGTTGAACACGTAGCGCAGGATTCTTCCGTTTGCCCCGGATTTTGCAAAACTGTATCCGCCTGCGTTGTTTGAAACAAGTGCCCCATAAAGTGGTGAACCAAGATAGTTTACCCAGGGTTTTGGAGTTGCAGGATTTGTAATTACATACTCTCTTTTTTCATCATCAAAATAACCGTATTTCATTTTTTTCTCCTTCATTTTTTTTTATTCAACTTCTACTTCAACTGTGTGAAGTTTGTTTTTGTCAAGGCTGTCCAATGTTGCCATGTCCATTTTTGCAATTCCGTTCTCAACAGTAAACAGATTCTTTCCGTCACAGGAAGCTGAAACTACTTTGTATTCGCCGAAGTCTTTCTTCAGCGGATTTTTCACTGTCACCTGAAATTTTTTTCCTGCGAAGGAAAGTCTTATGCTTGAATTGCCGTCTGAGTCAAACTGTTCTGCCATGAGCTTTGGTGAAACTGTAAGCTTTCCGTACTCACCTTTTACGCCGTAAACTTCTGTCACGTAAGTCAAAAGGAACCAGCTTGCGGCTCCAGTAAGATAGTGGTAGAGGCCTCTTCCGTTTGCATCAAAATATTCAGGGATTCCAGGATAGATGCGGCTTGTTTCAAAATTCAGCGCAGTCTGTGCAAGAGTGTTCAATGCCTTGTGTCCTTCTTTGGCAAATCCCCGCTGATACAAAGCGTTTGCATACATGACCGCCATATGGGAGAACACAGCGCCGTTTTCTTTTTCACCGTAAGCAAATCCGAACATACGTCCCATGTTGTATTTTTCTTCATGGAAATTTGTGTTGAGCCTGTATCCGCCGATTTCCTTTTTGTAAAGATATTTATCCGCGCTCTTGCATATATCCTTTACCTGATCTTCAAGGGCAGTCCCGCTCATGATTGTGAAAACCTGTCCTGTGAGCATCATCCTTACGCCAAGATCATTGTAGCCTTCAACCGCCTGGCCATCATTGTCGTAGTAACTGTTGAACCATCCTTCATCCTTTCCGCTGATCCATTCAGTCTTTCTGATGTGATCCATGATCCATTCAGATTTTTTGTTGAGATCCGAAGCAAGTTCATCAATGCTGACATCAACAGTCTTTCCAGAAACATTGTGTCTACATGCTGACAGATATTCCACAAGCTTGAACTTCTTTGCTGAAACATTGTCATAATCAGTATTGTCGCTGATGAGAATCTTAATGCTGTCCAGAAGAGTAACATTTTTCCAGCCATATTCATTTTTAAGTGTCAAAAGAAGATCCGCAATCTGCTTGAGGTTGCCAGCAAAAGCTGCTGTGAATGCGACACTTTCTCCGCGAACAGCTGCCATATCCAGAGCATCATTCCAGTCTGCACCGCGAAGCCTCATGTGGTTATGTTCACCAACTTCGTAGAATGCACAGAGATTTTCAAGAAGGATATGTTCAAAAATAGTTCCTTCGTAAATTTTTCC
>SAMEA3663112__coassemble_26_pt1 | contig 111670 bp, 97 predicted proteins | sample SAMEA3663112__metabat2_low_PE_006 | metagenome-assembled genome bin SAMEA3663112 (sample SAMEA3663112) | pig gut metagenome | biome: pig gut; feature: pig-associated habitat; material: faeces | place: Denmark | collected 2012
CGGGCTTTCGGCCGGGGAACGCTCCACGTTTTCGCGTTCCAAATTTTTCTCATCCCTTTATTGTTGTCCCTATGTAATTATTTTCGTTCAACACGGCCTCAATATTCTCGATGTTTTTTCCGGCGGCACAGATTACTTTCAGGCCTAATTCCTGGGCTTTTTTTGAGGCAATTGGATCAAATGGACAGTTTTTCCCTGGAACCCATTCATCACCTACCATCTTGCGGAAGTCAGTCCATGATATCTCATCAATTGGCTTTGCATCAGGATTTTTTCTTGGATCATCAGTATAAACCTTTTCGATGTTTGAAAGATTAACAACTGTATCTGCGTTGAATTTTTCTGCCAGGAGAACGGCATCATTATCTGTGGAAAATCCCGGTTTCCATCCGGCTGCAACAAGGACACGTCCCTTAAAATCGGAAACGGCTGTAGGATCAGTAACAACATCCTGCTGGCACAATGGACCGAAACATGTCTTTAGAATCTGAGCATTGAGACGAGTTGCCATAATACCAATCCAGTCACATGCATAGTTTGTCTCGTCATCATTTGCAAATGAAAGGCTTGCCTTCTGGTCTGCATCAAACTGGGAAACAACATTTCTGTATGCATTCTGGTAAACACGAGCTGGAGCTCCGCCACCTGCAACAAAAATCAATCGGCCATCGGGATTTTCCTTGAGCCACTTATTTGCCATTCTGCTGAACTTAACGAGCAAATCAACATCAACTCCATCAGGAGCAATAATAGAACCACCAACTGACAATACCTTAGTCTTCATTTATATATATCTCCAAAAAATAATATGCAATATTTTTCCGTATCTTTACAAAAAACACTTCTGTCCGTGAAGGTATATGTTCATTTCTTCCAAAACAATTTTAAGGCCTAGTAAATTCCCAGGATTACAGGATTGTTCCAGAGTGAACTGTAACTTGAAACTTCATCACTGGCCTCTTCCCAAATTGATTGGAAAGCATAGCTTCGTGGCCGGTACACAATCTTTGTATTAGGTGCTGACTGACGAATCTGCTTCCAACCGCGGCTAAAGGCAATGTGCTGACTGTCCATGTTTCCAAAATAATATTCACCTGGATTATCAATTGCAACAAAGGAATTGAATTCAAGGCCTGCACCAAGAGCTGGATCAACAGGAAACCATCCGTAGCGTTCAAAATAGACTTCAACCCACCAGTGAGGTTTTGTAGTTGAATCACTTTGAATGAGAATTCCGGCAACTGGCATGGCAGCAACTCCGCCTGCACGGCACAGTGAAGCATACATTATTGCCATGTCATAGGCATCACCGCGCTTTTTCTTGATTATGTCCTTTACTTCAACATCACCTGAACGCAGCTTATCAACAACCTTGTAGTTTTCTGTCATGTACTTGTAGATAAAATAGGCCTTGTCATAGGGAGATCTTGCTTTTCCAATAATGGCTTCTGCAAGTGAAGAAACAGATGGGTCCTTTGCCGGAATAATAGGATCAGAACTGGTTGCATTCATATACATAATGCTGTTTTTATCCCTGTACTGGCCTACATTCTTTCCCTTGATATTTGACTTAACGTCATAAGCACTTACAACATAACTCTGAGTAAACTTCTGCTTGTTGTTCCTGACCTTTCCCAAATTGATTTTGTAAATCATGTCATCACAGTCGTCTCCAATAAAAGGTTCCGGAATGCATTCATTAAGCTGAACTGATGGCTGGAAAGATGACACTGCAGGCTTTGGAATGTAAAGAGAGATTACCGATTCCTGACCGGCAACATTTGTCTCAATGTCAGTTGATGTCTGGATTACGTATGTTCTGCGGCCTGAATAAGTTTTCTGACCGTTTGGAAACTTAACTTCAATTTTTTTTGAAACACTTGAACCGCGGGAAGTTTCAACATACACAGAACCAGAAGCTGCACCATCGGGAATACGGACGCGAATCTCAGAGTCATTCCAGGATTCATAGTCCATTTCAGCAACACTTGCCTCGATAAAATTCTGCCCCTGATCCTTTGGACTTACAGTTGCTGAAATTCCATCTCGGTTGGCAGTAAAGAAAACCCTGGAATTTCCACGTCCACCACCGAAGTTTGTTCCCAGAATTGAAATAATCTGCCCGGGACAAGCACTGTCGGGAGTAATTGAACTGATAACTGGAATGGTAACGGCCGGATCTGCCTTGACGGCAACAGGGATTCCAGTGGAATTTGCAAAAAACACAGGCTCCGACTTTCCGGAAGATGTTCCCACAAACACAAGTCCGTCCTGAACATTTGACGGAAGAACCAGTCTGATTTCCTTGTCCGACCAGTGGGTGTAACCGCTGGCAGTAATTCGGGAACCGGCAATCTCTACATACGAAGATTCCTTTTCGGCACCAAAATTATGCCCCGTAATAGTCATTTCATCTCCCGGAAGTCCGATGAGAGGATTCATTGATTCAATTACAGGCTTTCGTTTTATTGTGCGCGTGATAATTCCAAAAAAAACAATTGCCAGAACAAGAAGCAGCAACCAGGTTACAGCTCTGACAACGGGAGACCGGCGAAAATGATATTTGAAATATTCCAGAGGATGCAATTTATTTTCCTACATCAAAAAGAACTGCTGAAGATGCAGGAAAAGAATCACCCATTGCATTTTCATGAGATGAAGGAATATTAAAGACATCGTATCCGGCAAAATCTGCATGGAAAGATTCAGAATCAAATCCATTTGACACCATAATTGGATTCACAGTATTTGCTACAGTGCCAAAAGACATATCCTCGGCAACATTCTTTTCACCCAAAACCGGACCAAACTTCAATGCATTAATTCTGCTGTTATACTTAACACGACTTGTTACTGAAGGAATTGCAGACCTTGCAACAGGCTGGAATGAAGTATAACTGTTAACCTGAGGTGAACCTGACGGCATGATGAATGCAACGGCTGCGGCTGCGGCAACTCCCACAACAGCATATTTTGAAATTGAAAAGATTTTCTTTCCAAATGAATTTTCTTCTTTCTTGAAATTGAGAACCTTCCTGTATGAAAGACGGGCCTGCAATCTTCTGTAGCTTTCTTCAAGCTCAGCTTCTGTGAGGGAGATTGATTTAGAATCCGCTGCAAAAATTTCATGAACAACACGAAACTGCTTTAGTTTTCTGGCACATTCCGGACAATTGGCAATATGCTGTTCATATTCATTCTTGAACTGTTCTGGAAGTTCTCCGTCGAGATAAATTGAATGGATATCTGTTTCAGGGCAAGTAGACATCATCTTCTCCTATTAGTTTTGCTAGTTGTTCTCTTGCACGGAATACCCTTACCTTAACGTTCCCCTCTGATATTCCAAGCTGCATCCCAATTTCTTTATAATTCATGTCCGCATATTCACGCAAAACAAGAACTTCCCTTAAATTTTCGGGCAGTTTGCTGAGAGCCTCAAGTGCAATCTTTTTTGATTCTTCCTTGAGAAGTTCTTTATCACTGCTTTCCGAATGCTGCCTTACTTCATACAAAGCCTTGTGATAGGCATTTGCTTCGCGAATCTTTCTCTTGGCATAATTCAATGAAGCATTCTTTACAACGCGGATAAGCCAGAAAGTTGCGTCATTCATTGAAGGAAAAACCATTTCCTTTTCATTTGCCTTGATATAAGAATCGTGCACAAGATCCTCAGCGGCTTCCTCGTCATTCACGATTTTGTAGGAAACCTTGAACAACAGCTGCATTGTAGCATCATAGAGTCTTCTGAAGTCCTTTTCATCGGCACATCTTATTTCCGAAGAGGCCTCTTTATTAAAACTAAACACTTTATCCTCAAATTAGTTACAGGAATTTTTTCAAAAACTAAGCACGTTTCCATGTTGGACCTGTTGGAGTGTCCACAATAGTGATTCCCCGTGCACTTAGCTCATCCCTGATCTGATCGGCGCGAGCAAAATCCTTGTTCTTCTTGGCCTGAGTTCTTTCTGCCACCAGTGCATCAATTTCTGCAGCCTCCGGATCTCCCTCATGGGGATTCACGCTGGCAGACTTTTCTTCTGCCTCAAGAACTGAAGCAGCTGTTTCAAGAAGCTTAAGACCGATTACTGTATCCATTCTTGAAACAAGCTCAATCTTTTCCGGATTTTCAATGGCATTGTCCTTTACAACCTTCTGAATCATACTGAGGGCAACTGGTGCAAGAAGATCATTCTCAAGGGCATCCTTGAATTTTCCCATGTACTCACATGCCTTTTCAGACATTCCTGTTGTGTCAGCAGCCTGTCCCTTTCCATACTTCTTTTCAGAAGCCTTCTTCAGAACATGAGACTTATCTGCAAGCTTTGCAATTCTTCCGGCAAGAGCCTCACGGGATTTCTTTGCACCATCCATGGCATCCCAGCTGAAAAGGATCTGCTTTCTGTAATGTGCTCCAAGAAGGAAGAAACGATAGTCCAATGCATCGTATCCTTTATCAATTAATGACTGAAGGGTCAAAAAGTTACCGCTTGACTTTGACATTTTTGTTGCACCCTGAAGAACAAGGAATTCATTGTGAAGCCAGTAATTTACCCAAGGTCCCTGTTTTCTGTCTTCTTCTGAGAAAGAACCTTCGCTCTGTGCAATTTCATTTGTATGGTGAACGGGAACGTGGTCGATTCCGCCCGTGTGAATGTCAAAATGCTTTCCAAGATACTTCATGCTCATGGCAGAACATTCAATATGCCATCCAGGATATCCTCTTCCCCAGGGTGAATCCCAGGTCAAAGCCTGATTTTCAAATTTTGACTTTGTAAACCAGAGAACGAAATCCTGAGGGTTCTTTTTGTTTTCATCAATTACAACTTCCTTGCGGCGGCCTGCACCTTCCTTAAGTTCGTCAAGGTTCAGGTTTGCCAGATCACCGTAGTTCTTGTATGTGGAAACATCATAATAAAGGTTTCCGCCAGCCATGTATGTGTGCCCGTTTGCCTCAATTTTCTTGATGAGATCAATCATTTCCTGAATGTGATCAGTAGCCTTGCAGACTACATCCGGGCGAATGATATTCAAGCGGTCAATGTCCCTGAAAAATGCATCTGTGTAGAACTGTGCAATTTCCATTACTGACTGGTGTTTTTCTTCTGCAGTCTTCACCATCTTGTCATCACCATCATCTGAATCTCCGGTAAGATGTCCAACGTCAGTAATATTCATTACATGCTTTTTGTCATATCCGAGGAAAGTAAGGGTCCTGTCCAGAGTGTCAAGAAAAACGTATGCTCTCAGGTTTCCAATATGGGCATAGTTATAAACAGTTGGTCCGCATCCATAGAATCCAACATATCCGTCCCTGATTGACTTGAATTCCTCAACTTTTCGTCCCATTGTATTGTAAAGTTTCAATGCCATATTTTCCTCCGGGCAAAAATGAACCATACAAGCCGTCGTAAAAACCATCAGACCTTACGGAACAAAAGCCCTCAAAAATCATGACGGCAAGGAGATTCATTTGGATTGAGCATTTTCAAATACTCTTCTATAATAATATTCTAAATGAGTAGCATATTTGAAATAGTTGAAAATATCAATAAGTGTCAGTTTTTCTCGGGCTCCATAAGGCAAAATGAACCTCTTTCCCAGAGAACTACAATGAAAGTTGGCGGCAATGCTGATCTTTTTATTTGTCCCTCAGACAGCAATTCCGTTGTGATTGCAACAAGCATTCTGAAAAAGAACAGGATTCCTTTTTTTGTTCTTGGCGGTGGAAGCAATGTAGTTGCCCCGGACAATGGATTCAGGGGCGCAATCATTTCCACGGAAAACCTCAATGAAATCAGTCATGAAACGACAGATAAGGCTGAAAAAATCACATTTGGAAGCGGAACACCTACAAAAGATGCCGTTGAATATACCTGTTCCCGCGGAATCAGTGGACTCGAATGCTTTGCGGGTCTTCCAGGAACATGCGGCGGTGCTGCTTTCATGAATGCCAGATGCTACAATGCTGATTTTGGAAATCTTATCGAAAGCATTTCATACATTGACCTTGACTCAGTGACAGAAAACTACGATGAATCACTGGAAAAATCAGTCAGAACATACTCAAGCAATTTTGAAACTGACTGGAGCTACAAAAAATCACCATTCACAGGCAAAAACACAGTAATTCTTTCCGTGAAGATGAAATTTTCACTTGCAGACCCATCCAAGGCCGGAAACCTGGAAAAGGAATGCAGGAAATACATTGATGACAGGGAATCAAAGGGCCACTTCAAGTTTCCAAGCGCTGGAAGTGTTTTCAAGAACAACAGGGGTTTTGGGCAGCCAAGCGGAAAGCTCATTGACGATGCAGGCCTTAAGGGAACTGAAATCGGCGGAGCCCAGATTGCTCCCTGGCACGGAAATTTCATTATCAACAAGGGAAATGCAAGAGCCTCGGACATAGAAGAACTCGTAAGGCTGGCAAAATCCAGGGTACGGGAAAAAACAGGCTTTAATCTTGAATGTGAGATAATCTTCCTATAAAATTGGAAATGACAGGTTTATCCTGAAAGAATATCATCATGAACTGGACACGAGGCATCTAAAAAAAAAATTTGTTTTCAGATGTTCCATTAAGAATCTGCTTCAGCATGCCGAAAATAGAATGATTCCCTTGGAAATTAAAAGGTGGTAAATTTTGTTACAGCTATCGTTTGTAAATTTCAAGCCAAGCTCATATATTCTTGTTGAAGGAACAGAAGCAACAGACTATTTCTTCATCATTCAGTCTGGACACGTAAAGTGCTACAACGAAATTCCGATTGCAGGAATTCCCCCACTTACACTTGGTCCGGGAGACTTCATTGGCGTTATTCCATGCATGACAGGTCAGCGCCAGATCCAGAACGTTGTGTCTACAACTCCAGTTGTCGCAATCATGGTAAAGAGGGCACAGTATCCTGAACTCATCATGAAAAACACTCCGGTAGCCATGAAGATTGTAAGATCATTTGCCCGTGACATGAGACACATCAATGACCAGCTCACGAAGCTTACTCTCAACAAGACAAATGTTTCCACACCGGAACAGATTTTTGCCGCCGCAGAATATTTTGAGAACATGGGAATGTATATGGCTGCAGCCTACGGATATTTCCAGTACATAAGGGAATGCCCGTCAGGAATGAATGTTGCCACAGCACAGCAGAGATTCGGCAGACTCAAGACAAGAGCAATGCCACCATACATTGAGGCATCGACAGATTCAATCCGCACATACCCAAGAGGAGCAATGATCTTCTATGAATGCCAGCACGGATCTGACATGTACATCATTCAGTCTGGATCAGTACGCATTTCAAAGGTTGTTGCAGGGAAGGAAGTTACACTCGCACTGCTCAAGAAAGGCGACTTGTTTGGAGAAATGGCCCTACTGGAAAACCTTCCACGCTCGGCAAATGCAATTGCAAACGAAGAAGCACGTCTCATGGTTGTGAACAAGGAAAACTTCAACCAGATGGTTACAACCCAGCCACAGATGATCTCTAAGCTTACAACAATGTTTGCAGACCGTCTTTGGACAATGCAGAGACAGCTCACAAACACCCAGCTTCGCGACACAAGAGAAAAACTCATCGATATGATTTCTCTTCAGCTTGAAAAACAGAAAATTCCTTTTAGTAAGGAAACTTATCATACAGGATTCACAGTTCAGGATATCATGAACCTTTGCGTGATTCCACAGAGAGACCAGTACCAGGCAATGCAGCTTCTTCAGACTGACCAGTGTGTTCATATTGTTAGTGGAAGAATCGATGTTCCGGATGTTGCACAGCTCATAAGGCAGGCTGCATTTTACCGCAAGCAGAATTCAAAGCATGTTACAGACTAAAAAAATAATGGCACTTGCTGCCACAGTATTACTAGCATTCTCACTTTCCTTTGCACAGGAATCACTTCCTTCAGGATACAAGAACATTAAGTTCGGCATGACTGTTGATGAAGTAAAGGATGCCCTTTCCAAGGACTTTAACTTCGGATTCCGCGGAGACAGGGATGTTTCTCTTCTTCCCGGCGAAAACAGAACCCTAATTGAAACTGATACATCAAGGACTGCACCATATTCATTCCTTGACAGATGCTTTTTCCAGTTTCAGGACGGAAAGCTCTACACAATCACACTGAACCTGAAAAAATCCAAGACCGACCATTACTCGATTTTTTCTACACTTACTGAAAAATACGGGCTTCCAGATTATCTTTCCCCAGAAAAATCAGAATGGAAAGATGATTCAGTCATTATGACTCTTGAAAGACCCCTCACACTAAAATACACAGACAAAAAAGTTTTCGATGACCTCCAGTCCAAAGCAATGGTTAGAAAAAGCGCACAGGAACAGGCCCACGAAGATTTCCTCGATGAACTATAATGAAAAAAATGAAAAAACTATTCTTTGCAATAATTGCAGCAGCTCTCATTTGCCCCCAGTTTGTTTCCTGCCAGCAGAAAACAAAATTTAATCTCCCCGTTGAAACCCTCGAAATCGTCAAGGCAGATTCAACAAGTGTTTTCGTGAAGTCAGAAATTGCATCAAAAGCTGAGGAAAGGAATTTCGGATTCATGGAAAGAAAGAATATCCCGGATGGAACAGGAATGCTCTTTGTTTTTCAGAAGGATCAGGTTCTTTCGTTCTGGATGAAGAATACACCCCACCCTCTCTCAATTGCATACATAGATTCCCAGGGAATTATCCGCGATATTTACGACATGACACCATTCAGCCTTGCACCAATCCAAAGCACAAGATCAGTCCGCTATGCACTTGAAGTTCCACAGGGATGGTATGAGAAAGCTGGAGTAAAAGCTGGAGACAAAGTACTTTTGGGCAACAGATGATTCTGCCAGAATGCCCTAATGAAATTTTGCGATCTATTTTGAAAGCCTGTCGTATTCCTGCTTTGCTATCTTGTCATTGGGATCAAGATCAAGAACCAGCTCAAAGTATTTTCTGGCTTCCTCCAGATCACCGGTCTTTTCACTCAAATATCCGAGATTGCTCAAGATCTTGAGATTTTCGCTGTTATACCCGAGAGCCTTAACGAGAGTTTTCTTTGCAGCATCAAGATCACCTGTTTCCATCTGGCAGATTGCAAGCTCATTCAATGAATCAGAATTTTCATCGCCACCATCACATTCCTGAGCCTTAAGGAAAGCCTGCTTTGCATCCTCAAACCTGCCCATGCGTCTCAAAGCCCATCCAAGGAGGAACCAGGCATTCCAAACATAAGGATTGTCGCGGATAAATTTTCTGATTTCTTCGAGGCCCTTTTCTTCCTGTCCGGATGAAATCAACTGATATGCACGATGGAACTTTTCATCTTCAAGATGCCTGTTGGAAATAACGTCTATCATTTCCTGAGCACGCTCTTTTTTGTAGATTCCATTTTCACCAAGAGTTTCATCCTTTTCATCGGAGAGAATTGCCAGGTATGTTTCAAAACAACTCTTGGCCTCAGAAAAATTATTCTTTTTAAGATAGAAGAAACCGGCATTAAAATATGCATCCGGCATGTCCTCTTCTATACAAGCCTTATAGTTTGACAAAGCAAGTTCATCATAGGCATCGGCATCATCGTGAAGTTCCATTGACCTGAAACTGTCTGCCTTCTGGTCAAAAAAAAGTGCCATGTTGAAAGTGATTGCCATATCCTTTGGATCAAGTCCCTTAAGGGCAAGCCAGATTTCCTCTGCAATATCCCAGTCCTCATTCTTTGTCTTGAGAACTGCAGCCTCGCAAAGCTCTGTCTTGATATTTGGACGGCACTGTGTGATCATGTCGCGGTAATACTGCGCGTTTTCGTTTCCAGAATCATAAGCAAGAACTGTGAGAATTCCTGAAAGAATCTGTTCTTCGGAAAGCTTGGAAAAATCCTCTTCAATTGATGCATCCTTTTCTTTTTTCTGCACCGGGAGCTCAATATTCGGATCAATCTTGAAGGCAGCCTTAGAAAAAGACGTTCCCTCTGGAACCTTTATGAAATAAATAGAGTCTAATGAATTTGTTATGCTCATTTTGTTTCCTTACTGAGCTGGTGTCTGAGGAACCTGAGAAACAGGAGCGGTCTGTGCTGTCTGAGCAGCCGGCTTTGAGTCTGCAGGTGGGACTTCTTCAACTACATCTGCAAATTTCTGGTTCAACTCAGTCTTTCTCATTGTGGTGATGAAATTATTGATACGAATCTTGTATGCCAGAGAAACAGATGCCTCATCATACTTTATGCTTGCCTCAATAATATCCTTGCGACCCTCAATAAAGCTTGCATTAACAATAACACCCTTCAAGTTGATGATTTCGTGAGGATCTTCAAATTCAAACTGAAGTGAAACATCCTTATTGATCAGGAACTGTGCCAGTCCAAGAAGCACAATCTTTGCACCGCCGAAAGACAAATCCTGCAAGATACAGTGGCGTGGAACCCCCTGAACCGTAACGGACATTTCCTTCTTTGGAAGACCAAGCTTTCTCATGGTATCCTGATTAATCGGGATTCTCTCTTCCTTTCGCTTAACGGCATTAATGTTTGCATCAAGAAGATTACCAATCATCTGGATAAGATCATCAGGCGGACGCTGGGTAAACTGCAGTGTGAGAACTGCAAGTTCCGAGCTGTTCATATACTGTTCAATGAATTTTACCTTTGAAGCAACGAAGAAACTGAAAGTCTGCCCATCAGGCTGATAAAAGCTGAATCTAATGCTGGCAGATGCCGGTTCTGCACCAGGTCCCTTCTTTGAAAGAGCCTGGTATGCACCACTCTTTATTCCAAGAATGATCTTAGCCTGTGTAAATGATGTAGAATTAATAATGCAAGGCCACTGAAGCCCACCGCTCTTAACGTAAATCTGGCGTGGATCAACCTTCAATGTATGCATGATTTCTTTTGAGAATGTAACTTCAGTGTTCTGATATTCTTCGTAATAACGATTTAATACCTGCGCTGTAACAATTGCCATAAGTTTCATTATAGATTAAGAATACAAAAAATACAACAAAATATAGGTTTCCCGCAAAAAAAATCCCCCGACACCTGGAGATTTTTGAGTTTTTTCAGGTACCGGGGACAGATTTTTATAATTCCGATTAGTACAAATTTAAGCTGATTTAATCAGGATTCGCGGTGATCAAATACTCGTTTTGTCTTCTTTTCGCTTCTAGGCAAAGTTCCAACAGGAACAACAGAAACTTTTGGATTTACGCCGATTTTTGACTTAAACAGGTTTGCAATTGCCTTTCCCGTATCCTCAAAGTTAACGCGACCCTCAACTTCAACCGTGAGAACCATTACGTCCTTGTTGTTGTCATCATCATGACCGATGGCAATAGAGTACTCACTTGTGGCACCGTCAATCTGGTGAAGAACTTCCTCAACCTGGGCAGGGAACATATTTACGCCGTGTACCTTGAACATGTCGTCGCTGCGTCCCTTGATAATGTCAAGACGCGGATAGCAGGAACCGCATGAACACTTTTGAGGAATGATTCTTGAAAGATCATGTGTGCGGAATCTTAAGAGAGGGGCCCCTTCCTTAACCAGAGTTGTGATTACGATTTCACCTTCTTCTCCGTCTGCCACAGGCTTTCCGGTTTCCGGATTGATGATCTCAATGAAAAGATAGTCATCCCAGTAATGAATGTACTTTTCCTTCTGACAGTTGATTCCGATTCCAGGTCCGTAGATTTCAGTAAGTCCGTAGATGTCATAAAGCTCAATTCCAAGTCCGTCCTGGATGCTCTTGCGCATTTTGTCAGACCAGCGTTCACTTCCGATGACACCCTTCTTAAGTGCAATCTTGTCCTTGAGTCCGCGCTTTGTGATTTCCTCTGAAAGAAGAAGAGCATAGCTTGAGGTTGCGCAGATTACAGTTGACTGAAGATCCTGCATCATCTGAAGCTGCTTTTCAGTGTTTCCAGGCCCCATTGGAACTGCCATGGCTCCAAGCTTTTCACAGCCTGCCTGAAAACCTATGCCTGCCGTCCAAAGTCCATAACCCGGTGTAATCTGAATGCGGTCTTTCTTTGTGATTCCAGCCATTTCGTAGCAGCGGGCAAACTGAATAGCCCAGTCGTCAACGTCTTTTTTGGTGTATGGAATAATTACAGGCTTTCCTGTTGTTCCGCTTGATGAATGAATTCGCACAACATCTTCATCAGGAACAGCCTGAATTCCAAGGGGATAAGCGTTTCTCAGGTCATCCTTGGAGCTGAATGGAAGCTTCTCAAAATCCTCCTGTGACTTAACTCCAGTGATTCCCATTTCCCTGTATTTCTTTCCATAGTAACTATCACCAGCAATAAGGCGCTTTACCTGTGCATCAACAAGTTCAATCTGTTTCTGTGTGAGTTTCATATATTTTCCCTCTTGAAAGTGTTTCTCTTAATAATAACAGTATAACAGATGTTTCATATTTTTGAAACTTCCAAAGCCCTTAGATTGAGCTCCACAAATTTTGGCTTAACTGAAAGCCTGATTGCCTCAACAACATCCTCTTTGGTGATTCCAGCAATTCCTTCCCTGAGAGCGGCTCCAAGAAGAATTGTGTTGACAACTTTTGCAGATCCAAGTTCACTGCAAATTCGGTCCGTATCAACTGCAACTACCTTTCCAGAAGTTTCCTTCATGTAGTCAATCATAGTCTTTTCATCAAATGACTTTCCGGCAAGAACTGCAGTCACCGGGCTGATGATCTTGTTGTTCACGACAATAGTTCCACCCTTCTTGAGATAGCATATATTTCGGGCAGCCTCACATAATTCAAAGGCAATTATCATGTCTGCACTTCCAAAAGGAATCAATGGAGAGTAAACGTCATTTCCAATCCTGACATGACTGGTTACGCTTCCACCGCGCTGGGCCATTCCAATTGTTTCTGCAGAATGAACTGAAAGTCCCGCATGAATTGCAGCCTGATCAAGAAGCTTTGCAGCAAGAACAGTTCCCTGTCCACCGATTCCACATACCAATATATTTGTCATAAAAAACCTCAACTAACACTTATTATCATTTTTAAAGTCTGCGCAAAAAAGTTGCTGGCAGCTGATTGCATTTACCGGGCAAACCTGAGAACACAGGCTGCATCCCGTACACATAGTTGAATCAATTGTTGCTTTCCTTGAATCAAAGTCAAAGCACAATGCAGGACATCCAGTTTCGTTTACGCACTTTTTGCATCCGATACATTTTTCAAGATTCACTTCTGCCGGCTTTTTTCTGAACTCCTTGAATTCTTCCTTTGAAAGAAGGGCAATACATGGTGACTTGAAAATAATTGCACTCACTCCATCATGGCTGTCACATTCCTTTACGGCTTCAAGGGCTGTCTTCTGATCAAAAGGATTTACTGTAAGAACAGGTTCAACTCCAATGGCCTTGAGGATTTTTTCAATGCTGATTTTTTCAGTAATGTCATCCATCATTGTGAGACCAATTCCAGGATGCGGCTGATGTCCAGTCATGGCAGTAGTTGAATTGTCGAGAATACAGATTGTCTGTCGGGACTTGTTGTATACTGCATTCACAACGCCTGTGATTCCTGAAGCAAAGAATGTAGAATCACCAATAAAGGAGAAACAGTGACGGTCATTTTCTGCGTGGAAGAATCCCTGGGCCATGGTTATGTCTGCACCCATGCAAAGACATGTGTCGCACATATCAAGAGGCTTTGCATTTCCCAGGGTGTAGCATCCAATGTCTCCGCAGAACACGGTCTTTTCATTTTTCATTGCCTGCTTGACTGCATAGAATGATGCGCGGTGTGGACAGCCGGCACAAAGTACAGGCGGACGAACAGGAAGTTCAGGAGACTGTAATGCACTCTGATCTTCAAGGTCAATGCTCAGGAAAGAAGCGATGAATTTTTTTACGAGTTCTACTGAATACTCACCAGCTTCAGTAGTTTTCTTGTCATACTTTCCGTGAATGGTGCATCCAAGATTTTCCTTTCCCTTTAACTGAATCAAGGCATCCTCAATAACAGGATCCAGTTCCTCGATTACAAGAACATGACTCTTTGACTGCAGAAAATCCTCAGCAATGAATTTTGGGAACGGATATGGAGTTCCAATCTTGAGAACCGGAGTATCTTCTTTTCCGAGGAGAGCCAAAGCTTCCTTGACGTAGGCATAGCTTACACCACCCGTTACAATTCCAAGATTTGAATCTGGATTTGAATTGTTTTCAATCTTGTTATAAGGCAGCTTTGAAAATTCCTCTGGCAGTACATTTGTGTTTCGCTCAAAAATAATTCTGTGGTTCATGTAGGAAGTTCGTGGAAAAATTACCCAGCGCTGTGTGTTCTTTTCAAAGCCGGGAATTTCACGAGCCTTTGGCAGTTCCGGAATATCCATGCTCGCATATCCATGGTCAACTCTTGTTGTGGGTCTGAACAGAACCGGAGTGGAATATTTTTCAGAATACTCGAATGCTTCCTGAATCATCTCATAAGCCTCTTCAGGACTCGACGGATCAAACACAGGAAGCTTGGAGAATTCACCATAACGGCGGGTATCCTGCTCCGTCTGACTGGAAATTGGTCCCGGGTCATCGGCAGAAACAATTACCATTCCTCCTTTAACGCCAACATAGGCAAGGCACATTACCGGATCGCCGGCAACATTGAGTCCAACCTGTTTCATTGTAACAAGAGTTCTTGCTCCGGCATAACTTGCACCGGCTGCAACTTCTACGGCAGCCTTTTCATTTACAGACCATTCAACATAGGTTCCTGTCTGCTTTCTGTATTTTGCAACATACTCTATGATTTCTGACGATGGTGTTCCAGGATAGCCAGAAACCAGATTGACACCAGCCTTAAGGGCTCCAAGTGCAATTGCCTGATTTCCCATGATCATTTGATTTGCCATATATTCTCCTATAAATAAAAATGGCATCCCATATAAAAACACGAGATGCCGCTAGTATTTTTTTCAGTTACTGATTTTATGCGTTTGTCGAGTTCCAGCTAACAGTGCGCAGAACATCACCGAATACACCGGCTGCAGTTACTCCAGCACCTGCACCGTATCCCTTGACTGTAAGAGGAATTGGTGTGTAGCGGGCTGTATTGAATACGAATGCATTTTCTCCACCGCGAACTGTGTACAATGGATCATCCATTCCTACTTCAAGCATTCCGACAGAAACCTTTCCGTCTTTGATTGAAGCTGCCATGCGGAGAACCTTGTTTTCCTTCTTGAGGGCAGCCATCTTGTCATCAAAGTACTTGTCCAGTTCTGGAAGTCTATTGAGGAATTCTTCTGTTGTTCCTTCAATATTGAAATCCTTAGGGAAAATTGAACGCATCTCAATGTCTTCAAGTTCAATTGACATACCAGCTTCACGGGCAATGATGAGTGCCTTGCGTGCAACGTCTGTTCCCTTGAGGTCGTCGCGTGGATCCGGTTCTGTGTAGCGCAGTTCCTTTGCTTCAAGGACTGCCTCACTGAACTTCTTGCCTTCATCAAGTTTTCCAAAGATATATGAAAGTGAACCGGACATGATTCCGTTGAATCCTGTAAGCTTGTCTCCAGACTTGAAGAGGTTCTGCAGTGTGTCAATGATTGGAAGACCTGCACCAACGTTTGTTTCGTAGAGGAAACGCACGTGCATTTCGTTTGCTGTCTCTCGGAGCTTGTGGTAGAACTCCATGCTCATTGAGTTTGCCCTCTTGTTTGGTGTGGCAATGCTCATGCCGGCCTTGAACACATCAAGATATCTTTCAGGAAGATCGTAGCTTGCTGTACAGTCAACGAAGATTGGGTTGAGAGGTTTTGTTTCTTTTACAAAGTCAAGGATTTCATCAAGATTTGTTTTCTTTCCGTTTTCCTTAACCTGATCACGCCAGCCTTCAAGATTGATTCCGTCTGCGTTGAAAATCATTCCGTCGATATTTGCAATTGCCATTACGCGGATATCAATTCCCTGTTCAAGAAGAGCCTTCTGCTGCTCACCAATCTGATCAAGCATAGTGCCACCGATTGTTCCGGCACCGAATGCATAAACCTGGATTGACTGAACTGTATTGAAGAAGAACTGATGAACAACACGAACAGCCATGTCTCCGTCTTCTGCCTTGATAACTGCAGAAATAGAACGTTCAGCAGATCCCTGGGCAATGGCAAGAATGTTGATGTCACGGCTTGCAAGAGAATCAAAGAATGTTCCTGCAACACCACGCTTGCTTCTCATTGCATCACCAATGATAGAAACGATTGCACAGTTGTCTTCAACACCAATTGGATTTATGAGCTTTGTTGAGATTTCAAGGGCGAACTCATTTCTGAGAACATCATGAACCTTTGAAGCAAATGCCTTTCTTACGCAGAAGGAAATAGTGTACTCAGAAGAAGACTGGGTAATGAGAAGAATTGAGATTCCTGCATTTGATACAGACTGGAAAATTCTTGTAGCCATTCCCTTGCGTCCCTTCATTCCAGAACCACTTACGGAAATCATTGCACAATCCTTGAGACAGGAAATACCGCGGACAGGACCTGTCTTGTCTTCTGCATAAGGCCCCTTACCAATGCAAGTTCCTCTTGCTGATGGATTATGACTATTGAGTGACCAGGCTTCAATTCCCTTTGCTGCAAGTGGAGCAAGAGTCTTTGGATGAAGAACCTTTGAACCGAAGAATGAAAGTTCCATTGCCTCTTCGTAAGTCATGTTGTCAACAAGAATTGCATCCTTTACAACACGTGGATCTGCAGTATAAACACCGTCAACATCTGTCCAGAATTCAACCTTTGATGAACCAAGACATGAACCAACGATTGCTGCAGAGAAATCTGAACCATTGCGTCCCATGAGTCCCATTACAGGCTTAGAATCTGTTCCGCCAATCCATGAACAGATAAATCCAGGGAACAGAAGAATCTGAGCTGAAGGAACTGAACCATCGCGGTAATCGGAGAATGCATCAGCACAATATGAATAGTCTGGATCACCTTCTTTCTGATCACCAGTAGTAAAAATAAACTTGCGTGAATCAAGAAGCATTACACTCTGTTTTTTTGCAAGAAGAACTGCCTCAACAAGAGGAGCACACATAAGCTCACCCATACCCATGATACGACAGTAAACTGTTGAAGGGCATTCAGCAAATACAGCAAGCCCAGACAAAAGCTTTTCCAGTTCTGAAAGATGAGCCTCAATCTTTGCCATTACAGACTGTGTATCAAAATCAGAAAGAATGGACTTGAGTTCTGAACAGATTTCACCATGAACATTACGAAGATCACTTACAAAAGAAGATGCGGTCCCGCCAACAATACACCCGTCAATAGCAGCCTGCAATTTGTTTGATACGCCTGCAACAGCACTGACAACAACACTGATCTTGTCTGTCTTTGCACGGCCAATCATGATTTCAACACTGTCAAGAATACGACGAGCGGAACCCATGCTAGTTCCACCAAATTTGAGAGTTAGCATAAAAAAAATCCTCTTTAATATGTAATAATTTGACGTCTATTTTAACATATTAGAGAGGATTTGTTCAATTAGAGCAAAATCTGATCTGGTTCTAGAGACGGCTTACCAGATTGTTGATCCAGGATGTGAGAGCAAGGGCCAAGGTTTCGTCATCCAGGCAGTGAATGAGATCCTTTGTCACAGTCAATGTCTTCAGAAGCAGTGTGAGTCCAGTATCAGATTCCTCTGCTTTCTGGGTAAGATTTTTTTCAGCCCTGAAATTTGTTGCCGATGACAGGAGTCCTTCCCTGCCTTCAAGCTTTGAAAGAATATAGTCCATCTTGATTCGGGTCTCACTTTCATTGAAAGAAGATCTTGTTTCATCAGGAAGATAATTGCTCATGTACTTGAGTCTCTTGAAAAGGCTTTCAATAGAATTTCCCTTGATTTCAGGTTCAACGGCCATAGGAACGGCAACTGGTGTTGCAGTCACGTTTATCTTGTCAGCCATTGATTCCATTGCCGATGCCATTTTTTCCAGAAGTTCATGGTCACTGTTTTCCTGGCGTTCAGCAAAGTCCGGGCGGCGCGGCTTTGAAGGCGGGTTTTCGGCTTCCTCGAAAGTCTTTTCTGCATCGAAATCATCTTCTTCAACTTCAGGCTCAGGTTTCGGGACAGGCTTTTTCTTTGGTCTTGGAGCTTCCTCAAAGATATCCTCAACCTCTTCTTCCGGTTCTTCCTCGTATTCAGGCTCAGGCTTTTTCTTTGGCTCTGGCTTTTTAGGCTCTGGTTCAAGTTCTTCCTTTTCTTCTTCCACATCCCAGCCGTCATCAAGAGACACAGCCTTGTTGTCATTCATTGGACCGTGGAAATCTTCTTCGTTTTCAAAAACAGGAACAACTTCATCATCACGCAATGGAGTAGTTCCATTGTTAAATGGATTCTGTGCAAAGAAATCCTCGGCCCTTGTATTGTCCTCAACAAGATTTGTACCATCTTCCTCGATATCATCCGGGGAAACAAGATCGTCAAGAGTCTGGGTATATTTTTCGTTGTCAGTTGCCTCAATTTCTTCATCCAGGCGTCCGTCTTCAAAAATCATGTCATCAGTGATTTCGTCCTGCTGCAAGGTCTCAAATCCGCTTTCAAAAGGAACCCTGTCCTCTGCCGGCTTCACAATTTCATTGTCATGGTTTTCAAGTTCTTCTGAAGTTACCTCAGGTTCTTTTCCAGCCATTTCAGAAGCATCAACTGTTTCTTCACCCTCACATACAACGCTCTCTTCTTTCTGAGAAAGTGGAGCCATGAGGAAATCATCATCAACATCACCAAATTCCTCATCAGGAGAAAGATTTGTGTTTATGTTTCTTCCGCCATAACTAAGCATTCTTTCATTAACGCGGTCAATGCTGTTCACTGCGTTCTTGTTATTTGAATCAATGAGCTGGATTTTCTTGTAGTTTGCAACAGCAGACTGATAATCACCCATGTCCTCATAATTTTTTGCAAGATACTTTATTCCTTTTACGTTCTCCGGATTATTTGAAATATACTTGAGATAAGACTCTTCTGCTTTGTCATAGTCACCAATCTGGTTGTAGCGTTTTCCTACATCCTTGTAAAATTCTGAATAAGCCGGATTTAAAGTCTTTATTTTTTTCATGCATCCAAGAGCTTTCTTTTCATCCTTGACACAAATGTAATACTGGCTCAAAAGGTTAAGTGCATGAACATCATCTGGATTCTGACTTACAATTTTCTGGATTTTTTCTCCGGCCTTTTCATACTGACCAACAGAAAGAAGAATTCTTACATGGTGTCGGATAATCCTGTCGTCATCTGGAGCAATATCCTCGGCCTTTTCCATCAACTTAAGTGCATCCTCATCTCTGTCAGTTGCCTCATAGGTTGCTGCAAGTCCAGACAAAGCCTGAACATAATCTGGAGAATAGGAAAGTGCAGAATTGTATTCTGACTCTGCGTTCTTATAGTCATCCTGGTGATTGAATACATCACCAAGTTTTGTGTGCATGACAACATCCTTTGGATTAAGATTTATTGCATTCTGCACAATTTCACTTGCAGATTTTGTCTTGTTCATTCTGAGGAGAAGATCAGCATAGCTTTCAATGGCCTCAAACCAGCCCGGCTTTGTTCTGAGTGCTGACTCATATTCCTGCTGGGCCTTTTCAAAGTCCTCGATTTTCTCATAGCTCTTTGCAAGGTTCAGGTGAAGAACCGGATGATTAGGGTCAATCTTTAAACCACGCAAATATGAATTTATTGCATCCTGATGCTTTTCTTCAAGCGCATATATTGAACCGATATGATTGAATGCAAGAACATCACGGGGATTTTCTTCAACTACAGTATTGAAACACTGGACTGCATCATCATACTTTCCCATGATCTTGTATGTGAATCCAAGATTATAGAAGCTCTGAACATTTCCCTCGTCTGCAATGATGGCCTTTTCAAGAACTGCAACTGAAGCATCATAATCCTTCAGTCTTCGATAAATTCCACCAAGAGCATTGAGTGCCATGGTATTTTCCGGATCCTTTCTTATGATGTCATTGAAATAGTCAGCAGCAATCTTGTCATTGCCGTTCTTAGTATAAAGATTTCCAAGTTCAGTGAGATACTCAATGTTTTCCGGATCACTCTTAAGAAGTCCACGGTAGATTCTCGCAGCCTGATCAAAGTCTCTTGCAAGTATGGCTGCCTTAGCTCGCTGAATCATAGTATCATTAGACAAATTTTCCATAATTTTGATTCTCCCTGGACTTTCTATTTTCTTGGTCGTGCGTAAACTTCTTTTGAAAGATCGCCCATTATTTTCGAGTCATATTTTGAGTATGAGGCAACTGCGAAGTAATAAATTTTTCCGTTCTTGAGTCCAGTAACAGTTACCGAATTCACATTTCCAACATCTACCGGAGACACACCCAAAGAAGATTCCCTTCCAAGATATTCACTGGGACGATCACCATAGAAAATATAATATCCGCCGACAGTATCATCAACTGAATGAGACCATTCAAGAGTAACCTGCCCATCTCCAGAAACAGGAATTACAGTGAAAGGTGGCAGCGGTGACGGAACTTCCTCATACACAATTTTCATTTCAGTAACTGACGGAGAATTCTTTCCGTTTCCATCCGGATAAAGTTCTGCGGCAATCTGGAAATACAGGCCCCGCACATTTTCAATGTCTTTTTTGTTCTTTACCGGAATCCATTCAGGATAGCTGTCTGTCCAGTTGTAGTAGTTATCTCCGCTTCTCACAAAAAACTCAATGTCAGTCTGTGCAGGAATGTTCACAAGAGCATCAATTTTCTTGAGTTGAGTTTCCGGTGAAAGCAAAATTGGTTCAGTTTCAAATCGTCCGCCATCAGTCTTGTAGGTGTCATGTCTCAATGTCTCTGCAATTTCGCTGACTGAAGTTCGCTGGATTCTGAAATCATCAATCATTCCAGTATATTCCGGACAAATATCAATTGCAGCCGGAACACCGATTACCGGATTGTAAATTGATCCGCCGGTTTCATGCCCGCTTGTTGTAACATATTTCAGGGATTCCAGAAGTCCGTTGATTCTGTATTCAAGAAGACCTGTATCCTGATCAAAGCTGATTGAATGATGCATCCACTGATCCGGTACAATTGTCCTGTAACTTGTGAGAGTTATTTCTCCACCGTTGTCTACGTATCCGTTAAACACATTTGTGAATCCCCACTGGAGATGATTATTCGTAAAGCTGGCAGTTATCATCTGATACAGCGGATAGTTTGCAACAGTCCTTGATGATCGCCATGAAAATACAATTTCGCCGTTTTCTGCAATTGCAGGCCTGAGCCAGAACTCAATGAGGAATGATCCCGTCGAACCTGACTTTCCGAATATTGTTTCTGAATTACCGGAAAGACTAACGCCTCCCTTTCCCAATGCCAGACCGGAATATTTTCCCATGTATGACTTTGAGCTTGGAACTATGGCATTTGTAACAACCTTGTAGTTTCCTGATTCATCCTTTACAGTTCCACCCTCAAAGTTAACGAGAATGTCCGTATCTGAATCAAGCCTGCGGGAATTAGTTGCAAGAACCATTGCCCCGTACCCAAACTTTCCCTTTCCCAGAACAACACCATCCATCCTGGAAAGTCTAGGCCAGCCATCCTTTCCACCAAGAACAAGAGTCTTGTCCAGGGCAAATGCACTATTCAAAAACAAAGTGAAAACTGTTAGAATCAATAAACTAGTTTTTTTGAACATATGAACGACCACAACACAAATAATGATATATCTGATTCTCTCACTACCCGGGAAAAACTGCACCAGACGGCACTCAGGGCACCTGACCAGAGCGGCGTTTACCTTTGGCGTAATGAAGAACAAAATGTAATCTACGTCGGAAAGGCAAAGAGTCTCAAAAAGCGTCTCAGTTCCTACTTTAGCGGAAGCAAGGACATCAAAACAAGACTTCTTATCAGCCATGCCGTATCAATAGAATACATCACAACAAGCAACGAATATGAGGCATTTCTTCTTGAAAACAACCTCATAAAAAAATACACACCCCGCTACAATATTGACCTTAAGGACGGAAAATCCTATCCAGTCCTGAAAATCACCAGGGAAGAATATCCAAGGCTTTTCAAGACGCGCTCAATCATAAAGGACGGAGCCATGTACTTCGGACCATTTCCCGACGCAGCCGCTCTAGACACCTTCATAGAAACTCTCTACGAAATTTACCCAATACGCCACTGCAGGCATTTCAAGGAAAAAGCCTCACCCTGCATGTACTACCACATTGGAAAGTGTCTGGGTCCCTGCTGCAAAAAAATCGGGAAAAACACCTATAATGAATTTATCGAAGAAATTTCAGCTTTACTTGAGAATAAAGGCGATGAAACTGTCAAAAAACTCCAGTCAGCAATGAAGGAAGCGGCCGGGAACCTGAATTTTGAGAAGGCAGCAAGACTCAGGGATGGACTTAGTGCCCTTGATGTTCTCCAGAAGCAGAATATTGTCGAGGGATTTGATGGAGATGACAGAGACTATATTGCCCCTTGGCGTGAAGGAGAACTGGTAAGCTTTACTGTTTTTCAGATCAGAAACGGCAAGCTCATGGGCAGGGACAACTTCAGGACCATTACAGTCAACGAAGACACGGAAATTATTCCAGAATTCATGAGTGCCTATTACAGCGAGAAATCTCTCATTCCACCGGGAATATATGTCATGCAGGAGGAAGGAACCCAGTTCATGTCCAGATGGATTAAAGAAACCTACGGCATTGAAACCAGAATACACCTGGTCAAGGCTGAAATGGAAAACTACAGCCTGCATTCAGCTGCTATCAACATGGCACAGCAGAACGCACGGGAAGACATTGTACGCAGACTGAGGGAGCGTGGTGATTTTCCTGCAATGGAAGAACTGAAAAAAACACTGGGACTTCCAAGGCTTCCTGTCAGAATTGAGGGATTCGATATTGCCCACATTGGAGGGAAATTTCCGGTTGCCAGTCTTATCAGTTTTCTCAACGGTAACCCGGATAAGAAAAACTACAGGTACTTCAGGCTCAAGACAACCGATGGTCTCATAGATGACTTTGCCTCAATGAAAGAAGCTGTTTCCCGACGATACACAAGGCTCCTGAATGAAAAAAAGGAATTGCCGGATCTGCTGCTGATTGATGGCGGTATCGGACAGGTAAATGCCGTTGACGAAATAATCCAGGCCCTTGGACTTGAAATTCCAATTGCGGGGCTTGCCAAAAGAGACGAGGAAATCTGGAGACCACACACATCAAAGCCCATTTGCCTTCCAAAGCGAAGTGACGGCCTCAGGCTCCTTCAGCGTGTCCGGGATGAAACCCACCGTTTTGCAACAAGCCGAAACCAGGAACTCAGAACAAAGGAAAACACAGTTTCACCATTCACTAAAATTCAGGGAATTGGCCCAAAGCGGGATGCAATGCTCATGATGAAGTTCAAGACTCTGGAAAACCTGTCGCTTTCTTCTCCTGACCTCATTTCAAAAACTCTGGGTGGAATCAAGATTGAGACGGCAAAGTCCATACTTCACCAGGCTCGGGAACTCTATGAAAAGCAGAAAGCCGTAAAGGAAAAAGAAATGCTTTCTCTTGATGCACCTGGAACAACGAAGGAAAAAGCCGCAAGATACAAGATGAACCAGGATCTTGCAAAAGCAGCCCTGGAAGTTGCCGAAGACGATCTCTAAACCCGGCCTTCACTTGACGCGAAAATATTCCCCAACAAACAGAACATCCCTTTAACAATGGGTTGAACTGCAGCGGAATTGACCGGATTGTCGGCTTTGAACTTCTTGCTATAGGATTTCTTGTTTCAAAATTTCAACCAATTCTGAAGGGGTTACGACAAAGGGCTTTTCGGGAAAATGTTTACCATTCCCTGTTACAAGAAAAGCATCTTTTTCTTGTGCTGATAATGTTACCGCATAAAATACAATATCTTTCGGATCTGGCATTGTTTCAGATACTTCTGCAAGTTCTGTAATTTTTAAGCCGTTATCCATAATATCTTTCAAAAGATTTATGATTATAATTTCTGGAAACTTAAATTTGTCCCTTCTAAGAACTTCATTGTATTCTTTTACAATTTCATCTGAATAAACAGGAACAATATTTCCGTTTGCAAGAAAACGCAAAATCTGTACCGTTGGAGAGTTCTCATTTCTGGTTATCAAAGCTGACACAAGAACATTTGTATCAATAACGACATATTTTCTAGCCATTATTTACCCGACCTTACAGCAGCGATTTCAGCGTTGATTTCATCTAAAGACATTTCCGGCACATTATTCTTTTGAATTGAATTCCTTGCATTTTTGTAAATGTCCCATCTTTTGGAGCGAGTGTCATCTCTTAATTCAAATGGAAGTCCGCCTACAGCAATACTTTTTTTGAAAAAGATTCTGACAGCAGTAGGCAAATCTAAACCAAGTGATTCGTAAATACTTGTAACCTCTGTTTTTGTTTCTGTATCAACCTTTATCTGAACAAGGGCTGTATTTGTCATAAAGATACCTCCAAAAGTATGTGTTTAACTATATAATAACATACTTTTGGTAAGAAAACTATATATTTGGATTTTTTTATATTTCCTCTGCCATTTTAGCCATTCCAACAGCATGTTTTTTCCATTCTTTTACTAGCCATTCTGGTTCAAGCGATTTTGCATTGCAACCATTAGAGAGAACCCATGCTTTGATTTTTAAGAACTGAGTAGAATCAAACTCAATTATTGTTTTACTATCTTCTTCTTTGATAATTTGATTTTCAACCCATTTTCTTTCTTTTACAACCATTTGAGCCTCACGGTAGAATTCAATTTTGTAGTGTTCAGATTTTTGCTTAAAAACTGCGCCGAAGTTACCATCTACAAGACGACTACTAAATTCAAAATCCTCCGGTAATTCAAAGGAAAAAAACCGCCCCAAGTAGCGGGCGTCCATTTAACCGCAAACGGCTTGACCGTTTGTCGGTGATTTGAAATGCGTGTTAGGTGATTTAATGCTACTTATAATCTGTAGACATATAATCATCAAATAAATTAAATTGCTTTTTATGGATGAAAATGAGTACAGAAATATTATAGCAGAGAATATAAAACAATATAGAGAAATTCAGAAACTATCCCAAGAAACCTTTGCAGATTTAGTCGGTTTCCACAGAACTTATATAGGTTCAATAGAAAGATGTGAAAGAAATTTGACGCTTGGGACACTTACGACAATAGCTAACTATATGAAAATTACAGTTCCAGATTTATTAACTAAAGGTGAAAATAATGAATAAATACTCTGGCGGTATAAAGAATAGCGGATTAACAATTTATGATACTGTTCCAGAAAATTTATATATACCAAATGATGACTTAGAAATAATATTAAAAAATGGTCTAAAAAATTTAAGCACAAAAGGATTGGCAATTAGAACTCGTTCTAAAGTTGTAAAATCAAAAATCTGTGAAATTTTAGGCTATCCAATTCCAAAAAGTTTTCTAAAAACACAGCCAAGATTTTTTGGACAAAATTTTGATACATATATTCAAAAAAGTGATAATTTGCAAATTTGGAATGAAGAAGTTAATCCAAATAGAAGATATGTTTTAATTCGTGAAGAGAATGACGTTTTAACAAATGTTGTTGTTATTTCAGGTTCTCAACTTGCAAATTATGATACAACTGGAACTTTGACACAAAAATATCAAGCAAGATTAAATGCAAATAATAATGGTGGAGAATTATATTCAAAATTTGATACAGATGTGATTAAAAATTTAGTTACAAATGAATATAAATTACCTACTTGTTTAGAATCTCCAACAGATTTACCTATTATTGAAAATTTGCTTTCGATTTCTGCTTTATATGATATATTGAAAAATTTAATTGGATTAAGTTTTAAAAATCCAGGAACTGATCAAGAAAGAAATAGAGGGGCTTATTTACAAGAAGAAGTCTCTAAAATTCTTGGATATAAAACCTATAAAGACAATGGTCAGTTTCCAGATGTCGTAAATCAACTTTTAGAAATAAAACTTCAAACATCTTCAACTATCGACCTTGGATTGATTACACCCTCAAGTACAGAATTTTGCGATTTTTCTTTAATGAATCAAAGAATTCGTCATTGTGACATTAGATACGCAATTTTCGATGCAAAGATTGAAGATGAAAATGTAATTATAAAAGGATTATACTTATCAACTGGAGAAGATTTTTTCAATCATTTTCAGCAGTTTGAAGGAAAGAAAGTAAACAAAAAAATTCAAATTCCATTACCAAAAGGTCTACTGTAAACCAAATGCTTTATAAACGAGAATATTTAATTCCGTTTGTAAAGCACTTGTATCTTCTTTATCAGTTAAATCATAAATTCTTTTAGAAAGTTCAATTATTGCTTTTGAAATTTCGGATTCAGGATTTGGAATTGGAAATTTTTCGACATATTGAGTCATAAATCTTCTTCTTCCTGCATAAAGCTTGTTATTAAAATTATTATCATAAAATTCTTCAATAAAAGATGAATTTCCAACCCCCAATGCTAACCAAAGTAAATTATCATTTTGAGAATCTGAAATAATCCAATAGCAATTTCCTTGAATTACTTCTTCTTTTTCACTAATCCAAAATATTGGCTTTTCAGAAATATCTGGAAAAACAAGTTTTGTTTTTTTCCAATTTTCAGGTTGTTGAGGAACCCAAATTTCATACCATTTTCTATTTGCTTTTTTTATGTAGTTACGTTTCTCTAAAATATCTTTATTTTCTAATAAATATTTTTGTGAATTTGGGAACTGAGAAATATCAATAACAGATTTTACATTATTCTTCGTTTCATGAGTGTATAAAACTTGATAAGAGGAATTTAATGACTTAAATCTTCTTGCTTCATCGTGAGTTATAAGAGTTTTTAATAACTCAGGCTTAGGTTCTGCCCAATTATTTTTTACAAAAACTTTATCTGCTGTTGTTTTTATTCCAACTCGCACTTTCCCAATATCACCGAAAGTCATTGATGTATTTTTCTTAACCGTCATTTGCCAATAAGAACTGTCAGTTGTTTTTATTTTCCAAATATCATTATTAGTATCTAATTCACCATTTTTTATTTTATAATTTGTTTCTTCAATTGTAAAAATCCCATCATTAAATTCAGATTCAAAAATGTCTTTTATTTTTTTTTCAGAAACTTCATTTGTTGAATAAATTGTTGTCATTTTTGAAATGATTTGATTCGATTTACTTTTTTTTCTCAAAAGTAAAACAGCTGGTAAAACTGCTGCCGAAAATAATTTTGTATCTCCAAAATCCCAAATATTTAAAATATCAAAATGTTCTAATAATCTTTCCCTAACGACTTTTCCAGATTTTACAGTCATAAAACGATTTGAAATAATTATTCCAGCTATTCCATTTTCATTTAGTACTTTGTAAATTCCTTCTAAAAAAGCATAATAAATATCAACTCTTCCAGAAAGTTCAAAATCTTTTGCAATTTGTTGAGATTTTTTTTCACCTAAAACTTGAGTTCTTATATATGGAGGATTTGCAATTACAATATCAAATTTTTCTTGTTCAAATTCAAAAAGTGAATTTTCAATATATTTTGATGAATACTCTAAAAAGTCTTCTTTTTGAACATTTGCATTTTCTATTTTTTTGGTTTCTTCGACAGCATTTTCATCCAAATCAAAACCATAAAGTTTTGCATAAGGAATCTTTTCTTTAATTGCTTTTAATAAACTTCCATCTCCACACGCAGGATCAAGAATTTTGGGAGTTTTAAAATCAGATATATTAAAAATACTATTTGCAACAAAATTCGCTAAATTCTGAGGTGTATAATGTGAACCTGTTTGTTTTTTCTCAAGAAAAGTCATAATTGCTACTTATAGTATTCATTTTTATTTAGATTGTCAATAAATAAGCGCCCCAGTGATCCATCCGTTTAACATAAAACACATTGTTCTACTCTTTCGTGAAGATATATTTCCACATCAACATAAATCCTCAATGATCCACTTGATTCACTCATTGAATTATTAGTTGTTTTCACATATAATAGATTCAAATTTATTTGTATTTTATCTTACGGAGATAACTTATATGGGAACAAATTATTTTAATGCAATTCCATGGCGCGTAGCTCGTCAGGAACTGGGTCACTGCCGCCAGATGGCACGTGAAGAATTCAAGGACGGAACAAAGGCTCTTCAGGGAAAGAAGATCGTCATCGTTGGATGCGGTGCACAGGGTCTCAACCAGGGCCTCAACCTTCGTGACAGCGGAATGGACGTTTCATATTGTCTTCGCAAGGAAGCTATCGAAGGAAAGCGTCAGTCTTACAAGAATGCAACAGAAAACGGTTTCAAGGTTGGAACATACGAAGAACTCCTTCCAACTGCAGATGTTGTTGGAAACCTTACTCCAGATAAGCAGCACCACGAAGTTGTAAAGAACCTCATGAAATACATGAAAAAGGGTTCAGCTCTCTGGTACTCACACGGATTCAACATGGTTGAAGAAGGTGAAGAAATTCGTGATGACATCACAGTATTCCTCATGGCACCAAAGGGACCAGGTACAGAAGTTCGCAACGAATACGTACGTGGATTTGGTGTTCCAGAACTCATTGCAGTTCACCCTGCACATGACCCGGAAGGTCGCGGAATGGCACTTGCAAAGGCTCTCGCTTGTGCAGAACGTGGAGAAACAGCTGGTGTTCTCGAAAGCTCATTCATCGCAGAAGTTAAGTCTGACCTCATGGGAGAACAGACAATCCTTTGTGGTATGCTCCAGGCAGGAACAATCCTCAGCTACGACAAGATGGTAGCAAACGGAATCGACAAGGGATATGCAGTTAAGCTCCTCATGCACGGATGGAACGTGATTTCTGAAGCCCTCAAGTGGGGTGGAATCACAAACATGATGGACCGCCTTTCTAACCCTGCAAAGATTCGCGCAAACGAACTTTCTAAGGAAATCAAGAAGATTTGTACTCCATTGTACCAGAAGCACATGGACGACATCATCTCTGGAGAATTCTCTAAGACAATGATGGAAGACTGGGCAAACGGTGACAAGAACCTTATCGAATGGCGCGAAAGCTATGCAAAGATTCCTTTTGAAGTTGAACCAGAAACAACAGAAGAAATCACAGAACAGGAATACTTCGACAAGGGAATCCTTCTTATAGCTATGGTAAAGGCTGGATGTGAACTTGCATTCGAAACAATGGTTGATGCAGGAATCAAGGAAGAAAGCGCATACTACGAATCACTCCATGAAGTTCCTCTCATTGCAAACCTCATCGACCGCCGCCGTCTCTATGAAATGAACAAGGTTATTTCTGACACAGCAGAATATGGTTGCTACCTCTTCGCTCGTGCAGCAGTACCTCTTCTCAGACCATTCATGGACACAGTTTCAACTGCAGACATCGGTAAGGGAATGGAACTCAAAACAGTTGCAGTACCAAACACAACATTGGTTAAGGTTAATGAAGAAATCCGCAACCATCCAATCGAATCTGTTGGTAAGAAGCTCCGTGCATACATGACAAGCATGAAGCCAATTGATGCAGCAAAGTAATTGAGCATTAACTTGCAACAACAAAAGCCGGTCGCTTTATTGGGATCGGCTTATTTTTTATTCAGAGGTAATACCATGAAAAAGATTATCAGCGGAAAAGTTCGCGAAGTATATGATCTTGAAGACGGAAGAATGGTTATCGTAACCACAGACCGCATTTCTGCATTTGACGTTATTCTCCCGACAATGATTACAGACAAGGGAAAGGTTTTGAATGCACTTTCAAATTTCTGGTTCTCAATGACTGGAGATATCGTCAAGAACCACATGATTTCTTCTGATCTCAAGGACATGCCTGAAGAATTCCAGAAGCCGGAATATGAAGGACGGACAATTCTCGTAAAGAAACTCAAGATGATTCCATACGAAGTAATCGTTCGCGGATACATGTTCGGTTCAATGTATGAAGCATACAAGAAAGGAGAGCCATTCCTTGGACACAAGTTTGAAAAGGAATACCAGCAGGCAGAAAAACTTGATGAACCAATCTGTACTCCATCTACAAAAGCTGCAGAAGGACATGACATCAACGTTACTCTTGAATACATGAAGAATGATCTTGGCGAAGAACTGGGATCAAAAATTGCAAACACAGCAATTGCCGTTTACAAGAAATGCTATGAACATGCATACAAGAATGGAATCATCATTGCAGACACAAAATTTGAATTTGGTCTCGACGAAAATGGTGAACTTGTTCTTGCAGATGAAGTTCTTACTCCAGACTCAAGCCGTTTCTGGGATCTTTCAAAGTATCAGGTCGGTGGAAGCCCGGCAAGCTACGACAAGCAGTTTGTCCGCGACTGGCTTAAGAACAACAATCTTGCTGGAGATCCAAACATCAAATCAATTCCAGCTGATGTAGTTGAAGCAACAAGCAAAATCTACCGCGAATGCCAGACTAAAATCTGCGGAAACTAAGAGTAACCATTTCAAACTTCAGTGGTTATAATATTAAAAGCCTTTGGAAAAACCTTAGTTTTTTTGAAGGCTCTATTTTTATCAGAATAAAACATTATTTGGAGGCGAATATGAAAAAATCCCTACTTGCTGTTTGTTGTGCATTCACAGCACTTTTTGTTTCCTGCGCTTCTTCAGGCGGACAAAAATCCATCTCAAAGAATTTTGCCGACGCATGCGGTGACTGGAATCTCGTGTCCTTCGTGAAGGAAGGAGAGTTACTTGAAGCACCAGCCATGATTTCAATGTCTCTCGACCCACAGGATGCAAATTCATTCTCAGTCTATGGAAATTTTGGAATCAACACATTCCGCGGATCACTGGCATCAGCTTCAAACGGACAGCTTCAGGCAACAAGTTTTTCATCAACAAAAAAAGCCGGAGCAAAGGATGTATTGGATTTTGAAAACAAATTCAGCTCTTTCTTTGTTACTGCAAAAGACTTCAGCTATTACAAGAAGGGGCCTGTTGAGTATCTCAAGTTTACAGATGGAGAAAAATCTTCTGCAATCTTCACAAAGAATTCAATTTATGGTTCATGGAACGTAACTTCTATGAAGATCAAAAATGGACTTTCAAGTGTAAATGAAAAACTCACGATGACATTTACAAGCGGCAAGACATTGTCTGCATCAACTGGAATCAACATTGTTTCATTCTCATGGGAAAATGACAGCACAAGCCGCAAGATGACCATTGCCTCTTCTGGAATATCAACACTGGCTTCTGGATCTGACCAGGAAATGGCTACAGAAAGACAGTTCATTGACTGCATAACAAAATCAGTTGAATACAGGCTTTCAGGAAACGATCTTGAACTTCTTGATTCATCTGGCAACATAACACTTATTCTTGAAAGACAAATCATGGGCGGAAAATAATCTGCACACATACAAGTCATCTTTGAACATAACAGAGATGACTTGTATTTTTTTACATGAAAGAAACTCTTGAAACACTTCTCGTAAGACACAAAATAACAACTCACAAAAGACTAAGACGAATGCTTCAGACACACATTCTTTGCATTAACGGAGAGCGGGTCTTTTTACCATCATCAGAAACAGACATAAAAAAAGACATCATAACACTCGATGGGAAAAAACTAGATTTTCCAAGTGAACTGTATTTCATGATGAACAAACGGCAGGGAACTCTATGCTCAAGGAAAGACACAGTCCCAGATGACAAAAGAAAATATGAACTTGTATACGATGACATAAAAAAAGAGCATCTGTTTCCAGAAGGACTTCCGCCACTACACACCGTTGGAAGGCTTGATGCCGACACAGAAGGTCTTCTTATTTTCACAACCAATGGAATTCTTTCACACAAACTGGCTGATCCAAAATATCACGTTGACAAAACATACCTTGTGACTCTGGAAAACCCGGTAACCACTGAAGAACAGATCCAGTATAAAAACAAATCCCTTGAAGGCATATTCATTCCAAACTTCAACAGCGAAAAATCATTTACATCACAAAGCGCTGAGCTTACATGGATTACAAATTCAACATGCACCCTCACAATCCACGAGGGAAAATTCCACCAGGTTAAGAGAATGTTTCAGGCCTTGGGAAACAGGGTAACTGCACTTAAGAGAATTTCAATGGGAAAACTGAAGCTGGATGAAAATCTCAAGAGCGGAGAATACAGGGAACTAACCGAAAAAGAAATAACCATGCTCACAGAAATAAATGATTTTTGAAAATCACCCTGCCACATAAATTATCAAGCGAAGAAATCAATTTTTAATATCATAAAATCAATATTTAATGTATAATGACAGCATCTTCACATTTAGAGGTACAACATGAACAAACATCTATGCAGTAAAAATTTTCAGGCTTTTTTTGACACTCTGATTGCCGACAGTTTTCCTTCAGCAAATCTCATTCACGAAGAAATGAAAAAACAAATTTCAATCGTTGCAGAGGACATAAACCTTGGACAAATGACCGCAATTTATGTTGCACCTCAATCACAATCAAATCCAGCTCCCATTCATGAAGTTTGCAACTTCTATGTTAGCCCGGAAGGTTTCAATGATGATCAGATTTTTGAAAAATCCTACGGCACAGGCGAAAACGGATCTGTTATGTACTCAGTAAACCCAAAGAAGGGAGTTACATGGGACGAACAGGATTTGCGTGATGCTGAAATGATTTCTGACATAACATATCTCTTCTCTTACAGGGCAAGACTCATTGAAAAAGTTAAGGAAATGAAAGATCTGATTGAAAGCAAGTTTGGACCTCGCCCACAATAAAAATCAACAGACAATAAAAAGGCTGCCTGAAAAATTCAGTGTGAATTTGTCAGACAGCCTTTATTCTTTAGTTCATGCAAATAAATCCATAAATAATCTATTTCAAGTCAGACAAATCCTTGAAAAACCTTTCTCCCACATATTTTGGAATCATGAATGCCCACCTGGTTTCGGAACAAGAAGCCAGCATCTGTTCTTCATCCTTGGCTGAATAAATTTTTACAGTAATTTCCCTGTCTGAAGTCTTTAAAACCACAGTACACTTAAGCTGTGATTCATCAAGTACAAAAGAATCTTCCTTCCATGAATCAACAAGCAAATTAGAAACAGACTTGATCCAGGCAGAAACTTTTGACGAATCTATTTTTTCATCACTTCCGGCAAGGCTCCAGGTTGATACGGTCAACTCTCCTTCTCCGCTGACATTCTTGACTACAGCATAGTTTGTTGAATCAAACACTACACTGGCTCCAGTAACATCTGTATCAGAAATCTTATACACAGACTTTGACCTGATGTCATCAGCTGAACTTGAGAAAGTGGTTGCCAAAGCTCCCTGCGCAAGAAGAATATCTGACTTTCCTTCAAGCATGATATAGCACTGGTTTCCTGTGGATGAATTTTTTCCAACACTAATTGAACGCACAAGTTCATGTCCGCAATATGCCTTAACCTGAATCAAAGAGCCTTCGCTTAATCCATATCGATCCATGTCAGAAGAAGAGCTTGCTTTTCCAAGAACTTTTATTTCCTTTACCGCATTCACAAATTCACTTGCACGGTTTTCTGAAACAGGATATCTGTCATCTGAAAGAAACCATTTTCCATCTTCACGCTCAATTCTGTTTTTTCCTGATGAAGATTCAATTTCAATTGCAGTTATTTCCTTTTCAATTTTATATGATTTCACTGTACTTCTTCCAGTAAACAAAAGCTGCATCACATAAACCAATGCAAGAACTGCAATACTGGACAACAAAATAATTTTTCTGGTTTTAATCGATTTCATATATTGCGCTCCATTACTCTTCATTCTTTTTTACAAAATGCCGCGGATCATCCGGATTATACTTCATGCGGATTTCTTCTCTCCTGCGTTTTCGTGCCAGAAGAACAGCAACACCGCAAATGGCAACAATCAATGCAAGTCCAAACTGGTTGAACATCTTTGCAGCAAATGCAAGTGATCCATTAACATCAATCAATGTATTCAATGCCAGATTCTTTGTTCTCATGAGACAGAAATCCTGATTTCCATTCATATAGTCAACGGCATTAAGAACAAAATATGCAATTGGCTCTGTTGAATTCTGCTGCAGGATATTTGGTCCGGTAATCTCAGATGATGTTGCAACAAAAATCTTTCCATTCTGAAGACTCTTGGAAAGATGACCTTCACTAGAAAGCTCACCTTTTGTTTCAGAAGTTTCTTCCACCGGATTTTTATCAAAAGCACTTTCAAATGATCCCTCAACAAGAGCACAAAGATTTTCGCTGTGCATTTCTGATTTGTCCTGAGGAGGAGAAAGTGTCATTGGATTAAGAACAAAATTTTCCTTTACAGTCCATGATCTGTCTGACGACTTTGCAAGAACAGTAACATTTTTTCCTGAATCCTTCTGTGCATTTTCAACATTCAAAGAAGAAGCTGCCATGAACAAAACATACCCCAGGTTTCTGGAAATAACACTCTTCTGGCTCAAGGACTTTTTCTGCATCATCGGAACATAATAGAAATCAAGTTTTCCGTACTGAGGATTCATCTGTGCAAAACAGCGCTCATCAAGAACATAGTTTTTCTGAGGCTCGATTCCGTACTTTGACAAAAGCTTCTCAATGCCAGTATTGATTTCATTATACTTAACATCCGGACCAAACTGAGTCTGGAACTGTTCCTGTGTAAACGGATCAAGGAAGAGCATGAGGTTTCCTCCAGCAAGAAGGAACTGATCAAGCTTGTAAAGTTCTGCATCAGACATTTCAGTTTTTGGACCATTTACAATCACACACTGACATCCAACAGGGATATTTTCTTCTGCAAGGTTCACATTCTTGAGAGTATAGTTTTCCCGCAGCAGGCTCTTGAATCCAGAGGCACCATTCTGAGTGTCCTCAACATCACGCTCACCATGACCTGTCACATAAGCAACAACTGAAGTTTTTGAAACCATTCCCTCAAGTGAAAGACAGATATTTTCCTCAATGTTATCAAGTCCTGCAATTCCGTATGCAATAAACATATTCTGCAGCTTAAGCGGAATTACACGGAACTTGTTGCCCATTTCAAGAACAATTCCAAGTGCACCTGTTGATTTTGTTCCATCCTCATTATTCCATGAAATAGTCTGAATTCCATAGCGCTCACCAAGACTGATACTTTCCTTTGTATCAGGATTCTTTACCTGGAACACAATCTTGTTGTTATACTTCTTGTTTGCATTTTCGTATGCTTCCTCAACAATCTTCTCAAGGTCACGGATATTTGCAATCTGGAAATTATCAAAATCCGCAGTCTTATACAAAGTCAAAACAGGAGTATCTGAAAGACCTGAGAAAATATTTGTGTTGTAAACAATTTTATTGATGGCTGTTGTAATCTTATATTCAAGGCCATCACTTGATTCAATTGCATCCAGAAGTTCAATCTGATCAGCATAGGTAAGAACAATACCCATGAACACATTCTTAAATCCAACTTCATTGTTCTTGATCTCACGGATCTGAATCTGATTCAAACCATAGGACTTTGCAAGTTTCTGGTTTTCCGGTTTTTCAACATCAAAATATTCATAGCTGAAATTTGAAGAAGCCTTGTTCTTGTATTCAACAAGAATATCCTTTACATACTGCTCAACACTTGAATATGGAGCCTGAAGATTCTTGGAAAAGAAAACCTTTACGCTAAGCGGTTCCTCAAGATGCTGCACAGACTGAATGCTGGACTGTGAAAGTGAGTAGGACTGAGGCTGAGTTATATCCAGTCTGAAGAATGCCTTTGAGGCAACAAGATTCAAAAGAACAAGTGCAACCAAAAAAAGAAAAACATCACTTGAAGGACTCTTAATCCATGAAATAAATTTATTAGCAGTTTTCATTTCTTATCTCCTTCTTGCGTTATGAACCTGATTTGCAGTCAATGCAATAAATCCGGCTGTAAGCGAAACAAAATAAATCAAATCGCGGGAGTCAATGATTCCCCTGGAAATGGAAGTAAAGTGACTGTTGGCAGAAATAAAGCTGATGAAAGAAACAACCACACCAGGCAAAAATGGTCCGAAAATCGAAACACCAGTAAGTACAATACAAACCGTAAAGGAAATGAAATAAGCAACAATCTGATTTTTTGTTATTGATGATGCATAGATTCCGATGGCAGTAAATGATGATGCAAGAAGAACGGCGCCCATGTATCCGCCAAACATTGGACCAGCATCAACTTCTGACTCTGAGAAAATCACGCAAGTCAGCACGTAGAACAAAGTTGGCACCAGAAGAAGAATGCTTGAAACAAATGCACCAAGAAATTTTCCAACAACAATATCCCTTACAGTAACAGGAAGTGTAACCAGGGTTTCCATGGTCCCGCTTTTCTGCTCCTCACTGAACACTCTCATTGTAAGTGCCGGAATAAAGAAACTGAAAAGAATCGGAAGATATTCAAAAAAAGATCTCAACTCTGCTCTGTTTGCAAGGAAAAATGTTGAGAAGAAAAGAAGTCCGGAAAAAACAAGGAACAACGCTCCTGCAATATATGCTACCGGACTGGTAAAATAAGCCGTAAGTTCACGCTTCATTATTGTTTTCCAGGGCTTTTGATTTTTATTCATTTGATGCTCCCTCCCCCTTTGTCAAAGTTCTGAACACATCTTCAAGACTGCTCTTATGCAGCTGCATTTCATACAAATTATAATTCTCCCTCACGCAGACACGGGCAATTTCCGGTCTGAGTTCTTTTTCACCTGCAACACTGAGAGAAGCATAAACCATTGAATTTTCAGTTCTCGAAGAAACTGATGAAATTCCTTCAATTCCGGAAAGCACGTTCTTTACTGAATCCTCACTTGCACCATCAACACAAAGTTCAATTACAGCTGACTTTCCAAAATTATTCTGAAGCTCAACAGTCGGATTATCTGCAATTTTCTTTCCGCCGGAAATAATGATTACCCTGTTGCACAAGGCTTCTACTTCACTGAGAATATGAGTTGAAATAATGACAGTTCTTGTCTCGCCAATTTTCTTGATAAGAGAGCGGACCTGCATAACCTGATTTGGGTCAAGTCCGGAAGTTGGTTCATCAAGAATAAGAATTTCAGGGTCACCCATAAGCGCATGGGCCAGACCAACACGCTGCTTATTACCACGGCTCAAATCCCCAATATTCTTATGCATAACTTCCCTAAGACCACAAATGTTTGCCAGATAGGGAATTCTTTCCTGAGGATCACATCCCTCAAGCTTTGCAACATATTCAAGATAATCACTTACAATCATGTCTGCATAAACAGGTGCATTCTCAGGCATATAACCAATTTTCTTCTTGGCTTCAACTGGATTCTCTACAACGTCAATTCCGTCAATCTTTACAGATCCCTTTGAAGGCTCAAGAAATCCAGTAATCATTCGCATTGTTGTTGTCTTTCCAGCTCCGTTAGGACCAAGCAGTCCAACAATTTCACCCGTCGGAATGGAAAAACTAATGTCATTTACTGCGCAAAAGTCCCCAAAAAACCTGGAAACATTTTCCACTTCAATCATTTTTATTCCCCTAAATTTAAATCAGTTTACAGGTATTTCAGGAAGATTTTTTCCAGAAATTCCCATAAGTAATATTCTTGAATATACTATTTTTTCTCAATTTTTTAAAGATTTGACTGACTTCATCCCACCGAATTGAAAACTAATTCAATTATGGAAATTCTTCAGTCCATCCGGGGATAATTCCTAAAAAAATTTGAAAATCTCCAAATTCTGTATTAAAATATTGGAGAAAGAATATAGAAAATTTTTTTCGGAGGAATTATATGGACCTTTTGGATGCACTCGAACAGCTGGGAGTTGATATTGATTCGGCTCTGTCACGCTTTATGGGAAACCAGGATCTTCTAGAAATGATGTACAAGAAAATCCCAGATTCATTTGAGCAAAACAAAGATGTCATTCCACTCATTGAGACGAAAAAAATTGATGCCGCAATTCAGCAGGCACACACACTTAAGGGAAACACTGGAAATCTTTCCATAACACCTCTTTATACTGCATACACAGAAATCGTGAATGATCTTCGTGCAGGTCAGACAGCATCAGCTCTGGAAAAAGCAAAGGCAATTCAACCAGCACAGGAAAAAATTCTTCAGACTATCAGAAGTTTTATCTGATTCAACAGCCAGGATTACAACACATGTCATTCAACGTAATGGGAGAGATTTCAGTCTGCATTCTTTCCATTGTACTTCTTTTTAATGTTATCTCATCCTATTCACTGAACGAAAAATCCAGCAGGTTTTTCTTTTACTGTGTTCTAAACGTATTTGTCTGCACCTTATCAGATATTACTTCAGTATATACAATAGACAACTACAGGACGGTTCCACTTTGGCTCAACAATGTGGTCAACATTATATTCTTTCTTTCAGTGGGAACAATTCCGTTTTTGTTTTCAATGTACTGCTGCAACTTCATTTCACACACAAAAAAACACCAGAAGCTGTTCAGGATTCTTTCCATAAATCCAATCATTATTTTTGGATTGATTGTCATTACTAATCCGCTTACAAATCTTATTTTCTCATTTGACCCGGAACTGGGATACGTGCGCGGTCCCCTAAAGCACCTGACATACATTATAACATTTTACTACGCACTCACTGTTATTTTTGTTGCACTCAAGCACAGAAGCGAAATTTCCAGAAGACTGATTTTTGTATTCATGATTTATCCTCTCATTGGATTTTCAATTAACCTGATTCAATTCTTCAATCCGGAACTGATTTTTACCGGAACATCATCTTTTGCCACACTGCTGCTTATGTATCTTGCAGTACAGACAAATTTCACGGAATTTGATTTTACATCTGGACTTCCAACTGAAATTACACTCGCACATCTTGTTGCCAGAAAAAAAGATGCCTACTGCATTACATTCTTTTCAATAGAAAATTACAACACAATCTATGAAACACTGGGTTCAAAAATTTGTGACAACCTTTTGCTGGACATTGCAAACAAGCTCACGGACATTTTCGGAAAAACAACATTCCGAGTGGGAACAAAATTTGCCGTAATAACACCAGGCTCAAAGGACATTCAGAAAAAAATCTCACGTGCAATCAATCAGTGTGAATACTACAACACGGATAAAACTTCAAGCCGAATCGAAATCATCGCATCTTCAGTTTGTGTTCCCGAACATGCAACCACATATAAGGAGGCATTCAACATTGCAAACACTTTGATTGCCAAAATCCGAAACATAAAGGGACAAAAATACATCTGCTGTGACGACTCATACATTTCAGAAATCAGAAGAAAGAAAGCCATCTTTGAGATCCTTGAAAGAGAGCTCTGCCCGGAATCAACTCAGTTCCAGGTATATTTCCAGCCGATTTTTTCCATTTCAGAAGGCAAATTCAAGTATGCAGAAGCATTGTCCAGGCTCAAGAACACGGAATTGGGTGACATAAGTCCTGCAGAATTCATTCCGGTTGCAGAAGAAAAAGGTCTCATTGAACGCCTGGGTCAGATTACATTCGAAAAAATCTGCAAATTCATAAGTGAACACAAGGATACAATCCATGCAGTTTCAGTAAACTTCTCCGTTTACCAGATGACAAACCCGAATATTGTTGAAATCGTTCTGAATACAATCAGCAAATACAAAATCAAGCCGGAAAACATCATCATGGAAATCACGGAAAGCATTTTTATTGATGACTTTGACCTTATCCGCCAGCGAATGATAGAACTGTCAAATGCGGGAATTGTATTCTATCTTGATGACTTTGGAACCGGGTTCAGCAATTTCGCTAACGTTATAACCCTTCCATTCTCAACAATCAAAATCGACAGGTCTTTCGTTCAAATGATGGAGCAAAACGCTGAAATGGTTTCTCTTATCGATAACCTTATCAAGACATTCAAGGAAAGCGGTCTCAAGATTCTTGTTGAGGGTGTTGAAAATGACATTCAGGACAAACTCGTTAAGGATGCAGGAACTGACTATATTCAGGGATTCCTCTACGCAAAACCAATATCACAGACAGAATTACTGGACTTCCTCAAGTAATTTTTCTGTGCTAAAATGTTGCCATGAAAATCAAGGCAAAAAAAACATCACTTTCAGGACACATTCAGGTTCCTGGATCGAAATCACATACAATCAGAGCACTTCTTCTTGCTTCACTTGCTGAAGGCACTTCAAGAATTCACAATCCCCTTCCAAGTGCAGACTGCATTAGCACATCAAAGGCAATTCCCCTTGTTGGAGCTTTTTTCAAGGACGAAGGCAACGGAACCTGGACTGTAACTGGTGCAGGAAAAAACATTCATCTTCCAGAAAATGTCGTTGATGTTGGAAACTCCGGATCACTTTTGTATTTCATGTCACCAATTGCAGCAACTTTTGAAGGCTGGTCAATTTTTACCGGAGACGAAAGCATCAGAACTCGTCCTGTTGCACACATGGTAGATGTTCTCAACCAGATGGGAGGAGAAGCACACATTGCAATTCCAGGAAAGACTACTTGTCCAATGGTCATCAAGGGACCGGTAAGCACAAGGAACAGGATTGTTACGGAAGGTTCTGTTTCAAGCCAGTATATTTCAGGTCTTATGATGGCTGCCACAAGAATGAAGGGTACACTGAAAATTGAACTTACAAACCCAAAGGAAACTCCATACCTTACAATGACAAAAATCTGGCTTGAAAGTGTTGGAGTAACTGTTCGAATGAGCGATGATTTCAAGCACATTGAAATTGACGGCCCCGTTGACATTAAGGCCTTTGAAAAGACAATTCCAAGTGACTGGGAAGCCGTTGCATTTCCTCTCATTGCAGCCCTGATTACAGACAGCGAAATCACAATTGATGATGTTGATTCCAGCGGAACTCAGGGTGACGACGCAATCGTTCATGTTCTCAAGAGCATTGGCGCAGACATTCAATGGGACAAAACAAAAAACACCCTCACAGTACGCGGTGGAAAAAAATCAGCAGACAAGATTGGACGACTTTCAACAGACAATCTTCCAGGCAAGGAACTTCACGTTAACCTTTCAGGATATCCTGACGCAATTTGTGCAGTTGCAGTTGCAGCATGTTTCACTGAAGGAACAACCTATATTGAGGATATCAGCGTTTGCAGAAAAAAAGAAACTGACCGCATTGAAGTTCTCAAAAATGAACTCACAAAACTTGGAGCAGATGTTGAGGATGGTCCTGATTTCATGATTATTCATGGTCATTTTCCACTGAATTCTGACGGAACAAAAAATCCAGACTTCAGGCTTCATGGAGCAGAAGTTGAAAGCTGTCTTGACCACAGAGTTGCCATGAGTCTTGCATGTCTAGGTCTTGGTCTTGACGATGGAAATGAAGTCATCGTTAAAGACGCAGAATGCTGCAGTGTAAGTTTCCCGGGATTCTTTGATGTAATGAACAACATCAATGCAGGTTTTGAGCAGGCATAAATGACTTTTAAAAGATTTGATCCAAGAAAGAATTTCTCTACATGGCTTGAAAATTTCAAAAATGCCGTGGTCCAATTCGGGGATGAAAAAGCAATAATTGACCCTGCGCAAAACAAAACCTGGACCTACAAGGAAGTCGATGAAATTTCAAACAAACTTTTCCATGCTTTCAAAAATTCCGGTCTCAGGAAAAATCAGGTGGTAATGGGTGCATTCCGAAACTGTCCTGAATTTGTATTCACCTACGTTGCTGCTAGAAAAGCCGGAAGTATTTTTCTGGCCGCAAACGCATCACTTGCAGCAACTGAAATGGCAACACTGATTGATCATAACAAACCAACCATTCTGCTTTATTCTGCAAACATAACAGATGTAATTGTTGATGCCCTGAAACTTTGCAGACAAAAACCAAAGCTTTCCGTACTTTCAGACAACATTGAATGCTGCAGGCTGCCACAAAGCCACATTCAGTTTGAAGATTACATCAAAAGTCAGAGTTCATCACCTGCTGCGCCCATAAGAACAAAAATCAACAGAGAAGTTTTGAGACTGTGCACCAGCGGAACCACTTCACTTCCAAAGACAGTTCCACTGACTGAACTAAATGAAGTATATTCATGTCTTGATGTCATATCAAATTTCAATCTCAAGGCCAGGGATATTTCCCTTCACATGACACCATGGTTCCACCGGGGAGGCTGCCACGCTGTAGGAATTACACCTTGTCTGTACACGGGAGCCTGCGTAATTGTTCTAAGAACTTTCTGCCCCAAGACAACTCTTGAACTGGTTGAAAAATATTCTGTGTCGTTCCTTATTGGCGCCCCGGCAAATGCAAAGATAATTTCAAAGCAGCAGAAACTTAACAAAAAAAATCTTTCATCCCTGAAAGGACTTGTGACAATGGGGTCAGCACTTTCCCGCCAAGACTGTTTGTTCTGCTCAGAAAACATAACACACAATATTTTCAACGGATATGGAACAACTGAATCATTCTGGAACACAATCCTGTTTCCCGGTGACATTCAGGAACACGCCGGATCATCAGGAAGGGCAACAAAATTTGATGAAGTTAGAATTATATACACCGGTAAAAAATTCCCGGCATCACCAGACAACACTGTTCCAAAAGACAATGTTTCGGAAGGCGAAATAATAATCCGGTCACCCCTAAAAGCCTGCACAAGATATTTCAGGAATCACAGGGAATCAAGAAAAAAATTCCACAATGGCTGGCTTTACACTGGAGACATCGGCACATGGAACAAAGATTCTTTCATAACGGTAAAAGGCAGAATTGATGACATGATGATTGTTTCCGGAGAAAACATTTTTCCGGTTCAAATTGAAGATGCCATTGAGACTAATCCAAAAGTCGCAGAATGCATTGTAACTTCTGTTCCAGACAAAGTTCGAGGCCAGGCTGTAGCCGCATACATTGTTCGAAAGGACAATTCACTTTCCATCAATGAAATTTCCGATTTCTGCAAAAATTCAAAACTTCTTTCACGATACAAGCATCCTCGTTATTATGCCTTTGTTGATTCCATCCCGCGAACATCCACAGGAAAGAAAAACCACAGACAAATCAAGATTCAGGCAGAAATTGATCTTGCTTCCGGAAAACTGAAAAAATGCTAGGACTCTGGCTTAACCGGTGAATTGTTGCGGAATAAATCCTTTTATGCTACCATCTGAAGATACACTAATTTATAGAGGCTTTATTTTGTTATTCTATTTTGGATCTTGGCTAAAAAATTACTGGGGCCCTGCACGACTTCTTCAATCTCACGCAATTCTCATTGGACTTTCTCTTTACATTGGTTTCTTTATTACAAGAGTACTTCTTCCAAAATTCTACACTCTCCTTCCAAGTGACAGAGGCCGCGAATTCACCCTTTCAAAGGAAGTTTCCAAAGGCAAGCCAACAGGATCCGGAGTTGTATTCATAACAATATTTTCAATCCTTGCTCTTATTTTCACACCATTTGATTATCTCCAGGTTGGAATAATAATCCTCACATGGCTAATGATGCTCACCGGCTATCTTGATGACAGAAGCACTAATGGATGGGGCGAATACATCAAGGCATTTCTTGATTTAGTCATTGCAGTTGCAGCATCACTTCTCATGTACAAGTATCTTTCAGATATTTCTCCAGACGGAAAGCTTTACTTCTGGATTCCATTCTTCACACATCCAATCTATGTTTCACCATGGGTTTTCATTCTGGCAACAGTAATAATGCTCTGGCTTTCCGTAAATACAACAAACTGCACTGATGGTGTCGATGGACTCAGTTCCACACTTGTAGTTGCAGCTCTCATTACCCTGGGAGCAGTTTTCTATCTTATTCTTGGCAATGTTGATATTTCAAAATACCTTCTTGTTCCACATCTGCAGGATGGTGCTTCATGGGCAGTATTATGTTTCTGTCTTGCCGGAGTACTCATGGGTTATTTGTGGCACAATGCATTTCCAAGCTCAGTTCTAATGGGCGATGCCGGATCTCGTGCACTGGGATTTTTTATTGGTGTCTGCGTAATGATTTCCGGAAACCCATTCATGATTTTTGCAACATCAACAATTATTTCAATTAATGGAGGAGTTGGTCTTGTAAAAGTTGCACTAAAGAGATTCCTTCATATTTCGATTTTTGAAAATACGAGATTTCCACTTCATGATCACATGAGAAAAAATCTTGGATGGTCTCCAACTCAGGTTGTAATCAAATTTCTTATCATGCAGCTTTTGATTACAGTGGTAATTCTTGGCATTTTCTTCAAGGTTCGATAATTTTTGGATTTTATGGAAAGAAGACGAGTCGTTATTACCGGTCTGGGATGTATTTCTCCGGTTGGGAATTCTGTTGAAGAAGCATGGAAAAACATCTGCAATGGTGTAAGTGGTATATCAGCCATTACAGCATTCGACCCTAAGAACATAGACTGCAAGATTGCAGGGCAAGTCAAAAATTTTGATGCAACAACTTTCGGCATCGAAAAAAAATCTCTTCGAAAAATGGCCCGTTTCACCCAGTTTCTTCTGGCAGCTTCGATTCAGGCAGTGAATGATTCTGGATTCACAAGAGAAAACATTTCAAATGAAAAAATTGCTGTAATATCCGGAAACTGCCTTGGTGGACTTGATGCACTTGATGACGGCTACAAAAAATTCCTTGATCCGGAATTTGGCGTACAACGGATTCCAACATTCACCACGCCTCTCATGATTTCAAATGAAGCTGCGGCAAATGTAAGCATATACTTTGGCATAAAAAACAAGTGCTGGACAATCAATACGGCATGCGCATCAGGAACAGATGCCATCGGTATCGCCACCGACATGATCAGATCAGGAAGAATCGACATGTGCATTTCCGGTGGAACAGAATCTACGATCACGGAATTTGCAATCGGAAGCTATGGACAGCTACAGGCACTGAGCACAAAATTCAATGACAGCCCTGAAAAGGCATCCCGCCCATTTGACAGGGATCGCTGCGGTTTTGTTGCCTCAGAAGGTGCATGTGTACTTGTCCTGGAAGAGTTGGATCATGCCTTAAAACGAGGTGCCAGAATCTATGCAGAAATCTCCGGCTATGGATCATCATCCGACGCAAATCATATTACAACGCCTCTTGCCGATGGATCTGGAGCAGGCCTTGCGTTAAGGGAAGCAATTGATGATGCAGGAATTTCACCCGATAAACTTGAGTATTACAATGCACATGGTACTTCAACATCAATAAATGATCTGAGTGAAACAAGAATGCTTAAATCTGTTCTTGGTGACCATTCAGCCAAAATCAACATTTCATCGACAAAAAGCATGACCGGACATTTGATTGGAGCTGCAGGTGCATTTGAAGCAATGTTCTGTGCCCTTGCATTGCGCGATGGATTCATTCCACCAACAATTAATCTGGACAATCCTGATATTGAGGGTGGATGTGATCTTAATTACACTCCAAACACGGGAATCAAGAAGGAAATAAAATATGCAGCCAGTGCATCCCTTGGATTCGGAGGACACAACAGCTGCATCATTCTAAGTAAAATATAAATTACTATCGGCGGCCAAATGCTTCGAGGTTTGCAAGGCCTCTCTTGAACTGAGGGATACGTGCACAGGCTGTTGTATTCAAAGGACTTGTTTCTCCCCGCTTCAAGAAATGATATGCGACACCTGCAATCATGGCACCATTGTCACCGCAAAGTTTCAGCGGCGGAAAAATGCAGTTCAATTCTGAGTGTTCAGCCAACATTGCCCTTAATCTGGAATTAGCAGCAACTCCACCTCCGGCAACAACTGTAGTTAATCCTGTGTCTTCGACAGCACGAAGCAGTCTTGAAATCAAAGTCTTGCATGCAGTTTCCTGGAAAGAAGCCGCAAGATTTTCAACAGTATTCTCGAATCCCTTATTCAGAAATGAGTCAGCCTGATGGATTACGGCTGTCTTTAGTCCACTGAAGGAAACATCATATCTGTGATCGCCCTTATCTAGCTTTGGAACCGGGAATGAAAATGCTTTTGGATTTCCCTTTTGTGAAAGCTGATCAATAATCACTCCCCCCGGATATCCCAGGTTATAGAACTTGGAAACCTTATCAAAAGCCTCACCAACGCTGTCATCAATTGTTGTTCCAAGTACTTCAAGATCATCAAAAGAATTTACCCTGGCAATAATACTGTGTCCTCCCGAAACCAGAAGACCCAGATACGGATATGAAATTTCGTTCTGAAGGTGAGCCGCATATATATGGCCAAGCATGTGATTTACTGCTATGAAAGGCTTGTTCACCGACCAGGCAAGAGTCTTTCCAAATGTGAGTCCAACAAGAAGCGATCCCATAAGCCCAGGACGGTTTGTTGCAGCTATGGCATCAACATCCTCAAGCTTCATTCCGGCTTCATTCAAAGCCTGCCTGACTACCGGGAGAATCCATTCTGCATGCTTACGGCTTGCAATTTCTGGAACTACACCCTTATAAATCTGGTGAAAGGGAATTTGCGTCGCAACCACATTGCTGATTATCTTAGTGCCATCTTCAACAATAGCACATGCTGTCTCATCACATGAACTTTCAATTCCCAAAACTTTCATTTTATTGCTTCCACCTTAATCAGCAAACTTTATTGTAAGAGAAAATCCACCATTAGGTGCAGATGACTGACTTTTAGTATCAATTGATACAGATGACTGTCTTTTAGTATCAATTGATGCAAATGAACCAGAAGTTGTTGTAACTGCCTCTTTCTGTGCCAGAGTTGAAACACCCTCAGAAGAAAGTCTCGAAGACCTGGCTTTCTCTGCTGCCGGGACTGACTGCTTTCCAGTCACTAAATCTGTCTTACTTGTCTGACCGGCAAAAACAGGAGTTGCCCCATCATTTCCAACATCAGATGCAGATGTAAACACTGTTGACTTTGGTGTCTGTTCCTGCAAATCTTTTCTTTCTTCAGCAACTGGAGATGCCTTGCCTGACGGCCTTGATTCCTTTGGGCCAAAACCAACTAAGCCGGAAGAAACAGAAAGTTTGCCGCATGAAGTCATCTTGAATTCCGTTCCACGAACACTAGCAGTTGCTACCGGCGATCGAACCTTGAATCCGACAGCCTTTCCACCTTCCTTGTTAACTGAAGCAGAAATTGAGCCACAGGAAATATAAAGTTCCGTATTATCCTTTGTTTCTGATGAAATAAGCTCATCAATTGTAATTCTGGTCAAAGGCCCGAGAGTAAACTTAGACTGATTGAAGGAAACCACAACAGAAGATTTGAATCCAGTTGAAATAACAGTTCCCTTATCAATTGTATCTCCAGCTGACAATGGAGCCCAAATGCTGCCTTCCTGAATCTCTGCCTTTCCAGTTACCGAAACAACCTTTGCACCTGCAGCAAATACTGAAACTGCAGCAAAAGAAACAGCACATAAAGCAAAAAATCTTTTCATCTTTTTCATAGTTCTAGTTCTCCTTTCTCATTAGAATGCAAGTGATGCAGTAAAAGCAACTGAAGATTTTCTGTTGTTTTCATCATCTGCCAGATATGTCATTCCGGTCAACTCAAGAGACAAATCTGTAAATGGCTGATAAACTGCGCTGACACCAATCTGGGTTCCATTGTATTCAAATGAATCTTCCGGTGAGCACATTACCATATCAAGGCCACACGATAAAAGAAAATTATCCATTGGCTTGATTGATCCGCTGAGTGATGCCTTTAAAACTGATGAATAAACAGGTTCTTCCATTGATTCACATGCAGTCATCTTTGTGAAACCTACAAATGGCTTCAGTGATCCAGAGTCATTTGACGCATAAACTGCACCGGCTCCAAAAGAAAGATTCTTGTAATCAGAATAATAGTTTATGCGAAGTGAAGTAAGGTTCGACATGTCACCATCATTGAATCCCAGAGTAGAATTAAAACTGTAGAACAAAGAAGATGTCAATGGCCCATTAACTAACATGGTTCCGTAGAATCGGCTGTTGTCGGCATCTGTATCACTTGGTCCTTCAAGAGGAATGAATCCAAGGCCCTCAAGTCCAACTGTCTGGTTTGCAAAAAGATATGGAAATGTTACTGCAACACCAAATGCACCATATCCCATGGCAAAAGCATAATAATCATCAGATCCTTCGTATGCACTGCCATAGCTGTCCAGAATTGAAACATTCTTCGAGTTCAGCAATCCGGTATATCCGCCGAATGCAGAAACCTCAAACTTTTTTAAACCATAGGAAACTGATGCTGCATCAAGAGACTGACACAAAACAAATCCCGTTGAATCAGCCATGAAAAAACGACCAAGCGAGAACACAATTTTTCCAGAACCGGCATCAATTGCACCACCGGCCTTAAAAAGATTCAGGTCCACAATAATGCTGTTGTCTGTTTCAGTCTCAGAATCGAATGTTGCATCAAGTTTGTGCTCAAAATATGCTTCTGCCGCAAAATAAACCGATCCGTCTTCGTTAAGAGATGCTTTTACAGAAGGAATAAACATTTCTTTCTGCTCAAGAGCCGCATCACTGTCTGCTCCGTTGAAATTGAATTTTGTTGAATCGGAAACCACTGCACCAAAATCAACAGCATTCAATACTGAGGCCATTAAAACCATTGACACAGCACATAAAACTTTTTTCGCCATTTTTTTCATTAGTTTCCACCTTTTTCAATGCATTCAGAAAACAAGGCAAGAATATCATTTCCACTTGCACAATCCGATTCCTGGGAAGAAGAACTCAGCATTCCCAGTGCCTTAATCTGTCTGTAAGCATATCTTTTGTTTTTAAAAATTTTATACATTAGGCTTTCTTCAATTCCGAATGTCTTTGAACAAACAAAAGCCACATCACCAATAGTTGCAGCATCACTGGCTTTCTGGGATTCAGAAAAAAATCCCTTGTCCTTTAAGATTTTAAAACATTCTTCGGACGAAATTTTTTCCTTTGCAAGTTCCTGTGACACTGCAGAAAAATATGACAAGTCTCCCAGTGTAGTTTCTTTTTTTTCCAGCATTTCAGAAACTTTTTCAGCTGACTGTCCAAAACACATTCCAGCAAAACTGGAAAGCAACGCAACCAGAACAAATAATTTTTTCATTTGAATACTCTCCGTGGTTCCAAGGGCATCTGTATTGATTAAAAATCAGATAATCAATCAGCCCAAAATACAAATTTAATTTAATGAAAATCAAACTCTTCCATTATTCAATATTATAATTTACACTTAATTTTATGAAAAGCACATTTACTGAAAAATTAAGAAAAAGTTCAAACATACTGATTGTTCTGCTTCTTGGCGGAATTTTCAGTGCCTGCATTGCTTTCAATTTGTTTCAGAAAATCAACTACCGATTCTATGACATAATGCTTGGACTTACAAAGGAACCAGAAACCGACGAGTCAATTCTCATTCTGGACATTAACGACGAATCAATTACAAAAATTGGTGAGTGGCCATGGAAACGTGACATTCTTGCCGATGTTCTGATCAGACTCAAGGAATTTGGAGCAGACAGAGCTGTTTTTGATATTGAATACCTCTCACCTTCCGTAAAAGCCGTTGACGACAAACTCAACCTCATAACACAGGAATCTTTCACAAGGGGAGAGGAAAACATCAATGAAATCATCTTCGACTACGCATCATCAATTGCAAACGGAACAATCGATCCCTCAAAGGCCATTGACTATGCAGAAACTTACATGCAGGGAATCGATGAATGCCTTTCTGAAATGCACAAGGACGTAACAAGCGGTTTCAACAAGGATAATGACGATTACTTTGCAAGGGCAATTCAGTTCTTTGGAAATGCATTTCTCACAGTTTCAACACGCGACATTTCCATCAAAAGATCTGAAGATGAAATTGCATATGTTCAAAACAGATTCCTCAAGGATTACGTTTCTGATCCGAACAACTACACTCAGGCAACAAATATTTTTTCTGCATCGGAAGAAGGAATTGACGTTCAGCTGGACTTTGTTCCTGCCCTTCACAGAATCATCACGAGGGCAAAGGGAATTGGTTTCACAAACGTTGTTGTTGACAAGGATGGTATTCGTCGACGCGTTGAACTATTGAACTATCACGACGGGAAATATGCACTTCAGCTGGCTTTTTCTCCACTGTGCGACAAGCTTGATGTTCAGTCAATCGAAGTAAAAAAACAAAAACTGATTATGAAGGGAGCTCTTCTTCCCGGCAAAACTGAACGAGAAGACATTTCAATTCCTCTTGACCAGCACGGAAGAATGATCATCAACTGGCTTCACAATTATTACACCGAAACATTCAATCACGTTCCGATTTTCAGGATTTACAATATTGACCAGGCTGAACAGCTTTTACCGGAATCAATTGAAAAGATGATCAATGCAAACCTTACCACACTTTCAGTTGATGACATTGACTACATTAGATCGGCAGCATATTTCCTTACTGAATATGAAAAAATTCTTGGAGAAAAAAACAAGCTTCTCCTGAAATGCCGCGGATTCACAGATGAAGGTGAAGCAATCCGCGGAGGAATTTCCAGCGAAGACTATTCAAACTACTTTAACATGAGAAGCACTTACTTTCAGACAATGAAGGAATTTGCAGACTCTCTCAATGACATTCAGAACATTCAGTCCATTCCTGAAGCAACTGATTTCGTGAAATATGTAAATGGTTACATGGATGATGTTGAAATTCTGAAGGAAATTTTCAACGACAAGTTCTGTCTTATTGGAAACTCTGCAACAGCTTCTACTGATCTTGGAGCAACTCCATTTGAAAAGCGATACGCAAATCTTGGAACTCACGCCAATGTCATAAATACAATCTTGCAAAAAAGCTTTATTGCCGAGAAATCTTCTTTCTACGGACTGGCAGCTGCATTTGTTCTTGTCTTAGTCATTACACTAATCACAAGAAATATGTCACCGGCAAAAAAGAACACAATCGGAATTGCCTACATCATAATTCCAGTTTCAGTTCTTGCCGTGCTAATGATTTTCTTCAGGATTTTCATTCCACCTGTGATTCCTTCTCTATTCGTGATTTCCTGCTATGCTTCTCAGGCCATCTTCAGTTTTGTCTCACTGGAAAAGGACAAGAAATTTCTCCAGACAAAATTCGGTGCCTATGTTTCTCCGGAAGTTGTCAAGGAAATGCAGAAAAACCCAGAACTTGCAGAACTCGGTGCACAGAACAAATTCATGACAGCTCTTTTCTCTGACGTAAAGACATTTTCAGGATTCACAGAAACACTCAACAATGCAGTAGGAGAAAAACAAGGTGCTGTTGAACTTCAGAAAATTCTTTCTGACTATCTTGGATACCTCACAAAAGCAATCATGGAACAAAAGGGAACCGTAGATAAATTCGTTGGTGATGAAATTGTTTCCTTCTTCAATGCACCGCTGGATGACAGTGAGCACGCATTCCACTCATGTGTTGCCGGAATCAGAATGCTCCAGGCAGAAGCAAGATACAACGAGGAAAACAAAGACAAGCTTCCACTAAACAAAATGACTGGTGAACCTTTCTATCTTCACTCCAGAGTCGGAATCAACACCGGATACATGGCCGTAGGAAACATGGGAACTTCAGACAAGATGAACTACACAGTAATGGGAAATGCCGTAAACCTTGCAAGCCGTCTTGAAGGCACAAACAAGGAATACGGTTCCTGGATCATGTGTTCTGACGCGACATGGAAAGAAGCAGATTCAGGATCAAACTCCGGGCTACTCATTGCAAGAAAATTTGACTGCGTAAAGGTAATCAACGTTAATAAGCCCGTACAGATTCACAACATTCTGGGACTCAGAAGCGAAATGCCAAAGGAACAGATTGAAGCCGCAGAAATCTTCAATGAAGGAATCATGCACTATCTTAAGGGAATGGAAAATCCCCAGGAAAAAAAGGATATTGAGGACATTAAAAAAGCCCTTAAATATTTTGAGCAGGCAGCTAAGTGCTACCCACAGGATTTGTCATCAAATGTTTTCATAAACAGATGCAGAAACTTTATTGACAACGGACTCCCGGCAATTTGGGACGGCGTATTCACAATGAAGACCAAATAAAAATTGAAATTAAATTCAAAAAAAGAGCTTGAAGCTAAATAAAGCCTCAAGCTCTTTTTTACATTCATTACAAGCCGGATGGAGTAGTAATCTTATACCCCTTTGCAACAAGTTCCGGATACATTTCCCTAAGCAAGTCAGGAAGAATCTTTACAGACTTGTCCACGTGACCAATCATGATGCACCTGCCCTTTTTATTTGCAATTCCAATTCCGCGATAAATCTGCTTGATCATTTCATCACGATTTATTACATCATCAATAAAAACATCACGCTCGTAAATATCCATTCCTCTTTCAAGGGCAGCCTGTGGAGCCTGAGTCTGTGCTGTTGTTCTTGAATCAAGAAAATAAATTCCAGAATCAGAAACAGCATCAAGCACTGCACCAATTTTCATTGAATCAGCAGAAATCAGGGAGCCTTCATGGTTATTGATTCCCTTTACTCCACCGCCAAGTTCTGCAATATTTCGCAAAACCTGAGCATATATGTCACTCAAAGACATGTCCGGTTTGATTGCACCCTCACCTGGATTCATTTCCAAATTCATGGCCTGCATTGGCTGATGAAGAATAAGTTCCTTTCCGCTTGCCCTGATTTCCTGGGCACATTCTTTCGTATGGGACAGTTTCGGAATAACGGCAACAGTCAGGGGGAAATTCAATCCAGTATATTTTTTCAGGTTGGTTACATTCAAACCAGCATCATCAATTACAAATGCAATTTTTGCACCTCGGACTGCCTGAGGAATATTAAATTTTGCAACTGGAATCGGTTTTTTTTCTGGTTTTTTTTCCTCAACTTTTTCTTCAATCGGCTTTGGCTTAGGCTCAGGTTTTGCCTGATCCTGATTTTTTTGTTCAACTGAATTTTCTGGTCTGGTATTTTTTTTCTCTGGCTCAACAGCCTGAGGATTCTTCTGAGAAGCCCCAGTTTCTGAAGTATTTTTCTGAGGCTTTTTTTCTGGTTTTGGCTTCGAAGGCTTTTTCACAGGCTTTTCCTGAACTGACTCATCAGACGGTCTGGTTTCAGGAGTTTCTGCAACAACTGAATCTGAAACAACATCCGGATAATTTTTCTTTCCGAATGCAAGAGATAAAGACACAAACACAGCACACAAGAAAACAATTAAAGCCAGAAGAAACAGAACATTTCTTGAATCTAACTTTACCTTTGCTTTCTTAATCGAAAACTTTTTTTTCCCAGATGATTTTTTTTTCCTGCCCTTAGTAACCATACTTACAATTTACAACAAATTCACATAAAAATCGAGAACCGCAATATATTGAAAACAAACACTCATTTCAATTGACTTTAAAGGGAAATTTCTTCATAATCAAATTCCCTGCGATATTTCGTTGGAGAGGATGGTGAAACAGAACATGGCAACAATCAACGTTGACGACAATGAAAACCTTGAAAAGGCTCTCAAGCGTTTCAAGAGAATGGTTGAAAGAGAAGGTATCATTCGCGAATACAAGAAGCGTGAATACTACGAAAAGCCTTCAACAATCCTCAATCGCAAGAACAAGTCATTGGCTCGTAAATTGCTTAAGAAGAACCACAAGTCACATGATTCAAAATCATCATACTAAGATTTGTGCGAAGACCCTCGGTAATCATCGGGGGTTCTTTTTTTTGCGCAAGTCGCTTTTTCTTACCCTGATTTCACTTCTGTTTTTTTCCTGCGTCTCATCAAATTTTCCAGACACAGATACCGGAAACAATCAACCCATAAAAGTTTCTGTTCTTACCTTCAGTGACTCAAAATGTGTTGTTGCATGGGTGAATCTCAACAGCAGCGACATAGTAATTCAATGCTATCCGGAACAAGCAGGAAAAGACTTCTGGTTTGAGGCAAAAAGAACCGGCACCTTTGCAAGGGAATCACAATGTTTTATGGCGGTTAATGCATCCCCTTTCGAGAAAAAGAATTTCATCTCAACAAAACGCCGGACAGTCGGAATCCACAGATCACAAAAAATCAATTTAAGTTCACCAGAAGAAAAATACAGTGCCATTACATTTTCAAAAAAAGATGCAGGATACAGCGCAAGCATAATCAAAAATCAGAATGAAATCGAAATCGAAAAGTCAGACTATGCTTTCGGTGGATTTTTTACAATTGTCCAGAACGGAAAATATGTTGATGAATACAAAAAAATCAGGGATGCCAGACTTGCAATCGGAATAAAGGACAATTCAAGAACACTGGTTTTTCTTGCGGCAGAAAAACTTACTTTTGAAGAATGCGCAAAACTGCTGATTAATCTTGGATGCACCGATGCAATAGAAATGGACGGCGGTTCTTCAACTGAAATTTCAATCCTTGGAAAAACCTACCGTCCATGTATCATAACCCGAAAACAGGGATCAAGTTTTGGATTTAGAAAGCTGGCGGAATAAAGTCGATTGCTGTCTTTTCGTCAAATCCAAATACACATTCATAGCAGGTGCGTGTGAATGTGCGCAAACTAAATCAATTTAAGGCTTCTAGAATGCCGGTGGTATAAAGTCGATTGCTGTCTTTTCTTCAAATCCGTAAATCAGATTCATGTTCTGAACAGCCTGACCTGCTGCCCCCTTGAGCATGTTGTCAAGACAACTTACTACTTCAAGCATCTTGCCGTCATCAACAAGATAAACCTGAAGGTCACAATAATTTGAGAATCGAACCACGCGGGTTGTTGCATTTACTCCTTCAGGAAGAACACGCACAAAAGGTTCATCCTTGTATGTTTCCTCATAAATCTTTCTAACATCAGCTGCATTCTTGAAAAGTTTGATTCCTTCTTCTGAAAGAGGTGCATAAACTGTAGTAAGAATTCCGCGGTTCTGAGGAATCAGGTGAGGAGTAAAAATAATATTGACATCCTTGTTTGCAAGAATTGAACAGTTTCGCTTGATTTCACTCTGATGCCTGTGTTTTCCAACTGCATATGCACTGAAACTTTCTCCACACTCGCAGAAATGATTTGTCATGGTTGCATTGCGTCCAGCTCCCGTAACACCGCTCTTTGAATCCACAATAATCATGTCTGTCTTTACAAGACCTTTTTTCAAGACTGGAAGAAGGGCAAGAGTTGCACTTGTAACATAGCATCCAGGATTTCCAATAACCTTTGCATTTCTGATATCTTTCCTGTTCATTTCTGGAGAACCGTAGACACTTTCCTTGTGAACTTCAGGAAATTCCCAATCCTTTTTGTACCAGGTTTTAAATGTTTCCTCATCCATTCCATATCTAAAGTCTGCGCTCAAATCAATGAGTTTCTTTCCGTGCTTGACACAATAATCTGCATACTGTTCTGCAATTCCATGTGGGAGTGCCGTAAACAAAATATCTGACTTTTCCTTCACTTCATCTGCAGTCAGAAGCTTTCCATCACACTTGTCTCCCAGCTGTCCCAAAAGGTTCTGGTATACGCCGTCAATCTGCTGGCCTTCAAAAGTAACTGAACTTACATAAATTTTTTCTACCTGTGGGTGAGTCAAAAGAATTCTGAAAAGTTCCACACCAGCATATCCTGTTGCACCGATTATTCCTGCCTTGATCATCTTGTACCTGCCTCAATTGAAAATTGATATTCGAAATGTTATACTCATAGAATGAAAACTTCAAGATTATTTATCGGAATTATTATCGGAATTTCACTGGCTCTTTCATCATGCGCATCTACCCCAGACCCGGAAATTACAGACTCAACAACACCTCGCGAAATCATTCAGTATGCACAAACCAGTTATGATAAGGGTAAAACTCAAAAAGCACTTGAATATTATGATATACTCATTAAAAGATTCGGCACAAACACAGCACTTTATGTTGAAGCCAAGTACGAAATCGGCCACATCCAAATGAAGGAAAAATACTATTCAAAGGCAAGGGTAAATCTTCAGGAAGTAGTGGATATCTATTCAGGAGCAAGAAACGGATCTATTCCAGGAGCCTTCTACATTCTTGCAAAAAACGACCTTGAAAAATGCGAGGGAAAGAAAGATGCCCCAAGACTCACCTTCTGGGACAAACTCTTAGGCAAATAAAAACAGCATCTTTATCAAAGCAATTTGAGAATATCCCCTCAGGGACAGAACAATGATTTAACTATAAAAATACTTCCACTGTCCGTAAGGGGATATTTCCGAAGCAATTTAATCCAGGAACAAAAAAGTATCAAACATATCAAGAGCAAACATAAAAATGTACTGAATAAACAAAAGCAGCAGTGATATGAAGCTTCCCTTTTTGTTTTTCTTCCAGAAAATAACGAGAAATACTATTGCTGCCGGAATTTCCAATGGAAGTCCTATGTACAGTACTACCGAGAAAAACGGGACTACGCACATCAAGCTGGTAAACACATTCAATACCAACAATGCTGCAACAATTATGATCAGTTGTGACAAAAAGTTTTCATTCTTGAAAAAGGATGCACAAAAGCAAAAAATATTGATTAGAAATATGCTTCCATACAACTTTAAGGATTCAATAATCAGTTCACCGAATTTTTCTCCCCCATCACCAAAAGGAGTTCCTTCATTATAACCGGGGGAAAGTTCTGGATTCAGAATGTATTCATAGTTATAGTAAATAAATATTCCCGTCATAATCGCGGCGGCAATAAATATGAGAACATTGAAAATTAATTGATAAAACCAGATTGAATCTCGCTTTTTCACTGATTCATCAAAATATATCATTCTCTAATTCCTCGCTCAAAAACTTATGCAAGCATTCCTTTACAGACTGTGGAACAATATTCTGGAAAATTTATTTTGCGTCTGTTGAATCAGGAAGAATGATACAGTCCATGGCTACTCCCTTTTCTTCAGAAAGTTCCATTACCTTTTCACGAGTGATTTTCTTATAACCCCGTGGCTTGTCATGTGGTTCAGCATCACCAATAAGAATGATTTTTCTCTCGGCGTCACTTCTCCAGTCATAATACTGAAGACTTGCATAGAGTGCCTCATACACCGCTTCTGGAACATCACCGCCTTCATTTCCCTTGATAATTGCAGTATTCAGGCATTTAATGAATGTGTCCGGATTATTTGAAAAGGCGAAATACTTCACAGGCAATCCCTTGAACAAATAGCTGTCGTTGTAGTCCCTATAAAACAAAAGACCAAGCCTAATGTTTCCAAATGCCTTAAGCTGATCCAGTAGTTTTGGAACCCATTCTTTTCGTATTACTTCAAGATCATCCTTCATGCTTCCTGTGGTATCTATTGCAAAAACCACATCAACTTTTTTCTTGTTCTTTATTCTGTCCATGGAATCAAGCATGTCAGTAACAAGGGAATCACGTCCCTTTGAATAGTACATGAGTCCTTTAGAATCCCTGGCAATTTCTGCAAATTTTTCGGCTGCAATTGAATTATACTCATCAGTCAGAACAATCTCTTCCTTTGATGCCGGTTCTTCTACTACCGGAGGATTTGGCTTTGGAGGTTCAACTTTCTTTTCTATTTTCTTGACAACCTTTGCAAAGTCAAACATAAAGGGATTATCCATGTACTTGCCGTTGTAATCAGCATATTTTTTTTCATAGGTTCTTATATTGATGAAAGTTCCCTTGCCGATTTTTACCGTTCCATTTCTTGACCAGGGATATCCATAATACAAGGTCATTGGAATGAATATGTGGAAGCATTCACCCAACGTTCCATGGTGAACAACGGTTGATGAAACAAGGCTGTATTTTGAATGCTGGGAATTAAGCTGCTTTCCATCAAGATAGCGAATTTCATTTCCGTTTACTTCATTCCACTCGCCGGCTCTGTAGGCATAATTTGGTTCCTTTCCTTTTGGATCAACAGTAGTTTCAACAAGCATCACGCTCTGTACACGCGGTTTCTTCCTGATGTACAAGTCAATTCCAGTTATTTCCCCGGTTGGAGATTTTTTTGCAGACAGGGCAAGATCCTTTACTGAAATCTGAAAATCAGGATTCTTTACCACACCTCTAATTTGCTGACCAAAGACCAGCCCCAGCTCAAAAAGCATAAATACGAATAAAAAAGCAACTTTCTTCATATATTTATTATCGGACTTGAAATCATAAAAAAGATTGCTTTTTGAAAAAAATCATTTATACTATATTTATACTATTTATAGTAATTATGTATAATTCGCGGTAATTTCGCGTTTTTTGGGTGGGATTAGGTAATGTCACAAATCAATGCTGATTCTTTCGAAAGCATCAGCCTCGAAGAGTTTTTCGGATCAGAAGAATTATCTCAAGACAGAGTTCAGACTGGTATTGTTGTCTATACAGATTACCAGCAGCACCTTATTGATCACCTGAGAAAAGCATTGGCACATAATGCACCAGACAGAATCGAACGACTTGAAAGCCGCCTTTCTGACGTTGAAGCATTGGCAAAATCCATTGCTCAGTTCCCTTCCCTTTTGGAAAGAGCAAACACAACAACATCAATGAGAACTCCAGAAGCCCTCATTGAAAGCCTTATTTCTTATCCAGAAGACGGAGACACAACGCTCCACATGCCTTCAAAGGCAATTCTGGGCAAGGGATTCCTTGTTACCAAAATCCATACTTTCTTTTCAATGTCAAAGCTTGCAAAGAACTATGCCCTCATGACTGAAAAGGAAGTTAAGGAATACACTGACGAAACAATCTCCATGATGTTCACTCTCATGGCAGAAGACGTTTACATCAATCTTATCAAAGATAAGTCACTCCCAATTGAACTGCGACGACAGCTTTCCAATTCCCTCATCATTCTTTGGGAACACAGAAGTGACCAGACTATTTCTGATATTGCTCCAGTTCTTCAGGCTGTCTGGTCTGCACGCCGAAAACTTGCTCCTGCCTTCGGAACAATGATGGGAACAAGTGAACTTTTGATGGTAACAATGCAGATGGATGACCAGTGGAATGCTTTTATCCGTGACAAGCTTTCAGAACCAGATGTTACACAGGCCATGGAAGAATTCCTCTTTGGTGTTTCACACGAACAGATTCTCCGACTGAAAGAAATTCTCAGGAACCAGGGCGTTAAGTCAATTGGACGTGATGAAGTAAGCTCATATCTGGGAGAACGCGTAAAAACAGACATTAACCTGGATTACCGCGACTTCTATCTGCTTTATACTGTTCGCCGAGATAATGCCCGTGCAAGACAAAGACTTCACCTTGAAGGTCCAAAGCACACACTTGAAGACCACTTCATCCGCTTTGTAATCGAAAAAAACAACGAAAAGCAAGGCCACGATACCTTTGCAACAGCCTAAAACCTGATATTTCATCATGTTTTCTGTGCCCGTTCCCACTGCAGTTTTCCCATAATTTTCATTGTCCTTGAAACAAACTGCACAAAACAGTATTATTTTCCCATAAAATCCAATACAAATAAGGGGTAAGAATAATGCCGTATTCTGAACCAACAGATCTTGCAGTGGTAGCCTGTCCAGGTGGAGAAAGCTTTGCAAACGAAGTAATCACTCACCTTCGCCACATGTACAAACATCGCTTTTCTCTCAAGAGCGACGTCATCTCAAAGCGTTATGGTCTTGAAAAGGAAAAAATCGTTCAGCAGATGAACCTGTTCAACGACGTAAACACAAGTGACCTTTGTATCAGAGGATCTATAGACAAGTACAGACCTCCTGTATTCAAGGTAAACACACAGTTTACATTCTTTGCCAATGGAGAATTCAAGGCTGAACTTATGGAATGTATCCGCGGAAAGGACGTATTCATTTTCCAGGATATTGAAAACCATGAAGAGATCTCCCTTAATGGTGGAAAAAACAAGCTCAAGCTTTCTGTAAACGATCACGTTATGTGTCTTCTCGTTACAATCGACGCTGTTCGTCAGGCTGGGGCAAAAAATATTACTCTCGTTCTTCCGGCATATCCTTACAGTCGCCAGCACAAGAAAAAGAGCCGTGAAGGTCTTACAGCTGCACTTCTCGGACACATTTATGAAAGCATGGAAGTTAAGAGAATCATCACTCTCGACCTTCACTCACGCGAAATCGTTAATGCATTTGCACACACACACTGTGAGAACCTCCACGCTTCTTACCAGATCATCCGAGAACTTGCTAAGGCAATCGATCTTACAAAAGAAGACCTTGTTGTTGTTTCTCCAGATACAGGTGCCATCGACCGAAATAAGTTCTATGCAACTGGACTCAAGAAGCCTCTTGCAATGATCTACAAAGAAAGAGATTATTCTGTTGTTACACAGGATGCAAAAAATACAAACATCAAGTCTGTAAAACTTCTTGGTGACGTAAAGGGTAAGGTTGCATTCCTTGCTGATGATATGCTTGGTACTGGTGGTACTTTACTCAAGGCCATGGAATTCCTCCACAACAATGGAGCGACAAAAGTTATTGCAGCAATCTCACTTCCATTCTTCACAGGAAATGCTATCGAGCAGTTTGATGAAGCATACAAGAAGGGATTGTTCTACAGAATCATCGGAACAAATGCTGTTTACCACGAAGAACTTCTCAAGCGTGAATGGTACATCAGCACAAATGTTTCAGGCCTGTTTGCAAATGTAATCACAAGACTTCACCACAACCAGTCTTTGAGTGATCTTCTTGACAACCGATCAATCATCGACAAGCTCATCAAGGTTTCTACTCCTGCTGAAAACAACTAATTGGTGAAAATTTTTGCTTTATGAATCCCAATGTTTCTTCGTGAAATGTTGGGATTTTTTTTTCAAAATAAGGTAGAATATTTGATGTGTTTATCACCATGATTCTAAAATTAACCTAACCGCTGGAGCAGCAAAATGAATGTTTTATGTGTTGATGTTGGAACATCTTCTCTAAAGGCAGCACTTATTGACGATTCAGGAAAAGTAATTGCAAGAACAAGAAAAAAATTTCTTCTGATCAACACTGAGCATGCATCAAAGGAATGGTTCCCTGCATTGTGCAATTCAGTTAAGGAAATCTTTGACCAGAACCCGCAGGAAAAACTCGATGGAATTTGTGTCAGCGGAAATGGACCAACTCTTGTTGCCCCAACAGGCGAAACATTACTGTGGAATGAAAAGGCTCTTGAAATTGAAAGTGAATCACTGTTCATACCACGCCTATTAACTTTCAAAAACAAATTTCCAAATGCCTGGGAAAATTCAGAATTCATTTTCGGTGCTCCGGAATATCTTGTATGGCTTTTGACAGATGAAGCCGTGACCATTCTTCCAGAAGCTAGATACGAAAATACATACTGGACGAAACAAGCCCTTGAAAAAGCAGGATTCACTCCTGATGAAATAAAAAAGCTGCCACCCTTCAAGACAACATCCCAGAAAGCAGCCTGTCTCTCCCACAAAGCAGTTTCCTTCATCGGTTACGAATCAAATGGAATCTCAGAAAATCTTCCGGTAATTCTTGGTGCACCGGATTTTATTTCAGCACTTGTAGGAACCGGAACAGTTGAAGAAAACACAATCTGTGACAGAGCAGGATCCAGCGAAGGAATCAACTTCTGCACCAGAGAGCCTCTCTACGGAAACAACATCAGAACACTACCTTCAGTAATTCCCGGACTTTGGAATGCCAGCGTTCTTCTTCCAGACAGCGGATCAAAATTCGCAGCATTCAAGCAGAAAATCGACAGGGAACTTGCTACCACAGTTGACTACAATGATCTGATTGATAAACTCATTTCCAGCGATGGAACAAATGCAACTTTGGACCAGGGAAAATATCTTTTGATTCAGATTGCACTTGATGTAAAAGCTGCTCTCGAAACACTCAGGAAAGCTGCCTTTGAAAAAGGAATTCCATTTCCGAATAAGATGACAATCACAGGCGGACAGGCTTCCAATGACAGGCGAAACCAGATGAAAGCCGACATTACCGGAATAAAGATTCAGGTTCCAGCATGTTCCGATTCTGAACTTATTGGAGATGCGGCAATTGCCTTTGCAGGTCTTGGTATCTATGGTTCAATTCAGGAAGCATCAAAAAAATTGACATCTTCTGAAAAACTTTTTGTTCCTGCAGTTGATGACAGCTTCTAGATTTTCAGGAAATCAAAATGGAGTTCTACAATCTTCCAGACAAAATCAAGACTCTCATTTTTGACATTGATGGAACTTTATATACAAGCAAGGAATATGTTGCAGAACAAGTCGATGTCCAGGTAAGACATTGGGCAGATTTAAATTCCATAAGCCATGATGAGGGAAGAAGACGAATAGCAGAATTCCGTGCAAAATATGAAAAAGAAAACAACGGGAAAAAAATCAGTCTTGGAAACACATTTCTCTACTTCGGGATTGATATTGAAACAAGCATTGCCTGGAGAAACAAACTTCTTCAGCCTGAACTCTATCTAAAAAAAAATGAAAGGCTTGCAGAAACCCTTCGTATCCTCAAGGAAAGATTCAATCTTATTTGCCTTACGAATAATCCTGTTGATGCCGCAAGAAAAACACTGGCCTGTGTCGGTATAGACAAACTGATTCCAGACATTATTGGTCTTGATACATGCAGAAAATCAAAGCCTGCAAAAGACATGCTGGATCTTGCATGCGAAATGACATCTTCCAAATACAATCAGTGCATATCAATTGGTGACAGATTTGACATAGACCTGGCTCTTGCCCTTGAGCTTGGAATGGGCGGAATGCTTGTGAATGACGCAGATGATCTTTGTGACGGCATTCAGATTCTTCTGGACCATCAGTAAATATCACTCATTGCCTATCTCTGATTTTGAATTTGATTCCCATGGTGCCGCAGAACATATCATCAGTTGTTCCAGACTTTGATGAAATTAGCTTCATGAATTGTCCAGACTCAGATTCCAGCTTTTCAACGCCGCTTTTTTCAAATCCGCATGTTCTTGCAATATCAAAATAAACTTCAGTATTGTCCGTAATTTTGTAGACTGCATTGATTCCAAACTTGAATTGAGACATGGAATCCTTTTGAATTGAATTGTAAACTGTGTTGTAGTTTTTTGAATGATGAGTATCAAGACAGTAATAATATGAATACGGACAAACCAATGCACTTGCACCCAGAATCAACCGGCTTGTTGCATCATAAGAAACACCAAATCCCGTAAACAGTTCAAGTGAGTATTTTTCGTAATCAATGTCATAGAGCCGCGATTTCTGGTAATATGTTGACTCAGGACCATACCAGGGACCACTTCCCTTTGAATACCAACCCCATCCATTTGATGCTGTGTGACAGGAATGCTTATAGTCAGCTTCAATCTGTGATAAAATCTTTAGCCGGCCAAGTTCCAGTGATGTCATGGAAAATTTCAGGCTTGCGTTTTGTACCTGCGATGTTTCAACCGGATGAAAGGAAATCCTGTCATTTGTTCCATCGGAAAGGAAATCTGAATCTATCATCTGGCCTTTTCCTGTTCCCTTTCCAAAACAAAAAGAACCTTCAACAAACCATCCATCCCTTTCATAACCAATTGCACCACCGCACAAGGCAAGAGATCCTGATTTCCATTGAAGGTCGCTCACAAGTTTATGTGATGTATATAGTTCTTCACCCAAATTTGTTTCCATCAATCTTCCAAATCCCTTGAAAAAAAGATGTCCGGCCTGTGAATAACAAAAGCCAGTACAAGCCATCATCAGGCAAAAAACTATTTTTTTTCTCATTAAACTTCTACCTGGATTCTTGAACCAGTTGTCATTGTCGTGAAATATACAGAATTCAACGAGCGATATGGATTCTTGAATTCCTGAATCTGTTCCTTGACCTGAGCCATATGAAACTTAAGGAGATTTCTATTCTTTTCATTCTGCTTCAAAACCTGTCCCTGAAGCTTTGCAAGTTCTGCCTTAATGTCTTCAATTGGCTTTGCATCGGCTGGATTATATGTTGCTGCATGAGTTCTTGTAACCAGATCCTGCATTGGAACAATTACCTTCTGCAATGAACCGATTCCCTTTACAATCTGTGCCTCAAGTTCTGAATGAGCCAGAAGTGCCTCTGCATTTTCTTCGTTAATCTTAGATTCCTGAGCCTCAAGAACCTTCAGGTATTCCTGAAACTTTGTTCGCTGCTGCTCAAGCAACTGTCTGAATTTCTTCAGAATCTGAATACGCTCGTTTAGTTCTTCCTGTGAAAGTTTTGTTTCCATAATGTTACTCTCCTTACCCCTGAATATTCAATGCAGGAGCGGCTCCTGGAATTGAAGTTGATGCATTTGCAGTGCTGTTTGCAGCTGTAAGCCACGACTCATGAAGTTCAGAAAGCATGTTATGAACAAAAGAAAGCTTTGACTTATCATGACTTATTGTTGCATCAAGAATCTGCTTGTTAAAAAATATGTACAGCGAAAACAGATTGCTTGCAATTTCTCCGCCCTTAGCCATATCCAGACTAACCTGAAGTTCTGTTATTATATCCATCACCTTCTGAAGATAATTTCCATATGCCTCAATATTTTTAGGTTGAATTTTCTTTTCATCGTCTACAAGTGCCATTGCCTTTTCAAGATTGGAAATTGCACCTTCATAAAGCATTACAACAAGTTTTCCCTGGCTAGCAGTCTTAACTCCAACCTGCTTATAAGTATTGTATCCGCCGTAAGCATTTGCTCCAAACGCCATGATTTCCTCCAATACACGAACATTCCCTTTATTATCGGTACTTAATGAAAAAAAATTAGATTATTTGCGGTGAGTTTATGTTTTTTCACCAAACCCAAGAGGTATAAAATCCACACAAAAAAAATCAATTTTATTCCATAGTATAATTGCTTATAGAGTAAATTTTTCGTATACTTTTTATATTGAATCTTCAAAAATTCAATTTTCACAGATTCCCACTACTTAGTTCGGAGACATAATGAGCGAAGAAAACAAAGACAACAAGAAACTCAACGAAAATGACCCGTATGATTTTTTCAAGCAGGCAATGAACGAAACTGAAGAAAACGAAGGTGATAATGACAAAAGACCTCAGAAACGCATGCCATTCTGGACCATACTTTTAATTATTGCCGGATTGCTCATTGCAGTTAACATGATGTTTTCCTCAAAATCTGATGATCTTATTGACTATTCAAAATTCAAAAGCTTGATCAAAAGCGGAGAAATTGTTCGTGTTGAAATGACTGAAAACACTTTCATCGGTTACAACAAGCAGGCCGTTCAGGAAATAGAAAAAGCTGCGGCATCTTCACTTGGATTCATGAATCCCCATGCTGTTCCAACAACAGGCGTTTACAAAACAAACGGATATTTGCTCCAGGGACTTCTTGATCTTCTAGATGAAAAGAATGTTGAATACAAATTTATTGCCAAGCAGAACGGCTACCTTATTCAGATTCTCATTAATTTCATTATTCCATTTGTTCTGTTCATTCTTATCTACTTCCTTATCTTCAGGAAAATGAGCAGTGGAATGGGTGGCATAGGATCAATTCTTGGAAACGGAAACAAATCCAAGGCAATTGATGAAGGAAAAGTAAAAACAAGATTTGATGATGTTGCCGGAGTTGATGAAGCAAAAGAAGAACTTATTGAAGTTGTTGATTTTTTGAAAGAACCAAAAAAATATACAGATATCGGTGGAAAAATTCCAAAGGGTGTTCTTCTTGTTGGACCACCAGGAACAGGTAAGACTCTTTTGGCCCGCGCAGTTGCCGGTGAAGCTGGAGTTCCATTCTTCAGAATTTCCGGAAGTGATTTTGTTGAAATGTTTGTTGGTGTGGGTGCAAGCCGTGTAAGAGATTTGTTCAAGCAGGCTCGTGAAAAGGCTCCTTGTATTATCTTCATTGACGAATTGGATGCAATTGGAAAGAGCCGCGTTAATAACCTTGGTGGTAACGACGAACGCGAGCAGACCCTGAACCAGCTTCTTGTTGAAATGGACGGATTTGACAACGAAAAGGGACTCATTCTTCTTGCTGCAACCAACAGACCAGATATTCTTGATCCGGCACTTCTTCGTCCAGGCCGTTTTGACAGGCAGGTAGTTGTTGACAAGCCAGATGTTAAGGGGCGTGAAGCAATTCTGAAGATTCATGCACAAAACGTTAAGATTGACGGATCAGTTGATTTTGATGCCCTTGCCCATGCCACAAGCGGGTTTGCCGGTGCTGATCTTGCAAACATTGTAAATGAAGCAGCACTTCTTGCAGTTCGCAATGGAAGAAAAATTGTTCTTATGGAAGATTTTGATGAAGCCATTGAAAAGACTCTTGTAGGTCTCAAGAAAAAATCTCGTGTTGTAAAAGAAAACGAAAGAAAAATTGTCGCTTACCACGAAACTGGGCATGCTCTTGTTGCAGCCTTTACACCAGGAAGTGATCCAGTTCACAAGATTACAATTATTCCTCGTGGAATGGGTGCCCTGGGATACACATTGCAGCGAAGTGAAGACGAACAGTTCCTTTACAGCTATTCTGAGCTTATTGGTCAGGTTGATGTTCTTCTTGGTGGTCGTGCCGCCGAGCAGATTGTCTTCAATGAAGTAAGCACTGGTGCCTCAAATGATATCAGTCGTGCTACGGACATTGTAAAAAGAATAATCACAGACTATGGTATGAGCAGCAAGTTCAAGAATGTTACTCTCGGAAAAAGCGGACGTGGCTACGGATCTGGTGAACCAGAACTGGTCAGAGAGTTTTCTGAAAATACACAGAACTACATTGATGAAGAAATTGCAAGAATCATTAACGAACGATACGAGGCTGTCATCAAATTGCTTAAGAAAAACTACGGTCTTCTCGAGGAAATCTCTCAGAAACTTCTTGAAAAAGAAACTATGGAAGGCAAGGAATTCAACGAGATCATTGAAAAAAGCAAGACTACCGTAAAAAAGGAAAAAGCCCCGGCAAAAACCAGGGCCCGAAAAACCGCTAAGCAATAAAATCAGTTTTGATTCAATGTAAAACCAAAATAATCATGTCCCGGGTAGACCTTTGTTTCTCCCGGGATTTCTTTTTTAATTCGCCTTAGACTTTCCATTATCTGATTTTCATTTCCACCATAAAGATCTGTACGCCCCCACGAGTGGTAGAATACTGTATCTCCAGTAATGATAATTCTGTTTTTTTTATTGTAGAAACAGCAGCATCCCTGAGTGTGTCCCGGAGTATGCAGAATTTTCCATTCCTCCATGGCCGGGCAATCCACATAATCAGACAAAAGTTTCTCATCCTCAATCAAAAAATCAGGCTCAGGCAAATCTGATACTGTGGGCAGGAATTCATCAAATCCCATTGGCAGCAGACTGAGCTTCTGGATCTTTTGACTGTCCTTGCCAATATATTCCCTGTCTTTTTCATGAATAAGCACAGGAACATGAGGAAAATTTTCTTTAATTGATTTTATCCCGGAAACATGATCAAAATGACCGTGGGTTAACAGAATTGCTTTTGGAACAAATCCATGTGCTGCCATAAAATTTGCCACAACTGTTTCATCATGGCAAAAACGACAGCATGCGGGATCGACTATAAAAACGTCAGAGCCTTTCAGCTCAACAATATATGTGTTAACACCAAAAGGCCCTGTTTGAATTGCGTGGATCAATATGCAGCACCATCACCGAAGTGTGACTTTACCTGGCCATCATCTTCTGTTGAAGAATATGGCTTTTCATCTACTGGAGCTGACTGAGAAAATGAAGCTGTCTGTGATGCAGCAAATGCACTCTGTTCTGCAGCAATCTTTGATTCCTCTGAGTTAGAATAATTATCTGCATGTCCCATGTTTGAAACATTAGAAGGAATTGTTTCTTCAGAAGCGGAAACTGTTTCTGAAGGCTTTGTTTCTGCAACTGTTTCTTTTTCTGACTCTTCCTTTTTCTTTGAATAGCTTACACTGAGCTTTCTTCCGCGATATTCATATTCATTCAATGCTGAAATAACCTTGCTGCAGTCATCTGCAAAAAGCTGAATGAACGAATAGTTTGAAAGAACACGAATTTCACCAATACGTGAGCGATCAAGTCCAGCTACACCAACAAGAAGACCAACCAAATCACGTGGATATACACCGCGACTCTTACCAACACTTACAAAAATTGTATTAGCTACAGAAGGATCAATTGTTACTCTTGGAGCACGTTCTGCCCTTTCTTCTGTATTGTTTGCATTTGAATTATTTCTATTATTTGAATTATTGAATCTCTCGTTTTTTTCGTTGCGATTGAATTTCTGGTTATCATTGTTTCTAAACTTGTTTCCCTTATAACCATTTGTTGCATTCTTAATAAGAAGTGCTGCTACATAGCTACGGCGTGAAAATGGAACATTCTTCTTGAAAAGCTTCTTAAGCTTCTTCATTGTTTCAATTTCAGAATCACTTGAGGACTCAACGCGAGCAACCATATCCTTCAAAAATGCTGCTACCATATCCTCGTTCAAAACATTAGCTTCATGACGATTATTGTATGCCATAAATATCTCCTATGAATTTTTTGATAAAAGCCCTGCAAATTATTTTGCAAGATGCCCTGATGTCAACTGTGCAAATTCAAAATATATCCAGTACCCAATTTTTCAAAATTGAATCCTGTCAACAAGGATTCCATTGGCTCTGGAATAGAATTAAGCACTAAAATCCTCTTTACTCCACGGTCTTTTAACAAAGCCAGGCTCTTTTCCAAAAGAACTTTTCCCAAGCCCAGCCCGCGGTAGTTCTGGGGCACATAAAAATCTGTAAAACAAACACTTGTTTTAATATTTTTTGCAAATCCAGTAAAAAGAATTGATCCTGCAGGTTCATCTGATTGTGACCGGCAGATATAACCAAATTTATTTTCTGCCACCGTGTTTCCGGACAATCCTGAATAAAAATCACCAATCATACTTCCCAGTTCTGAATCATATTTTTCTATATACTCTTTTGCAATTGTTTCACACTGATCTAAAATTATCTTTCCATGTTTTTCCGGGACAAATTCCTCAAAGACAAAATCATCTTCAACAAGCTCATCTGTTTGCGAAAAATCATTCTCGTCAATAGAAAGTCTTTCAAGTCCCCAGGACTCCTGCAAATCTCCGTACCAAGCCAAAACTTTCTGAATCATGAATTTCTGCTTGTATTCGCGCCAAAGTTTCAACATTTCAGGATATTTAGCCAGTGTATCCTTAAAATTTCTGAACACCCCCCTTCCACCAGTTAAGACAGCCCTCAACTCAGAGCGTACCGATGGTGACCGCAAATCATTAGTAAAAGACTCAAGCAGATCGTATCCGTCTGCACTTGTCCATGCTGGCAGGGAATAGAAAGATTCCCCATCAGCTTCTATTTTTTCAAAGTCAAATTCTGCATCTACAACACAACAATTTTCTGCATCAATCAGAAACTCCTTGTTCTGATCTTCCATTGCGAAAATAATGTCATCAATTAGTGAATCTGACAGTTTGAATTCCATTAGTTAAGGTCCGACCTTTTTGAAATTACACGGCTGATTAAACCATAGGAAACTGATTCTTCAGCATTAAGCCAGTAGTCTCTGTCTGTATCCTTTGATACTTTATCCAGAGAAGTTCCAGTTTCCTCAGCAATAATCTTGTTGATTTTTTCCTTTGTCTTGGCAATTTCAGCAGCATGAATTTCAATATCAGTAGCAACACCCTTCATTCCACTTGACGGCTGATGAATAAGATAATGGCTGTTTGGGAATCCAAGTCTTCGTTCCTTAGGTGCTGCCAGAAGAATCAAAGCTCCTGCACTGGCAACAAGTCCCATTCCAATTGTGTAAACTGGTGCATTGATAAAACGAATTGTATCAAAAATAGCAAAACCTGCATCAACATCCCCTCCAGGGCTGTCAATATAAACATAAATAGGCTTATCACTGTCTGCTTCAAGAATTAAGAGCTGCTTAACGATTTTTTCTGCAAGTTCCTTGCAAACTTCTCCGCTCAAAATTATCTGTCTTGTCTTAAGAAATTTCTCAATAAGCGGATCAGGAGCCTGTCCATTCTTCTTTTCTTCCTGATCTTCATCTTCCATAATAATGTTATTTGAAAGAATATCTCTCATTTATTACGTTCTCCTATAATAATTCCATTTTTATTGCTTCTTAATATACTATATTGGGGTTGAATTTTCAATAATTGAAAAATAGTAAAATTGCTGACTTTCTATTCATCCGACTTTTTCTTTGCCTCATTCCAGAATTCCATCATTTTATTGTCGTTTTCTGCTTTCATTTCCAGATTTGACTTTTTCATTCTTTTTTCTACAAATTTATAACGTTCTGAAAACTTTATATTTGCTTTTTCAAGTGCAACATTGGGATCAACACCAAAATTTCTGCTTAAATTTACCACAGCCAGAATCAAATCTCCCATTTCCTCTTCAAGATGAGCCTTGTCTTTTTCTGATTCTGCTTCCCTAACCTCATTAATTTCCTCAATAATCTTTGAATAGAAATCTTCTGACTTTCGCCAGTCAAACCCTGATTTTGCGGCCTTTTTTAACAGTTTATAAGCCTTCAAAAGCGGAGGAAAACTCTTTGGAACAGAATCCAGAACACTATCCGATTTTCGGCATTCAACAGTTTCCTTGATTTTTTCCCACTGGTTGTGAACTTCATCTGAAGTATAAACTCCATTAACTGATCCAAAAACATGAGGATGACGTCTGATAAGCTTTTCACATATCTCATTCAAGCTATCTTCAGAACCAAATAAGCCCGATTCCTCATAACAGCGTGAAATAAAAACCAGATTAAAAAACACATCACCCAATTCCTCTTTAACGTGATCAGCATCATCTTCAGAAATGGCATCAATTGCCTCAAATGTCTCTTCAATAAGTGTTGACCTTAAAGTTTGTGGATTCTGTTCCTTATCCCATGGGCAGCCATTTTCAGACCGAAGCATCTCCATAATTTCAGACAACCTGTTGAATGCAGCAGCTTTTGGAGAGATTTCACGGATTTTTCTTGTCAGTTCTGATTCAAAACTCATTTTGTTTCCGCAAGAAGTTTTTTCTTTCCCCAGCATTGAATCAAATTTGCCGGATCCCTGGAAATAATCAATTTTGCGAACAGTTCATTTGTCTGAGCAAAAACTTGAGACAATCCGATTTTTTCGTCTTCGGTAAAAGAACCAAGAACAAAATCAGCAACATTTCCATTTGCAGGCTTTCCTACACCAAATCTTAATCGCCAGAAATCTGGTGTTCCCAAAACATTTTTGGTTGATCGTAGTCCGTTATGACCGCCTAATCCACCTGACCACTTTAAGCTTACTGTTCCAAATGGCAATTCAATCTCATCATGAACGACAAGAACATCACTTGCAGGAATCTTAAAGAAGCGTGATGCCTCTCCAATGGCATCTCCACTCAAATTCATATATGTCATTGGTTTCATAAAATAAACTTTCTTTGGTGCTTCTTCTGGAATAGGCAAAGTTCCATTGGATCTTTCCTTGATCAACTGACAGTCCTTGAGCCAGTTAGCCAGCACATCAAAATCAACTGAATAAAAATCAGACTTGTACTTTGATTGCCATGATATTTTATTGGAAAAAGGAAGTGACTTTTCAAAAAGCCAGGCAACATTATGGCGGGTATTCTCATATTCTCTTCCATAATTACCCAGAAATGCAATTAACTGAATCATAATACACTAAATATAGAACATCTTATGCTTTAAAACAACAAAAAGGCCAGACTGAATCTACAATCTGACCTTTAATTTCTAAAGATTAACCTGGCTAAAAATAATTCTATTCCTTAACACCACCAGCAGTAGCACCACTGATAATATACTTTGAAAGGAAGAGATAAACGATAATCAATGGGAAGATTGCCAAAGTCATGAGTGTATATACAACACCCAAGTCAAACATCATGTAGTCTGCGTTACGAGCACTAGCAATAACAATTGGAACAGTCCACAATGACTTCTTGCTGATAATAAGTGCTGGAACGAAGTAGTTGTTCCATGATGAAACGAATGCGAAGATTGACTGAACAGCAAATGCCGGCTTAAGCATTGGAATAACAATTGCATTGAATGTATAGAACTCGTTACTTCCGTCTACACGAGCAGCCTCAACAATTGAGTAAGGAAGTGTTGCTTCCATAGACTGATACATATAGAAGAATACAACAGGTGCTGCAATTGCTGGAACAATGAGAGGAACGTAAGTGTTCATCAAGTTCATCTTTGTCATCAAGTCAATAAATCCCAATGTAGAAACCTGTGTTGGAACCATCATAACTGCCATGATGAAGTTGAATGCAGCCTTCTTTCCCTTGAAGTTGTACATGTAGATACCATAGGAAGTCATTGCAGAGAAGTAAGTTGTTACTGCTGCTGTAAGAAGACCAAGGATCAAGCTGTTAAACAAACCGCGGATAATTGGGTAACTTGAGCTGAATACCTTATGTGTAATTACCTGACCAGAAAGATTTACTGTTGTAAATGATTCTGATGTGTAAATAAACTGCTTAAGGTGAGTAATCAACTGAAGACCCGGAACTACAGAGAATCCACTCTGAATCTGAGAGTGCAAACGTGTAGCATTAATAATCATGATATAAAATGGGAACAATGACAAAATTGCAAGGATTCCCAAAACAATGTAGCACACTGTACGACGTGCTGTAATCATCTGTGACTGACTGCCAATTTTATCCATTTCAGCACCTCCTTAACGCTTGTTCTGATAGTTAGCCATTGTAGTCTTATAAACAATAGCACTCAAAACACCTGTGATTGCAAACAAGAGAATAGATGTAGCTCCTGCTGGTCCATAGTTACGGCTTGCAAGATGGTTGTTAAGTTTCATGATGATTGTCATGATTGTACGGTTAGGGTTACCATTTCCGTTTGACAAGATCTGTGGAACGTCGAACATCTGGATTCCACCAATCAAAGAAGTAATGAATACGTATACGAAGATTGGAAGAAGCAAAGGCATTGTAACCTTGAAGAATACCTGTGTAGGAGTTGCACCGTCGATACGAGCTGCTTCAAACAAGCTGTTATCAATTCCCATAACACCAGCCATGAGAAGAATTGTTGTGTTACCGTACCACATGAGGAAGTTCATTGTGGCAACAAGTGACCTGGTCCACCATACAGACTCAAAGAATCTGATTGGTTCCATAGGCTTAACTGCACCCTGTGCAATTGCATTAGCATTGGAACTGTCTACGATAGACTTGATAATATTATTAACAGGACCGTTTGGCGAGAACAATGTGAAGAACAACATTGCAAATGCTGCGGCCATGATAAGGTTCGGCAAGTAAATAACCGTCTTAAAGAAAGACTGTCCCTTGAGATTAAGTTCAGTATTTGTGAACCAAACTGCAAGAAGAAGAGAAATAATAATCTGAGGAATAAATCCCATAGCCCACATGATAAGTGTGTTAAGGAAATATTTTGCCAAGCTGTCATTGGCATTAAAAATCTTTACAAAGTTGTCAAACTTAACGAAGTTTGGACCAATCTCTTGCAAACCAACGCGATAATACTCAAACAAACTGTATGTAAATGTTGTAACAAGTGGAATCAGCGAAAATACAACATAAATAATAAAGAATGGTGCAATAAAAGCATAACCCCAGTTATCGCACTGAATAGTATGCTTTTTTTTCAAACTAGCCATCATTTTCTCCTTAGAAATCCAAATATATAACTCACAAAAAGGAGTTAGCCCACCCAAAATCCTGAAAAAAAAATGCCGTCTTTTAGAAAGACGGCATTCTTTCCATTAAGTAAAACCCAAATGTAGCTGCCAGTTACCCAGCAGCATTAATTTGTTTTAATACTCTAACACTTACTTCTGAAGGTTAGGATACTTTTCCATAATAGATGTGTAGAAGTTGTTCCAAGCTGTTTCCTTGTCAACCTTTCCGTTGAAGTAGTCAGCGAATGCAGCCTGAATCTTTTCACACATACCCTGATCGTACATAGACATGCAGCTCTTGTCGATTGATGCTGCTGAGTCGATGAACAATGCAACGTGGTTCTGTCCACCAAGGAATTCATTCTTGTAGTCAGATGCTGCAACTTCGCGCATAGCTGGTTCGTTGTTTGTGAAGTCACCCATTTCTGTTGCGATCTTAACCATTGTGTCCTTATCGCAAGTAAGTGTCTTCATTACGTCCTTGATCAATTCTACGTTGTCTGATCCAGCTGCACCACAGATCCATGTTCCACCCCATGAGAATCCCATTGGACCCTTACAGAATGCCCAGTCACCGTATGAACCGTTTCCTACAACATTTCCCTTTTCTGGGTCATCGAGTGTGTTAGGACAGAGACAGAAGTCCAAGAACCAAGCTGGTCCGAAGTAACCGAATACCTTTCCGTCCTTCTTTGCTCCAGCGAAGCTTTCTGCTGACCAGAGGTTAGCCTTGTTGTTGTAACCCTTCTCTGTGTATTCCTTAGTCTGATCAATCCAGCGTTCAATCATTGGGTCAATTGTGATCTTGTCACCAACAACCCACTTTGTTGTTACGTTGTCAGAGAATACGCGGAAGTCATCATCGAAACCAGAGAGCATGAAGTATCCCTTTGACTTTGCCTTTGCAGCTACTTCGTCAAACTTATTCCAGTCTGCAAGAGCTTCCTGTACTACTGCTGGATCATCTGAACCGAGAACTGCCTTAGCAATTGAACGACGATAGATAAATCCACCTGGACATCCCTGCCATGAAACACCCTTAAGAGCTCCCTTAGAGTCTGTCATGATGTCTTTTGTATACTTGAACTGGTTAGCAAGATCAGCTTCTGTAAGACCGATTTCCTTGATTACGTCCATTGTGTATGGAGTATCAACATACTTAAGAGCATAGTCAGCTTCTACGAGGAAGATGTCTACCTTTTCATCAGCTGCTGCATCTTTCTGTGCCTTGAGAACTTCGTCAAGCTTGTTCTGATATGCATTGTCCTGGTTTGGTGTCTGAACAAAGTTTACCTTTACATCAGCTGGAACCTTTGATGCATAGTATGTTTCAAAACGTGACTTGAATTCATCGTTCCAAACATAAATGTTCAATACCTTTCCTGCCTTAGCAGAAGAACCTGAACAAGATACGAGTGTTGATGCTGCACCTGCAACCATTGCTACACTCAATGCTGTAGCTACTAACTTTTTCATGCAATTGCCTCCTTCATTAGTAAATGCATAAATACCTTTATTATAGGCTTAGTTTATTATACACCATAAGTATTATTTTGCAAGAAAAAAAAAGGAAGAAAACACTATTTTTATGGAAACGTTACAAATTTAATTATAAAAATCACGCCTCACAATTCAACCAGAAATCATCAATAAATGACTTCTGGCAATGAAATTACAATTCAAGCAAAAATTTAAATAAATCAGGAAAAAAAATCAGCACAATCATGAAAAATTATATTTATATAGAAGATAGACAAGAAACGATGTGTTGAAAGGACATAAAAAAAGCACCGACACATAAACTGCATCAGTGCTTGTTCGGGATGTACGAGGCTCGAACTCGTGATCTCCGGCGTGACAGGCCAGCGCGATAACCAACTTCGCTAACACCCCTTAACGATGTGACCACTATATAAAATTGACCGAGTTGTGTCAATAGTTTTTTTTGAAAAATTATTGTTTTTTTTTGATTTAAATTATATTTTCAACTTATGGAAAACTTTTTTGATGGAATCATCCTGGATATTGATGGTACTATTTGGAATACAACAGGAATCGTGGCAGTTGCCTGGAACAAAGCAATTGACCAGACTGGATTAAATGCACGAAAGATAAATGCACAGGATCTGCAGAATGAATTCGGGAAAACAATGGATGAAATTGCAAAAGATCTCTGGCCGGAACTGGACGACAAATCAAGAGACATTCTCCTTGCAGAATGTGTAACAGAAGAACAAATTGCCGTCAGAAACAATTCAATAGATATATGCTATGAGGGAGTTGTTGACACAATCAGGGAATTGTCATCATCACAGAATTTCTACGTGGTCAGCAATTGTCAGGATGGATACATTGAACTCATGCTGGAAAAAACAGGTCTCGGGAAATATGTAAAGGACTTTGAATGCTTTGGAAGAACCGGCAAGGGCAAAGCTGAAAACATCATGATCCTTTGCTCAAGAAACGGAATCAAAGCACCTGTATATGTGGGTGACACACAGACAGACAGTAACGCATGCAACCAGTGCGGAGTTCCATTCATTTATGCTGCATACGGATTCGGAAAAGCAACATCCTACATTGAAAAAATCAGCTCATTCCCTGAATTAGCCAGAATCATAAGGAAATAGAAATGCTCTACATTTTTGATATGGGTGGAGTTGTTACTTCCACTGCAGTTATTGATGACAACTTTTGCTCGAGATTTGGAATGACTCTATGGGACTTTGAAAAATTTTACGGAAAGGGAACAAGTGAAAACCTGTTTCAGATGTGCTCAAACGGAATCATCGACACAAAAGAATTCTGGAAAAGAATTTCTGAAAGAAGCGGAATTAAAATCACAACTGACTGGTTTCACTGGATGTTTCATCCCGTGCTGAATGAAAAAACAGTTGAACTCATTAAATACCTGAAAAGCCAGGGACACAGAGTTGTCTGTGGAACAAACACAATTTCTGCACATTATTTTTCGCACCTGGAACGCGGAGACTATTCATTCTTTGACCAGACATACAGCTCATGTGCTATGGGCGTTTCAAAACCAGACACTGGATTCTGGAAGCTGATTCTTGAGGCAGAAGGATTTGAACCAGAGAACACTGTATTCTTTGATGATAAAAAAGAAAATTGCGAGGCTGCACGAAGCATGGGAATTACGGCTGTTGAATTCACAACAACTGAGGAAGCAGCAAGGAAAATCGGAATCGAACTATGGAAAAATTAATTGTTTATACCGATGGCGGATGCTCAGGAAATCCTGGTCCAGGCGGATGGGGATGTGTTATTGTTGACGGAGCCGATGAAACCAGACTTTCGGGCGGGCTTGCACACACCACAAATAACCAGATGGAACTAACAGCAGCCATAAAGGCACTGGAAACAATTTGCCTCAATGACAAGTGGAACAAACGCCATGTGGAAGTTTTTTCTGACAGCCAGTACGTAAAGAATGGAATTACGTCATGGATAAAAAAATGGAAGGTCAACGGATGGATGACGGCAAACAGAAAACCAGTTCTGAACAGGGAACTGTGGATTGCACTGGACAATGCATACAACAAGCTTGATGTTGAATGGAACTGGGTAAAAGGACATGCCGGAGTCAAATACAATGAAATCTGTGACCAGCTGTGCAAGATGGAGATGGGAAAATTTTAGGTTTTCTAAAGAAACGTGCCTGTACAGAAAAACAAGCACGTTTTTTTAATTACAGTCACTCTGATCTGATGCAGAAGAGCTTTATTCCTTCTTCTGGGAACTTTTCTTTTATTCCCTCGACAACAAGTTTTATTTTTTCAACCTGATCATCTTCAACATAACTGATCATGACAAAATTTTTTTCAGGCCATGTGCTTGTTCCAAGTTTTCTGTCATTTTCTCCACGTCCATATGCAAGTGGAATTGTTGTATATAGGATTCCAGGCACATAGTTTTCCAGAGTTTCCGTTATGTCTTCTTCAACTGATTTGTTTGAAATTATTTCTATTCTTGTCATTTTATTCTTCTCCCATTGATTCAAGTTTCTGTATTCTGATTCTTGACTGAGTTTTCTTTGATTTCCTCATGACAACGGAATAGAATACTGGTATGAAGAACAGAGTGATGAATGTTGAACTGACAAGACCTCCGCTTACCGCAACGGCAATAGGCTGAACTATTCCTGCGTTTCCATCAGTAGAAAAACACATTGGAATCATTCCAAGAATAGTTGTAAGAGTTGTCATTAGAACTGGACGCAGACGGCTGCAACCAGCCTGATAACATGCCTCATGCATTTCAACTCCACGTTCACAAAGAAGGTTTGTATAATCAACAAGAATAATACCATTGTTAACAACAATACCAACAAGCATAACAAGTCCAACGGCAGAAAGAATGCTGAATGCCTGACCTGAAATCTTGTAAATCAATATTACGCCGATTGCAAGGAATGGTATTGTAGTAAGATTGATAACCGGAGCCTTGAAGCTTTCATAAGTTGCAGCCATTACCCCAAAAACAAGAATAACTGCCATTGAAATAATACATATAAAAACCCAGACCTGCTCATTTGTATCCTTGGCAACACCTTCGTAGGCAACAGAAACGTTGTCTGGAACGATGTATTTTTCTGCAAGTTGTTTCTGGATTTTTTCCTCAACTGAACTTGCATTTTCGTCCGAAATAATATCCGCCTTTACATGAACAATTCGAGTTCGGTTTTCATGTGAAATCGTAACAGGACCTAGTCCCTTTGTGACCCTGGCAAAATTTGCAACACTCACAAGGCCTTTTGTTCCCCTGACGTAAATCTGCTCAAGATCAATTACTTTCTGACGGTCTTCTTCTCTAAGCATTACATAAACATTGTATTCCTCTCCATCCTGGCGGTACACGGTGCATGACAGCCCCTGTATGCTTGCATTGATTTCATTTGCAACAGCAGTAACGCTAACACCAAAATTGTATGCACGTTCACGGTCAATCTCAACCTGAACCTGAGGAAGACCTTCGCTGGTATCAATAGTCGGCTCACCCACTCCCTCAACTTCTTTCATGACAGAAGAAATCACATTGGCGGTTTTCAAGGCACTATCAAGACTTGCACTTCGGATTACAACATCAAGATCCGAACCTGTCATCTGGCGGCGGAATCCCTGGCTGAATGAAAACTTAACATCAGAAAAATCATCAAAATGCTTTCTGAGTTTTTGCTGGATCACAACATCATTGTCAATCTGCTCTTCGGGTGACGGAAGCTGAATTTCAATTGAACCAGAATAAGATGAACCAGACCTTCCACCAGAACCAACACTTGTAATGAGCGTTTTGTATCCCTTGATTTCTGACTCAACAATGGTCTGAAACTGCTGAACCACATTGAGAGTTTCGTCCAGATTCGTACCAACCGGAAGAGTCATGCGAACCGTAACACTATCATCATGGCCACCTGTCATCATCTGAATTTTCATTGTTGGAATGAACAAAAGTGAGATCACAAGAACTGTGGTACAAATCACAATTGTTATGGCCCGATTATTGAGTGCGGCTTTTAAGGCATTTGAATACCACTTCTGAACCGCATTCTGGCATCGGTCAAAAAATCCATAGAGAGTGATAAAGAATTTACTTCTGAGAGGTTTTTCATTTCTGTTTGTTATGGGGAAAAAGTGACCTGCAAGAACCGGAACAAGGAACACGGCAACAAACAGGGAACTGATCAAAGCAATTACAATCGTAAAAATAATCCCCTTGAACATCTGACCCATGAATCCAAGATCCTTCATGAAAAAAAGGAATGGAATAAAAACGCAGATTGTGGTCAGGTTTCCGGAGACAACAGACATAATCATTTCCTGTGAGCCTAAAACTGCAGAAACCTTTGGCTTTGCACCACGAATCCTGTAGGAATAGATATTGTCAATCATAACAACCGAAGCATCAACAATCATTCCGACACCGAGAATAAGTCCTGTGAGTGTCATCATGTTAAGAGTGATACCGGCAAAATTCATGAAGAGCAAAGTGATGACAACAGAAAGTGGAATTGAAATTCCAATGATTGCCGTAGATTTTATTGAACACAAAAAAACAAAAAGAATCACAATGGCAAGAATAAGCCCCTGCCCGCCGGATTCAATCAATGTGCTGATTGTTTCACGAATGCTTACTGTATCATCCCTGATTATTTCAAGTTCAATATCCTGCGGAAGAATCGTCTTAAGTTCATCAAGTTTCTGATAAACTGCATTTGCGACAGCAACACTGTTTTCACCAGACTGCTTTGTAACTGCAACATAAACACCAGGCTCTCCGTTTATGTAAACATAGCTTGATGCATCTTCATAACCGAAGAATGCGCGCCCAACATCACTAAGCTTTACATCATATCCATTCTTTACGGCAACAACAGTCCTGTTTATTTCTTCTATTGAATTGTATTCTCCGGTTGTGCGGATTGAATAGTCCAGGGTTCCTTCCTTAATGGAACCTCCACCCAGTTCAATATTCTGCTTTGCAAGTCCTGCTCCAATTTCGGTCAGGGTAAGTTCATAAGCCTGAAGCCGATTCTGTTCAAGTTCAACACGGACGATTTTTGATTTTCCACCGTAAGTATATGCCTCACCAACACCCTCGGCCTGTTCAATTACATCTGTAATCTTGTCTTCAGCTATCTGCTTCAAATCATTGGTCGATCTGTTTCCTCTTACGGCAATTCTAAGGATTGGCATTGAGTCAGCATTCATCTTAAAAATTGTAGGAGTAACATCATCCGGAAGACGGCGCCTGATTCTGTCAAGCTTATCGCGGACATCATTTGTTGCAATATCAAGATCTGTTCCATAATTAAATTCAAGGTTAACCTGACTTCGACCTTCCCGTGAAGTGGATGTGATTGTCTTGAGATTATTTAATGAAACAAGTGCATCCTCTATAATATTTGTTACAGACTTTTCAACCGATTCAGGACCGGCATTTGTATAGGTTGCTGAAACAGAAAGATAGGGCATGTCGGTATCCGGCATGAGGGCAATGGAAACCTTGTTCAAGGTAAACAAGCCCATGATTCCCAGGAGAGCAAAAAACATCAGGACAAGAACAGGATGCTGTAGATTTTTTTCACTTATCATTGTTCACCCTCGGAAATATCCTTTACCTTAGCCCCATTGGAAACAGCCGTCATACCTTCAACAATAATGCGCTCACCTTCTTCAATGCCTTCAACAATCTGAACCATCTGATCAACTGAATTGCCGAGAACAACTTCTTTCTGTTGTGCAACTCCATCTTTCACGCAATAAACAACCAGTGTTCCATTTTTATCAACAACAGAATTTACCGGAAGAACAATTTTATCTGAATAATCAACTGTATAAAGTTTAATCTGGGCAAACATTCCGGCATTGATTTCTGAATGCTTTTCATCGAAAGTAAGAATCACTTCCTTTGTTCTGCTCAATGGATCAACAACAGGAGAAACTTTTTGAACTGTGGCATCATAAACTTTTCCCGGGAAAGCTTCCAATGTTACTTTTGCCTTGAGTCCCTTTTTAAGACAGGCAACATATCGCTCAGGAATTTTTCCACGCAACTGGATTTTTGAAACATCCCCGATAGTAGTGATTGGAGTAGAAGTAGAAACCTTGACTCCTCTTTCTTTTGGAATTGAAAGAATTGTTCCACTTACTGGAGCATAAACCTTGCTGTTGATGAAATAGGAACCAGGTTCACTTGGATCAACTTCAGCAATTGTCTGGCCACGCCGAACTGAGCTTCCAAGGGAAACATTTACCTTTGCAATTTTTCCACCTATATCCGGATAAACATCAACAGAACTTTCACACTCAATTTCTGCACCTGCATTAACATAATCCTTTAGCGTATATGCAGAAGCCTCAACAGTTCGAACTGAAACAATCTGCTCAGGACGGGATTTTTTCTGGGTATCACTTGATCCGTAGAATTTTACATAGCACACAACACCTGCAATAAGCAAAACACAAACCGAAAAAATTATCCAAAACTTTTTCATTTTTCACTCCGAACAAATCGTAATATCATTTTTCCAGCGAGCCAAAATCAAACCCGCAGATATATTCAAGCTGAAGAATTTGAGAAATTAAATTATATGCTTCCTGCAGCAATGAAACCCTGGACTGTAAAAGATTATCATGGGCTGTCTGAAGGGCAAGCAGGTCTCTTGTTCCATGATTGTAAGATTCCAGGGTCATTTTGTATGAAGACTGAGCCAGATTGATGCTGCTCTTTCTGAGTTCTATTCCATTCTGAATCTGAGAAATTTTTCCGAGAATTTTTTCAATTTCAATCTGGAGATTTTCCTCTTCACTTTTCAACTGCAATTTTAAGTCAGCTAAATTGTCTTTTGCTGATTCCACATTCTGATGAGAAGAAGACCAGGGCATTACACCATCAAGAGGAATTGAAGCTGCAACAGAAAGAGATCCTCCATTATTCCAGTTTTCTCCGCCATCTGTGGAAGACCCATTGTAGGAATATGTTGCAGTAAGTGAAGGCCCATAAGCAGAAAACCTTGAAGCCAGTACAGAATTTTCTGCAGATTGAATTTGATTTTCGAGGGACTTTATGCCTGGAGAATTTATTTCTTTTCCTTCAAGAGAAATTTTCCTCAACCCAAGAACAGAATCAAATGATCCTGAAAGTTTCAGGCTGGTTGTTGAGGGAAGCCCAAGCACGTTTAAAAATGACTTTACGCTGGAATCATAATCAGTCTTAAGGGAATCTACATTAAGCTTTGCATTCTGATAAGAAACCTGGGCATTAAGAACATCAAGTCTGGAAAGAAGTCCCCTGTTGTAGCGGGCCAGGTTGGAATCATACTGTTGTTTTGCAGTTTCAAGGGCTTTTTCCTGAATGGAAATGTTTTCTGACTGATACAGAAGATAATAGAAAACCTGGCGGACATTCAATTCCACGGTGCGGCATGCATCCTCGTAGAATATCTGCTGCTGTTCTAAGGCCAGCCTTGAACTCTGGATGGATGAATACAAATTAGAAGTGAAAGTTGAACGCAATGAAATTCCAGCACTGACAGTTGACTTGTCTGAACCTGTTTCACCTGGCAACGGCTTTGACACAGATGCATTTGCCGAAACTGACGGAGAAACTGAATTCCACGAATACTTTGAATTTCGTTCCTTCTGATTTAGCTGAATCTGACTTCGTTTGATTGAAACATTTTCTTTCATGGCAATAGCACAGGCATCTTCAACAGTAAGTGTCATTTCCTGTGCCGGCAAGAAAAATAATAGAGAGAAAACATTTATAAGGCCAACAACAAGCTTTTTCATCTGCATATTATGTTATGAAAATATTCTTTTTTTTTCAAATAATTTATTGTTAAGATAAACTTTCATGCTGAAATTCACTTCAGGCCCCAGGCAAATGACATTCCGGCATTTTTTCTATATTCTTTTATCTAATGAAAATATCAACATTAAAAAAATTCATATTTGGACTTTCACTTTTTTTTGTAATATTATCCCCAGTTAGTGCAAAGCCAAAAGTTGCACTGGTTCTAAGCGGAGGCGGCGCTAAGGGATTTGCCGAGATTCCATTTCTTGAAGCAATTGAGCGGGAAGGAATCAAAGTTGACATGGTACTTGGAACCAGCATGGGGGCGCTGATTGGTTCATTATACGCATCCGGTTACACACCAAAGGAAATTCGAAACACACTGCTGAACATGGACTTTATTGAAATCCTTGCCAACAAACCTGTTAAGCTTGAAAGAATGCCTCCTGAACCTTTTTGCAGCAGGACAGATTCAATCACACTGCTTTCATATTCAAAAGACAAAATTGGCTCAGCACCAGGACTCATTGGTGACCAGAATATCCTTAATGAACTTAACAACCACCTGAGCAAAGTATTGCTTATTGATGATTTTGACAAGCTTCCAATTCCATTCAGGGCAATAGGAACAAATGTTTCCACCGGTGAGCAGGTTATTTTCAAAAACGGATCAATTGTAAAGGCTGTTCGTGGAAGCATCTCAATACCAGTGGCATTTACTCCAGCACCTGCAGGAAATGGAATTTACGTAATGGATGGCGGATTAAGAAACAACCTTCCAGTAAAACTTGCCAGAGAAATGGGAGCAGACATTGTTATTGCCATGGATGTTGCAAGCATTGTAGACACAGACCCCACAACTATTTCAGATTTCTATGCAGTTTCAGTCCAGATATTCAATCTCATAATTTCATCAAATGCTGTTGAACAGTACAAATACTGCGACCTTCTCCTAAGGCCAGACCTGTCCGGTTTTTCAACACTGAATTTCACAAATCCTAAGGATGTTGTTCATGCGGGAGAAATCTGCGTTGAACAAAACAAGGATGCAATCCACGATATTGCACTGAAGATTCAGAAATTAGGTGCACAGCTAGAGAATTTTGACTATGATCGCGAAAGCATCTACAGCAAGTTTCCAGATTTTACGGTTCAATCTGTTTCTGTGGTAGATGCTTCTTTTTCTGATGAAGAGGCTCCACTTCCAAATGCAAACGAATTTATGCACTACCTTGGTAAAAAATTTACTGACAAGGAACGAAAATCAATTACAACTCTGCTCAACGATTTGAGGACACAATATCATCTGACATCACTCACATACAATCTCAAAAAAGGCACAAATGAAAATGAATGTCATATTGAGATTCTTGCAAACTATTACAACCAGAAGATGAGCAAAATTTTTCTTTCCGGCGGATCCACAGCTTCAATTGAAAAGAAACCTGACTCTGACCTGACCTTCAGGAATGTGCCTTCATTTACTGCAGGAACTTATATTCTTGAACCAGTTAATGGACTTATCAGACTTTCAACAGGAAACGCCACAATTCTTGACGCATCAATTTACACTCCAATTACAAAAATCAAAAAGCTGAAAATTGATCTTGATTTTGGGGGCGAATACAAATACGGAAGTCTGGAGCCATTCACCCATCTTGCCTACAAAAACAGAACAGTCAACAAAGACAAAGGCTATGGATTTCACGCAGGAACAAGACTTTCATATTCTGACATGTTTGCATACAGACTTGGAATTGCATTTTTCTCAGAAGACATATATTCAACTGATGAAACAATTGACTATTCCTATGCATACACAAATGTGATTGTCAAAAGATTCTACGATGATATTTCATCAATCAAGGGATACAATATTGAAGCCGAGATCCGTGCCGGAACAGAACACGACCACCTGGATCCAATCTACGACCTCAAATTTAACTACAATCATCGCTTTGAACTGATAAAAAATACAAGCGCAATTGGATTTGACATCCAGTTTTCACGAAACAGATTTCCGTATCAGCTGAATGAAGGATACTATGAATTTGGCGGCATCGAGGGAATGTGTGGGTTAAGCAATGGTTCTTTTTACAAGGATTGTCTGATTGCAGGAGTTTCCTACAACCATAAACTGTTTGATATTATTGAAATGCCGGTGTTTATTCTTGGTCAGGCAAAATTCGGAGTAACATCAAATTCCAACCCATACGGATTCAATGGGGAAACAGGCGAGACATTGATAAACGAAGACTTTGGAAACATGACAAATATTGTATTCGGAGCAGCAGCATTCATAACATGCAAAACGCCAATCGGAACCTTTGTTGTAGGTGGCGGAGGAAACTCAGACAAAAACTGGTGCATTTATTTAGGATTCAAATAACAGCTTATTGGGCGTGAAAAGAAACCTCTCCAGCCCTTAGTTTTTTTTCAGTTCCATCAGACAGACGAACCAGAAGACCTCCATCCTCGCATACATTCACAGCTTCAGCTTCATAAGATGTTGTATCATCGCCAACCACTGGAGTTACCGTAATTTTTGTTCCAAGGATTATGGATTTATTTCTGTATTCATCAAGAACATTTTCTTTGTTTGCAAGAATAGAATAAATTTCGCCCAGAACATTTGCAAGAAGTTTTTCGCGGGAAACAGAAGCGTCAATTCTTCCGTCACAAATACCACCGGCCCTGGACATAAGATCCTGAGGAAATTCACTGCTGGTTAAAATATTTATTCCAATACCAACTACGCATCCACGAAGCAGTTTCTTTTTGGAGTCAATAACACCCTCTGCAAGTATGCCGCATATTTTTTTCCCTGCAACATAAACATCATTAACCCATTTGATTCCGCATGAAACTGAACACAATTTTTCAACAGCACGGCACACGCCAACCACTGACGCAATGGTGTAAACTGCCGGATCAAGAATTTGATTTTCCTCAACAATAGTAAAGCTGAAATAAATTCCTGTATTTTTGGGAGAGTAGAATTTTCTTCCAAGACGACCTCTTCCCTGAGTCTGAGTTTCTGAAGCGCACATGCTCAAATTCATTTCATCAAGGTTGTCACTTTCATTTGCCCTTGCCAGAAGAAATGAATTGGTACTGTCAATTTCATCAAAGAAAAAAACAGAATCTGGAGATGGAACAAAATTCAATGCAGCAAGATTTTTTTCACCTGCAACCAGATTAAATTCATTCCAGAAATCCTTGCTTGAAAGACCGGACATTCTATCAGTTGAAGGCACTCCAGCCTTTGTCTTCAATACCTTTCACCCATGCTGCAGCAAGACGCTTTGCACCTTCAAGATCCTGATCACGATAGTTTCCACACTGAATTTCTGTGGCAGCCGGAATTTCACCTTCCCAGACCGCAACCTTCTTCAAAATGTTTCCAATATGCTCGGCAATAAAAGATTCCTCGTGCTCACCCCAAACCGTGAAATAAAAACCAGTTCTGCATCCCATTGGACTAAAATCAATTACAATTCCCGGAAGCTCATCACGAATATATTCTGCAACAAGATGCTCCAATGAATGCAACTCTCCAGTCTTCATGAATTCCTTGTTTGGCTGTGTGAACCTGATGTCATATTTTGAAACCACGTCACCTTTTTCACCTTTTTTTCTTGATGCAAGTCGAACATAAGGTGCTTTTACCTTTGTGTGATCCAGATTAAAACTTTCCACGTTAAATTTCTTGTTTTCCATTTTTTTCCTCAATTATTATGATTTTTCAAATTCTTTTATTAGTCGTCTTCTTCATTTTTTTCTCGAACAAATCCGGCATCATGCATCTTTGAAACTGCAACCATATAGCTGTCCATGAGAGAAGCATGATTTTTCTTTGCATAGTCCAGATCACATTTCTTGACAGCCTGTTCCTGCAGGCGGAAACGTTCTGCCAGTGCCGGGAGTCCGATTGTTCTGGTGGTGTTCTTGAGAGAATTAAGAATCTGTCTGTAATTCTCCCATTCGCATTCCTCAAAGAAATGTGAAAGATGATCCTTGTGATTGTGAACACAATAATCTGTAATGATTTCAATACAAAGATCTTCAGAATCATCATAGTATCCCAGGGCTGTCTCATAATTGAATTCCGGAAGGAACTTTCTTAGCTTTGCAATTTTTTCACCACAAGGAATTGATCCGTCATCCTGAATGAGAACCTTTTCTTCCGGCAAGTACTGAAGAAACAGTTTTTCAAGTGCCTGACCATCAACCGGCTTTGAAAGATAATCCTTGAAACCAGCCTTAATATATTCCTTTCTGACACCGGCAAGAGCATTTGCAGTAAGCATGATAACCGGAGTTTCATTGTTTGGAGTATCCATAGTATGAAGCTTGGTTAGTGTTTCAATACCATTCATTTCAGGCATCATGTGGTCCATGAAAATCATGTCATATTTTTTGACGGAAGCTTTTTCAATACACTGTGCACCGCTAGTTGCAAATTCAATGTGCATTCTTGTTTCCTTAAGAAGATTCTCAAAAACAATAAGGTTCATTTCAACATCATCAACTGCAAGAATCTGTGCATCCGGAGCTTCAAAACTCTGGTGATAAATAAACACTTCCTTTGCACGGCGCTTCTTTGCCGGAGAAACCTCACCAATTTCTGATGCATTGACTATCTTCTGTGGAATTGTCAAGGTAAACTCAGTACCAGAACCATAGACACTGGAAACCTTAATGTCACCACCCATTAGATTTGCAAGCTGTTTTGCAATGTTCAACCCAAGACCAGTACCTTCAATTTTTCTGTTCTTGCTGATGTCAAATCTCTCAAACTTGTTGAATACTTTTGTCAGATTTTCTGGTTTAATTCCTATTCCGGAATCCTTGACGGTAAATTCAACAGACATATTGTGTTCATCCAGTTTCTTGGCGCGGACAGAAAAATCAACAACACCCTTTTCAGTATACTTAACCGCATTACTCAAAAGATTAACGAGGATCTGTCTGATATGGGGAAGGTCACCCTCATATTCACTTGGGATTTTTGGATCACAATAAACAGTTCCACGGAGAGCTTTTTTTTCAAGTCTTTCAGAAACCATTCCATAACTTTCAAGAATAAGATCTGCAAGCCTGTAGTTTTCATTTACAATCTCAGTTTTTCCCGATTCAATTTTTGAAATATCAAGAACATCGTTGATAAGTGAAAGAAGAGCCTTGCTTGAAGTCTGAACTGATGTTGCATATTCCAGGACCTTCTTGTCATGAGATTCACGCAAAATCATTTCATTCATACCGAGAATGGCATTGATTGGAGTTCGGATTTCATGAGACATGTTTGAAAGAAAGTCACTCTTTGCACGGTTTGCAGAATCAGCCTGTTCTTCAGAATGCTTTAAGATATCATTCTGCTCACTGATTCTGTTCAATGCCCTGTTATATACAACCTGCTGGAACCGGCTTACAAAACCAATAAGCAGTGAAACAACTATAATATTCTGAGCCGTATCAAAAAAAACAAACTGAGTATTTGGAACAGATTCAACCAGATAAGGACAATAATATGCCAGAACATAACAAACAATGGTAAAAACAATCTGCATCACAAGAAGAACAAAAAACACCATTCCATTGAGCATTAAAACATTTATGGTAATACAGAAAACAAACCAGACTCCCATTCCACTTTGTAATCCGCCGCAGGTAAAAAACATAACAGGAAAGAAAACAAGACTCATGGATGCAATAATTATTATTGAGGCTTCCCTGGTCAACTTTTTCATTTCTACAAAATAAAGAATAACAGCAAGAACCACAAATGCAATGAAAATCAGCCCTGTCTGAATCATTGATACACCGCATGCGAGAGAATAAATTATGTTTAATAAAGCAGCAATTGCACCGCCAAAACAAATTACATTGAAGAGAGTTTCCTGCATGGAACCTTCTGTTTCAATGAGAATCTTTTTCAGCTTTTCTATCATTCTGAAAATCAAAATTTGCCCCCAGCATGTTCAGACACAATACAGATTGCTTGAACAATCCCTGTTAATCACCACAAAAAATAATATTACCCGGGTCAGATACTATGTAATCTGCACCACATTCTTCCATTTCTGAACGAGATCCAAATCCCCACAGAATACCGGCACACTTGATTCCGGCAAGATGGGCTCCCTTCACGTCATAAAATCTGTCTCCAATCATAAGACATTTTGACAAATCATCAATCTGATTGGATTCCAGAACATATTTTACTACATCTACCTTTTCAACTCTACCTTTTTCTTCAATATCACTGCCACCGACAAAATCAAACAGGTCCAGGACACCTTTTTTTTCGAGGATGCTTCTGGCATAAATCTCAGGCTTGCTTGTGGCAACAAAAATTCTTTTTCCCATACTGCGAAGTTTTCTAATGACATCAAGAACACCAGGATAAAAGTCTGCTTCATACATTCCCGTAACAGAATAATATTCTCTGTACTTTGCCATTGCATTAACAATTTCATTTTCAGGCAATCCCAGAATATTTGCAAAGCTTTCACGAAGAGGAGGCCCAATCATTCTCCTGTAAACACTTCTGTCTATACCTAGCTTATAATGATTCACAACCCGATCAAAAGAATTATAGACACCAGGAGAAGTATCCATCAGAGTTCCATCAAAATCAAACAGAAAATATTCAAACACTTTTTACTCCAAAGTCAAAAATGCCTTGTATCCGGCTGCAGCTTCTTCCATATCCTTTCTGGACGTAATTTCCCAAGGTGCATGCATGCTCAAAACCGCAACACCTGCATCAAGAACATTCATTCCATATTTTGCGGCATGATATGCAATTGTTCCGCCGCCACCCTGATCAACCTTGCCAAGTTCAGCCATCTGATACTTTACTTCATTGGTGTCCAGAACATTTCTGACCTTTGCAACGAATTCCGCATTTGCGTCACTTGCACCGCTCTTTCCACGAGAGCCTGTGTACTTGTTGAGAACCAGTCCACCTCCAAGGAATGAAGAATTGTCCTTGTCATAAAGATTTGCATTGAGTGGATCAAAAGCTGAATTTACGTCGCTTGAAAGCATCATGCTGTTTGTCATTGCCCGTCTGAGCTTTAGTTCCGTAAAGCCATCCATTTTTGCAATCAATTCAGACATACAGTTTTCAAAGAAATGAGAAGCCATTCCAGTTGCACCGACACTCCCAATTTCTTCCTTGTCAACAAAAAGACAGCAGGAAGTTCTTTTCTGAATTCCCGAATTAAACATGGCCCATGCAGAAGCAAATGCACAGGAACGATCATCCTGACCATAGGCAAGAATCATGCTTCTGTCAAAGCCAAGATCGCGCGGAGAACCAGAAGGAACAACTTCAAGTTCTGCAGAAACAAAATCTTCTTCTTCAAATCCATAGGTTGATTTCAGGATCTCAAGAATTTTTTTCTTTGCCCCGTCCTTTTCCTTGTTTTCATCTTCTTTTTCTTCGCAGCAATTGGAACTTCCTGCTATAAGGTCAAGGTTTTCTCCGGGAATGAATTCCTTTGCGTTTTCTTCCATTTGTTTCTGTGCAAGATGAGGAAGAATATCCGAAATACAGAACACAGGATCATCTTCCTTTTCTCCGACACACACATTCACTGCTGATCCATTTTTCAGGCAAACAACTCCATGAATTGCAAGAGGCAATGTGACCCACTGATATTTTTTTATTCCGCCATAATAATGGGTGTTCAGATATACAATGAAATCACTTTCGTACAGTGGATTCTGTTTTATGTCCAGTCTTGGAGAATCAATATGAGCACCAAGAATATTCATTCCCTTTTCTATTGATTCCGTTCCAATCTGAAACAGGGAAATGGCCTTTCCAAATTTTGTAATATAAACCTTGTCGCCTGATTTTACACTTTCAACTTCATCAAGATTTTTGTATCCGGCATCCTCTGCCATTTTTACAAACTGAACAACGCACTCACGCTCAGTTTTTCCCTTCTTCAAAAAATCCTTGTATGCATCAATATACTCCATATCATTACCTCCACAATCCAAAAAATAACAAGAATATCCCATCACTGACAGAACATCCATTTACCATAATAATACTTTCACTGTCCGTGTGGGTATATTTACGAAGAATAATGGCACCTGAAAAAACTCCGGCTGATTGAAGTGCCTGTAAGTTTTTTGCAGATGCCATACAAATATATCTATCTAAAAAATAGAAAAGAGCTTTGCAAAAATTGAAACAAATCTGGCACCACTTACAAAGGTTCCAATACTTGATCCAACTGATGAAAGGAAAAACACCAGGAACACTCTGAGGATTCTGTTTCTGTAAAATCCTTTTATGCTTCCTGCATCTTCCTGCAAGGTTTCCATGTCACTGACACTTGGCTTTTTTACCACTGCCTGAACAAGCCCCGAAACAACACCGATTCCAATGAGGGGGCAAAGAGATGTAATTGGAGCGCCCAGAGCTGATGATATAACCGTAAGAACATGACCACCGGCAATTATTGCACCAACAGCAGCCAGTGCAGCATTCCACAAGATCCAGTTGCCGATCAGGTCTGTGCCTTCCTCAACACCACCGAAATAAAAACCTGCTCCAATGAGGGCCATTATCAAACCTGGAATTATCCATGTTGCAAGCTTTGCACCAAAACTCTTTGGAGGAACCTTACTGATTTCTTCGATTCTTGAACCGTCATCTTTTCCAGATGCAATAAGTTCAAGCTGCTTTTCAACACCAGCCATGTGTCCTGCTCCAAGAACTGCAAGAACAGTGTTTCCTTTAGATTCCCAGATTTTTGAGGCAAGATAATAATCTCTTTCATCAATCAAAACTTCCTTTATGACAGGCAGATAGTCAGAAAGAGAATTCATCATTGTGTCCATTTCACTCTTCTTCTTGAGGTTTTCAATTTCATCGGGAGTAACTTCTTCCTTTGAAAATGCAGAAAGTACAAGAATAGTAAGAAGCCTGAATTTGCCGAAGAGAGAATTTTTTGCCCATGCACGTCTTAATGTAACTGCAACAGGCCTGTCTGCCATTGTGGTTGGAATTGAAAGTTCCTGGCATTTGTTTACTGCAGCAAGCATTTCCTCACCAGGTTTGACTTTCTGCAAAGACCCCATGCGTTTCTGATAGGATGCAAGCACAATATTTGCAAGCATGAGGAATCCCATTTTTTTCCTGAGGATCTTTACGATATCCATTTTTTTCCATGAATCAGGATCCTTCAGATTTTGAAGTCTGTTATCATCAAGCTCGATGGCAACACTTTCCGGTCTCAATTCCTCTATAGTTTTTTCAACTTCCAGAACACTTTCCCTGGAAACATGGGCTGTTCCCAGAAGTGTGATTTTTCGTCCTGAAAGTTCAATTGTTTTCCGTGTATTAAAATTATTTTCCATTTGCTGTCTTTTTGTCCTTTACACGCCATTCTGCAAGACGATATTCAAAGAACATTGGACTGTTCATGGTAACAACCTTTGCATAATATTCGTCTGCAAATTCACGTCCACCAAACATATCATAAAAAAGCCCAAGATAGTAGTACATCTTTCCCTTTACGTTTCCATTCTGGAGAGAAGCAATCTTCTGTGGAACCGGGCGCTCACCCTTCTTGTCATGGAAAAGGCGAAGCATTGTATATTCTATTGAATTCTTGTTTGGCATTTTTCTCAAAACATCATTGCTGTATTTCTGTGCCTGAGCATCATTTTTTTCCATGTAATAACAGTAGGTTACCATAAGTGGATAAGAAATGTTGTTCTTGTTGAACTCAGCACATTTCATGAATGCCTTACGTGCTGTTTCCCACTGATTTTCATGAAGGGCAATAACTCCAAGACTTTCATACGCATAATAGTATTTTGGATTAAGTTCGATTACCTTGAGATAATCAGTATATGCCTTTGAAAACATGTCCTGCTCATCATAAAGTCCAGCTCTGTAAGCATAAGCAAGGAAATATGAAGGATCAATTGAAATTGCCTTTGTCCAGCATTCTTCTGCAACCTTGAAATGTCCAAGGCATCTCTCGTACATTCCATATTCCATATTGTACTGATAGTTGTCTGGACTTATTTCAAGAGCCTTCTTTGCATTATCTGAAGCAATTTTGTATTCGTTGTTTGCATAGGCAATCTTTCCAAGGTAGAGATAGGCATTTGCATTCTTTGGATCAATCTTAAGAATTGAATTGAAATATTCCTTTGCGCTGTCATCGTTTTCAAGGTAATACTCACAGCGTCCAACTCCATCGAGTGCCTCAATATTGTTTGGTTCCCGCTTCAAGGCAATTGCATAGTGTCTTTTTGCCTGACCGTAGTTTTTCTTTGAATAAAAATCATCTGCTCGGGCAATGTTTGCCTGTGGATCCATGCTGTCCTTTGCAAGAATCTTGTCAATCTGAGATTTATATGCTGCCTTGTCTCCACGCATCTTTGCAATCTGGGCCTTAAGACTCAAGGCATCTGCATGACTTTCATCCTGGGCAAGAACTTCAGAACAAATTGAATCAGCCTCATCATATTTTGCAGCACCAAAATTAATTGCAGCCTTAACAAACAAAATGTCTGTGTCATTTGCAAGTTTTTTTGGAAGCTTAGTCTCAAAGAGCTTCAATGCCTCTTCATTTCCCTGCTTTTCAAGAGCCACCCCGACATCTTCCATGAATTCAGTTTTACCGTATTCCTTCTTTGGAGCCTTTTTGGGTTCCTCACTTACAACTGGTGTTGTTTCTGAAGGAGCCGGAGCAGATGCACATGAAACAAGATTGATTACAACCATTACTACTGAAACAATGATTGTAGCAAACAACAGTTCTTTGATCATACTTTTCATTTTTTTCACCTCAAGGATGCTTGTATTGAATTTTCTACCTATTGAATGATAGAATATGCGAATGCAAAAACATCCTGTAAGAAAGTTTTTTGGACTATCTGTCCTCTATTCTGCTGTCATTATCGGAATTTTTTTACTCCAATTTAAGACAGAATCCATAATTTCTAAGTCTTTGGGCAAACTTGAAGTTTCCCTGTCACAAACAGAAGACGAAAACCACGTAATAAGCCTGAAGAATCAGTTCAGGGCAGTTGCCGGAACCATGACATTTTTCGCAGACGACAAAAATCCCGTTGTAGCTTACAAAAGCGACGGAACTTCCATTCCTCTTGTTCTTGAATCCTTTGAAGAACAGGAAACTAACTCCATTGCCCTTGTTTTTGCAGACAAAACCACACTTACTTTCAGGGACACGGAAAATTCTGAAGGTGAGCACGTTTTTTCTGCCATGGCTAATCCATCAGAAGGATTTGATTCCATTTCAGTTCCATTCAAGCTTGTTTCATCAGCAAAAATGGAAAAAATTTCCCAGTCAAACTGCCACATTTCACAGCGCGATTCCATATTTGAATTTACTGCTCATGAAATTCTTGATTCCCAGATTATTCTTTCAAAAACTGATTCCCTTGCAAGGTACAACCCATACAATCCGGTTCTCAAATTTACATTCTCACAACTTGCAGAAACAGAACATTCAACACAGATTTCATACGAAACAAAAATTCAAGACATAAAGAAGACTTTTGTTCAGGAAGTTCGACAGATTCTTAATTCAGGAAAAAGTGATTCCCTCACGGAAAGTGACATTACTGCCTGGGTTGCAGAAATGGGTGAAAATCAGAAATACAATCTGGCAATTGATTCAATTCCAGCCTCTTTCAAGAAAGGAAACAAAAGAACTTATTTCTCAGCACCATACTTCAACAACCTTGTTTCAATGAACAAATCACTCATAGTTCAGAATGAAAGATATTCAGCACTTGTTGCTTCCGGAACTCTCGAAGTATTTACTGCAGAAGGAATTGAAGACTACATTCTCAGAGAAAAATACTCTACAAATGTAAAGAAACTTCTTGCCCTGCCAGCCACATTGGGCGGTTCATTTGAACCAACACCACTTGAAGCTGCCGGTATTATAAGGGTTTACGTTAGGGCTGCAAAACATGACACAACAATCACAAGTCAGCTCGATCCTTTCATCCCTAAATGTATTTCTGTAATTGAAGATTCCTGCACCAATGGTGATGATTCACTCATAATCACATCTGCAGAAAACCAGAGTTACAGCGTATACCAGACAGTCCAGATAGGTACTTCTCTCATTATGCTTGGAAAACTCAAGAACGATCAGTCATACCAGACAGCCGGATACCTGCTCATGAACACATGCCTCAATAAGGAATCCCTGGACATTCACACTGTAGCAAACATCTATCCATTGATTGCACCAGACAACACATATTACCCTCACGCAATAATCTTCGGATATTATGGAACTAAGCCAGTCTGGGCATGGACTTGTGCAAGATCAATTTCATATAAAGTCAATTCTTCGGCAATTGCAAACATTGAAATCGACTTCCCGCAGGGTATTTCACACTACATAATCTTCAACGGAATCCCGGATTTCAACGGAAAAATCGAAATTCAGGGTCTTATGTTCCGTACTGACCCTAGATTCGAGACATACAATTCTTCCGGATATGTTTACCAGAGCCAGAATTCAAGTCTCCTCATAAAGTCCCGACACAAATCACGCATTGAACTTATCAGGCTTTTCTATTCACAGCAACTGAAATTCTCTGAATAACTGACATTGTTAATAGAAAACAAGCCCCTGAACACAAAAACTGTTAATAAGGGGCAAATTTTCGACTTTTTTCCACATTTTTCTTAGTTTTTCCCGATTTTTTTTGAATTTTTTTTTACAAAATCAACCATTTTGAAATTTTTATGTTATACTGTAAAAACCGTTGTTAGAGGGGAAGGGGTCAACGGCACTATTTCAAAAAAATTTTTACAGGAGCTATTGTGACAAAGCGTGACTTTCCTAAAATCCATTTCTATGACCAGGATTTCGTAGATATTTACGACAAAACCTGGAACTGGCTTTCCGACTACTGGATTAACCCGGAAACCGGCGAAAATGACAGTGATGATGGATTATTCGTATACCCTACTAACGGAAAACTGATTCTTGACCAGGCAGAATCTATTTTTTCTTCATTTTTCCTCGTATATTCCAACAGGAACTATCCTGCATACAAAAATATTGATTATTTCTATGATCGTCAGGAAGCTAGCGGTGCAATTCGCTGGAAGTATGACATGAAAACAAATAAGCCTGTTGTGGACAAGAAAAATCCCGAGGGAATTGGGCTTCCACTTTTTGCATGGGCTGAATTCAATCTCTATCACAAGAGCGCAAACAAGAAGAGAATCAAGGAAGTAATGCCAGTTCTCCAGAAATACATGGAATGGATTGACAAGAACTTCAAGCAGCCAAACGGACTCTATTCTGTTCCACATGAAGCATCATCAATGTTCAATGCTCCAAGAAAGGGATGCTACTACCCGGTAGACTTCAACAGCTGCATGGCAATCAATGTGGCCCATATGTCAGCACTGGGAGATATTCTCAATGACAAGGATTTGAGTTTCCAGTACAAGAGAATGTACTTCAGTCTCAAAACAAGAATCAACGGACTTATGTGGGATCACGAAACCGGATTCTATCATGACCTGGACAAAAACGAACAGAAGCTTCCACAGAAAACAATAGCCGGTTTCTGGCCTTTGCTGGCAGAGCTTCCAAATGCAGACAGAGCTGACACCCTCATTGCTCACCTGAGTAATCCAAAGACATTTGGAACAGATCATCCTTTCCCATCTTTGAGTGCTGACAGCCCGGATTTCAAGGAAAGTGGTGAAGGATACAAGGGTTCTGTTTTTGCTTCAATGAACTTTATGGTTATAAAGGGACTTGAAAAATATCAGCGCTATGACTTCGCCCGTGAGTGCTCAATCCGTCACCTGTACTATATTCTTGAAGGGCTGAGTCCGGCAAATGCAAAGGTTAAAGGTGATTTGTACGAAGCATATCTCCCATACAAAGAAGGTCCTGCAAGCTGCAGAGGTGAAAAAGACTTCCCAAGGAAAAAGCTTCTTCACTATACTGGACTTTCAACAGTTGCCCTCATGATTGAAAACGTTATTGGTCTGAACATCAGTCTGCCTAGGAAAACTGTTGACTGGATCATTCCTAACCTGGAAATCATGGGTATAGAAAAGCTTTCCCTCAAGAGGAACCTTATCACAATTCTAAGCAACAAGAGTAAGCGTGGCTGGGAAATTCAGATGGAAAGTGAAAAGCTCTATTACTTCACCATCAATATTCTTAACCAGAAGAAAAAAACACTTCCAATTCCAAGCGGAAAGTGCTCAATGCTCATAGACAAGCTGTAGAATACAAAAGTCATTCCCGTGCTCGACACGGGATTTTTTTTGCCCTGGTGGCATAAGATTGTCAGATCAAGCCTTACAATGACATTTTACTCCGAATCAATAGATATCTGACTCACTGTGAAATCCAGTCTCGAGGATTACATTCTTCATGTTGTCTTTTGTTACAAGCATTGGATCCAGAAGCACAGAAGGAACATCATTCAATCCATTGTTGAAAACTTCCTTTCCATACGGAAGATCCTGCATTGTCTCTCCCCTTCCAAGACGGACTGAAATATTTGCAGCACATTCGGCAAGGTTTGTAATTGGCTTGTAAACAGTAAAATCCTGCTTTCCTTCAATAATATTCCTGCATGCAGAAACATCAGCATCCTGACCGCAGATTGGAATATGCTTTCTTTGTGAACTGTCATTCAAAACCTGAATTACAGATTGGGCAATCAAATCATTTCCACAAATTATGGTTTCTGGAATTTTGTTCTTCCTGACGCAATCAATCATATATTTTCTTGAATTCTCGTAGCTCCATCCCTGAGTATAGAAAATATCATTGATTTTAATATCTGTTCCAGAGATAACTGAATTTATTCCATCCAGAATCAGAGGCACGTTATAGTCTTCTTCCGGCCCAAGAATACAAGACCAGTTCTTTGATTCCGTCACATTCATCATCTGTGTGGCCATAATCTCCCCCACCTTGCGACTATCAACTGTAATGTACAGGGATGCATATGAATTCATCAGAAGCCTGTCATAGGAAATAACCGGTATATTTTTTTTCCTGTATTCCTCAAGAACACCGGAAAGGCCAGAAGCCTCCTTTGGAAGCACAACAAGAACATCTATGTCAGACTTCAGTAAATCATAAAGCTGAGACTCCTGTTTTCCGCCATCATTTTCTGCATTCTTGAATACCACTGTGGCACCAAGATATCTGGCAGTTGCAGTAAATACATCTACCTCTCGCTGCCATCTTTCAAGAGCAAGATTATCCACAGAAAAACCAATAAGCAAACTGTTTTCTGATTTTTTATGTTCAGATTTACTTTTGCAGCCGGAATAAAAAAAGGTCATCGCTGCAAGAATAACCAATAAAACTCTTCTCATAAAAATCTATCCCCGACCAACATTTTATTACATATCAAAAAAAAAGTCCTGAATCTTAATTAGAAAAATTGTATATTTCGGTATAGAACAAACTCCAGCCGGCAACCTGGACATTTCCCACAACCTACGAAAGATTTTCACATAGTATTTATAGAAATATTTTTAGAAAATTAACATTGTGCAACACGACTTAAACGAGTATAATCAATCTATTATGAGTGAAACTATTGATTTATGTCCTTGTGGCTCAGGAAAAAAATATTCTGAATGCTGCGAACCAATTATTAAAAGAACTACAAAGGCTCCTACAGCAGAAGCCCTTATGAGAGCACGTTACACAGCTTACGTTGTTCATGAAATTGACTTCATCATTGACTCTTGCGAAAAGGGTGAAAAGATTGCTGAAATTGACAGAAAGGCAACTGAAGACTGGAGCAACAAAAGCACATGGCACGGACTCAAAATTCTTCGAACTGAAAACCCTAAAGAAGACGAAGCAATTGTTGAATTTGAAGCAACTTATACTCAGAAGGGTATCCGCGACATTCATCATGAAATTGCCGGATTCAGAAAGATTGACGGTGAGTGGCTTTACAGCGAAGGACTTCTTCGCCCAACAACTGTAGTACGCGAAGGAAAGAAAGTCGGAAGAAACGAACCTTGTCCTTGCGGATCTGGAAAGAAATACAAGCAGTGTTGCGGAAGGTAATTAAACCTAAAGTTTTTTTTCTGGAACATTATATAAATCGAGATAACATGGCTAATCTTTATACTGGATTCCATGCTGTTGAAGAAAGACTCAGGCGATATTCTGCTGAAAAAGAAAACGGAATATCGCTTCATATTTTCTACTCAAAGCCTGGACCAAGAATCAAAAAAATCATAGCACTGGCAAATTCCTGCGGTGTTGAAAATTCTGTCGTGAGCGAGAAGCAGCTGGACACAATGGCTGACTCCCTGAACGCCGAAGCCAGGGAACATAGAGGAATTATTCTCAGTGTCGAAGGTGAAGGTGAACGCGGCAAGAATCTTATGGACTTAAACCAATGGATAAGCACTTGTCCTGAAAATGCACTTGTTGTTCTGCTGGACAGTGTTACTGACCCTCACAATGTTGGAGCAATCATCCGCTCATGCGATCAGTTCGGTGCTGACCTGGTTATTATTCCAGATCACCGCGGAGCAGATGCAAAGGACAATCAGATTGTTGCAAGAACAAGCGCAGGATCAAGTTCATGGGTTCCTATTGCAACTGTTACAAACCTGGTTCGTTCCGTTCAGACACTAAAAGACAACGGATTCTGGATTTATGGTGCAGATGCAGGGGGAACAAAACTACATGAAGTTGAATTTGCCGCAAAGACTTGCATTGTAATGGGAAGCGAAGGAACCGGAATTGCACATCTTCTTGAAGAACAATGCGACACCATTGTTTCCATTCCAACCTGCGGAAAAATTGACAGCCTCAATGTTTCTGTTGCAGCCGGAGTTCTTCTTTACGAATGTTACAGACGAAAACTGAAATAAACTTTCTTAACTTAACAAATGGAATTCTTTGAAAACTTTTTTGTTTTTTAAGGATTCCATTATTTTTACATCAAAACGTAACGATATCAATTCTTCATTGTTTAAAATAATATGACACGAATAAAATATTTTTCACTTACAGTTTATCTTATTGTTCTTCTTGCAGTTACAGGATGTTCTTCTTCCATAAACATAAAGGCTGGTAAAGACAATACACAGGATATTTTGCTTTCCCTGGATCTGGGAGAAGCAGTCTCGCGAACAATTCTATCTGCAACAAAGGGCATGCAGAAAATGAGCGGGAAAGAAACAAATGTTTTTTCAAAAAACCATATTGAATCAGGACTAAAAAAAGCAAATGTAAAAAACATTATTGTATCATGCCCTTCATCAACAAAACTAAATGTCAATGGAACAATCAGCAGCTCTCAATCCCATGATTTGATTGCCCAAGACAAGAACAAGCTCGTAGTTACATTATCACCAGAATCATTGCAGAACATATCAAAGACCTTGGGCGAAGAAACAAGAAGTTTTCTGGATCTGTTCATGGCTCCTGTCATTACCGGAGAAAAAATGACTGATGAAGAATACATTGACCTTCTTGAATCAGTGTATGGAAAAGAAATTACAAATGACATAAAAAAAGCATCCATCAAATTCACCATGACGGTTCCAGATGGATGCAGACAAAAATCATATAAAGCACCTGAAGGAATTTCAGTTTCAGCAACAGATAAATCGGTAAGTTTTTCATATCCTCTTCTAAGGCTTTTGACGCTTACAGGCACTGAAACTTCTTTTATCCAATGGTAAGTTTTAGCCCAGGAAAATCATTCCAAGGACGCCGGCTGGTACAAGATAACATGCAAACCATTCGAGGCGTCCTTTTTTTATCACCTTCATGAGCCATGTGAGGGAAAGATATCCTGAAGCAAATGCAGCTGCACATCCCCCTATGACAACATCAAATCCGATTGAACTTGCAACTTCACCAAGATCCTTTGCCTCAAGAATAAACGCACCAAGAATGGCAGGAATTGAAACTATGAAAGAAAATTCTCCAGCCCTGCTTCTAGGAACACCACAAAACAAGGCACCGGAAATTGTTGAACCGCTTCTTGAAATACCAGGCAAGGTTCCAACGCCCTGAGCAAAACCAATTATAAGAGCCTGTATCCAGGTCACTGATTTTTTTTCATCCCCAGAGATTATTCCTGATTTTTTTTCAACAACTGATGAAAGAACAAGAAGAACTGCAGTTACAATGAATCCGGCACAAATAAATTTTACAGGCACATTCTCAACAAACTTTGATGAAATCACTCCCATAATTCCAGTTACAATTGTTGCAAGAATTATTGCCAGAATATATTTTTTGTTTTCCTTCTGATTTTCAATCTGAACTTCATCAGGATTTTTTGCAGGAACAAAAATTCGGGCAAATGAACACAGCAGTTCCCAGATTTTCTTTCTGAAGAAAAGCACTACAGACAGCAATGTTGCAAGATGCAAAAAAACATCAAACAGCAAGGGCACATCTTCCAGGCCGAAAAGATGCTGCAAAACAGCAAGATGCCCGCTTGAAGAAATTGGAAGAAATTCTGCAATCCCCTGAAAAACACCAAGAACAATTCCCTGAATCATCGACATAAAAAACCACCTGAATATATTTTTTCAAGAATATCCATTCTCACGAACAGAACAATCACTTACTATGAAAGGATTTTTGCAGTCCGTCGAAGAAATATTTTCATATATATTTTTTATTAATTACAAACGAGAATATCCCTTCATGGACAGACAATTACTTAACTATAAAAATACTTCCAGTCAGTCATCGAATGACAAAACCGCTAGCTAGCGTCGCTACACGCGCAAGCCGGCATGGAAACTATCATTCCGTCTTGCGAGTGTTTTTGCCATCCGATGCCTTCCTTCCCGTATTTTTATATAATTCTTTCCACTGCCCGTGAGGGGATATTCCCGATTACAAAAAATCAGAATATCCGAAGTTTATTTTCCAACACAGAAATTTTCAAACACAGTTCCCAATACATCATCTGGTGTTACTTCGCCAGTTACTTCTCCCAAGCTATCCAGAGAATCTTCCAGATCCTGAACAACAGCATCAAGTCCGTACTCGTGATTTTCCGCAGTTTCTATTGCATGTGTCACACGCTCCAAAGCTTCTTCAACTGACTTTTTCTGTCTTTCACTTCCAAGTCCAACTCCGTCCCTGGAACTTTCTTTTCCTGCAAGAAGAATTTTCTTTGTTTTGGAAACAAGTTCTTCTATTCCAACTCCCTTCTTTGCAGAAATACTTACACAATCCTTGTCTTCATAAGTCTGACATAAAACAGAACCAGAATCACACTTATTGAAAACAACAATCAAGGGAATATTTTTCTGACTGGCAATAAATTCCTTGTCATCCTCAGAAATTCCGGAATTGGAATCAACTAGATAAAGAATAACATCTGCATCATTTGAAAGATCTTTTGTAAGTTCAACACCACGAGCTTCAATCACATCATCAGTTTCTCTCAAACCGGCAGTATCAAAAAGCCTTACAGGAATCCCATCAAAATCAGCATAGCTTTCAAGCCAGTCCCGTGTAGTTCCTTCAATATCACTGACAATGGCTCTGTCTTCTTTCAGGAGAGTATTAAACAGGCTGGATTTTCCCGCATTGGTTTTTCCGCACAGGACAATTCGTGCACCATCTTGAAATAACTTTTCACTTTTCCACGATGATTTCAAACTTTCAAGAGATTTTTTCACTTCCTTGAGCAAAGTTGTATCAAAAAACTCTGCAATATTTTCTTCATCTTCGGGATATTCAATTTCAACTTCGATTGCTGCCAATGCCTCGAGGATATTTTTCTTTACCCCATCAATAACATCAAAAAGATTTCCTGCAAGTCTTGTAGCGGCTTTTGACCTGGAAATATTTGTCTTACTGTCAATTATTTCTTTTACGGCTTCTGCCTTTGTAAGATCTGTCTTGCCGTTAATATATGATCTGAATGTGAATTCACCGCGTTCTGCCTGACGAAACCCATTCTGCAGAAAAATATTCTGGATTGCAGTCACAACAGAAACTCCGCCATGACAAAATACCTCAACCATATCTTCGCCGGTAAATGACTTTGGATTTCTGTAGACACCAACCATGACTTCATCAACTTTAATCTCGCCGTCCAGAATCCACCCGTATACAAGAGTATTTCCAGAAGCCTCAAGCAGTGCCTTTGGACGGGAAAAAAAATTTGATGCAAGTTCTATGGAATTCTTTCCACTTGCCCGTACAATGCCGATTGCCCCGGGAACAAGTGGAGTTGCTATTGCCGAAATTGGTTCTTCCGGAGTATATCCTAGATTTGTCATGGATGATTAACCTGAAGCAAGCGTTCTGAATATTCCTGGGAATTCTGTTCCCATTCCTGATTAATAACTGTATTCCAGACAGAAAGCATTTCTTTATTTTTGAGTTTCTGCTGAGTTATGAATTCCGATGTCAGGTCTGATTCTGATTTGGACAATGGACCAAATGCCGGGATTCGTTTCTGCAAATCAGCCTCATTCTTGTGCCATGGAGACTTTTCGTTTGGACCTGGATCTGGACTAATATCCTCGTACCATCTTCCGGAATTATTCCAGTGCATGTATCCGCGGTCAAGGCCATCACGTGTTCCGAAAATTTCTCTCTGAACATAATCTTTGTTGTAGTATGTTCTGTCATATCGGACACCCATATAGAATGCCTGAATCCACGGGCGAACAACAATTCTGTTTCGTCCAATTACTGTATTTCTGTATGATCCATAGAAATAGATTCTATATGGTCTTTCCTCATAAGGAGCATACTCAAGGAAGTTCTGCTCAAAGTGAGACGGATAGAACATTGGACAAATAACGTCAACGTATTCACTCATAAGCTCAACGTCCTGACCAGTTCTTGTTCCACTTCTGTACCATCCGTTTGCGCCGTAAATATCAATTCCAATTGGAGCATTAATATTTTTTCTTGCATAGCTCAGGAATGAAACCAGTGCACTTTCCATGTCCATTCCCTTGTCCTTCCATCTGTAGGTTGCATCAGAAAGGTTTGTTCCATCTGTTGGGAAACGAATGTAATCAAACTGAACTTCATCAAAACCACGTGAAATAAGTTCCTTTGCAATCTCAACATTATATTCCCAGACTTCCTCGCTGTATGGATCAACCCAGTTTTCATCGTAATATGCTGTTTTGGAACCAGTTACATTTCCATTTTCATCTTTAACAGCTTCTTTTCCGCGAATTCCCATCCACGGTTTGTTATTCTTTGCATCCCAAACTGCATACTGCTGCTTGTCGTATGTTGAAAGATGCCTGTCCTTGAAAACTACGATTCGTCCAATAAGATATGTGTTTGTTTTCTTGTATTCCTCAACAAATTTATCCAGGTCAACCTTATACTGGGTCACATATCCTTTCTTCTTGAGAAGAGGACTCTTAGGCTCAAAGCGCAAAAGGCCGTAATCATCCTTCATATCAACAACAAGGGAATTAAGCTTATTGTTTGCAATGATTTTCTTGTATTTGTTGATGCCTTCCATGGTTCTCATCTGATATGCAGAGACATAAACTGATTTTTTTCCGTTGGCAGTTTCACCCCATGGCGAAAGAATCACAGATGGATTTAAAAGCCACAATTCACTGAGAGTTACTGATGTATCAACTCCACTGAATTCTCGTGGAACATAAGCAGAATTTACGATTGCATGAGGAGCGTTGAACATTGTCTTCCACTCGCCTGCCTGAGAAACTGTTTCAACCTTATTTGTTTCCAGCGACAAAGCCCTGATTTTTCCAACTGATGCAAAAATAATTTTTGAACCGCTCTGGCACAATGAATCTATTGTCTCGCAATTTTCTGAATCATGGAAAATCTTTTCTCCACGCTTAGTATTCCAGTTAAATCTGTAGATATTTGGAATGAATGTCTGTGCACAGTAAATTTCTGAATAAAGAGTTCCATCAGCACCCTTGCACAAAACAGGAAGAATGTCAGATATTTCATCAACCTGGGTAAGACTTGGCATTGCACTGAATCCACCGCTAACATCAATCCATGCTGGTTTTGACGCATCACACTTGTAATAGCTCAAGCCATAGATTGGATGGGAAAGGAATGCAACAAGTTCAGTTCCACTGATAGTACCATCTTTTTCATAAACCGGCATGTGAGAAACAGCAACTGCCTTGATTCCTGCCGTCCTGCTGGTTGAACCGATTGATTTCCAGGTTTCACCACCGTCACGAGTAAGATAAACCGAATCCTTTGTTGCTGTAACAAGAATTTTCGGGTCCAGTGGATCTGCACAAATATCTTTCAAAAGAGCACTTTTTAATTCAAGTTTCTTGTTTTTACCGTCGTATGTCTTGATTGTCAAAAATGGAAGTCCATTGTTTTTTTCAGAAAAACTCCTTAAATCCTCGGAAACAACAATTCCCTTGTCAGTTACAAAATACCACTTAGAGGATGTTTTTAATATACGGTCAACTTTACCCTTTGTCCAAAGAGCCTCAACATTTCCGTTGGTTGCAACCTTGAACAATCCGTTGTCAGTTCCAACAAGAAATGGCTGAGCTTTTACAGTTGATTTTTTTTCAGGAATAGTCTCAGGAAGCTGATACAAGGGCTTTGACTGGCCAAATGCTTCAAAAGAAAAAACAAAAAACAAAGATGCCAAAACATACAATTTATAAAAGACGGTTCTCATAAACTGTATATCGGCATAATAAAACTAAATTTTAGGAAAACTGAAAAAATCGGCAGAATATTACTTCTGCGTATTCTTATGAAAACCTTGTGCTGACTGTAATCAATCTGTCGATTTGAAAGCTACTCCTCGCTGAAGCTTACCATGCTTTCCATATAATTTTTTTCGTGAACTGATTCCATTAATTCCATTTTCCTGATGATTTCATACAATTTAAGCCCAACATTTGTGTCGCTGGAAACGGAAACTGCAAGTTCTCCAGACTGATGAAATCTTCGTACATCGGGAGAAGCATCATAGCAAACCACAAGAGACTGAGATCCAGGAATACCCCCCGCAGCCCAAATTCCCTTGATCAGTTCATCAGCAATTTTATCTGACATTGCAAAAAATATGTAGAAAGAAACATTGTCTTCAAAAACCTGAGCTGGAATTCCTTCTGCAGAATCAACAGAACTTCTCAGCGAAGAAAGATTCCAGTTATTCCTTTTTGAAATTTCATCCATAATTGAAAAAGTTCTTTCTTTATTTGAAGTTGCATCAGAATAATCGCGAACGATACAAACATCAGTTTTTTTGCTGGCATTTCCAAGCCTTCGAATCTGCTCATCAAGCACATCAAAGGACATTTCTACTTCCTTGCTGTAATTTGGCATTATGGAATAAAGATTGACTTCTGAACTTCTCTTGACTGTATTTCCCACAAAAATATATGGAATCTTAACATATTCAAGACGGCTTAAACTTGTTTCCCAATCGCCTTCATAAATCGGATCAATTATCAGATAATCAACATTTTTCTGAATAAAAAGTTCAATCTGCTCATGCTGTCTCTGATCATTTCCCTTTGCATCAAGAATTATGAGAGTATCAGAATCATGACTGGAAAATTCTTCTTTGATTGACTTATATCTTTCCACATACGCATACTCGGTTTTTCCAGAATATGCAAATCCAATTGTATGTGTTTTTTCTTCAACCTTAATTTCCTTTATGATTTTTGAACATGATGAAAAGGCAATCAATGAAATGTAGACTGCTGCGGATAATATCTTCTTATTCATATATTTTATTTTACTTCAATATCTGTCAAATTGTAAGTGGATTTTATATTCATTTATCATTAAGATTATTTCGTGAATGGGCAAAAAAATAAAAAAGAAAATCCTGAAACACTTCTTCTAAAAAAGGAATTCCAGAAAAAAATTCTCAAGCAGAGAAAATTAAATTCCATGACTGAATTTGAAAAATGGATTTACGACAATGAGGACAAAATAGAAATGCTGAAAAAACAATTGGATCATACTGACCGCGGAGAATGAACATGACAAAGAAAGGCAAAGAAACTGAATGGTTTGAAAACGAAAACTTCTGGCTTAATTACGGTCCCATAATGTTTGATGAGCAGCATTGGGCAGAAGCTCATGGCATTGCAGAAAAATGCATCGAACTTGCACAACTCGAAGAAGGTGCCTCTTGTCTTGATGTATGCTGCGGCCCAGGAAGAATTTCTGTTGAGCTGGCTTTACTGGGAATGAAAGTTACCGGTGTAGACATCACACAACCCTTTCTTGATGCAGCCCTGGAAACTGCAGAAGATGAAGAAGTAGAAATCACGCTTATTAATCAGGACATGAGAAAATTCAAGTCTTCAAAAAAATTTGACATGGCCCTCAATGTTTACAATTCATTCGGATACTGCGATTCAATTTCAGATGATACAAAAATTCTCAAGCAGGTTTATGCCTCACTAAAAAAAGGAGGAACATTTATTCTGGAATGCATAAGCCGTGAAACCGCAGTCAAATACTTTACCGAAGGAGAATGGTTTGAACGTGCCGGAATGACAGTGCTCACAGATTTTTCTGTTGTCGGCGCCTGGGAAGGATTACGTTCAAAATGGATTCTGATTGACGAGAAAAAATCCACCAGAATAGAACACTGCTTCGTGCAAAGACTATACTCTGCCGCAGAACTTCGTGACAGTCTTCTAAAGGAAGTAGGATTCAAGACAGCAGAAGTCTACGGCGGATTCAACATGGAACCCTACGACCAGAACGCATCAACAATGGTAATAGTCTGCAGAAAATAAAACAAAAAAAATATTTCTTCAGCATTATTTGTTGTAATGCCTTTTAACTTTCTGCGTGGTTGTCATTTCAAGAGGCTTTTCAAGAATTGTTATCTTTTCAATCTTGTCATAGCCCCTTGCATTTTTATTTCTTGATGAAATAATCTGTCTAACAGCAGCATCAACTTCCGGCGGAATTATTCCGTCTTCACGCTTCAAATTCAATCTTGAGTACAAATCATCTGAAACATAGATGAGTGCCTCTATTTTTTCCGCCTTTGATTCAGGATCTTCCACATATCCCTGAACTGTAATCTGACTAATATCAGAACAAAGCTGGAATTCATTTTCAATTTCTTCCGGATAAACATTTTTTCCGCCATCAGTAACAATCATATTTTTTGCCCTGCCGCAGAGAACAAGATATCCTTCCTTGTCCAGATAACCCAGATCACCAGTCTTGAAAAATCCGTCAGCATCGAAAACTTTTTTTGTTTCTTCTTCCATCTTATAGTAACCGCCAAAAACCATTGGTCCCTTAACAAGAACTTCACCAACTCCTTTTTCATCCGGCTCAAAGATTTTCATTTCCATGTAAGGATAAAAATACTGACCCACACTTTCAATCTTAAAATGATTTACTGGATTCAAGGCAATAATTGGACTGGTTTCTGTAAGTCCGTATCCCTGAACAAAGTCAATTCCCATTTCGTTATAAACCTTAAAGACACTAGAAGCCAGAGGACCACCGCCACAAATTGCAATTCGCAATGACGAAATACTGGCCTTATCAAGAACACTTTTGAACAGAACCTTTCCAGGATTTTTCTTGAAAACTTTTTTTATAAAATATGAAAGCCCCATCAAAAAATGAATCATGCCATTTACAACAGGTCCCTTTGATTTTATTCCTTTCATGATTCCGGCAAGCAGCTTGTTGAATAAAAGCGGAACGCCAAGAAGCATTGTAATTTTTCCTTCTTTAAGTTCCTTCAGAAGCCTTGTAACCGCCATGCTTTTTCCAAATACAATTTCACAGCCCTGGGAAAGGGAAACCATAAAAACAGCCTGAAGAGTATATGCATGATGAATTGGAAGAAGAGCATAGAAAACATCTGACTGATAGATTTTCATTCTTGTCTGTGCAATAAAGGAATCACTCACCAGATTTTTATGAGTAAGCATTACACCCTTTGGATTTCCTGTTGTTCCGCTGGTAAAAAGAATTACTGCCAGATCATTTTCATTCGTGCATCTGTTTTCATAAATTTTCTTTCCACAAAGATTGTACAAATGCTGCGGATTTTTTTTGCATGAAAGAGAAATTGTCCTGAAATCAGCAGATTTTTCAAAATGCGGGAGTTTTTCCTCATCGGCAAAAACAAATTTCGGTTTTGCAGTTGCAATAAGATTTTCCAGCTCTTTTTCTGAAAGGCCATAATCCATTGGACAAACCACAGAACCGGCAAGAAATCCTGCAAGAAAAACAGTTCCCCATTCAGGAGAATTCTTTCCCGTCACAGCAATTCTGTCTCCCTTTTCAAGTCCATTTTCAATAAGCCATGATGCAAGCCTTGATGCATTTTCATAAACCTGATTGTAAGTGAGCGTCTGCCTGGAGCCACCAGATCCTTCAAAATCAGTAAAAAAAGGACTGTCCGGAAATCTGTTCCTGCTGATTAAAAACAATTCAGAAACCGTCGGCCACTCTCCAGAAAAAAACGTTCCCCTAAATGAATCCAGAAAACTAAAACTATCAATCAGCTTATATGCCATAAAACTCATCCTCCATTTTTTAAGCACTAAGAATTATCCATGAAGATTTTTTTTTCAAATATAACTCATCAATTATACCACTAGATTTTATACATGATGAAAAAAACTTCGGGCAACCTGAATAAGCTGTGCGCCGCCGCTTTTCAAGGCAAAAGCGTTTTTCGGACTGTAAGGCCGTGACTAAAAATTCTCCAACAAAAAAAATGGATGCCTATACAGACATCCACCTGAAAAATTTAAATTCGGTTTTCAAAAATTATTCCGGCAATCTCAAATCGCCTTCCCTGATCCACTGGATTTTTCTCAAAAGCAATCCGATGCCCCAGCTCAAAACTCCGGGAAGCACAAGGCAAACAAGAACAAGACCAATCCAGTCCAATGCACCAGGAACTTTTGCTGAGGCTTCTCCAAACCATCCTGTAATAACACCAATTGGACCAACAAGACCACATGTTCCCATTCCAGAACTGATTGCAGCTCCGTTCATTTCAAGCGTGAAGATACAGGTTGCAACTGGTCCTGTTATGGCAGAAGCCAAAGTTGCAGGAATCCAGATCAGAGGATTCTTGATAATGTTTGGCATCTGAAGCATTGATGTTCCAAGTCCCTGACTCAAGAGTCCACCCCAGCGGTTTTCACGGAATGAAAGAACTGCAAAACCAACCATCTGTGCACAACATCCGGCAACGGCAGCACCACCAGCAAGACCAACAAGTCCCAGGGCATGACAGATAGCTGCGGAACTGATTGGAAGCGTGAGAAGAATTCCGACAATAACAGAAACAAGAATTCCCATGAAGAAGGGATGAAGCTCGGTTGCCCACATAATGAGCTTTCCAAACTGACTTGGTCCAAGGCCAATGTATTCGGCAAAGAGAACTGTCAAAAGGATTCCCGTAAGAATCGTAACAATTGGAGTTACAATAATATCAACTCTGGTTTTCTTGCTAACAAGCATTCCTACTTCATTGGCTGCAATTGCAATGACCAGTACTGCAAGTGGTCCACCAGCCTTACCAGTAACGTTTGCCATTGCTCCAACCGTAACAAGTGAAAACAAAACCAGATTTGAAGCTCCAAGTGCGTGACCGATACCTACAGCCATTGCAGCACCAACCACTTCTGCTTTCATTGCAAATCCACCGGCAGTCACAAGAAATTCAAACACCGGATTCGTTCCAAGATGCAGGAGCTGCTGACCCAAAGTCTTTACAATTGTTCCAATGAGAAGAGAAGCAAAAAGTCCCTGTGCCATTCCACTCAAAGCATCAATCAAATAACGCTTAGCGTACTTGTTCATACGTCCTCCAAAAAATGAGAAAAATTGATTTTAATGGTTATTGATGTAGTTGATAGGAGCACTCGTAGGCCCGTTAGGCATCATATGCCAGACAGTCATCTCAAACAAACTTCTGTGAGTTCAAGACGACTATAACAAATACTAAAGAAAAATAACAGTCCCCCGAAGAAATTCCATGCCTGACCGGTAGATTTTTTATCTGCCCATTCTTGCGTGAACTGCCGCATCAAATGATCTGAGCTGAATAAAATCCAGAACCTTGATAACAAGCAATTTTTTGACATTTCTCACTTCATTGGACTTAATTGTATAAGTGCTCTTAAATTCATCTACTCTTGTAAATTCAATTGACCTGATATTCAACTCCTTCTTTCCAAAACCATAGTAACTGAAATCAATCTTATCACCCCTGATATAAATTTCCGGAGTTCTTCCCAGCATGCAGATAAGATTAATCAGAGTAATAATCCAGTTGATCTCATAAAAAACAGCATAAATACCAACAATAACACGGCCAATAAGAATAGCAAAAGCAGCAGCTGTATCAAAGCCAACATAATTCAGCAACCAGAAAAGAAGAAAGAAAAGGCCATACAACATCAAACCAATAATTCCTGCGCTAAGCGGAGTAATAAAAAAGTGAATAAGAAAATCTACTACGCCAACAGGCTTAACCTTGCACACCAAATCAGACCCAGAACCTGCAAACGACTGTGCACCAGCACCACCAACATTATAAGTTGAAACAGGAACACCACACTTTGGACACATTACAGCCCTATCATCCAGCTGATTGCCACAATTTACACAAAACATATACTTCTCCAAAAAAAAAATTTTAAAAGATTATAAAT
>SAMEA3663112__coassemble_27_pt1 | contig 90298 bp, 74 predicted proteins | sample SAMEA3663112__metabat2_low_PE_006 | metagenome-assembled genome bin SAMEA3663112 (sample SAMEA3663112) | pig gut metagenome | biome: pig gut; feature: pig-associated habitat; material: faeces | place: Denmark | collected 2012
CCCGAATTTCCCCGTAGCTTAATTCGTACCCGGCTGTATGCAATGCCGCGACCAGCGCGCAGTTGCTTTCCTCTTTTCTTCGATTGATGACATCAAGAAAGTCCGTAAGTGGATAAATAAGTCTTACAAGAGCATTGTTCTTGAGCTTGGTAGGAACAGGATCATCTTCATGAGGATCTGTTGCAACAAAAGCCCATTCATTTTCTGAGCAAGTTTTCTTGAATTTATCCATGGAATCAACAGGAACATAACCTGTAAGCCATGCAAGTTTTGTTTCCTCGCCACCTGCACCATCCGGAGCAAGCTCTGATTCCATTCCACTATAAATATTCTCAAACTCAATATCCGACAACAACTGCTTCTTGAAACCCTTCAAGGAATCTGTAAACTTCTTTGAGTCAAGAATCTGCTTTTCAATAGATTCAATCTCAGCCCTGCAATTCCTGATATTTTCTTCATGAGCCTTTGTGGAAATCTCAGGAAGAGGAACAGCATATGCTTCCGGAGGAAGATCAGAAGGTCTGTCCTCAAGCTGTTCTTCAGAAACAACAAGGAATCTATTGATTTTGTTAACAGTATTTACAAGAACCGTCTTAACATTTTCACCAATAAGTGAATACTTTTCTTCCGGAATTTCATACAAGTAGAAAAACAAACCTTTTTCTGCAAGCATTGAAAGCTCTTCCGGATCAACCTGTCCCCATAATGAAAGACGAGAAAGTTCCTGTGTGCTTGAAGAGATGGAATCAAACAAAGACTTCTTTTTCTCACTGAGAGAAACAAGTTCCTTTGCCTTAGCAGAAGCATCCTCTCTTGAAAGCTTAACCTGTTCAGGCATTTCATTTTTCTTGAGTTTGAATTCCTCAAGGATTCCCAATGCCTTATCAACTTCCTGGGAAGACTCTCTTAACGCAGTCAAATCAGCACTATTACCCTCAATAGTCTCAAGGTGAAGGACACCTGCTTTCTTGAGCTGTTTCAGTGACTCCTTCTTTTCTGCATCAAGAATAACAAGGGAGACTTTCTTCATTTGTACAATTGCCATTATTCAGCCTCCCTAGCATTATCTGCCACAGCCTGAAGCTTTTTCTTTGAAATCTTTGAACGAACAACCGCTGCAACCTGCTCATCACCAAGAAAAATACCAATCTTCTTGATATTTGTCTTTGTTTCAGGAATCTTAACCTTTTCAAAAAGATTAACGCGCTGTGTTGTTGTCCTGAGTTCCTGAGAAAGCAAGCGTACCTGCTCATCAAGTACTTCTGCCTGCAAATCAAGCTCCAGGGCCTTTTCCATACGGTCTGCAGCCATATCAATCCACAAAGGCGTTGAATACAGATCATAGTCACCACGACCAAAATCAGCACCTTCGTAAATCGGAATTTTCACACCCGCAATATTACCCCAGCCTTTCTTAATGTTCTGAACCGTAACCATATCAGGCTTGAAGGCATCTTTTTCACCAAAGACGGAAATCCATTTTTCAAAGTCTTCTTCCAATGCTTTCTTTTCTGCACGGACAGCCTTTGCTTTTTCATCTATGGTGCGGATTTCTGACTGCAGCTGCTGTTTTTTGAGAGTAAGAGTAGGAAGATAGCGCTGATACATCTTTAGCGCATCTTTCTGAGTCTTCTGCTCGTTTTTAGTCAGCTTTATTTTTGCCATACAATATCCTTATGCGAGTAAAAATTACTTTTTAGGCCAGAATTCATCAATCAATTCTGTCTTAAGACCAGTTTCATTCTTATCAAAACAATCAGCAAGGATTTTCCAACCGTTGTCCAAAGCTTCTTCAAGAGGAATATTAACTGTAAGATCCATCATTGTTGCTTCAAACTTAACGCCGTACTTGAGAAGCTTTTCATCCCAGGCACTCATGTTAAATCCCATGGACTTCTTTTCAAGAGTATCCTTGTATGAAGCATATAGACGAATCATGGCATCCATCAAAGAACGATGATCCTTGCGAGTCTTGTTGTTAACCTGCTGCTTAAGTCGTGACAATGAACCGAATGGCTCAATGCGTCCCCCCTTAAGGTAGTACTGTCCTTCTGTAATATAACCAGTGTTATCTGGAACCGGATGAGTAACGTCATCACCAGGCATTGTTGTAACTGCAAGAACAGTAATAGAACCTGAGTCATTGAAGTCAACAGCCTTCTCATAGCGTGATGCAAGCTGAGAATAAAGGTCTCCAGGATAACCGCGGTTTGACGGAACCTGTTCCTGTGTAATGGCGATTTCCTTCATTGAGTCTGCAAAGTTTGTCATGTCTGTAAGAAGAACAAGAACGTCCTTTCCCTTGAGGGCAAACTTTTCTGCAACTGCAAGCGAAAGATCAGGAATCTTCATACATTCAACAGTCGGGTCTGCTGCTGTATGAACAAACATAACTGTCTTAGAAAGAGCTCCACCTTCTTCCAAAGTCTTCTTGAAGAAAAGGTAGTCATCGTACTTGAGACCCATTCCACCGAGAACGATTACATCTGCTTCTGCCTGCATGGCAATACGAGCCAAAAGCTGGTTGTATGGTTCTCCGGAAATTGAGAAGATAGGAATCTTCTGTGAAACAACCAATGTATTGAAAACATCAATCATTGGAATGTTTGTACGCATCATACGGTTAGGATTGATACGCTTTGATGGGTTAACAGATGGACCGCCAATTGAAATAAGATTCTCAGAAAGAGCTGGACCATGATCACGAGGTTCTGCTGAACCATTGAAAATACGACCAAGGAGATCATCACTAAATGAAATCTTCATGTCATGACCAAGGAAGCGAATCTGATCATTTGTTGCAACACCACGACCACCGGCAAAAACCTGAAGTGAAACAGTTTCACCGTCAATCTTGTTTACTTCAGCAAGAGACTTACCGAAGCGAGTTGTGATCTCTGCAAGTTCGTTGAGCTTTACGCCCTTTGCCTTTACTGTAATAACGCTACCGTTAATACTGTCAATTTTGCTGTATACTTTGTTCATTACTCACCGTCCTTGAGAAGAGCCTTAACATCCTCACTTACCTGAGCATTCTTTTCTTTGAGAGTAGCATCAATTGTCTTTTCAGACTTGTCAAAATCAGATGACTTGAATGCCTTGTAGTTCATATCACGGAAATTCTGAGTAAGCTTGTTAAAGAATGTACGAGCATCATCTTTTTCTTCAAAGTCAAATGTTGATCCAAGAATACCAACAATCTTTGCAAACACATACTGCTGGCGTTCAATAGAAGTTGCACCTTCGATTTCATCAAATGAATCCTGCTGCATGTAGATTGCATCAAGGAATTCACTCTTAAGATAGAGAACGAAATCTGCAAGACTTGTACCTTCTTCACCAACAACCTTCATCATCTGATTAACTTCAGCACCGCGCTTGTAAACACCACGAGCAAAATCAACCCAAGACTTGTTGATAACAGGCTTGTACTTTGACCATGAATCAAGAGGGTCAATAGCAGGATAGCGGCGGGCATCTGAACGGGCACGAGAAAGACCGGGGAATGCTCCAACAACCTTAAGAGTTGCCTGAGTAACTGGTTCCTCAAAGTTACCACCGGCAGGAGAAACTGTACCACCGATTGTAACAGAACCTGTATTTCCGTCACGAAGTTTTACAATACCTGCACGTTCATAGAATGAAGCAATTGTAGATTCAAGGTAAGCTGGGAATGCTTCTTCACCAGGAATTTCCTCAAGACGACCAGACATTTCGCGCATAGCCTGAGCCCAGCGGGATGTTGAGTCAGCAAGAAGAAGAACATTGAGACCCATCTGGCGATAATATTCAGCAAGTGTAACACCTGTGTAACATGAAGCTTCGCGGGAAGCAACAGGCATTGAAGATGTGTTACAGATGATGATTGTTCTTTCCATAAGAGAACGACCTGTACGTGGGTCCTTCAATTCTGGGAATTCTGTAAGAGTTTCTACAACTTCACCGGCACGTTCACCACAAGCAGCGATGATAACGATGTCTACGTTTGCATTGCGGGATGTTGTGTGCTGAAGAACTGTCTTACCTGCACCGAATGGTCCAGGAATACAGTATGTACCACCACGTGCAACAGGGAAGAATGTATCAATGAGGCGAACCTTAGTTTCCATTGGTTCATCAGGGCTCAGGCGCTCTGCATAGCAGTTTACTGCACGCTTAACAGGCCACTTGAAGCTCATTGAAATGTTAACTGTTTTTCCCTTTTCGTCGGCAAGAGTTGCGATTGTATCGTGGATCTTGTAAGAACCAGCCTTTGCAATCTTCTTGATTGTATATGTTCCAAGGAATCCGAATGGAACAAGAATCTTGTGTGTGAATGGTCCCTCTGGAACAGTACCTACACTGTCACCGGCAAGAACCTTGTCACCTTCTTTTGCAGTTGGTGTAAAATCCCACTTCTTTTCTTCATTGAGAGCAGGAAGATAAACACCACGCTCAAGGAAGTAGCCTGATTTTTCAGCAAGCAATGGAAGAGGATTCTGCAATCCATCGTAAACCTGGCCAAGAAGACCAGGACCAACTTCTACAGAAAGAAGATCACCGGTAAATTCTACAGAACAATCTGTGGAAATTCCGTTTGTCATTTCATAAATCTGCATCTGAGCTGTATTGCCACGGATACGAATAACCTCACCCTTGAGGCTCTGTCCGTCAACCTTAACGTAGCCTACTTCGTTAAGAGAAACCTTTCCGTCAAACTCAACAGAAACCATGTTTCCGTTTACAGCTACAACTTTGCCTTTTGTATCTGTCATTTGTTTTCTCCAAGAATTTCATCATAAATTTTGTGATAAGAAGCCAAACCTTCATCCCTGTTAAACTTCTTCATTCGCTCAGCAAGCATTAGCTTCAAACCATAGCTGAATACTGCATCTACCGAGAACATGTCCATTGGAGCCAATCTGCTCAAGACATCCATTCGGTATTGGTTCAAATACTGCTCAGCGCTTAAAGGACTGTCCATTCCAGTTGCAGTACGTGCGGCCTGGATTGCCTCTCCATCAGTAGTCGACGGAAGATCCTTTGAATCCTTTTTCATCTTGAGTGCCCTAAGCTGTGCCAAGGCAAGCCTAAGCTCTCTTTCTTTGCCGTACCATGCATCAAGGAACATAGACCCTGTGCTCTTGCATTCCAATGGAGGCTCAAGAGAAAGATTTGACGCAATTTCTGCCTTTTCAGGAGACATAAAACGAGTACACAAATCCTTGAAATAGCCTGTGGTAATAGGCAACTTCTGTGAGCTGTCATCACTAACTGAGAATGCTGGAAGCTGGGCTACTAAATAATAGAGATGTTCCACTATTTTGTTACCTTCTTTGCTGTTGTCTTCTTTGCAGCTGTTGTCTTCTTTGCTGCTGGTTTTGCTGCAGTCTTTTTTGCAGGAGCTTCCTTGGCAGATTTACTTTCTTCTGCAACTTCTGAAGTTTTTTCATCAGAAATCTGTGCAGCTGCATTCTTCATGAGTTCTGAAGTCTTTGGATTAAGATAAGCACTGAACAATGAAGCAACTTCATCTGCACTGAAGTCATAGAAAGCCTCACCCTTCTTTGTACCGATTCTGAATCCAGCTGTCATTGAAGAATCACTCTTAACTTCAAGACCCTTTCCAAACTTAGCCTTGAGAGCTGACTTAACAGAAGCCTCAAGAGCCTTCAAATCCTTTGCAGGAAGAAGTACAGAAACATCAGTTGCATCTGCTTTTGCTGCCCATGCCTTTACTGTATCTGGAATGAGTTTCTTGAGCATGGCTGCATCCATTGCTTTTTCTGTCTCTCCAGCAACCAAAGCAGAAATTTCTCTTGCAATTCCGTCACGGAAAGAAATTATCAAGTTGCGACCTGCCTGTGTAATGGCATCTTCACTTGCCTTTTCCATGCGTTCTGTCTCTGCCTTTGCAGACTTAACAATACTATCTGCCTTAGCTTCTGCATCGCTGATGATTGATGCAGCCTTCTTTTCAGCATCTGCGATAATCTTTGCAGCAGATGTTTCAGCACTGGCCACACCGTCTTTCTTGATCTTGGAGATCAATTCTTGTAACTGAACGTCCATCACAACCTCTCTTTATATTGTTATTCAAATTTTACAGAAAATACATTCCGCATAAATTACAAAATCAATACCGGGATTCCTATTCGAAAACAACATCAGAACCCGAACTTATAAACAGTAACCTCATGATATGGTTTCTCAGGTGTTACTATGCATGATGGGAAAGACTCCTGATTTGGCGTGTCAGGGAAACTCTCAGTCTCAAGACACACAGCACCATGCTTCTTGTGAGCATATCCATTCTTTCCAAGGGAACCTTCAATCCAGTTTGCCGTATAAACCTGACATCCAGGAAGTGTTGTTGAAACAGTCATGGACCTTCCGCTTTCAGGATCCCTCAGCACTGCAAACTTTCTCAGGCTGCCGTCAAATCCATCAACTGCATAGGCATGATCATATCCATATCCACAGTCACCAATATCTTTTCCAATAAGCTTTGGCTTTCGGAAATCAAAAGCAGGATTCTCGGAAACTTCAAGCATTTTTCCTGTAGGAATAAGTTTCTCACTGACCTCAACAAATCTTGAGCAGTCAAGCTGAAGTTCCTGATCATAGATAAGGCCACCCTTATACCCCTTGAGGTTAAAATAAGCATGATTTGTCAGATTTACCGGAGTAGCCTTGTCAGTTTCTGCAAAATATTCACATGTAAGTTCATTGTCCTGAGTAAGTGAGTAAACAACACGAACATTAAGATTGCCAGGCATTCCCTGCTCACCATCAGGACTCAGTCTGGAAAATTCAATTCCCAGACCATTCTTTGTCTTGATTTTTCTTGCATTCCACAGCTTTTTCTCATAGCGGTCAAAGCCACCATGAAGACAGTTTCCGCTGTCATTGTTGTCAAGCTTATACTCAACGCCGTTAAGTGTGAATGATGCATTTCCGATTCTGTTTGCAAATCTTCCAACAACAGTTCCAAAACTCAAATCATCACGGCAATATCCTTCAAGAGTTGAACAACCAAGAACACAATCAATCATTTTTCCATCAGAAGAAGGAATGAGGATGCTTGTAATGGTACAACCATAATTGGTTGCAGAAAAACTCATTTTTCCGTTGGATATTGTATATAGACTAACTTTCGACCCATCATAAAGGGTTCCAAAAAAAACTTCAGTAAATTTAAAATTTCTCATAACCAATTAATTATAATTCTAAAAAAACTAAAATTCAAGAAAAAATTACCGAAGTTTAAAAATCATCCGATAATAATGGCTAAAACTGAATTGCAAGCTCAATTTCCTGAACTGTTCTTCCTGTTTTAGTGGAAATCTCATCAGGAGTCATGCCCTGCTCAACCATTTTCTTTACCGCAGAATTGAAATCCTCTTCAACTCCAATTGGATTTTCTGAAAGATAGACACTTGGAGTCATAACAGGAATTCTGTGGAGCGAAGCTGTACTTTCATAATCCCCCGCTTCAGTTTTATTTGGCAAATTAAGCTCATTAACAGCCTTGTCTGTGAGAAACAAATCTCCCTGCCCTTTTGAATCAACACCATACCTTCCGGCAAAAGTTGCATTATTCTTGTTCTTTCCACCCAAACTGCGTGACTTTCCTTCCCTTGAACTCTTCTTCCCTGTTTCAGAAAGCTCAGCCATGTGTTCACGGAAACTGGCTGATTTCTGCATCAATGTCATTTCATTTCTAAGTAAAACGATTTTTCGCTCTGCCTCTGCAGTAACAGCCCTGATTTCCTGAATTTTGTTGTCGAGATTCTGCTTGTTTATGTCAGCATTTGCATTTACCGAGCGAATGATATTGTCAACCTGATTTCTGGTTTTGCGGATGATATCATCTGTAGAGAAATATGTCTTAAATTTAGCAAGGAAAATAAGCCATAAAATAAGATTGAGAACAATCAGAAGAATGGCAGTAATGACAACAAAACTCACTTTCTACCCCATAATATCAATATGGCATCCTGAATCATTGAACTTCTCGACAATTTTTGAACCGGCTTCTTCCTCACCCTGATTCTTTTCCTTTCTCTGACCACCGGAAAAACCACCAGCGTCATAAGAGCCTGAACCAGAAACATCAGATTTTATTTTAGATGAATCAGCCTTGTCCTTAGCTGCCTTCTGAACAGCAGAATTTTTTTCATAATCCAGATTGGCAGCACGTTCCAGATTCTCTCTGTTTGCCTGATGCGCAGTCTGCACCTGAGATGCATTTATCTGGCCAATCTTGTCCATCTGAGAATAAATGGTAGACAGGTCAATTGGATGAATAGCCATCGGGTGCTCCTACGTCCTCCGTTACCTGGGTTGCATCGTATTTGCCTCTCTTTACGAAGCCATTGTCATAGAAGAAAGTAACAGACTTACAGTCAGTTGTAACAGTGTCCTTTTCATCGCGGACATAAACAATCGTTCCGCTATAAACTGTACCGCTGGCATTGACACATCCAACTGCCTTGAGTTCTCGAAGCCGTTCCTGAATCTCATTGATTTCATCTGCCATCTTTTCACTTGATTCAACAAGCTCAGAACGTTCATTCCTATACTTGGCAAGAGCCTCTTCCTTTTCCTTAGGCAAAGACCTTCGAACTTTCTTCTGGTTTTCAAGGGTAGAAATATTCATTTCAATTTCTTCAAGCTGCTTTGTAAGTGCACTCTGCATTTCCTGAAGTTCATCAAGACGCTGTTTCTTTTCCGGATCATATCCAACCTGAAGAATGGTTTCAATGCTTCCGCTTGTGGAACCAATATTCTTTGCAGTAATTTCCTCTGTGGCAAAAAGCTTTCCACCAATAATCTGGGCACGCTTACCCTTGAGGAGGATTTTCTTCATGGCAGTAACATTGCTGTTCATGATATTATCATTTACAACGACATGCTCACCAACCTTAACGGTAACATTCTGCAGGAATCGGGCCCATAAAGTCTTTGGGGTAGAAATATATCCCTCATCACGGCCCATGACACCCTGAGAAATAACAATGTCACCTTCTGCCTCAATGCGGCAATTACCAACAGAACCATAGATTTCAACATTGCCGGATGCCTTGATGTTGAAACCATCCTCAACGTTTCCACGACAAATTACAGTTCCCATGTATGTAATGTTACCAGTCTTAATGTTAACTCCTGGTACTTCATATACTTCTTCTACGCAGATCTTTCCACCAACAAGCATGACATGTCCGCTTTTTTCTGCAACGACAGTCCTTCCATCCTTGTCGACCTTGGTGTTCTGTCCAAGAGGAATAGCAATATCCTTTCCGTTCTTTGCCTCAAGCAAGCGCCCCATAATAGTCTTACCAACCTTACCTCTCTGAGCCAGATGCTTAACGGCAAGAGGCTGTCCGGCAACGACATTCTGAATAAGGTTAAGTTCCTTGAAGTCAACCTGACCATTCTCAGTTTCCTTGAGCTTAAGTTTTGTACTGTCAGTCTCAAACATGTATTCAATACATGCATCAGCTCCATGAACAGGCTGAATTGCTGCAGCAACTTCATATGGCATGTCATATACAGGATTATCAACAAATTCAATTATTTTATCTTCAAGAATACCTGCAACAACGCCCTGAGTTTTTATTGTATTAATGATTTTTTCTTCAGACAGCTCAGAGCCACCCTGGGATGGACGAGAAACAGTAATAGTTGCAGACATTTCATCCTTGGAAATATCTACAGCAAGAATTGCATCTCCGGCATTAACATGATTGTAGTCGCCCACTTCAACATACTGCTCATTGGTACCCTCAACAGCAAGCTTTGTAAGCAAATCCTCATCAAGAGAAAGATTATCCGGACGTCTGGCAGTATTAATAAGATCGTTGACATCAACAGGCTTTCCATCACCAACAGGAAGAAGAACTTTGACAAAAATATGAGCTCCAAATCTGTGGATATAGAACAGGCCGTCTCTTGAAACCTGCTTTTCTTCTCCAACCTCGCCATTTTCTGCGGCAAGCTGTTCTTCCATGATTTTCTTTTTCTGCTGAAGAATTGATGAGCTTTCATAGGCACGAATTTTCCACGGCTTTTTCATGAGCCCCATGATTCCACCACAACCGCGCTCAATTACCTCATATTCAAGATTCTTTATTTTAGATTCAAGCTGAACGGCAGCATCTGCAAGACATTCATCAACAGTGTCTGCACAAACAACAACTGTATGGATTTCCTTATCAATGGAAAGCTGCTTCTCCATTTCAAGGCGAAGTTTTTCAAGAGTAACCATGGCACTGTCCTCTCTCAGAAAATACCCTTTCGGACACTTGTAAGCTTGGCACGAAGACGAAGGTTAGCCTTTGCGTGAAGCTGACTGATGCGGCTCTCGCTAACATTCAAGACCTGACCAATTTCCCTGAAGGAAAGATCCTCGTGATAATAGAGAACGATAACCATCTTTTCGTTTTTCGGAAGTTCCTGAATTGCCTGAATAATAACCCGCCTGACTTCCTCGCGCTCAACAATCACATCAGGATTGAGAGAGTTAGGAGCCTCAATGCTGTCTCCAATGGAAAGATGCTCGCTGTCATCCCCAGAATACCAGACATCATTAAGAGAAAGCACGCTTGTGCCGCTAATCTTCATTATTGTTGACTGATACTCAGACTCTGTCATGCCCATTGCCTTTGCAATTTCAGAATCACTTGCAGTTCGGCCCAGCTTAGCCTCAAGCTCAACAATAGTATCTTCAATTTCACGGGATTTCTGTCTTACGGATCTAGGAACCCAATCCAGCTCACGAAGCTCGTCAAAAATAGCTCCACGGATACGGGTTGTAGCATAAGTCTTGAATTTAACGCCCTTATCAACATCAAATTTATTTATTGCATCAAGAAGTCCAAACTGGCCAAAACCAACAAGATCATCAAACTCAACGCTTTCTGGCATTCCAGTGGAAACACGTCCTGCAACCCACTTTACCAAAGGCATATATTGACGAATGAGTTTATCCCTTATTTGTACGGATTTTGTTTTCTTGTATTCGTGCCAAAGCTCGATTTCTTCGTTTTCATCTAATTCTGAAACTGCCATTATCCCACACCCTGTAATTTATCCCTAATTACTCGTCTTTCTTTAATATTGTACGAATCGCACTAGCTATAATCTTTGTATCCTGCTTGACAACATCAGAACTGTCTACCAAAGGAGACGGAGCAGAAACACTCTGTCCCTCGCGGGCAAATTCCGAATTATCAATAACTTCTGGTTCAGCAGCAGAGCCTGAATCGTCTGAAATTCCACCAATATCCGGAAGAGAATCAATTTCTCTCATACTGGCCTCTCTCTCAGCCGCAGCCTGTGCCTTTCGTGATGTAGAAGCAGGTTCTGGAGTTGAATTAACCGGAGTAACATTCTCAATCTTCTGACCAAGCTGAACCGGTTTGAATTCACTCTTCTCTGCCACTGGAGCATCTGAAGCCGAAACAGAATTCTGAACCGGAGCCGCACCTGCATTTACAGCAGGCTCAGAAGAAACTACCGTAGAATCCTCAATAACAGGAGGCTTTCCATATGGAACAGAACCAGCAGCATTTGCTGAAACGGCAAAAGAAGGAGCCTGATCATCTTCCGTAAGGTTCTCATCATCAATAGTAATGTCCACAAGGGAACCTGAATGTCCTGCAGATTTCTGAGCAGGCTTCTTTTCCTCAAGAGAATCAGAACCCTGAGCATCATCAAGGAACTGAGCATAGACAAACTCGATGGCAAAATCCAATGCTGCAAACACAAGGGCAAATATGCACCCCCTCAACAGAGCAACACCAAATTTATGAGTTGATACGACGCAAATCAAAAAAGAAAGTACAAATCCCACGGCAGCAGATGTTGCAAGATTTTTGGGATTAAACATGTACTACCCCTCCTTTTAAAATATGCTCTTCCTATTAGATTAAGGCAAAAAACGTCTACCGTCAAGTAATTATTGAAACACCAATCCAAAAATATCCATAAAAAAAATGAACTTTCTTTATCAGAACAAAGACAAAGAAAGTTCATGCAAAACTCCATAAATTTTCCGGATGGACAGACTATTTTTTCTTTCCACCAAGGAATTTCTTGAGGAAGTTGGAAACTCCGGCATCGGAAGGAACCTCAGTCTTTTCAATTCTGCCGACAATATGCTTGAGGCAAACAGCAGACTTGGATGTAGGACTTACGATCATGAAAGGTTTCTGCCTGATAACAGACGCCTGAACAGAAGGATCATCATATACAAAACCGATATATTCAACCTTATAATTCAGGAACTGACCTACAATATTAATGATGAGATCAGAAATTCTCTTTCCTTCATCAGCTGAATGAACCCTGTTTACCAGAAGCTTAAGATTTATCTGCCTGTGCAATAGTTCAGTCGTAATGATCTTGATGATACCATAAGCATCTGTAATGGCTGTAGGCTCTGGAGTAGTCACTACATAAACTTCATCAGCAGCAGCAAGAAACTGAAGAACGTTATTTGTGATACCTGCACCAGTATCGATGATAATAATATCTGCACTTGAGAGGGAGGAAAATTCAGTTGCAAAATAATCCAGCTCATCCTTTGAAAGATTTGCTATCTTTGAAAATCCATTGGCACCAGCAATGAACTTGATTCCAAACTCAGTGTCAAGGATGATTTCCTTCATTGTCTTCTTTCTCTGGATTACATGCATCAAGTTAAATTGAGGCACAATATTGAGAAGAATATTTACATTAGCCATTCCAAGGTCACCGTCAATGAGAATTACTTTCTTGCCCATCTGTGCATACGCAATTGCCATGTTGACTGCAATGTTGGTTTTTCCTACACCACCCTTACCACTTGTAATTGCAATGATTCTTGTATTATGCGATGACTTTTTCTTTATATCTTCATTCATGAAGGCTCTTAACTCTTTTGCCTGTTCTTCCATAACTACCTTATCCGTTCTCCTTTTTATTCAGAAACCTCTAATTCTTTATCGGCACTTCCAAATTTTTTTTCAATAAAATGTGCATCAACATTAAACCCCGTAAGCCTTTTCAGGAAAAATGCCTTGGATGCAGGTTGAATGGTTTTGAAAATTTCCTGTCCCGTTGCAACCCAGGAAACAGGCTTATTTCGTTCTGAAAGCACGCTGATAATTCTTCCGAATCGTTTTGTCTCGTCACACTTAGTAACAATGACACTCTTGAAATCGAAAGTTTCATAGTTACGGATAATATTATCAAGATCCGAAGCAGAAACTCCGGCAACAACAGTCAAATAGATATGCTCATTGAAATTTTTCACATCAAGTATCTGACGCATTCTCAAAATGTGGTCAAAGTCATTTGGACTGTATCCGCTTGAGTCAACAAAAATATAGTCAGAATTAGGGGCATAGCTTGCAAAGAGCTTTTCCAGGTCCTCAGAGTTTTCGGCCTTGTCAACACGGACCTTGATGATTTCAGCCCATCTTGAAAGCTGTTCCTGGGCAGCAATACGCATTGTATCAGTAGTAATCATGCGGATTCTTGGTTCCCACTTATACTTATCCTTGTTTCGTTTTGCATCAACTGCAATGGCAGAGGCAAGCTTGGCAACTGTCGTGGTTTTTCCGACACCAGTTGGTCCAATCAAAACAATTATTCTTGGTGATTTTGTAAGCAATGTGTTGGCAACGGGAATGCTTTCACCAATCCACTGAAGAACACATTCCTGAACGTAGTTGAAATCATCAAGCAGATCAAGAGTAATTTCTGACTTAATTCTGGAAGTAATTTTCTTTATGTAGTTTCTTGTAAATTCATTGTCCTCAAGAATTTCCTCAATCTTGGTAATATTCTTGTGATCAGGAGCAATGGACGTCTGTTCCTTGATAATCTCAAACTGAGTCTCAAGATTCTTCTTCATATCCTCAATCTGCTTTGACAATGCCCCGATCTGAAGATTGCTTGTGACAGTTGGATTTGAACTCTGCAGTATTTTGTCCCTGTTTTCCACAAAGGAATTCTCACTTCTTGGCCTGACAGGAGCCCTTGGATCAACTTTCTGATACGGAGAAGAAAACACTGGAGGAGCTGAATTTACTGAAAGCGAACTTGAAACGGGTGCTGAAGGAGAAGGCTGATATGCCTGGTTTGTTACCTGATATGTAGCCTCTATGAATTCCTTCTGGCCAAAGCCCCATATTCCCTTCTTGAACACTGTTCTGAAATTGATTATCTGAAAATTCTTGTTGTAACGTTGAAAAAGCTTGTCCATGCATTCTTCGCGGTTTTTTCCTGTTATTGTAAAGCAGTTGGAATTTAATGAATTAAAATCAGCCATTTATTTCTCCAAGAGATTCAACATTTACATTGCCATTCATTACTTCATTTATGGAAAGAACAACTATACCAGGCATTTCCCTTTCTGTGGCAGACTTGACGGCACGACGTACTTCGGATGCACAGAGAATGATAGGAAGGAATCCTCTTTCCCTAACCTGTGCAATTGCCGAGCTGACGCTATTGAGGAATTTTCTTCCGTCAACAGGATCAAAGGCAACCATTGGTCCCTTACCCTGCATGTTCTGGGTATGAGCAAGAATATTCTGGGACAATTCCTGAGAAAGATATACGACATGAAGAGTCTTGTTTTCATCAACATACTGCTGACAGATCTGTGCACCCAAAGCTTCCCTGACCTTTTCTGTAAGAAGCCAGACATCATGGGTAAACTTGCCGTTATCACCAAGAGATTCAAGAATGGTAACCATATTCCTGATGCTGACCTGTTCTGACAAAAGATTCTTGAGAATAGTTTCAATCTCACCATAAGTGAATTTGGAATCCCCACCAAGAACTTCATCAACAACAACAGGATTCTTTTCCTTCACCTTTTCGATCATTGCACTTACGCTCTGTCGGGAAAGAATGCTTGCGGCATTTTTTCTGATAAGCTCAGTAAGATGAGTTGCAATGATTGTCGGAGGATCGATAACTGCATATCCGGCCTTTTCAGCCTCAAGGCGCTTTGAATCAGGAAGCCAGATTGCATCCATGTTGAATGCAGGATCCTTAGTTGCTTCTCCTGCTATCTCACGATCCTTTGGAACACCTCCGGTATTGAGACACATAAAATGCCCCTGCTTCAGACGGCTTCTTCCAACTTCGATTCCACGAATCTTAAAGGAATACTCATCACTTGAAAGTTCCATCTGGTCCATAATATGAATTGCAGGAATGACAATACCCAGATCAAGAGCAGCCTCACGACGAATTCTCTTGACGCGGGACATAAGCTCTGCACCCTTTTCTGCATCAACAAGAGGAATGAGGGCATATCCGATTTCAAGAGAAAGCTCATCAAGTTCTGCAATAGGTGAAACTTCTTCTGAGGTAGTTTTCTGGGCACCACCCTGAGCCTGCCCCTGAGCCTGAGCTTCCTTGAGTTCCTCTTCTTTTTTGAGGGAACGGGAAAGACGAACCCCGGCAACAATAAACAAAGCACCAACAAGCAAAAGAACAAAAGTAGATGCATTGTGGAATGCAATACCCATTCCAGCAAGGAACAAACCGACAATAATATAGATATGGCCACTTCGCGTAAACTGAGACTTAAGCTGCTCATCAAGCCTTGCGCCATCATTTCCACCGGTAATAAGAAGACCTGTAGAGAATGAAAGTACAAGAGCCGGAAGCTGTGATGTAAGTCCGTCACCAATGGTTAATTTTGCGTAGCTTGAGAATGCCTCACCAATTCCCTTCAGATGTCCACCCATCATTCCGGTAATAACGCCACCAATCAGGTTAATGACAGTGATGAAGATTCCTGCCTTAACATTTCCACTGACAAACTTTGAGGCACCATCCATAAGGGAATAGAAGTCAATCTGACTGTCAAGATTTGCCTCAAGTTCATCATATTCTTCCTGGGTAATGGCACCCTGGTTCAACTTATTCTGAAGAGAAAATTTCTTTGTATTCATGGCATCGAGAGTAAATCGGGCAACAACCTCAGAAACACGCTCAGATCCTTTGGAAATAACAATAACCTGAACAACAATCAGGATAATGAAAACAACAAATCCAACAACTACACTGTTACCTGCAACAATATTTGCAAAGCTCTGAACTATTTCACTTTGTCCTGGCATCACGGTTGACGACTTAACAGGATTCAGGAGTATATTTTTTGTGGATGCAATGTTTATGGCCAGCCCAAAAAGAGTTGAAAGAAGAGTCAAGCGGGGAAATGAGGTGAAATCAGCAGCACGCTTAACATAAATTACAGACAAAAGAATGATGAAAGAAAGTGCAAAATTCAAAACCATGCACAGGTCAATCAAGAATTTTGTCAGCGGAATAAACAAAAACAATACGACAACGACAATTCCTACTGCAAGAGAATTCTGAACTATAAACGACGTGATATTACCTGAAAGGTTACGCTTTTCTGGCATCGAGTCCCCACCCTAACTTAAAAGCTGTATTTGAAAATTATAGCATAAAACAAAAGGTTTTGAAAACACAAAAACACTCTGTTATTGTAAATATTTTCAGTTCTTGTTTTTTTCCTTTTCCATGTAGCTGATTTGAGCATAAACAGTGGAAACAACCCTGAAATAGGCAACGGGAATAAAATCCCCGACTTCAGTATCATTGTACAAACCTCGGGCAAGAGACCTGTTTTCAATGATTGGAACATCAGCTTCACGGGCAATTCTCTTCATGTTCTGGGCCGTCATGTCCATTCCCTTTGCCGTAATCTGCGGGACATCAGCTTCATTTCTCTTCCACTGAAGCGAAACGGCAAAATGTGTAGGGTTTGTAATTAATACGTCAGCCTCACGAACAGCCTTTGGCATATTCTGAGTAAGCATTTCTCTCTGGGCATTGGCAAGACGGCTCTTTACTTCCGGATCACCTTCATAGGACTTGAATTCTTCCTTTACTTCCTGCTTGGTCATTTTCATCTGCTTCTTGAATTCCCTATACTGCATGATATAGTCAAAAACGCTGATTACAATCAGGATCAGGGAAGAAACAATGAGAAGCTTGGCAACCATTCTTCCTATCTGATAGCAGGACTGAAGCAGACTGGCAGACTTGAAAAATCCCAATGTAGTCTTTAAATCAGAGCGAATAAAAAACCATCCCAATAATCCAATGACACCAACCTTGAGCATGGACTTGAAGCTGTTAAAAACACCCATTACGGAAAAGAAATTCTTTCTGAAGTATTCAATAAAATTCGGCGCAATCTTTGACCATTTGAATTCAATTGACTTTGTAGTAAAAATCCAACCCTTGTTCTGAACAACATTCATGAGTATTCCGGCCACAAGACCAACAAATGCAATGGGAAGAAATAACTTAATCAGATACAGCCAGAACGTCCTGGAAAAAATACTGGAATCAACATTCTGCCATGTAACCCTGTGAAAATAGAAAACCATCATTTTCATGATATTTTCAAGAATCCAGGGAGCCATAAAAACCAAAGCAAGAACCGTAAACAGAAAGACAACGGCACCATTAAGTTCCTGACTTTTCGGGACACGACCTTCTTCCTCGCGGGCTTTGCGAAGTTTTGACTCTGAGGCTTCTTCTGTCTTGTCTTCTTCTCCGGCAGCAAACCACTGCAAGTCAATCTGACTCATACTAGATGCCTCCAACCCTTATACTGGAAAAAGTTTTGAATAATATCCTGAAAGCTTCTTTGAAAGTTGAATTGAACATTTCCATATAATACGGAATAAGAATGATGATCAGGTAAAAAGATGTCAGCATGAGAATGGGGAAACCTTCAGAAAGCAGGTTCATCTGTGGAGCAGCCTTTGTAAGGATACCAACCGTAACGTTAATTAAAAACAGGGAGCCCATAATTGGCAGCGCAATCAAAAAAGCATCAGCAAACAGCAAAGAAATTCCCTTTGCCATGAATCGCCCGATAAATTCAGAATGATCAATGATTGAAAAAACATTGAGGGTCTGAAAGCTGGTCACCAGAGCCGAAGAAAACAGCCTGTTGAGCCAGCCATTCTGCAGGAAAACCAGCATTGCCATGAAATTCAAAAACTGGCCCATAAGTGGATTTTCCACCTGACTCAAGGAATCATACACCTCACTGGCTGAAAACCCCATCTGGAAAGCAAAAAACTGGCCGGCCGTACTGAATGAGGCAAAAATAATCTGAATGAAAAATCCAAGAATAACACCTATGAGACCTTCTCCCAGCAATAGAAGAACATACTCAAGGCTAAAACTTCCATCCATGCTGATAAATTTGCTGTAGGGAGCAAAAGTTCCGGCTGAAATTGTAACATGAGGAAAAAGCAGGAAAGACATGTAAAAAACAAGCGCCAGCTTTGCAATCCTAGGAACCGTCCTTGATAAAAAAAGAGGAGTAGTCATTATCATTGTAAAGCATCTGGCAGCAACCAATAAAAAAACCGGTGCAGAAGATACAATTTGCTCCAGCATTTTTCCCATAGTCTATTTTGCCATTGAAGGTATCATGTTTAAAATCGAAACAAAATACTGTGCAGTATCAGAAAACATCCAGCCACCAAGCAATCCTATTACAACGAGAATAGTGAGAAACTTAGGAAGAAATGTAAGTGTCTGTTCCTGAATTGAAGTAGTTGCCTGAAAAATAGCAACAACAAGACCAACTCCAACGGCAAACCCAAGAACTGGAAGAGTAAGCTTCAAAACCTGAATTATACCGTCACGCATAAGATTTGAAATTGTATTGATTGACATTACACCCCCCTATTCTATCCAAGCACACTGACAAACAGCTGCTGTGTAAGAAGTCCCCATCCGTCAACAAGAACAAACAACATGAGCTTGAATGGCATGGAAATTTGTACAGGCGGAAGCATCATCATACCCATGCTCATGAGTATGGAAGCAACAACCATATCTATTACAATAAATGGAATATACAGCAGAACACCTATCTTAAAGGCAACAGTAAGTTCATGAAGAATATATGCAGGAACAATAATGTATGTTGGAACATCTGCAAGAGTCTTAGGCTGAGTCTGAAGCTTTGCCATGGATGCAAAAACCTTGAGATACTTATCATTGGAACCCATCTGAACAATCATGAATTCACGGATTGGTTTCTGAGCTTCAGTATAGGCCTGGGTAAGATTAATTTCATTGTTTGAGAGAGGCTTGAATGCATTGTCATATACCTTTGAAAATGTTGGCCACATGCAGAAAAAAGTCATGAACAAGGCTATACCATTCAAAACCGCAGTCGGTGGAACCTGTTGCAAAGAAAGTGCACGCTTAATGAAGTCAAGGACAATGGAAAAACGAAGGAAACAGGTTACAAGAATGAAAATGCTTGGTGCAAGAGTAATGAGAGTAAGAAGAACAAGAAGCTGAACACTGAAAGCAACCTCATTTCCATTCTTTGGAGCAGAAGCACTGAATGTGACATAAGGAAAATCAACGCCAGTCATTCCCTCACTCATTTCAGTATTTCCCCTGGTTGAGCCATCAGGAAAACTAGAAGCCTGAGATGCAACAGGAAAAACACAAAGCATGGCAATCAGGGAAAAGAAAGCCAGACGGAGAAATCTTTTTTTCATTCAGAAGCCTCCCCGCCAATAGTCTTGTTTCCAAGGGAATCTATTAAATTATCTGTGTCACCACTATATGCCGACTCAGTATTTTCAGATTTTTCAAATTTTTTTGAAGGCATGAAAATCTCAAGGATTTCAGAGAAAGTCTTCGGATGCTTTGTGGAAGAATTCTTGTCTGCGTTAAGATTCATGGCATTGATAAGTTCCGCATCATCAATCTTATCAATCAAACTGACTGTATTGTCTGAAACACCAAGCATGTAAGCCTTGTCAACAAGAGTAACAATCTGAACAGTCTTGCCTGGGCTCAAGGTAATGCTGGAAACCTTTCTCAGGAATGGATCGTCTTCCTTTCCAGGTTCAATTGATTTCTTCATTAACTTGAAAATAAAATATATTGCAGCAACAACAATTGACAGCATCAGAACCATTCTTACAAAAACAAAAAATGTATTAGGTGCTGGAGTTGAAACCTGCTCAGGCTGAGAATCAGAATCCAGAGAAAAAGGTATCTGGGTTTCATCGTAAACCTGAGAAACAATCTGACTGTCGGAAGGTTTTGCCTCAGATGGAGAAGAATCCTGTGACTGTGCAAAAACAGCTTGTGAAATGAAAAAGACTGCACAAAAAGCAATCAAGTAAAAAAATGAGTATTTCGTAATTCTATCCCACCCTGCCGGAAACCCGGCATTATTCAAGCAACACCTAGTTCAATGAAACCAGGGATGCTTTTAAAATCATAAATCAGCATTATCCAGTATCCCCCCTGAATAAATGCTGATTATAGTAATTTACATTGCTGAACCAACGTGTTCAAGTGCTGGAAGAATTTCAGTAACACGAACACCGAAGTTTTCATCAATAACTACAACTTCACCCTTGGCAATTGGCTTATGGTTAACAAGAATATCAACTGGTTCACCGGCAAGTTTATCAAGCTCAATAATTGTACCTTCACCAAGTCCAAGGATTTCCTTGATTGTCTTTTTTGTACGACCAAGCTCTACAGTCATTTCCATGAAAACATCCATGATAAGACTGATGTTTCCCTGTTCGCCTGCACCCTGAGAAGGAGCAAAATTCTGGAACTGAAGAGTCTGAACATTAGGTGGAGTCTGCATTGCCATACCGCCCATTGGCATTCCCATCTGCTGTGGCATACCCATCTGCATACCACCCATTGGCATTCCCATCTGCTGTGGCATACCCATCTGCATACCTCCCATTGGCATTCCCATCTGCTGTGGCATACCCATCTGTGGCTGTGCATTCATCATTGGCTGCGAAGTAAATCCAGCAGAACCACCCATAGGAGCAGCTTCAACTGGAGCAGCAGACTGACCTCCACCAAGAGCCTTTGCCATTCCATCTGCAACTGTACTTGATACAGCTTCCCAGATAGTATAAGACTCACCTGCTACAGTCACAGGATATGTGAACAAGGCAAATTTACCCTGTGGCATACGAATCATAGCCTTAGGCTGACTCACAGCTTCCGGTGGATTTGTTGCAAGTCCAGGAAGCTTTCCGGTTGCACTAAGTTCTGTAATTTCAGCACCAGAATGTGATGCAATAACTTCAGAAATAACTGAAAGTCCCATGTCATCAAGTTCTGGATTATCTTCCTTATTGATATAACCAACAAGTTTCTTTGCAAACTCAGGAGCCATGAGGAAAAGGTGATCTCCACCAAGTCCAGCTGAATAGTCTGCCATAACAGCAATACAAACTTCAGGAATCTTGGCCAAAAGCTGATCTCTGTCAAGAGACTCAACAGTACAAGAATCAGCAGTAGATTCCTGTTCTGTCATATTCTTGATTATGTCTGCAAGCTTATCCTTTATTTTTCCTGCAAAATTCTGCAATGTAGGAACGTCGATTGAAATATCCGGTGCGGAAGTAAATGAACCGCTGGAACCAAGACCTCCAACATCTACGCCAGACAACAATGCATCAATTTCTTCCTGTGATATAGAACCTTCACTCATAGATTATCATCTCCTTCCGGGGTTAATTCTTCAAATTCTTCAGATTCCTGTTCATCAATTTTACCAATAATCTGAACAGCTAATTTTTTTCCTACATTACCTGCCTGGCAGTAGAATTTTTCCCTGCTGCCAACGCTGAGAGTAAGGGGGTCACCTACTTTTATAGTGTCAAGCCTTACAACATCTCCAACTCGCAATCCCAAAACATCGCGAATAGGAATATTGATAGAGCCAATATTTGCTACCAATTCCATATCAACATCAGAAAGCTTTTCCTTGAGAGTTCCAAGATACTGTGTTGTTGAGCTTCTTCTAACTGAACTGAACCAGAATGAAGATGACAATTTTGAAACAATAGGCTCAATAGTGATGTAAGGAATACAGATGTTCATCATGCCTGCTTCCTCACCAATCTTGATTTCCAGTGTAACAAGAATAACCATTTCACTTGGAGGAACAATCTGAGCAAACTGTGGGTTTGTTTCAATCTGCTGCAAGCGTGGTCGAAGGTCAATTACCTGAGTCCATGATTCACGCATGTTGGCAAGAATACGAACGATAATACCTTCCATTACAGACTGTTCAATATCAGTAAGGTCACGGTTAACCTTTCCGCCTGTATCACCTGAACCACCAAAAAGGCGGTCAATAATAATAAATGTAATTTCCGGAGCGATTTCAAGAACCGCATTACCCTTGAGAGGGTCCATGTTGATAACAGCCAAAGTTGTTGGTGTAGGAATAGAACGAATGAATTCCTCATATGTAAGCTGATCAACTGAAGCAACATGAACATGAACAAGAGTTCGAAGCTGAGCAGAAAGGCTTGTTGTTGTCAAACGGGCAAAAGATTCATGCATGTTTGAAACAGTACGAATCTGTTCCTTTGAAAACTTGTCAGGTCTGCGGAAGTCGTAAATTTTTATGCGTCGGGTGTCAGTGGCCGGCTTAAACTCATCAGTTTCGCTTTCGCCAGTACTGATGGCCTGCAAGAGCTGGTCAATTTCATCCTGTGACAGAACTTCATTCATGTCTCATTCCACCTTTATTTCAACTTACTGTTGAACAACATCCTTTCCTGTGAATCTAACATCACGAATCTTCGAGCTACTCAAAATATCATCATTGATCTGGTCGCGAATCTGCTGTCTGAGAACCTCTTCATTCTGTGGACGCAAATCCTCAACTGTCTGTTCCGAGAAGAAACGACGAAGGAAGTCAATGATTTCGATTCTGCGTTCTGTGATTTCTGTAGAAGCAGCCTTATCTTCTTTTTTGTAACCAAGTGCAATTGTAATGCTTACACTAGCAGGAACCTTGTCACTTGTAGATGTTCTGATCTGATCAAGAGATGTATACCAGTCATAGGATTCTCTCTTTGTAGTATATTCCTCACTTACAGGAATATTTGTCTGAGATCCGCCACCCTTGTTGAGAATACTGAATGTAATTACTACGATTGTTACAATGAAAATAACTGCAGCAATACCAATAAGAACGAATTTTAAAAGCTGTGGAAGTGCTCCCTTGCTGGCCTTTTTAGAGCCACCCAGGTCACCACCCATATCGTCGCCCAAGTTGTCTGCTTCGCCTTCATCTGCCATAACATACCTCCCAATTTAAAACTACTTCGATATACAATTTATCGGAATAATCTTAACTTATGTTAGCAAAATTGATTAAAAATGTCCGTCATCAAGAATGATGATATCAACTCTTCTGTTGTAAGCTCTCTGCTCTGCGGTATCATTGCTGAACTTTGGTCTTGTGTCAGCATAACCTGCAATTGAGAACTGTTTCTCGTCAACTCCAAAATCAGCAAGATAATGAAGAACATTTGCAGCACGAGCAGCCGACAACTCCCAGTTGCTCGGAAACTTTCCATCTGATGGAACAGGCATATTATCTGTGTGCCCCTCAATTCTCCATCTTCGTCCCTCAACCTCAGGAGATGCAAAGAACTTTGATATGCGCAGCAATGTTTCACGGGATTCTTCTATATTGAGTTCTGCACTTCCCTCTTCAAAAAATGAATCTGAAGCAAGGGAAATGATAATTCCGCGTTCATCACTTGTGATTGTAACTTTATTTGATTTTACTTCTGGAGTAAAACTGGAGATTGCCTTTTTCATGGCAGGTCCAAGAGAACGTCCCTTTTCCATGGATGGGAGAGCACTAACTACATTACCAAGATCAGCAAGGCTTCCCGGGCTAACGGAAACACCTCCACCCGGATTATTATTTGAAAGAGATGCAGACAATGCAGCCATCTGGACAGCATCAGATTCTGAAGGATCGTAAAGCATAACGAAGAAGCAGAGCATGAGCGTAATCATGTCACCATAAGTACCCTGCCAGGCTGTTGATGGTTTCTCAGGTTCTTTTTTTTCTCTAGCCATTTGATTAACCTAAATTAGTCCTTAAGGATATCAGCTTCAATAGCCTTTCTTGAAGCAGGATCAAGATATGTAAGAAGTTTCTGTCCGAGAACTCGAGGGTTATCACCGGCCTGGATTGAAAGGATTCCCTCAAGAACCATCTGCTTTGAATTCATTTCTGCTGTATTCTGAGCAATAAGCTTTGTGGCCAAAGGACCGAAGAGCCAGTTGGCAAGCATGGAACCATACAATGTTGTGATAAGAGCAACGGCCATGTTAGGACCGAGGGAAGACTTGTCTTCAAGGTTGTTCAACATACCAATAAGACCAATAACGGTACCAAGCATACCCCAACCTGGAGCATAACCGGCCCACTGGTTCAAAACACCGGCCCACTGCATGTGTCTTGCTTCTGCCTGAGCCATTTCATTTTCAAGGATTGCACGGATTGCAGTACCATCATTACCATCGACCATGAGACGAAGTCCTTCCTTAAGGAATGCATCATCCAGGTCATCAAGGCCTTCTTCAAGGGCAAGGATACCTTCGCGACGTGCTTTCTCACTGAGGGAAACCATGTTCTGAACTGTGTTCTTTTCACCAAAGTCATAGTTCTTGAAACATCGGCTGATAACACTCCAGATTCCCACAACAAGATTCATTGGTGATGAAACAAACAAAGCCATGTAAGAACCACCAACAACGATAATAACAGATGGAATGTCAATGATACCACCAACGGAGCTTCCTGATGAGAAAACACCAAGCAAAACCATGGCAATACCACCGATAAAACCGATTAATGTCGCTAAGTTCATTTAATAATCCTCCCAATATGCAGAAATCGTGGACTATAACTCCTGCATCCCTATTCTTTTTCTGTAGCAAACAATTTTTTCTATGATTTCTTCGGGAGTTTCCCTGACAACAATGGTTTTTCCCGAGAGAAGCGTTATAGTGAGATCAGGTTTTTGCTCCATGGATTCAATCTGATGTGGATTAACCCAATATTTTTTCTCGTTTAAACGCGTCACTTCTATCATAACTATACTATAATGAACTGTAAAGAATAAATCGTCAAGTATTTTGATTCAAAATAACTCAAATATTTTCTATAAATATACATTTAAATTGATTGCCAGCCAGACCAAAATCAAATAACAAATGATTATTATACTTTGTATTGTAAAAAATCCAAAATCAATGTAATTTTTTTAACATGAAAACCAGCATCCTCATTATAGAAGATATACCAGAAATGGCTGACCTTATGTCCATGTACCTGGAGAATGATAACTTTGACACAGTTAAATGTGAAAGCGCAGAAAAGGCAATTGAACAGCTTTCCAAGGGATACAACCCGGCGCTGGTTCTTCTGGACATTAATCTTCCGGGAATGAGCGGATTTGACTTTCTCAAGGAATTCCGTGAAAAAACCAGTACAGTAACACCTGTAATAATTGTTTCTGCACGAGATGCAGACGAGGACATAATCGAAGGCCTTGGTCTTGGAGCAGATGAATTTGTTACAAAACCCTTCAGCCCAAAGGTCCTGGTCGCAAGAGTCAAGGCAAAACTTTCAAGGCTCAGTGCAACAGAGGCATCCGTTGAGGAAACCATATCATTCGGACCATACACAATTTTTCTCAACAGCTGCATACTAAAGCGCAGAAATGAAAAAATCCAGCTTTCAACAAAGGAATATGAAGTTCTGGAATTCATGGCCAGAAACCCGGGGAAAGAAATGTCACCAGAGACGATTTACTCAGGAGTATGGAAAAACCACTTTGGAGACATTAGTGCAGTCGCCGTTTACATCCAGAGACTCAGAAAAAAAATTGAAGAAAATCCTTCATCACCAAAATACCTTTGCACCGTATTTGGAATGGGCTATAAATTCGAAGCCAACTGACAGCAAATCAAAATGAAGATCAAGCGGCAGATTACATTGCTCATTTCCGGAATCATAATAATTCCCCTTCTCAGTGTTTTTATCATTTCCATGATACTTTTCTGGGACTCTTCAAAGAAAACAATGATTGAAGAATTCAACCAGGTTCGAATCAAAAACGAGGGTAACCTTCCCTTTGAGGACTGGGAAAACCTTAACAGTTTCATTTCAAGGCTACCAAACAAAGTTGAGATTGTAATCGTCTTCAAGAACAACATAATCTTTTCAAACATGAAAGGCTTTGAAAACAACGACAACGTTTTTCTGAAAAATATTTTCACGCTGGTAAGGGAAACGAGCGACAAATTCAACTATCACTTTGAGTCAATAACCTTCAGCAAAGACGACCAAAACACCACGGGATACATTTTTTCCAGGTCACCCGTCAGAAATCTTAACCATAGACCAAAACCTGCCACTTTCATCCGGTACATTGCAATAACCCTGGCCATACTTGAAATCACTGCAGTTTGCATAATCATCCACATATCTAAAAATATCTCAAACTCAATTGTCTTTCTAAAAAGCAAGACAGACCAGATTGCAATTGGAAACCTGGAATCTGAAATAACAAATCCAGGCAAGGGCTCAAATGAAATTTCCCAGGTGGCAGAAAATCTTGAAAAAATGCGAAAGAGTCTCAGGTACAATGAAGAAAGGCGGAATAAATTCCTAATGGGAATGAGCCATGATCTTAGAACCCCCGTTGCACTTATTAAGGGATACACTGAAGCCATTATTGACGGAATTGTCCACGGTGAAGCCAAGGTCAGGGAATCAGCATTACTCATAAATTCAAAAACAGAGCAGCTGGAAAATCTGATTACTGACATGATCAACTACATAAAGCTTGAAAACCAGCCCCTGGAACAAAACCTCATAAAAACCAGCTTAAGGGAATACATTAATCAGCAGGCAATCCAGATGGAAAGTGCATCCCAGCTATACAAGAGAAACTTCAAGTACTCAATAGACATTGATGAAAAAACAGTCATAATGCTGGACCAGACAATGTACATACGTACAATTGAAAACCTTTTCAGCAATGCACTCAGGTACACAAAAGAAAATGACACAATAACCTTCACCGCAACGGAATCTGAACAAGACATATCAATCAGCATGGAAGACACTGGTATGGGAATCAGCGAAAAAGACAAGAACCACATTTTTGAACTTTTATACCGGGGAACAAATTCCAGGCGGGAAGAAGGTTTTGGAATCGGACTGTCTGTGGTAAAAAGCATTGCTGATACCCACGGATGGACTATTGATGTTGAATCAAAACTCAACGTGGGAACAAAATTCACAATCAGGATAAGGAAATCCCAATAAATTTTTTTATTATATCAAGAAATTTATTCTCATCATCGGCATGCATTTCAACTGCTCCGGGAATTCCTTTCATATATGTGTACTGTTTCTTTGCATAATGACGGCTGTCTGTCTTTATGCGCTCAACAAGTTTTTTTCCTGAAAACCCTTCATAAAAAAATTCACTGTAACCAATGGCCTTCATGGCAGGACTTTCCCTGGTATAGCCAAGAGAAATGAGCTTTTTAACCTCGGCCTCAAGTCCCATTTCAAACATAAGATCAACACGCTCGTTAATGCGCCTATAAAGGTCTTCCTTGTCACGGGTGAGAATTATTGGACAAAAGTCAAAATCATTTCTCAAGGTAGTATTTAGCTTATATGAACTCAGAGGTTTTCCAGACATGTAAAAAACTTCAAGAGCACGGCAAATTCTCAATTCATCGTTGACATTGATTTTTGATGCATATTCAGGATCAATTATTTTAAGCTCTTCATACAAGGCCTTTCTTCCAAGCTGAGAGAGCTTTAGCTTAACCTGGCTTCGAATAGTTTCATTGCTTTCAGGTGTAACGGGAGAGCCAAGAAGAAAGTTGCGGATATAAAAACCAGTACCCCCAACAACAAGAGGAATCTTATTCCTTGAAAGGATTTCCCTGCACAGAGAATCAGCCATTTCCATAAAATCACCAAGATCAAACTGAGTGTTGCCGTCACAAACATCAACCAGATGATGAGGAATGTCTTCAATTTCACATAGAGAAGGCTTGGCAGTTCCTATGTCAAAACCCTTGTATACAGCCTGAGAATCTGCACTTATGACTTCTCCCATGCCTTTAAAACAAGAAAGACTGCTTTTTCCAAAAATCTTTCTGGCTAAAGCAGTCTTACCACAGGCAGTTGGAGCAAATACAACAACAACCTTATTCATCTAGTGATTTTTTTCTTCGATTGAAAATTTAATGTCACCTGAAAAAAGCTGACGAGCTGCAAGGCTCACAACCTTACCGTCATTTTCTTCAAGTTCTTCCTGAACCAAAGAATCATTGTATTTTGCAAGTTTTGCAAGCTGATATGCACGACGACTAGCTGCAACTGTAATTGCATACATACCGCCCTTATACTTTGAAAGATCTTCTAATGGAAAAATCATTTAACACCTCTTACCCAAATACACAATAATTATTTAGTATAACTGTTTTCTTTTCCAATGTCTATAAATAATGGAATCAAAAAAACAAAAAAAAACCGGATAAGCGAAAAATTCGCCTATCCGGAAGGTTGGGTTATGTTATGATAGTTTTATGTATCATCACTTTTAAGAGGGAATCTTTAATTCCCTTCAACTTGCAGGAAAATTATCCTGCTACATTACCAGGATTAGCGCTTCAAGTTGATTACTGTTTCAAGCATTGAATCACCAGTCTGGATTGTCTTTGCGTTTGATTCAAATCCACGCTGTGTAACAATCATGTCTGTAAGCTGCTCTGTAAGATCAACGTTTGACATTTCCAAAGTTCCGGCAATAATGCTTCCCTTGCCCTGTGTTGAACTTTCGCCAATATTTGCCATACCAGAGTTGATGCTTTCTGCATACGTGTTGTTTCCCTTCTTTTCAAGACCACCCTGGTTAGTGAAGGAAGCCATTGCAACCTGACCGATTGTGCGTACTGAACCGTTTGAGTAAACTCCAGTAATTACACCACTCTGGTCAATCTTGAAGTTGTCAAGGTAGCCAAGCTTGTATCCGTCCTGGAAATTAGCCTTTGTTGTAGACTTTGATGCAGCCTGTGTAATTGTGTTTTCCATGCTGCCGATTGTTCCAAGATTAAGGTTGAATGTCTGGCGGTATGGATTTCCGTCAGCATCAGCATTTGAATCAGCTACTGTATAAGAAGCCTGAAGAACAATTTCACCCTCTGGATTTGACTGGTTTCCAGCACTGTCCTGTACTGAAAGAAGTTTTCCTGAGTTGTCGAAGTTCAATGTGTATGTGTTTCCAACACCATCAGTTCCACCAAAACCAACACGAGTCTGTGTGAAATCTGCATTGTCTGGATCAACGTTTACAGTTACAGTCCACTGGTTAGGATTTCCAGGAACCTTCTGGAAATTCATCTGAACCTGATGAGCATTTCCATAGCTGTCGTAAATATTGATTTCTGTCTGCCATGTTCCCTTAAGAGTCTGATCTGCAGTTGGATTATCCGGGATTTCGGGAGTATTCTTGTCAAGGTTACAGAAATACTTAACGTTTTCTGTTGCCTTTGGTGGATCCTTCTGTCCAACAGGAATCACAAGGTCAGTTGGAGTTGCTGAAGTGCGCACGATCTGCTGACCGTTGGCTTCTTCTGCCATCCATCCCTGAACGCGAAGTCCGTTTGACGGGTTTACCAATGTTCCGTTTGCATCTGTTCCGAAAACACCTGCACGTGTGTAGAATGTCTCATCACCATTCTTAAGAACAAAGAATCCATTTCCCTGAATTGCAAGGTCTGTTCCATTTCCAGTTGTCTGGAGGTTTCCCTGTGTGAAAATAGTGTCGATTGTTGCAACACTCATACCAAGTCCAACTTCCTTAGGGTTAACACCACCAACTTCTTCTGAAGGACGGGCTGCACCATTAAGCTGCTGACTGATCATATCCTGGAAAGTTGCACGGCCCTTCTTGAAACCGTATGTGTTTACGTTGGAAATGTTGTTTCCAATAACATCCATTCTTGTCTGGTGATTCTGCAAGCCTGAAACGCCTGCATAAAGTGATCTCATCATAGTCCAATACCCTCTTTATATTAGTTGCCGTACACGGCCTGAATTTTATTCATGTCATAATACATGTTGTTGATTCTTACCTGTGGATTAATTCCTGTAGAAACTGCATCAACAACACCTGTTGTAACTGTGTCACCAAGATTTACATCAACTGTCTTTCCAATTGTGTTCACAGCCTGTGAAGAAACCAGCATTGAATTCATTTTTGCGAATTCCTGGTTCATGTTTGTCATCTGTTCAAGAGAACTGAACTGAGCCATCTGTGCAATAAACTCTGTGTTTTCCATTGGCTCAGTAGGATCCTGATTTGAAAGCTGAGTAATCAACAACTTAAGAAAGTCATCCTTACCCAATTCCTGCTGAGGCTTGCGGCCTTCAACTGCAATTGACTTGTTGAATGAGTCAACCTGCATGTTAAGCTTAGCCATTTCTTCTGCACTTAACTTTGTGTTTAAGCTAACACCTTCCATGATTTTCTCCTATCAATAACTTTAACCAACCGATTAAGCCACAACACTGAATCTTGAATCATCTCCCGAAGAATATGACCTAGACTCTCCCACCAGTGATGCATCTTCATCTTCAGCGGATGCAGTGTAATTACCGTAAACTTTGTTAGAAAAGAACTCATTGGAAGCTTCCTGACGCTCGTTCTGTGCAAAGGCACTTGAACCAGAGTTGTCATTTGCAAGACTTAAATTTAAGCTGGCACTCTCAAATCCACTGTCCTGGAATGCCTGCTTAAGATTTTCAAGATTCTCCTTGAATGCTTCGTAAGCTTCTTTACTGTTTACAGTAATCTGCCCTGTAATTACTTTATCGGAAACATTCAAACTTATTTTAACGTTTCCTAAAGATTCTGGCTTTAAAATCATATTTACAGACCCGGAATTGTTATCCCTAAGAACAAGACGCCCAGCCTTAACGAATTCCGGAACAGAAGTCTCAATCTGCTGATTGAACATTTCCTGGAATGCTGATCCCTGAGCTCCTGCACTCTGATTGTTTGTGGAAAGAATGTTCTGGTTTGCCTGGTCATTGAGGCTCATTGTAAGATTAAGGCTTGATTCACCATCTTTTGTTGTTGAAATCTTTACTTCCTTTGAAAAATCCACAATTTTCTGTTCAACAGAACGCTCGTCTGAAACTGTGAAGATTTTGTCAAACATTGACTTGGCCTCAGTCTTTGATCCATCCTTAGATGTAACTTCAAGTTTGAAGAAAGACTTATCTTCTTTCTTATCTGTGTTGCCAGAAGAAGATTTATTTTCATTTGATGGTACTTCAAAATTTTCCATTGCAGAAAAGTCAATGTTGGATGCAGAAATATTTTCCTGGGCAAAATCCTGAACTTCAAGGAATTTTTCCGGTTCTTCAACAGACATTGTCTGGGCAGAAAGCACAATATCCTCGCCTGTCTTTACGCCTGTATATTCTTCAATATTGTCAAGAGAAAATCCGTTGTTTTCTGTGCTTTCTCGTGTCTTCAAATATTCAAGCTGTGCATTGTCAATTGAAAAGGATACGGACTGAACAACAGGATCTGATTCTGCAGTCTCTGAAAGATTTTCTTTTGTGAGATTTTTTACAGGCTTTTCCTGAAGTATTTTTCCTGGAATTTCTTCTGAAGATTCCTTAGCTGAAGCATCAGTTACCTGATTTTCTGCAAGGTTTTCTTCTTCTGCAGCATTCTTTGTCTCTGCATAAAGATTTTCACTCTGTTCAACTTCAGATGTGGTTTCGTATCGAGCCTTCCTTGCATATTCGCAAGACTTATCATTTTTTTCTGACTTGCTGATTTCCCTGGAAGACTTATTTTTTGCAGTGCTCTCTTCAACCATATCCTTGAAAGAAACGTCAGAAGACGGAAAGTGCTTTTTGTTCTGATTTTTCTGAGTCTGAACCTGAGATGAGAGTGTGTTAAGTGCGTTAAGAGTCTGCATTATAGCCTCCGGAAGTTTTATAAACACCGAAGGTTATATGCTTTTAGTCAATTGAACGAGGTTTGTTTGCCATTTTTCTGTTGATCTGGGCAGCACGTTCCTTTGGCATCAATGAAAGCCAGTAAGCAACTGTAGAAGCCTCACCAGAAGCAGCGGCAATTTCATCAGCACGACGAAGGACATCAATAACATCCTGATCATCCATTTCCGTCATGATTGAAACTGCATTTTTTGGCGGCATACCGTTCAAATTTGCAACAATCTGATCGATGTTTATACTTCTATCATCGTACTTTTTCTTGAGATTATTAAATGTTTTTTCTCTTTCAGCCTGAGTTTTTTCCTTGTCTTCAAGTTCCTGGGCAATCTGAACATTTGTATCCTCAAGAAGCTTAACATCAGCCTCGCGCTTTGCAAGTTCCTCAGTTCTCAGATCAAGTGATTCAAGTCTCTTTGCAAATCTTTCGTTGTCCAGGTCAATTTCAACAAGTTCCTTAGTGGACGAAATTGACTGAGATGTCTGAGGTTCAAGGCCAACAAGACGGAAAACCGGTGCAAATGTCTTTTTTGCGTGAATGATTCCGATATAGTCAAACCAGAGAAGTCCAAAAAGAACAAGAATGACTATCAGAATGAGAAGAAGAAATGATTTACCAAGAGTTTTTGCGCCTGACATTTTTTACCCCACCAAATAAAAAAAATATCTAACTTGAATATCGGATATTTTATCTGAAATCTTAAAAAAAAACTAGGGAGCCTTTGACCTTTGTTTTATGCTCAAGCAATATGGTGAAATGAATTTAGCAAAGTTATATAATGGAAGCGTACAATCAGCTGGCAGATGCAATCTGATTTTCTGAGGTTTCAAATGACATACAACGTTAATTCACCCAATGCTGAAGAATTCATCAATGATGAAGAAATTCTTTCCACACTTGATTATGCCTGTGAACATAAAAGCGACAGACAGCTTATTGAATCAATCCTTGAAAAGGCCAGTCTATGCAAAGGCTTGAACCACAGGGATGCTGCAGTCCTTCTTGAATGCGACATTCCTGATCTGAATGAAAAAATCAAATCACTTGCAAAAGAAATAAAGCTTAAATTCTACGGAAACAGAATCGTTCTTTTTGCACCGCTCTATCTTTCAAACTACTGCATAAACGGCTGCACATATTGTCCTTATCATGCAAAAAACAGACATATTCCTCGAAAGAAACTTACTCAGGAAGAAATCAAAAAAGAAGTGATTGCACTTCAGGATATGGGACACAAAAGACTTGCCCTCGAAACAGGAGAAGATCCAGTCAACAACCCCATTGAATATGTTCTTGAAAGCATAAAAACAATCTACAGCATCAAGCACAAAAACGGGGCAATCCGCCGAGTGAACGTGAACATTGCAGCAACCACAGTTGAAAATTACAGAAAGCTTCACGACGCAGGAATTGGAACCTACATTCTTTTCCAGGAAACATACAATAAAAAAGCTTACGAAAAACTTCATCCTTCCGGACCAAAAAGTAATTATGCTTACCACACGGAAGCAATGGACAGAGCCATGGAAGGCGGAATTAATGATGTTGGATGCGGAGTTTTGTTCGGGCTGAATTTATACCGCTATGATTTTGTCGGTCTTCTGATGCACGCTGAACATCTGGAATCCTGCAAGGGAGTTGGTCCCCACACAATCAGTGTTCCACGCATACGTGCTGCAGATGATATTGACCCTGCAAATTTCCCGGATGCAATTGATGATGAGACTTTTGCAAAAATCGTTGCCTGCATAAGGATTGCGGTTCCTTACACGGGTATGATTGTTTCCACAAGAGAAAGCCAGAGCACAAGAGAAAAAGTTCTCAAGCTTGGAGTCTCACAGATTTCAGGCGGATCAAGAACAAGCGTCGGAGGTTACTGCGAAAGCAAGCGTCCCAATGACACGACACAGTTTGATGTAAGTGACCAGCGAACCCTGGATGAAGTTGTAGGCTGGCTCATGAAGATGAATTACGTTCCAAGTTTCTGCACTGCATGCTACAGGGCCGGAAGAACAGGAGACCGATTCATGTCCCTGGTAAAATCCAGACAGATCGCAAACTGCTGCCACCCTAACGCATTGATGACACTGAAAGAATATCTTGAAGATTACGCTTCACCTGAAACAAAAAAAACCGGTGAAGCATTGATTGAACGTGAACTTATGAACATTCCAAATGAAAAAGTAAGGGAACGCGCAGAAGAATACCTGGAAAAAGAAGTCAAGGGCGAGCGGGATTTCAGGTTTTAGAAAGAAGACTATATTTTTCTGGAAGCGCATCAGGGGACAGATTTTCCTGAGCAACTGCATCAAATGGAATTCCCATTTTTACCAGAACACAAAAAAACAAAGCACCATCCGAGCCTTCAATATGGTTCAAATGGTGCTTCTTCTTACTGAAATTTTCATCAATTCAAAATCCCGGCAAGATCTAATGTTCTTGAAAAAACTATCTTATGAGACCACCAATGGCAGTTCCCAATGTAATGTCATTTTCACGGCTGATGATGTCAAAGTAGATTCCACGCTGCTTTACGAGAACATCCTCAAGATATCCCTTAACGCGTTCCTGAACCTTGTACAACTTGAAGAATGTTGAACCGTTGCACAGAATACAAACCGGCTTTGAAGCATTCTTGCCTTCACCACTCTTGATTACACAAGATGCAAGAATAGAAGCGGCCATGCGTGCACAGCGCTCAACAAGGCAGTCAAGAAGCACAAAGAGCTTTTCCTGGTCTTCGTCAGATGCATTGCAGATAATTGCACCAAGCTTGTTTTCCTTTGAATGTGGAGCAACAAGATATGTGGAAACATCGATTGTAGTAACACTGTCAATTGAAGCAAACTTTGCACTTACGTCATCTGCAAAAAGTTTTTCCTTTCCTGCAGCAACAAGCATCTCATAGGCAACAGGTCCAAGATATGCACCTGAGCAGAGCTTTTCCATGATACCGATTCCAGGCTTGTCTGACTTTTTGTCGAATGAATAGTCAAAATCACTTCTTGCAACCATATCAAACTTACCGCATTCACAGTTGATGATCTGCTTTTTGAGTCCAGGATAAGAAGGATCTTCATTCTGGATGTATGCACCGTTCATTCCTGTTCCAAGAATGAATCCTACATAAGAAGAATATTTCATTCCTTCATCAACATCAGCAGCACCGGCAAGCAAGGCAGAAACTGTATCGTTCAAAAGACGGATATTCAGGTTTCCAGACCAGCCGTGTTCCTTGAGTGCGGCAGCAAGTTCCTTTCCGATTGTGCATCCTTCAACTTCAGGAGCCTTAACTTCTTTTGTGAAATTGATGAGAACACCGTCTCCGTTTTCGAGGATTGTAACAGGATATGAAAAGCAGAAACCGATATTTTCAGATGCGCCCTTCAAGTGCTCGAGATTTGAAGCAATCTGGTCGAAGAATTCCTTCTTTGAAAGTTCACGCTGAATTCCAGGCATGCTGGTCTTTTCAAGATTACTGATGGATGGCGTTCCCTTTGCATCAAATGAAACAAGGCATGACCTGAAATTTGTTCCACCTGCATCAATGACAATAACTGACTTTCCGGCAGCTGCCTGAGATGGTGGAGTTGTAAATGTACGGATCATTTCTGAACCGATTTTCTTTTTCTTGAGTCCCTGATCAAAATCATAGAGCATGGCATCAACAATAGGGTTAATATCCTGATGCACAGAAAAATTGTGTCTTCCCAAAAAGGCTGCAACTGCAGTATTCATAAGTAAATCTCCAAATTATGTATAAAATTAACTTTGAAATTATATCACTTCAATAGCGAATTGACAATTAAAATGAAATCATGAGTTAAGAATTAAGGATTAAGAATTGTGAATTGTGAATTATGAATTACGAATTATGAATTGTAAATTATCAACTATTAATTATATAATACCCACATGTCACTTGAATCAGAACTTAAAGACAAGCTAAATCCTGAACAATACCGGGCAGTAACAACACTTGAAGGCGCAATTCTCATTATTGCCGGTGCAGGATCAGGCAAAACAAGAGTTATTACATACAGAATAGCAAACATGCTTGAAAAGGGAATTCCTCAAAGTGCCATTCTTGCCCTCACTTTCACAAACAAGGCTGCAAAGGAAATGGAGGAACGAATCAAGGATCTGACTGGAAAAAAACTCCAGAATCTTACGGTCAGCACATTCCATGCCTTTGGAGTACAAATTCTCAGGCAGGAAATTGAAGCTCTTGGATTCAGGCAGAATTTTTCAATCTATGACGAAACGGATAAAAAATCTCTCATAAAGGAAACAGGCCGGGAACTCAAATACACTGCAGACGCACTGGATCTGTACAAAATCAGCGTTCTTTTCAGTGATATAAAAACCGGACGCAAAAACTGGGAAAGTGAAAATGACATGTACAGGCAGCTTTACGAAGAATACCAGAAGGGGCTAAAGCTGTACAATGCAGTTGATTTTGATGATCTTATCGTTCTTCCAATCAAGCTGTTTCATGAATATCCGGAAATCCTGGAAAAATACAAAAACAGATACAAATACATAATGGTTGACGAATTTCAGGACACAAGCCACCAGCAGTATGAATTCATGCATCTTCTTTCGGACAAGAACATTGCAGTTGTTGGAGACGACGATCAGAGCATCTACAGCTGGAGAGGTGCTGACTATCAGAACATTGTGAATTTCGAAAAGGACTTTGACGTTACTGAAATTCGACTGGAACAGAACTACAGGTCTACGGGAACAATACTTGCCGCAGCAAATGGTGTAATCAAGCACAACACAAACAGAAAGGACAAGGAACTGTGGAGCGGAAACGGAGATGGAAAACCAATCGAAGTATTCATGCCTGAAAACGAAGCTGCAGAAGCAGAATTCATTGCAGAAGGAATTCTTGGAATCTGCACGGACGAAAACAGAAACTATGATGACTTTGGAGTTTTAATCAGGGCAAACACTCAGAGCCGGGCAATTGAAGAAGCATTTCTTGAAAACAACATTCCCTACACCATGAGTGGCGGAACAAGTTTTTTTGAAAGAAAGGAAATCAAGGACATAATCAGCTATCTTAGAGTTATTGCAAATCACGATGACGACATAAATCTTTTGAGAATCATCAACACTCCCCGGCGTGGAATTGGCCGCGTAACAATAGAGGCTATCAGCGAAGTTGCAAAGAGAATGGATCTTTCATTATGGGAAGCAATCCAGGCACTTTTTACGGCTACAGAAGAAGAATGCCCTGTGTCAGAAAGCACACTTGAAGATCTTAAGGCATTCACAGATATTATTGAAAATGCCAAGTCAATGCTTGGAGGAAAAGGTCTTTCAAAAAAAGTCAGGCAGCTGGTTGATGATATTAAATACTTTGATTACCTGATTGGAGAAAACCCCAAAAGTGAAAAGTCTGCAAGATTCAAATTCATGAACATTGAAAGTCTCATAAAAAGTATGGAGCAATGGGAAAACAATCCTAACTATGAAGACACAAGTCTCTACGCATATCTTAACAGAATAACTCTCTTAAGCCGTGATGACATGGACGACGAACAAGATAAGGGAAAGGTAAATCTAATGACTGTTCATGCAAGCAAGGGACTTGAGTTTCAGGTTGTGTTCATTGCAGGAGCAGAAGAAGGTCTCATGCCTCACGCACATGCTGTTGAAGAAGGCGGTGATGCTGCAGTAGAAGAAGAAAGAAGACTTTTCTATGTGGCAGTTACCAGGGCACAGAAAAGGCTTTTGATTTCTTCATGCAAATTCAGAAGGAAGATGGGCGGAAGCATTGAGTGTCAGCCGAGCCGATTCCTTGACGAAATTCCTCCAAATCTTGTTCAGTATCATGAACCGTCAAAGGAAGTCGAAAAGGAAAAGGCTCATGAGCTTTTGCAGAACATGCTCAAGAATTTCTCAAAGCCTCGCGTTCCAAAAATTTAGCCTAGCGATACTTTATAAACTGAATGTAATCCAGAAGCATTCCTGTTGAACCAGGCTTTCTTTCACTGTTTGGCTGGATTGTTACAAGAATTGTTCTAGGTTCATCAATGGTAAAATACACCGGAGCCCTTCTGGTAAGCTCCCAAGAACCTGTCGGTGGGTTACTTGGATAAACTCTGAATTCTTCGTTGTCAATGCAAACATAGAATGCAGCATGATTCGGGTCAGAAGCACATTCATTAACCAGACACTCAAAAGTACCGGCAGGAAGCTTAATCTTCATCTGTGCATAGGATGCCTCAGACAAGACTCTTACCGCAAACTGCCGGCTTGCAGTCTTATCATAGCTTACATGAAGATTATGCAGGTACATGGATTCTACTTCATACTTGATTCCAGGATCCCTATATTCCACAACTGGAATTTCTGTCACTAAAGCCGGTGGATTTGGCTGCTTTTCAACAGCAATAAACCTGAAATCATTCTTTGCAGAAAGACAGGAAGTAAATGTAACAGAAACAATTGCCGATGCTAAAATCAAAATCTTTTTCATGTTAACTCCATACATTGTATAAATAAATTATATAGTCTTAAAATCACGATTCACCAGTTAAGTAATATCAAACTATTTTGATATTTTCATCCATGAACAGTATGCTCACCCCGCCCTGTTATTTTCCTAGATCAAGCATTCTCCTGTTATAGCTTTTCGGAGGATCCTCAATGATGCTCCAGTCAAAATCAAGAACTCCATGAGGAGGAAACAATGGCTCTGGTTTAGGTCGCTGTCTTGCCAGATCTTCACTGAATATTTCCTCAATAGTCTTGTCAGGCACAATTGAAAGATATGGTTCACCAAGGGCACAAATTGTTGCAGTCTGAACAGTATATTCAGAAGAACTTCCGTCTCCCCTTGCCACATGTTTTTTTACAAGAACAGAATTCAGATTGTATTCCTCTGGCAACGACTTGCTCTTTTCTATGTTTCTGATTCTCGTTCTCCTGCCTGTTACACAGGTATATGTTTTTCCGGCAACAAGCAGATGCTTTGGAACCTGAAAAGTTTCATCACCATCAGAAAAAACTGCCTGTTTTTCCCCATCATATTCCATGTCTGTTCGCCAGTACCTGATATGATAAACCGCATTATCAGTAATATAATAGGATATAAGCTCAGTGCTTGAAACTGGAGGACAAATCAATATACCTGAGGCATTTCCCCAATCCATCCAGAAACCTGAGAGAGGATTTTTTGAACGCATTACATTTCCTGCAAGAAGATCGCTGTATGGAACCTGATCCGAATCCTCTTTCTTTACAATAAAATTCAGATACAGCTTGTCTCCGATTACCGCAACCGGAACATTGTATGTTTCTTTGTTATGGGGATACTTGATTTCAAGATTCCATGCACCCGATGGAATTGATTCAGCATTGAGAATATCACCATCATTTTGAACCACAGGCTTTCCATGAGACTCAGGAAAAAGCTCATCAGTAAGTGGAACAAACCTGATCTGTATTTCTTCTGCCTTGTCCCGCTGAGTCGTATTGTTTTCAGGTCTCTTGTTTTTCTGTGAATACTGCTGGCTTTCTGCAGCTCTGTCCGGATACCACTGATAGAAAGTCCTCAAAATATACTGGGGAATTACACTGCCATTTTGAGAAACATAACCGGTGTCAAAAAGCACATAGCGCCCATTGTTTTTCCAGACTCCCTTCAATAAGTCCGGGACATTCTGGATTTCCTGGGAAAATGCAGAAAAAGCGAGAAAAACTAAAAATGTAAGTCTAGCAAGTAAATTCTTTTTCAAGATAGTCTCTTATAGAGTATCGGAAAATTTTCCTCTCTTCAAAAGACTTTTGTATCAATTCATCAATTTCCATTGACTTGTATATTTCAATGGATTCATTTACGTCTGCCTTCAAAACCGGATGCTTTGGACTGAAAAGAACGCAGCAGTCCTCATAGGGCAAAATTGAAGTTGCATAAGTACCGATTTCCAGAGCCGTTGCCGTGATTTCTTCCTTATCAAGACCAATCAAAGGCCTGAAAAGAGGTTTCTCAGCAAAACTTTCAGTTACAGCCATATTCTCAACTGTCTGGCTTGCAACCTGACCTAAACTTTCACCGGTAATAATGCAGTCAGCATTGATTCGTTCCGCAAGAAGATTTGCAACCTTCATCATGCATAGCCTGAGCATGAGAGTAGTATAATCCTGAGGAGCCTTCTGCTTGATTCTCATCTGAACATCTGTAAATGGAATTACGTTGAGATGAGTTTCCATTCCAAAGTGAGATATTGTCTTTGCAAGGTCCATTACCTTCTGCTGAGCCTCTTCTGATGTATAGGGATATGAATGGAAGTAAACACACTCGACAGTCATTCCTCGTCTCATCATTCTATAGCCTGCAACAGGAGAATCAATTCCACCAGACAAAAGCAAAAGTCCCTTTCCGCTGACACCAACTGGAAGTCCACGGCAAGTTTTTTTCTGCTGGCAATAGACATAGCATTTTTTTCTGACTTCAATATTGATTACGGCATCAGGCTTATGAACATCAACATCAAGAGTCTTGTCATCATAAAGGACTCCGGCAGTCTGTGTTGCAATTTCAAAAGAATTCAGTGGAAAGTTTTTATCCTCTCGCTTTGCAACAATCTTGAATGTTCTCGCACCATTTTCCTTTGCAATAAGCCCTTCCTCGCGAACAGCCTTTCTGATGGATTCAATATCCTTTTCAACGGCACGAGCCTTTGCCCATCCTGTAATGCCAATAAGATGATCAAGGGCATACTCAACCTGAGCTGTGCATTCCCTGGCACTGTACACATAGAGTCTTCCCGTCATTATCTGAACGATTGCTTTCTGACCACGAAGTGCTTCCTTAAGATTATTTACCAGCTGTCTCTCGAAAAACTTAATGTTTCCACCCTTAAGGGCAAGCTCGCCGATTTTTCCAAGATAGTTTTCCGTATAAATTGTTTCGTCTATTTTTTCCATGTTAGTGCCTTTATTTTTTAGAATCTTAGAGCAAAGCCAAATGAGAAAAACAGGTTCAACTGATCCACAAGCTGGTCTTCCCAGGATTTACGATAGCTTTCAACAAGCTGACTTGCAGCCACAAGCCCATCAACAGTTGTAAGGTCATAGTATGTTCCATCAGCAAATCTCATTCCAGTAAGATACTCGTCAACATAGACTCCCTCTGCTACTCCACCAGGGAACATCTGGTTGTCGACACCATAATTATGAATGAATTCAAAAACAGCTCCTGCCTTGAATGTAACCTCAGGTCCCTTCTTGATGGAAGTAAATTTATACTCACCGTTAAGACCACCATTCACGATTACCATTGTGTGACTCTGGTTAAGGAAATTAAGATGATTCCATGCAGAGTTGACGTGCTTTCCGCTTGGCTTTCCAGGATTAGCAAAATTTGCATGGGTAAAGACTGAACCGTCAGTTGAATAGACATTTTCTCCGGCGCAAAGATATTCAAGAGCTTCAAGATCAGTAATTGATTCACACACATTTGCATGACGTGCAAAAGAAGAAACTATGCTGAGCTTCAGGTTCCTTACAGGAGACACATCAACCTGGAACTTAAGTGCATCAGAGTTTGGTCCATACTGACTTCCCATGTTGATTCCACCGTTTGTATAGTTCTGGTAATTGATTGTGCTTGCCTTGATAGTGGCATCCTCATCATTGTCATACTGCCAGTGAGAATATGTATATGGAGTAACAAAAGTATAATCCAGGCTAAGTCTCTGGCAGAATGAATTCTCAGGAGCATAGATAATTCCTGTCTTGAAAGCCATTCTGTACTTGGAATCAAAATCCAGCTTCAGGAAATCCTCGACAGGGAAATCATCCACAAGAATATCCGTAGACCAGACAAGTCCCCTGGCTGGCTTAAAGTCAAGAACAAGTCCCATGAAAAGTCCATCAGCAGTACCGCCAATTCCCTGGGCTACCATGTATGGAACAGGTAAAAGATATGACGGATCAAACCGGCCTCCAAAAATCACAGATTCATAGTAAGAAACTGAAACCCAGTCCCATGGAGAAAAAGAAATCTCATGGAAGCTTCTGAATTTATTCGGTGAAAGATACTCAAGATCATCAGGCTGGGATGCAGTTGCACCAATCATTGAAAGTTCCTGAGCATAGGAAAATTTGTCCCTGAGATATGTGAACCCGAGATTTGCACTGTGATATGCTGATGAATTGACTGCAATCTCATCTTTCTGGAACATTCCGAATCCAGTCCTGTAGATACCTGCCTGAAGGAATATGTCCTTTGTTCCAACTGCAAGAATTGTGTTCATATCAAGGAACATATTGAAAGAACTGATTTCAGTCGGATCAACGATTGAGTCATGAAGAGAATTGGTGTACATTGGTGCAAAATCAGTATCATCCTTGTTTCTGATTGCAAAACCAACTCCATAACCGCAGGAAACAAAATCCGTTTCGGAAAAAGAAACATCACCCTTCACAGATGGATAAATTTCAAGACAAGCTGAATTGTCCGTATCATCATCAGTAATTTCAGTTTTCGATGTAATCTTTGCCTCAAGATTCACATGATATTTTTTTGAGAAAATTCTTTCATACTGAAGCTGAGCCTCTTCCTTGTCCTTTTCATTGCCATTTTCAATGACTGTCTCAAGAATCTGCCTGATGTTTCCAAGAGGATATGGCCTTAATGGCGGAACACTGTCAACAAGATTTCTGATCTGCCAGTTCTGGGCAAGGGAATAGAATTCGTCGTTAGGATCAACTGAAACCTGTGCAAATAAAAGACAGGCACTAAGCGTTAGCAAGACTGCAGAAACAATTTTTTTCATGTCAAAAACCCCTACTTAATGAATTTCACGTTGGTTGAAAATGCAACTTCCCAGCCTGCATATGTACCCTTTGTATATGGATCAACCCTGTGATTCACATACACGCTTACTGAAGGCTGAAGAACAAAAGTAACATTGTCGTTGAGACAATATGAGCCCCGAAGAGAAACTGTGTTGATATATTCAGTCTCACCATGAGGAGTTGAATACCCCTGCATTTCCTTTGCATTGGCCTGGTCCTCAGGATAGCACCACTTCTTCATGTCCTCATCAGTTGAAACAAGACCATCACCAACAGTAGTATCCTCTGCTCCCCATCCAAGTTCCGGAGTGAATACCTTTATTCCTGAATACTCACCGCATACTTTAAGAAGATATGAAAGGTTTACAGACCATCTGGACGGAACCTCGTACCCAACAGAAATCTTACCTCCAATTACATCTGGACCAAATGGAGTTCCAATCCACTCGTAAAATGGATCATTTTTCATTGGCCCCATGTTTTCAGAATATGTTCTTACCATTGACCAGTTAGGACTTTCCTTTATGTAGATATAGGGCTGAGTGTAGACACCCTCAATCCAGGAATGGAAATACCCCTCTTCGTAAGGAATGAATGACTCAGCACCCGCCTGGAATGCAAGTCCGTTTGGAGTAGTATCATTTGGATAGTTGTTTCTCTCGTATGAAGTCTGAAACTGAGTCATGGCAAACTGTCCGTATAGCCTTAATCTTCTGACTGGAGCATAGGAAACCTTCAGGCCAAGATAAGCACAAGTATGGCTTTCTTCTCCAACATCAGTCCTGTCATAGTCTCTCCATGGTGACATTCCGTGGAAAATTGTCCATGGATTAAGAAAACGCAGTTCCATGGGAGCATATACCAGCATTGCTTCCCTTGCTGTAAGGGAAAGCCTGTCAAACAACCCTACTGAAATCTCATGGCTGTAAATGTATTTGTCCACATTTGCCTCAGTCACGCTCATGCCATAGCGGAAATGCCTTGAGAAAAAATCCAGGCTCACATAGGAAGCCCCGGTAAAATATTCACTCTGAACAACACTTCCTGTTAGTGTTCGTCCAAAATCCCTGGCACCCATTCCAAGCTGGAAATTCATTCCGAACTTTGGCGTAAACATATACCCGGTAGAAAAATATGCTGTATCCGGAAAGTTAATGTCAATGTCATCAGGAGAAAGAGGAATGCTTGCGTAATTGTCATCATCCACTTTGGTACCCTTGTTAAGGGCAAGCTTTGCATCAAAGCACATGGTAAACCAGTCTGCTCCCTGGATTCTGACCGGAATGAACACAAAGTCTCCCTTCTCATAGCGATCAAAAACCCAGTCAATATCATCATTGGACTTAAAGTAAGCCTCAGCATTAATCTGTGGTTCAGCAGAAAGAGAAAGTCCATCCTCACGACCAAAAGCAAAAGGTTCCTGTCCAAAATAATCAGTAAGCTTGTCGTAGAGTTTTTTTCCTGCAGGACTCAATGAGTCGTAGTCATACTTTTCCATGTAGAACTCAAGCTCCTCAATGGAAAGGGGTGCTCTGTCGGAAAAATCAACAATACCACATTCATTTGATATGGCAGCCATTGCGTCATAAACCCATGAACCTGCATTAACAAGCTCCTTTTTTCCTCGGGCAAACAGCATGACTGCAGAAATCACCATAAGTGCCAGAATGGACAATACTTTTTTCATGATACCAACCCCAAAAGGGACTCCATTATTGTTATATTTTATAGAAGAAATTAATATTCCACGTGATTTTACTTGATTCTTGCCAATTAAACAAGTATGGAATAAAATTACAATATATGAAAATAGCAATGTTTACGGACGCATATTTTCCAAGAATCAATGGAGTAGCCGTTTCAGTTCACTCATATGCACACGAACTTTCAAGACTTGGTCACCATGTATGCGTTGTATGCCTGGAATATACAGAAGAGCAGCAGAAAAGCACTTTTTTTGATGAAAAAACAGGAGATGAATCACTCCCCTTCAAGATCATAAGAATTCCATCCACAAGCCTGGGAAAAGTCTCAAAGGAAGACCGCATGGTCAAACTCTACAAATGGAATTTCGTAAAGAAAGCCATGGATGAATTCAAGCCGGACATCATACACATCAACTCAGAATGGACCGTGGGTTACTTTGGTGCAATTTACAGCAGGCACAGGCATATTCCCTTTGTCTTCACCTTCCACACACTCTGGGAAGACTATCTGGTAAACTACGTGACTTTCCTTCCCGAAAAGAGCCTCAAGAAAATCGGAATTGAAGTCGTTCGATTTTACCTGAAAAGAGCATCAAAGATCATAACTCCAACAAAAAACATCCAGGAAGTTGTGTCAAAATACGGAATCAACAGGGAATCCACCATTCTTCCAACAGGAATACCAGATTCAAAGACCCAGATAAGTGATGATGACCATGAAAGAATGGTTGAGCGCATATACAAAAGGCTTCCCCAGATCAGGGACAAAAAAATCATGCTCTTTGTAGGACGTGTCGTTAGGGAAAAGAACATTCCGTTCCTGTTTGACGTTCTTGAAAAGGTTCGAAAGACTGTAAGCAATGCAGTTCTTCTGATTGTTGGAGGAGGCCCATATCTTGATGAGCTCAGAGAAATAGTCAGAAAAAGAAATCTTGATGACTGCGTATTCTTCACAGGATACATTGACGGTGACATACTGATAAACTTCTACAAGATGGCTTGCGTGTTCACATTCCCAAGCAAGACTGAAACACAGGGACTTGTTACGATTGAAGCCATGATTTCCGGACTTCCGGTAGTTGCCATTGGCCAGATGGGGACCATAGACGTCATGCAGGGAGACAATGGAGGTTTCATGGTCAAAGATGATACAATGGAATTTGCCGAAAAAACCATGTCGCTCATGACTGACTCAAAACTCTGGAAACAGAAAAGCCTTGAAGCCCAGCTGTGGGGCTCAAAATGGAAGATTTCCTCACTGACTCCAAAACTCATTGAATGCTATGTTGAGGCTATAAAAAACGGTCCATACAAGCGATGGAGTTTCCACAAGAACAAGGAAAACTGATTCCCGCAAAGACTCTATTGGAAAGGAATTAAGATGACTAGCGAAGAAAAAAAAGACATATACACCATGCTGGAAAAAGCCTCATGCTGGGCATACGGATACGACTCACCCACCTTCAAGGACGATGACATTCTTTTTGAAGATGATGTCTATGAATACATTGAAACCCAGGAGCAGATTCCACAGGACGCAGAATCAATCAATCTAAAGCCAGAGAAAATTTCCACGGCTGAGGAAGAAATCTCCAGGCTGGAAATTCTTGCAAACAAAATATCATCCTGCACCAACTGCGTGCTTTCAAGATCACGAAACAACACAGTTCCCGGCGAGGGAGTTGAAAATCCATTTGTTCTTGTCATTGGAGAAGCACCTGGCGAGGAAGACAACATTACGGGAAAACCTTTCTCAGGTCAGGAAGGACAACTTCTGGACAAAATGCTTGCCGCAATAAGCCTTTCAAGATCAACAAACACATACATTACAAACCTTGTGAAATGCACCACACCCCGCGAAAGAAGCCCAATGCAGGATGAAGTTTCCGCCTGCCAGGGTTTTCTCCAGGCACAAATCCATGCACTAAAGCCGAAATTCATTCTGGCAATGGGAAGAATGGCAATGCAGTGCCTTGCAGATACATCCAGGGGAATGAATGCCGTCCGCGGGCAATGGCTTTCATGGAACAACATACCGATGATGGCAACATTCCACCCTTCATCACTCATTCATGATCCGCGGCTTAAGGTTCCGGCATGGGAGGACTTGAAGAAATTCAAGGAAAGGCTTCTGGAAGAAAGCCCTGAATATGCAAAAGAATTCTTCATGCAGGCAAAATGATCAGATACATCAACGTGGTGCTTAACGTACCCCTAAACCAGACATTCACATACCTGGAACCAGAGGAAACCGAAAAAAAGAATTCATTCATCCCGGAAATTCCCTTCGGGCACAGAGTCGAGGTTCCATTTGGCAACCGGAAAATCTCCGGATTTGTCGTGTCATTCTCGCAAACAATACCAGAATCCTGCAAAGTGTCACAGGACAAGATCCGCCATGCTGTCAGATACATGGACCAAGAGCCTCTTCTTACTCAGGAAAACTACGAAATAGCCCGGTTCATGAGCTCATACTATATTTCATCAATCGGAGAATGCGTATTTACCATGATTCCATCCGGCAAAAGAGAAACACAGAATCCCGGATTTGCATTTGAAGAGGATGAGACAAGCTTCACAAAAAAAGAACTAAGCGAGGAACAGCTTAAGGCAGTGGACGGAATCCTTGATATTGGAAACACTGAAAAAAAACAGAACTTCCACTATCTGTATGGGATGACCGGCTCCGGAAAGACAGAGGTTTTTCTCACAGCAGCAGAAAGAGTCCTTCAGCAAGGCAAAGGCGTAATCTACCTTGTTCCCGAAATTGGACTCACACCACAAGTCATTGAAGCCGTCGTAAACAGGTTTGGAAAGATTGCGGCAGTACTCCACAGCGAACTTACACCAAGCCAGAGACTTGGAGAATGGAAGAGAATCCTAAGAAAAGAAGCAAGGGTTGTTGTGGGTGCAAGAAGTGCAGTCTTTGCCCCGGTGCCGGACCTGGGACTAATCATAATTGACGAGGAACACGATTCATCATACAAGTCAGGATCATCACCAAGGTACCATGCAAGACAAATTGCAATGCTCAGGTCAACAAAAAATTCATTTCCACTTGTCATGGGATCAGCAACTCCAAGCGTGGAAGCATGGAAATCCATGAAGGACAAAACAATAGCCTGTCACACACTTACAAAAAGGCTTGCAGGAGGAAAGCAGCCTTCAATAATAAGCATCAACCTGAGCCAGGAAGGCACACAAGGAGAATGCATCTCACCAAAACTCTATGACGAAATGAAAAAAACAAAGCAGGAAGGAAAGCAGTCAATTCTATTTCTCAACAGAAGAGGATTCACACACTTTTACAGATGCTCAAGCTGCGGATTCGAGCTAAAATGCAGAAACTGTTCAGTAGCCCTTACATACCATATAAGCGAAAACAGACTCAGATGCCACTACTGCGGATTTGTCTGCCCTCCACCACAGCAATGCCCTGAATGCGGCTCACTTGATACAGGTTACAGCGGATTCGGAACTGAATACATTGAAAACGAAGTCAAGGCAAAATTCCCAAATGCCGCCACAATTCGACTGGACACTGATTCCCTGCAGAAAAAAGGAGAATTTCAGGAAAAAGTAAGTTCATTCAGAAAAGGAATGTATGACATAATGCTTGGAACCCAAATGGTTGCAAAGGGTCTGAATTTTCCAAAACTTAAACTTGTGGGAGTGATTCTTGCTGACTCCACACTACACCTTCCAGACTTCAGGGCCAGCGAAAAAACTTTCTCACTTATTACCCAGGTTGCAGGAAGAGCCGGAAGATTTTTTCCCGACGGAAAAGTTATTGTCCAAAGCTACAGTCCAGATCGGGAAGCAATCAGATTTGCAGTAAAGGGAGATATTGAAGGATTCTACAAAAATGAACTTGAAACAAGAAAACTCCTGAATTTTCCACCATACTCAAGACTCCTGAGACTTGTGTTCAGATCAAAATCAAAAAATGATGCCCAGAGCGCCTGCACACAGGCAGCAAAACTCCTTGCAGACTTCCGCATTGAAGGAGTAGAAATTCTTGGACCTGCAGAATGCCCGCTTGAGACAGTAAACCAGAACCACAGATATCAGATTCTGCTACGAGGTCAGAACATAAGCAACCTCATAGAAGCCGCAAAAAAACTTGTATGGGGATACAAAGCCCAGAGCACAGTCTACATAGAAACCGACACAGATCCGCAAAGCCTGCTATAGAAAAAACTAAAGCCGGCAAGTCAGTTCCTGATTCCATCAATGTTTGCGCTGACAGCCTTGACATTGTCCCTAGCAGAAAATAAGAACACCCGAAGCAAGAGCGCACGGATGTTCTTATTTTATACAATTTATATCAGTAACCTGGAACCCATCCACAGGCAAGTCAGTTCCTGATGCCATCAATGTTTGCACTGCCAGTCTTGACATTGTCCATAGAAAAAAAAGAAAGGACAGTAGCAAGGGCGTACTGTCATTTCTTTTTTTTACCAAAACTATCAGTAACCTGGAAATCCATTCACAGGTGAGTTAGTTCCTGATCCCCTCAATGTTAGCACTGACAGCCTTGACATTGTCCCCAGCAAAAACAAAAAAGGACTGCAACAACGCAGTCCGTTTTTGTTTTTTCCATTCACTCTCAGTAATCTAGTATACCATCAACAAGCCAGTTAATTACGTATACCCTCAATGTTAGCGCTGCCAGTTTTCACATTGTCCCCAGCAAAAAATAAGAACACCCGAAGCAAGAGCGCACGGATGTTCTTATTTTATACAATTTATATCAGTAACCTGGAACCCATCCACAGGCAAGTCAGTTCCTGATGCCATCAATGTTTGCACTGCCAGTCTTGACATTGTCCATAGAAAAAAAAGAAAGGACAGTAGCAAGGGCGTACTGTCCTTTTCTTTTTTTACCAAAATTATCAGTAACCTAGAAATCCATTCACAGGTGAGTTAGTTCCTGATCCCCTCAATGTTAGCACTGCCAGCCTTGACAAACGGCAACACATTCTCGTCGCTTTCAATTCTTACCCGCACAAAATGAGGTCCCTTGGAGAAGGCCTTTCTAGCCCAGTCCGGATCATCGTTGGCATCAATTGCATCAATTCCGAAACCACGTGCAATTTCAAGAAGATCAGGAGACTTTTCAAAAACACTGGCACTATAATTACTATTGAACAAATACTGCTGCTGCTGATGAACCATACCAAGAACACCATTCTCAAAAACAATGACAGTAACATCAAGATCCTTTTCACAGAGTGTGGCAAGTTCCTGAATGTTCATGAGAATGCTTCCATCTCCGGAAATGCACACAATTCTCTTTGAAGGATTTGCAAGACCGGCACCAATGGCTACAGGAAGTCCAAATCCCATTGTTCCAAGGGAACCACTAGTCAAAAACTGTCGTGCATGCTCAACCTTGTAATACTGTGCAGCCCACATCTGATGCTGGCCAACATCAGTTGAAACAATAATATTTTCCTCGCTGATTCCATACTTAGATGCCTCATGAGGAATATCATTTATGAATTTTCTAGGATTAACACTATGCTCATTCTTTCCCCGGCCAAGATCAAGGCTTTCGGTCTCACGAAATTTTTCCTGCAAACGGGAAATCCATTCCTTTCTTGCCTTTTCCGAATCAACATAAGAAGACTTGATTGAAGATATTTTTTCGCAGAGCATTGGAAGAGCTGATTCAACGGAGGAAACAACACTGAATTCTGAAGCCATTATCTTGTTTATTTCTGCAGCATCAATATCAATATGAATGATTTTTGCATTCGGGCAGAACTTCTTGATTGCACCAGTTGCACGGTCATCAAATCTGACGCCCAGGGCAACAACACAATCAGCCTCATACATTGCAAGATTGGCTGCATAGCTTCCGTGCATTCCAACCATACCAAAATTATTCTTATTTGACTTTGAAACAGCTCCAATACCCATGAGACTTGAAACTGAAGCAAAAGTAATTTCCTTCATAAGATTTTCAATACACATGAAGGCCTCTGGAGAATTGCATCCTCCGCCAACATAGAGAACGTTCTTTTTTGAAGAACACAGCAATTCAGCCATCTGGGAAATAATACAAGCCTTGTCTTCCTCGGGAGTAACAAATCCGTGGGAAAGAGCAAAATTTTCAAGTCTTGAAATATCAGGCCAGCTTTCAAATTCAATTTCACCGCTCTGAATATCACGTGGAACATCAATCAACACAGGTCCAGGCCTACCGTTCTTTGCAATCAGAAAAGCCTTGGGAACAACATCAAAAAGATCAGCAATATTCTTGACCATGAAACTGTGCTTCGTAATAGGAAAAGAAAGTCCAAAGGTATCAGCTTCCTGGAATGCATCAGTACCAATGAGAGAAGAATTAACCTGCCCTGTAATTGCAATGATTGGAACGGAATCGCACTTGGCATCGGCAATAGCTGTAAGAAGATTCATGGCTCCAGGACCAGAAGTTGCCATGCACACAGCCGGAATTCCTGTTGAACGAGTCATTCCCTGGGCAATAAAACCTGCAGCCTGTTCCTGACGAACCAGGACATGTTTGATGGAACTTTTGTTCAATTCATCATAAAGAGGAAGAATGGAACCACCAGGAATACCTGCAACAGTCTTCACTCCTTCCATTTCAAGTAGTTTTACAATTATCTGAGATCCGGTTGCTTTAATCATAGGTGAATATAATATATAAGAACAAATAAATTTTCAATTCATTGCAATTCCTTAAATCACAATTTTGTCTTATAATATATGCATGTCACTTAACTGCAATGAGCTGAACCTTGTACTGTCGGAACTGGATGTGGACGGATCTTTCATTCAGGAAATAGTCCAGCCGGGATTTGATACCCTTGTCTTCAGGGCAATAAAAGGCGGAGACTTGAAATCGATTCTAATCTGTACCGGCGCACAGGGATGCAGAATCAACGAAACAAAATACAAACCTCCAAAAAATCCAAAGCCCCTGAGATTCAATGAATTTCTCAAATCCAGGGTTCAGGGAATGAGAATAAACAGCATTGTCCAGATGGGACTAGACCGAATAATAAAAATGGATGTGTCCACCTGGAAAGAAAAGCTTTACATCTACATCAGACTATGGTCCGGAGCCGCCAATGTAATTGTATGTGACGAAGAGAACAACATCCTCGACTGCATGTACAGAAGACCGAAAAAAAATGAGGTAACCGGCGGAAAATTTCAGGTAGAAGAAAAAATCCTAACTGAAGAAGAAAAGAATCTTTCGCTTCAGAAATTCCCGGCAAGATCATTCAATGAAGAACTTATTCAACTTGGACAGAACCAGGAACAGATAGACGGAATGTCATATAACCAGAAAGTCGATTTGTTCTATTCTGAGCATGCATCAAACCTTTCAAGGGAAAGCCTTCTTGAGCAGGCTGAAAGATGGTACAACGTCAAGCACAGCAAAATGGAAAATGCACTTTCAAACCTTCTGAAAAAAAAGGAAAACTTTGAAAACGCAGACTCAATGAAGCACACGGGAGACCTGATTCTGGCATACGCATCACAGGCACAGGGAAATGAACTTTCCTGCATTGACTATGAAACAGGAAAGGAAGTTCACATCAGGCTTGATTCACGCCTTTCACCTCAGGACAATGCGAAACTATACTATGAAAGCTACAAAAAAGCCGTATCAGGAAAGGAAGCCCTTGAACACGACATTGAAATTTCAAGAAAAGAAATAGCCGTCCTTGAAGAAAAATACAATGCAATTCTAAAAGAACAGAATGTACTCAAAATAGAACAGCTTATCAGAAAGACCACACAGTCAAAGCAGCAGGCTGAAAAAAAGACACACGCCGGGCTGCATTATGAAATTGACGGATGGACAATTCTGGTTGGAAGAACTGCAACTGAAAACGATGATCTTTTGAGACACACAGTAAAAGGTCAGGACATGTGGATGCACACCAGGGACTATGCCGGCGGTTATGTATTCATCAAGGCAAAGGCAAAGAAAACCATACCACTTGAAATACTTCTTTACGCCGGGAACCTGGCAGTATATCATTCAAAGGCTCGCAAAAATGGACAGGCTGATCTGTACTACACCCAGGTAAAGCATCTCAGGCGAGCAAAAAACGGTCCAAAAGGACTGGTCTTGCCGACAAATGAAAAAAACATTCTGATAAAAATAGAAGATGCAAGACTAAGAAAACTTGAAGAATATGAAAAAGGACTGACCAGGGATTAACTACATACAAAATCACATGCAGGAAAAGAAAATGAAGAAGACACAGGATCCAGAATTCAGATACAGACGTTCTCAGCCAAAAACTCCGAGTCAAAAGAAAATAGACAAGATAAAGAATAAATCAATTGAGCAGTTCAATGTGGGATTATCATATTTCCGATTTTTCGGAACCATCTGGGGACTCAAGAATATTCTTCCCTATGTTTCAATTGTTCTTAGAAAATTTTTCTTTGTTCAGTACCTGCAGAAAATGCACCTGATAAATTTTCCAGTAAAACATGTTGACCATGCACTGGATGAAAAGGTTCCCTTCAGAACAGACAAGCTTCCATGTTATCTGGATTTCATAAGCTATTGGATCAGACCCATGTCCATGATTCTCAAAAGATATGGATTTCATGAAGGAATGAAACTTGACTGTGAATACGTGAACTACATTTCATATATTTATGATGAAGCATACCACATGTATTCAACGACCCTCACAACAACCTACAGGCCAAAGTCCAGCCTTGCTTCAATAAAAAGCCTTCAGTTCTGGGACCCGCACTATCTCTGCGTTCCAAGCCTTCACGTTGCAATCGTAATGCTAACGATAGGTTTTTACCGCATGCTGTTTGAAAGAGAAATGTTCAGCCCGGAAGAAAAAGACAAGTGGAACAAGGAAATTTTCGACCATGGAATTGAAATAATCGAGACGGTTCTTTACGTCAAGCAGCACAGCGTAAACTGCATTCCGGCAGCCATGTACATGATGAGCAGGAAATGTCCCGAGCTGGTGGATGCAAGTCTTTCTCACGAAGTAATTGATGCACTCTTTGTAAATTCACCGGACGTTAAAAAAACAGATGGCGAAAAAATCAGAAGCCATATTTGTGCATTCTACGATAAATTCATGAAAGAAAGCGAATCAGAAGATGACTGGATTACACCAATCATGAACTGGCTTGAAACATACGAGCCTAACACTCCCTCATGGGCAAATAATAATTAACATAAAAAAAAATCCCCCGGGTCTTCATCCCAGGGGAACTCTAACGACAGTCAGCCATTAGTATTCTTCGCCACCGCCTTTCTTCTTGAAAAGGGAAGCCTGATTGTTTCTTTTTGTTGATGTATGAACCCGTGGCCTTCCATGACTTGACCCGCGAGACTTTGAACCAAATCCACCGCGCTCGCCGCGATCAAACCTGTCACGTCTTTCACCGCCATGACCTCTTCTTCCACGCCTTTCATCACGGCCTTCAAAACGGTCTCTGCGACCAGAGAATTCAACCTTAGCGTCCTGATGCATGTGAGGAAGAGACTTGTCCCTTTCAGAAAGTTCAAGAGCCCTCTTTCCTGCATCAAGTGGAAGAGTTAAAAGACAGAACTTGTCTGACATGTCAATTGCATCAACCTTTCTTCCAGGAATGCCAAGAAGCTTTGAGAAGAATTCAGCAATTGACTTTGGAGTCTGCTTGTCAATCCATCCCATCTGGACGTAAAGACGAATTTCATTCTCACCCACAGCAAGAGATGATCTAGATCCCCTATCCCGTCCACCACGACGGCCACCGTCCCTTGATCCGCCAAAAGACTTTGACTGAACAGGTGAAATTTTTCCATAGCGCTTCTTTGAAAGTTCACGACCATATGCAGAAGAAAGAAGGGATGCAACAACATCCTGAGGATTTCGTCCCTCGCAAAGTTCCTGTGCAAGAATCTCAAAAAGAGGATCAGCCTTTATCATTGAAGAATCCTTTGAATCAGAATCCCCATCAGAAACAGACATTGCATCTTCATCCTGAACCTGAGAAGAAGATTTGAGGCCAAGCTTTTGCTTAATGTCATCAAAGAGCCTTGTCTTTTTTGCATCAATAACTTCTTCAACTGTAGGAATTTTTCCCTCAACCATCTCGCCCTTTGCACTCTTTTTGACTGCATTCTGAAGATAGCGGAGTCTTCTCTGTTCCTCAGGCCTTACAAGAGTAATGGCAATTCCACTTGAACCTGCGCGACCCGTACGACCAATTCTGTGAACATATGTTGGTCCATCAAAAGGCATTTCATAGTTTACAACATGAGTAAGGCCTTCAATATCAATCCCGCGGGCAGCAACATCGGTAGCCACAAGGATTCTCGTTTTTCTGGACCTGAATCTGGCAATGATCTTTTCTCTCTGGCTTTGTGCAATATCGCCGTGAAGAGCAGCTGCCTGGTATCCCTTTTCATCAAGAACCTTGGAAACCATATCTGCATCACTCTTTCTCTGAACAAAAACAATTCCATAGAAATCAGGAGAATAATCAATGATTCGAATCAAAGCCTCAATTCTTTCATTTCCCCTTACAAGCCAATACTGCTGGTCAATGAGGAGAGGTTCTTCTTCATGTCCTTCTTCCTCAACGATTTCATAGTCACCCATGAACTTCTGGGCAATCTTTAGAATTTCAGAAGGAATTGTCGCACTGAACAAGAGCACACGACATTCAGGATTTGCGCTTGAGAAAATCTTTTCAATATCCTCAACGAATCCCATGTCAAGCATTTCATCACCCTCATCAAGGATGAAATATTCAATCTTTGAAATATCAAGAACATTTCTGTCAATAAGATCCTGAACACGTCCCGGAGTACCAACAACAATCTCGCATCCCTTTCTGAGAGAACGCATCTGGTCAGTGATTGATGCACCACCATAAACAACGCAGGTTCTTGGATAGATTCCAGAAGAAAAAGATGCCATTTCGGCAGAAGTCTGCATTGCAAGCTCTCGAGTAGGCTCAAGGATAATGGCACGAACATTGCCTGTTTCCTTTCTCAGTGTCTGTACAAGTGGAAGTCCAAAAGCTGCTGTCTTACCAGTACCTGTTCTGGCCTTTGCAATGACATTTGCATCACCATTCAGAAGCCTTGGGATGGCAAGAACCTGAATAGGAGAAGGAGTCACAAAACCCTTCTTTTCAATTGCAGCAAGAGTAATTTCGTCTAGACCCAAATCCTCAAAGCCGATTTCTTCGTCAGATACATCTTCAGACATACCTGCATCCTGAGAAGACACAACAAGGTCTTCCTCTTCATTAAAGAGTTCATTTTCCATAAACGATACCTGTTCCTTTCATGAAAATCCAAAGGCCGATACGTTATAAAAAAAATTACGACTCAAGCTAGTCAAGTCAACCCTTTAACCACATATACCGGCTTTAAAGAAAGTCATGCGCATGGGTCCCGCAAAATCTCGACAAAAATCAAGATTCCCGAGCACCCTAAAATTGAGCCTTGAGTGTATAGGTTTTCAGATTTTTATTCAAGGACATTCACACAATGATTTTATTCATTTTCCAAAGATTACTTTTGTTCATTATGATTTTAAACGGATATAAAATTTGTATGAAAAAGAAATTTCATATCATGGTGACACTGGCAGCAGTTTCTTTACAAGGAATTCATGCACTTCCTGAACTTGATTCGGTCTTTCACCAGGAAATCACTGGAAGTGCAAAAAACAGCACCAGCCTAAAAGAGTCTTCAATAACATTCAGCTCTGGCATAGACCTCTATTTTGGATCTACACAAATTAAGGCATCATTCAAAATGCCGTCAACAAAACTTTCAGAACTGGAACAGGAATTTCCCGCATCAACATGGGAAAAAAGCCAGAAAAAATGGGGAATAAAACAACACATCAATTTTTTTGACAAAAGGTTCTACGCTGATATTTTGACAGGAAACCTGACTTTTACCCAGGGCATTTCAAGAATGAAATCACCGGGACTTTCAGCCCTGAGTCCTTTCTCACCTCCAAAAATATTCGCCCTTGGAATACAGCCAGACATTCCATCCTGGAACCAGGGAGAAAAGCCCCTTGCAGCAGCCATTGAAATTGGAACAGAAGAAAAGAATTCACATTCACGCATTCAGCTTGCCGTTACAGAAGAAAAGGAATCATTTGCAAGTATTTCACGAAAATTCAGGATTAACAAGGCAAGGACAGGTATTTCATTTCAGGCCGGTCTATTCAATCTTGAAAAAACACCGGATTCAGCATGGTGGCAGAAAAAACACACCTACCCGAAATCACAGTGCCTCTTTGCCGAAGCCGAAACCAACATCCAGCTAAATGCATTTTCCCTTGCACTTGCGGGAGGAATCAATGAAAGCCCTCTTGGCGGGCACTACCTCTGGCAAAGACTACACTCATCAGTTTTTCTGGACAGTCTTACACTCAACACTTCAATATTTGCATGCGACCGTGGAATGATCTGCGCTGACTCATCAACCCAGAATGCAAGATTCCAGTTCTGCATAAACCCGCAGTATGAAATAACGACAGAAAAATCCATTGTGCTTATTGGAATTCTATGGCAACCATCATACAAAACCCAGGATTCACCGGGAGCACAGGAAACAAGGGAAACCCAGGTAAAGGCTGGAATCCGGTATTCATCAAAGCACAGCCAGGTTACACTCCAGGCTTCAAGCACCAAAAATGACGAAACAACAAATCAGGTTTCTGTACAGCTTGCCCTTCCCCTTGAAGAAAGAACATTCACATTCCAGGGAACCTATAAAGACGAAGATTCCAAAAAAAGCATCTGGTCCATATCGGCACGACACTCGGGAAGAAAAAAACACAGTCCCTTCATCTCTGCAGGATTTTCCCAGGAAAGAAATCTGGATGGTGACAAAAAATACAAAATTAGCTCCAGGGTAAACCTCAGTGGCGGCAGAAGGATTAAATGGAACCTGGCAACCGGATTCTCAATGGAAATAAAGAAATAAATGGATAGAATTAAAGAACAGGAACAATTTTGCCGATAAACCATTCTTATCTATTGAAATTATTGCATTTTTTTTCTATAATCACCTGTAAATTTTATTTTGGAAACTAATTTTTGAGAGGTATACACTATGGCTTTTGATATTACTAAAGTTCGTAATATCGGTATCAGTGCACACATCGACTCTGGTAAGACAACAACTTCAGAACGCATTTTGTTCTATTGTAACAAGATTCATGCAATCCACGAAGTTAAGGGAAAGGACGGTGTCGGTGCTGTAATGGACAACATGGAATTGGAACGCGAACGCGGAATCACAATCCAGTCAGCAGCTACACAGGTTCAGTGGAAGGACACAACAATTAACCTTATTGACACACCGGGTCACGTTGACTTCACTGTTGAAGTTGAACGCTCACTCCGTGTTCTTGACGGTGCTATCATGATTCTTTGTGCCGTTGCAGGTGTTCAGTCACAGTCAATCACAGTTGACCGCCAGCTCAAGCGCTACCATGTACCACGTATTGCATTCGTAAACAAGTGTGACCGCCAGGGTGCTAACCCACTTCGCGTATGTGGACAGATCCGTGAAAAGCTCGGACTCAATGCATACATGATGGAACTCCCAATCGGTCTTGAAGACAAGCTCCAGGGTGTTGTTGACCTTGTTGCAATGAAGGCTTATTACTTTGAAGGAAATGATGGTGTTGACGTACGCGTTGCAGAAATCCCGGCTGATCTTCTTGAACAGGCAAAGGAAAAGCGCGTTGAACTCCTCGATGCAGCTTCTAACTTCGATGATGAACTCATGGAAGTACTCATGGAAGGAGACTACGACAACGTTCCTGTAGAAAAGATCAAGGCAGCTATCCGCAAGGGTACACTTGCAGAACAGTTTGTTGGTGTATTCTGTGGTTCAGCTCACATGAACAAGGGTATTCAGCCAGTTCTCGACGCTGTACTTGACTACCTCCCTAACCCAACAGAAGTTCACAACTATGGTCTCGACCTCGACAAGAACGAAGAACAGGTTGAACTCTTCAATGTTGAAGACAAGCCATGTGTTGCTCTTGCATTCAAGCTTGATGACGGTCAGTTCGGACAGCTCACATACACACGTATCTACCAGGGTAAAATCACTAAGGGTGATGAACTCTATAATGTTCGTCAGAGAAAGAAGTTCAAGGTTGGACGTCTCGTTCGCATGAACTCTGCTCAGATGGAAGATATTAACGAAGGTATGCCAGGAGACATCATTGCCCTCTTCGGTGTTGACTGTGCTTCAGGTGATACATTCTGTGGCGGCGGACTTAACATTGCCATGACATCTATGTTCGTTCCAGAACCAGTTATCTCTCAGGCTATCACTCCAGTTGACAAGTCTGCAGCAGCCAACATGTCTAAGGCTCTCAACCGCTTTACAAAGGAAGACCCAACATTCCAGACATACGTTGACCCAGAATCTAACCAGACAATCATTAAGGGTATGGGTGAGCTTCACCTCGCTGTTTACGTTGAACGCATGAAGCGCGAATACAAGTGCGAAGTTACAGTTGCTCAGCCAGAAGTTGCTTATCGTGAATCAATCACAACAAAGGCAGACTTCAACTTCACTCACAAGAAGCAGACTGGTGGTTCAGGTCAGTACGGACGTGTTGCCGGATTCATGGAACCATTCCAGGAAGAAGGTAAGGATTACGAATTCGTAGACGCAATCAAGGGTGGTGCTATTCCTAACGAATACATTCCATCTTGCGACAAGGGATTCAGGAAGGCTATGGAAAAGGGTTCACTTATTGGTGCTCCAGTTGTAGGCGTTCGCTGTACAATCAATGATGGTCAGTACCACCCAGTTGACTCTTCTGATATTGCATTCCAGACAGCAGCTATTGGTGCTTTCCGCGAAGGTTATGCAAAGGCAAAGCCAGCAATCCTCGAACCAATCATGAAGGTTCAGCTTGCAGGTCCTACAGAATTCCAGGGTAACATGTTCGGTCTCATCAACCAGCGCCGCGGTGTTATCATTGATTCTACAGATGAGCTTGGAACATCAACAGTTAACGCTGAAGTTCCACTTTCTGAAATGTTTGGATTCTCTACAATTCTCCGCTCTTCAACACAGGGTAAGGCAGAATTCACTATGGAATTCGAAAAGTATGCTAAGGTTCCTAACAATGTTTCTGAAGAACTCCAGAAGGCATACCAGGAAAAGAAGAAGGCTCAGGCTAAGTAATACAACTGCTTAGGTTAGTCATAAAATCCCGTGGGACATAATGTTCTGCGGGATTTTTTTTGTTCACTTTTAGGAATACTGTGGTATAATATTTTCATTGCAAAAAGATAAAAAAACTCAGGGTTCATTACCACTACCCTGTGATAATTAGTACAATTTATTTTGGAGGCGATACTATGGCAAAGCAGGAACTATTTGAAAGAAGCCCAATCCGTGCATTTGACGAAGTAACTAACGGCGGACTCAAGGCCGGGGAAATGGGATTGGTAACAGCAAAAAAAGGACTTGGTAAGACTAGCGTTCTTGTTCAGTTTGGAATGGACACACTCTTGAACGGAAAGCAGCTTGTTCATATTTCATTCAACCAGATGAGTGCCAATGTCATCACATGGTATGACGGAATCTTCAATGAAATCTCAAAGAAGAAGGCTCTTTCCAATGCAAAGGATGTAAAGGAGCAAATTCTCAAGAACCGAACAATTCTTAACTTCAACCAGGACATTATTTCTCTTGAGAAGGTAGTTAATACACTCAACGCACTCAAAGCAAGCGGAATCAATGTTGCTGGAGTTGTAATTGATGACGTGGATTTCACAAAAGTTAAGGAAGCCGACCTCCAGTCAGTTGCAAGCTATGCAAAGGCCACAAAGACTAAAATTTGGTTCAGCTCAACAAGCGAAGGAGACAAACTTGAAGACTCAGCACCTAAGTCCCTTCTCCCTTACTTTACTGCAGTTGTTCATCTTTCATCAAAAGGCAAGGACACAAACGTAAATGTTCTCAAGATGGGAAAGAACACAGAATTTGAAGATTCGCTCAAGCTTGACTCAAAGACTCTCCTTATTACAGGAAAGTAATTTTTAGCCTGGCAGAATAAAAAAAGCCTTTCAATTGTGAAGTGCACCCTAAAGTTGAACAAATAAAGTTCAATTTCAGGAAGTGCATTTCAGTTTGTGAAAGGCTTTTTTTTTTTGTTTACATTCCGGGAAAAAACTTCCAGGAATATAAATCAAATTAGAATGTATATGTTGCAAAAATACCACTTGACCAGCTTGTGCGTTTCTTTCCGTCAAATGCACGGCGCCACTCAACATTTGCATATACATTGAAAGAAAGGTCTTTGTCTGCCTTGAATTCAATTGATGGGCGAACATCAATTATTCTACCACCATCATAGTCACGGACTTCTGTGCCGGCAAAAATCAAGTCATCTTCCCATCTTTCATCCTTTGAACCGGCAGCAAATGATCCCCAGATATTCAAAGAAAATTCACGGTTGATAGGCAAATCAAGGCTTGCACCTGTATACCAGGCCATTGTGTAATTGTCATTTTCAAAGAAATTTGTTCCTAATTCCGGGCGAAGAGTAATCTTTGTGTTAGGAACAATGAAAGTAATGGCTGCTCCAAGTCCGTATGCCTGATCGTCCTTCACGTCTGTGAACATTGAATCCAATGCAAGATATGCATCAAGAATTAAATTCTGGAATCCGATTGTTGCACCAGTGTAGATATTAGAGCCTTCATCAAAAGCACCTTCAATTGCAGCCGAAAGCTTGAGCCATTCTGTTGGGCCAACAGAAAGACCAAAATTCATTACAGGATCATCTGTATTGAATCCGTTGGGAATCGCAGCACCAATTTCAAGATCGATGTCTCCTGAATTAACATAGCGAACACCGATTGCCTTCTTTGCATATTTGTTTGCATAAGGAACGAAACCAACTACGTCAGCAGATCCTGGAGCATCAACATAGAATCTATATGGATGGCTTTCTTCAGTAGATGTAACTGCGAAAACTCCGCTTCTGTCATCATAACTTGTGCTGAAACCACCCTGGCGGGAATGTGCATAAGGTTCCCAGAGCCATGAACCATAGCGTGGAGCAGGTCCAACAACCCAGTTAAGCTTTGTTCCAACACCAACATCAACATTCTTTGTTGGATGCCAGAGGAAATTTACATAGTATGAGTCCTGGATTGTATTTGATACATTTGCAGTGTTGTTGAATCCGTATACATTAGTGTTGCAGTTTGAATATCCGTTATTATGCTTTCCATAATGAAGATTAAGAGGATTCTGGTTTGATGTTCCAAACACAAAATTATCTACATTTCCATTTTCATCATAATTTGCAAGGAAACTCCAGTTAAGCATTCCTTCAATTGTAAACTTCGCGATGTCAAAGCGAGCCTGGAAAGTATCTGTCAATCCATAGAATGCAGTGTCTCCGTCAAAAGGGCTGCCGAATCCCATCCAAGCAGTATTTTTCATCTGCTGAGAGCTAAGAACCTGAGCAAATGAAGATGCCATGGCAACAACAGATGCACAAGTAAATGCAATAATCTTTTTCATAATAACCTCCGTCAAAAAATTTATATCAAAAATCAATAAAATTCAATCACATCACTTCGATTTTGAAAAAACACTTGTTTTTAAAATGAATATACTTGCCTTTTGACCTTAATTTTAATTATCTTTTATCCAATGAAAGACATAACAACGAAAATAACTGCCCCAATTCTTTTGGCCTGCATTTCCCTGACAGGATGCACATCAACCAAGCCGGTGACTCAAATCCACAACCAGCCATCAGAGGGAAACAGACTTTTGATTGACGGATTTGAAGAAGAAAATTTCTGGTACACAAGCAAATCAAGAGAAGACAATTCACTTTCCACAGAAATTACTGATGAATGGTCAACTGAAAAAGACAACTGCGGCATGTGGACATTTTCCAGGATTCCAGATGGAAAACAAGCATCATTCTCATGCAGCAGCCTAAGCTTCTCAGACTGGTCAAATGCTAAATGCCTTACCTGCGACATTAACAACATGACGAAAGGATCCCTGGAAATATGCCTTGAAATTGAGAGCGGCGTGGCAAATGAAAAAACAAGAACAGGCTATGTGACTTTAGGCAGAGGGGAAAACACAAACGTTTACTTTGATCTTCAGATGTTCAAACCATGTGACAGCGAGGAAATAAAAAAAATCACCTTCATCATCAGGGGCGAAAATTCAGGTGGGCGAATATACATGGACAACATCTGCCTATTCAGATAATTCTTCAGTTTTCACGGGAACAAGAACAATGCTTCGCTGATCCAGTGAATAGACTCCGTCCGGCTGTGCCTTAAATGGAGTAAGAATAAAATTTTTTTCACCGGTAATCTTCTTTTCTTCTATGGAAGGCTTAAACAAACCCTTGAACATGGACTTTTCCTGGAGCACATTGGACTTAAACTGAATGAAAGTTTCATTCATAATTTTAACATTGGTGTAAACGCCACTGTCATAGGCAGCAGGTGAATTTACCCTGAATGAATTTGAGGCAAAGACAATTTTAGTTCCATCAGAAGTTGCCCATATTTTCTGCTTTTCCAAAGTTTCACTTGGATTATCAATTCCTTTTGAAACAGTTTTCTTTTTCTGAATTACAGAAAGTGATGACTTGGAAACCTTCTTATAGTCACCATCCCAGTCTGTACTTTCAGTAATCAGCATCTTAACATCATCCCTGATTCTGATTCTAACCTCATCAACATTTCTCAATCCTACATCAATTCTGCGGTAGAGACTTTCAATTTCCTGATTTACAGCAGAAAGATAGATTCCATTACTTCGGAGTGTACTGTGAGCCCACTGATAAACTTCTTCCGTATCATCCTTGTAAAAAATAATTTCCTTTGAACCATAATCAAAAAAAACATATCGGATTCCCTTCTTATGCTCGTTCTTATACCACAAGCCGTCAAGGAAAGAAGCAAAAGTTTCAACGGTTCCATCCTGAATTCTTGAAAGTTCTTTTGCCTGGATGAGACTCCCCTTCAGTCGGTTTCGCTTTGTTTCCACATATTCTTGAAGATTCTTATTCCATTCATAGCAAATCTGAATCTGGTCCTGGCTATTCCCTTTGTCCTTGTCAGAACAATGCACCCAGATAGGAAAAGCATTTGATCGTGCTGCAGTGGATCCAAAATCATCACCCTGATTAATGAAAATTGTTCCATCAGATTTGAAATCTGCAATTTTCTTTAGTGCAAACTGATTGTTTTCATTGGAAATCATATATGCCAAAAGCTCAGATTCCCCGGACTTTGCAAATCCCTGATAAACCAGAACAGTCCTGTGCTCTCCAGTCAAATCCATTCCCGAATAGCTGAATGTTCTTGCATTAGTAATATCAGTATCAATTATTGTCTTTCTTTCATACATTGACTTAGAAGGATTATACAGGCCAACCAGCAAAGAAATGGTTTCACTGGCTCCTTTCTTAATGGCATTTACCTGATCATCATAGCCGTCGCCATCAAAATCCATCGTTAGGATTCTGATTAGATTTTCCCCATTCTGGAGAGGAACAAGAGACACAAGCTTTTCACCAGTCAGAATTGAAACATCCCCGGAAGACTCGTCAGACTGATTCAAAGAACCAGATAGTTCATCACCTGTGGAATTACTGGATTTTATGGAAACGCCCAAAATCACTGCAAGCAAAGCAAGAAACACAACACAAAGGGCAAAAACAATCTTTTTCTTCATATTTAAATGATATACAAGAAAATAGATTTTTTCAACATGGACAAAAAAACGGCATGACAAAAAAATCATACCGTTTTACAAAAAGATGAAATGAATAATTTCAAGGTTTATTATTTTGTTTCAAGAACTGATTTAAGAATCTTTAAGCCCAGATCAATGTCTTCCATTGAAATATTAAGTGGTGGAACAAATCTCAAAACATCATCACCAGCCGTTGAGAACAAAAGCCCCTTTGAAAGACATTCCTTTTCAACTTCAACAGGATTCACAGAAACCTGAATACCGACAACAAGTCCAAGCCCCCTGACATCCTTAACAACAGGAAGATTCCATGACTTAACTGTATTTCTGATATAATCACCCTTTTCATTGACATCTTTCATGAAACCATCTTGTGTAAGTTTATCAAGAACAACAAGAGCAGCCCTGCATGCAAGTGGATTTCCACCAAATGTTGACTGATGGTCTCCAGCGGCAAAAACATTTCCCTTTCCCCTGTACATACAGGCTCCCATAGGAATTCCGCCGGCAATGGCCTTTGCAAGAGTAACAACTTCAGGATTCACACCATAAAGATCAGAACATAAGAGACTTCCGCATCTACCCATTCCAGTCTGAACTTCATCACAAATAACAATTGCACCTGCATCCCTTGCTGCCTTTGCACAAGCCAAAGCCCATTCCCTGTCAAGGGGAAGAACACCACCCTCACACTGAACAGGCTCAAACATTACTGCTGCAGTAGTGTCATCAAAGGCAGTCTTAAGTGCATCCCAATTATTTGGCTCAAGATATTTAAAACCTTCAACATAAGGACCAAAGCATTCAGGATGAAACTTATCCTGGCCAGTGGCAGTAAGCGTAGTCAATGGTCTTCCATGGAACGAATGCTTCAAAGTAACTATAGTCTTTCTCTTTGCCCCGCCATTAAGATAACCAAACTTTCTGGCAAGTTTTACAACACACTCATTGGCCTCAGCACCACTATTTCCAAAGAACACGCCCTCAAAACCAGTTGTCTTCAAGAGCTTTTCTGCATATTCATTTCCAACATCACTTGTAAAATAATTGCAAATATGAATCTGCTTTGAAGCCTGATCACAAATGGCATCAACCAAAGGCTTGTAATTGTGTCCAAGACAATTGACTGCAATTCCTGCAAGAAAATCAATATATTCCTTGCCGTTAACATCATATAACCTGGATCCCTGTCCCTTAACAAAAGTAACATCAAAAGATCCATAGTTATTCAAAATCTGTTTGTTTCCCATAATAACTTTCCTTAAAAACACACCGCGGACTGCGGCTGATTTGAAACTCGCTATTAAAAAAAATCCATGGAGGGATTTTTTTTCGACATGCACCATGGAGGGCGCTTCCTTTATTTTAAGTTCTGCCCACGAGTTTCAAGTTTTTTTTGCAACGCAAAAAAACAGACGCGGACTGCGACTGATTTGAAACTCGACACTAAAAAAAAATCCAAGGATGGATTTTTTTTTAGTAAATCATTGTACCAATTCCACGGTCTGAAAACATTTCAATCAACAACGAGTGAGGAACACGTCCGTCGATGATATGAGTTCTTGGAACACCACCATTTCGGGCAAGCATACAGCACTCAATTTTTGGAATCATTCCACCAGAAATCGTGCCGTCATCAAAGAAATTCTGCACATCGCTAATACGAATTCTCTGGATAAGGCTTGTAGGATCATTAACATCCTTGAGTACGCCTGGAACATTTGTCAGCTGAACAAACTTTTCGGCCTGAAGTGCAATTGCAATTTTTGCTGCTGCAGTATCAGCATTAATATTATATCGGATGTTGTCTCCATCTTCCCCAAGAGCAACAGTAGAAACAACAGGAATACAGTTTTCATTTAAAAGAGACTGGATAATTTCCGGATTAACCTGAGTAACTTCTCCCACAAAGCCCAGGTCAACACCATCTTTTTCAAGTTTCTTGGCACGCAGAAGACCTCCGTCTGTACCAGAAAGACCAACAGCCTTTCCACCCTGCTGAACCAGCATTCCAACTATTCCCTTGTTAAGCTTTCCGGCAAGAACCATCTGAACAACTTCCATGGTTTCTGCATCTGTATAGCGCAGGCCATTAATGAACTTTGATTCCTTTCCGATTTTTTCAAGCATTGCATTGATTTCTGGACCACCGCCATGAACAAGCACAACCTTAATTCCAATTGTGTTGAGAAGAACAATGTCTTCCATGACATATCTTTTGAGATCTTCATTAAGCATTGCATTTCCGCCATACTTAACTACAACAGTCTTTCCTACCCAGTGCCTGAAATAGGGCAAAGCCTGAACAAGAACATTTGACCAGGTTTCACTATCAAGCCTTGAGTTTATTTTGTTAACTGTATTTTCATCTGCCATTTATTATCCCCTTAAAACTATAATTCATAATTAATAATTCATAATTCATAATTCATAATTGATAATTGATAATTTATAATTGATTCTAGCTTCTATAATCACCATTAATCTTAACGTAATCATATGTAAGGTCACAGCCCCATGCCTTACCTGAAGCATCTCCGTCCTTAAGCTCAATCTCAATTTCAACAGCTTCTTCAGAAAGAATTGAAGTAGCCTTTTCTTCATCAAAAGAAAGTCCAACACCATCGTGCACAACTTCTACTCTTCCGCCGCACTTGTCACATCCCTTGATTTCCACTGTTCCATCACCTGGTATCTCAAAGTATCTCTTTGAATTTTTCCTGCTTGAAAAGAAAACACATGCCTTGTCTGGATCAAATTCAAATCCAGAATATCCCATTGCACACATGATTCTTCCGCAGTTTGCATCACGACCAAAAACTGCTGCCTTAACAAGATTTGACTTTACAACAAATTTTGCAAGACCGCGGGCAGTTTCAACATCTTTTGCACCTGAAACAGTACATTCAACCAGATGGCCGGCTCCCTCACCGTCAGCAGCAATCTTCATAGCCATCTTTGTATTGAGTTCATTCAAAGCTTCAAGGAACTTATTGTAATCATCACCTTCACAAACAATTTCCTTATTTCCTGCAAGACCATTTGCCATGATTGTGAGGGTATCATTTGTTGACATGTCGCCATCAATAGAAACACAGTTATATGTTCCCTTTACAGATTCCTTCAGGGCCTTGTTCAGCATTTCAGAAGAAATTGCACAATCAGTTGTAACAAAAGAAAGCATTGTTCCCATATTGATGTGAATCATTCCGCTTCCCTTACACATTGCTCCGATATGAATTTTCTTTCCGTCGATTTCAGTTTCAACAGCAAGTTCCTTGTAATGTGTGTCAGTTGTCATGATGGCAACTCTTGCTTCCTTGTGACCATCCCTACTCAAGCCTGCCTTAAGCTTTTCAAAATTAGCCTCAATTTTATCTACAGGAACATTCTGGGCAATAATTCCAGTTGAACATACAATGACATTTTCCGGATTAATTCCAAATGCACTTGCAGTTATTTCAGACATGCGAACTGCATCTGCATAGCCAGACTTTCCTGTACAGGCGTTTGCATAGCATACATTACAAATTGCTGCCTGCATTTTTCCTTTCTGAATATTCTTCATTGTAAGCTTTACGCATTCTGCCTTTACGCGGTTTGATGTGAAGACACCGGCTGCATTGCACATGACCTCACTGTAAATGAGTGCTGTGTCATTTGTTTTTCTTGAAGCTTTGAGACCGCAATGAATTCCATTTGCCAAAAATCCCTTTGGAGCACATACTCCACCATCAATAAACTGCATATTTATACACTCCTAAATAAAGAAATTCATTATTTATGCATAATTTTATAATATTTATGCATTTTAATCAAGGAAAAGAAACCAGAAATAGAAATAAATGACTGCAAAAAAAACGAAAAACCCTGCACAGTCAAAGCACAGGGTCTTGAAACAATGAATTTATCTCAAACAATAAAAACTAAAGAATGTATCTCTCAAGATTCTGATTCTGAACTACACCATCAAGCTTTTTATTGACGAAATCACTATCAATTGTAACAGTCTGCCCGCAGTGAAGATCTGCATCAAAGCTGATTTCCTCAAGCACTGACTCCATGATTGTATGAAGCCTTCGGGCACCAATATTTTCTGCATGGGAATTTACTTCTTCTGCAATGCCACTCATGCGGTCAATGGCATCATCAGTAAACACAAGGTCAACTCCTTCTGTTCCCAACAAGGCCTTGTACTGCTTAACAAGAGCATTTTTTGGCTCCGTGAGGATTCTCTTGAAATCATCCTTCTTCAAAGCCTCAAGCTCAACTCGCAACGGGAATCGCCCCTGAAGCTCAGGAATAAGGTCACTTGGGGCTGAAACACTGAAGGCACCTGCTCCAATAAACAATATGTGAGTAGTATTTACGACCCCCCATTTAGTGTTGACGTCACACCCCTCAACAATTGGAAGAATGTCACGCTGAACACCTTCACGGCTTACAGATGCCCTGTCTCCACCTCCATTATGAGTTGCAATCTTATCAATTTCATCAATGAAGATAATACCGCTTTGCTCAACTCTTCTTTTTGCCTCTTCGACAACCTTGTCCTGATCAGTCTGACGCTCAAGAGTCTGTTCCATAAGAATATTTCTTGCCTCGCGAACAGACACATTCTTTTTCTTGTTCTTAGGACCACCTGAAAGCATTTCCTGAATTCCAGAAAGACTTTCCTCAAGATCCTCAGGACTGCCGGCTCCAATCATGCCAACATTAAATGTCCTAGGTTTTTGAACAGATATTTCAACAAGCCTGTCCTCAAGCTTTCCATCACGAAGCATCTGCCTGAATTTTTCTCTCGTATCAGACATTTTAGAATCTGTCTTTTCACCGGCACTGCTGTTTTCTGTTTCACTCACCTCATTACCCGGAGCATCAATTTGAACAAGACTTGCCTGAACCGGACTTGAAGAACCAAAAATATTTCCAAGCACATGAAATCCATCATTCTTTGTGTCAGCACGAGATTCACTTTTTGTTCTGCTTCCGGGCAGAAGAAGGTCAAGAAGCTGTTCCTCTACAAGAGGAATGCATTTTTCACGAAGGTTTTCCTGGGCCTCAGACTTTACCATATTGTAACCCACAGCCATGAGATCACGAACCATGCTTTCCACATCACGGCCAACATAACCAACTTCAGTGTATTTTGTTGCCTCAACTTTAAGGAATGGAGCACCACAAAGCTTTGCAAGACGGCGGGCAATCTCTGTCTTTCCGCATCCAGTTGGCCCGATCATGAGAATATTCTTCGGTGCAATTTCATCCCGGATATCATCAGGAAGTTTCAGTCTTCGCTGTCTGTTTCTCAAGGCAACAGCAACGAATCGCTTTGCCTTGTTCTGAGCAATAATATAGCTGTCAAGCTTTTCAACAATTTTGGCAGGAGAAAGACCATCCTTCAGTCCTTCCTTGTTTAGATATTCATTAATTTCCATAATAACTATAATTCCTCGCAAATAACATTGGAATTTGTGTAGATACAAATCTGTCCTGCAATGGCCAGTGATTTTTCGGCAATTTCACGTGCGCTCAATGTACTTGATTCCATGTAAGCCATGGCTGCTGCGTAGGCATAGTTTCCACCTGATCCTATTGCAAGAATATCATTTTCCGGCTCAATAACATCTCCGCTTCCAGAAATAAGAAGAATCTTATCCTTGTCGGCAACAAGAAGAAGTGCCTCCAGCTTGCTCATGCTTCTCTCTGTTCTCCAAAGCTTTGCCAGTTCAACGGCAGCACGTGTCAGATCACCATTGAAAGTCTTAAGTTTTTCCTCAAACTTATCAAACAAGGTAAATGCATCGGCTGTGGCACCTGCAAAACCAGTAATAACCTTTCCGTCATAAATTCTTCTGACCTTTCTTGCATTGCCCTTCATGACTGTATTGCCCATTGTAACCTGACCATCCCCGGCCATGGCTACCTTTCCGTTCTTCCTGACTGCAATAACAGTAGTGCTTCTGATCTTGTTCTCAGCGTCCATATAAATCCCCAAAAAAAATAATCAGCATCTTAAGATGCAAAATATAACTTAAAAGATACTAAATAATCGGCAAAAAAAAAAGCCTGATTTAAAAAACCAGGCCCGTTTATTGGAGTAAAACACAAAAAGGGAACCATCAGCAAACCAAGGATTCCCCTGCATTTCTAGAAGTCCTGCTTAACGTTGTCTACACCCTTGTCCTTTTCGCGGATTTCTACACGACGAATCTTTCCCGAAATAGTCTTCGGAAGTTCCTCAACAAATTCAATGATTCTAGGACACTTGTACAAGGCAGTCTCATGCTTGACATAGTCAAAAAGCTCAACTTCAAGTTCACGTCCCGGTTTGTATCCCTGGGAAAGAACGATAGTTGCCTTTACAGCCTGACCGCGCTGCTCATCTGGAACACCAGTAACAGCACACTCAAGAACTGCAGGATGCTTCTGAAGAACAGATTCAACCTCAAAGGGACTGATTCTGTATCCTGAAGACTTGATGATGTCATCCTTTCTACCAACGAACCAGACATATCCATCATCATCCATTGTTACTGTATCACCTGTATGATAAACACCACCGTCAAATGCATTAGCTGTGAGGGTAACATCCTTATAGTAACCTGTCAAAAGTCCAAAGGGATGTCCCTTGTCAACATGAATGACAAGTTCTCCGACCTCACCATTTGGCACAGCTTTTCCATTGGCATTTACAACCTCAACATCATACTGAGGACTTGGTCGACCCATTGAACCTGGCTTGATTGGTGTATCCATAAAGTTTCCGCAGATGATTGTTGATTCAGTCTGACCATAGCCTTCATAAATCTTTTTCCCGGTCTGCTCAATAAATTTGTCATAAACAGCACCATTCAAGGCTTCTCCGGCAGTAGAGAATCTTACAACCTTTGACATGTCATATTTTGAAAGGTCCTGGCGGATAAGATAGCGATATACAGTTGGAGGAGCACAGAAAGTTGTGAGGCCATACTGAGAAATCATCTTCAATACCTTGTCCGGCCTGAAAGAATTCATGTCGTAAACAAACTGAGCTGATCCACAAATCCACTGACCATAAAGCTTGCCCCATGTAGATTTTGCCCATCCTGTTTCTGCAATTGTAAGGTGAAGTCCATTATCAAGAACACCATGCCAGTACTTTGCAGTTACAATGTGTCCGATAGGATAAAGGAAATTATGAAGAACCATCTTTGGATATCCTGATGTTCCCGAAGTGAAATAAAGGAGCATAGGATCTTCATTATGAGTTGCGTTATCTCCAACTGGACGAGGGAATTCAGGAGAATACTTTGCAACTTCCTCATGAAAATCGATCCAACCGTCACGCTTCTGGCCAACAGTCATGAGCATCTTTACTGACGGAGACTTAGCCATTGCCTTTTCAACCTCAAGCTGAAGTTCCGGCATGTCACAAGCAACAATCATCTTTATTTCAGCAGCATTGTTGCGATATTCAATATCATGCTCCAGAAGCTGTGTTGTTGCAGGAACGGCAATTGCTCCAATTCTGTGCAAAGCCATCATGATCCACCACCACTCATAGCGGCGACGAAGCATGAGCATTACGGCATCACCCTTCTTGATTCCCAAAGTTGTGAAATAATATGCCACGCGCTTTGATTCACGGGAAATATCCTCAAAAGTAAAGGTCTTTTCCTCTCCGTTATCATCAATCCAGACCATGGCTCTCTTTCCTGGTTCTGTGATTGTATAGCGGTCTACAATATCATAAGCAAAATTAAAATTCTCAGGTGTCTTAAAACGGCAATTAGCCTTAAGATCATCATAATCCTTGAAATCCCTGTCATCTGTTAAAAATTCATGATAAAGTGCCAAAATAATCTCCACTGCTTATATTAGACAAAAAAATATATATTAGGTTGCAAAAAATCTATTTATTAAACACAAAATATTCTATATTTCAACTGCTGATATGTCAAACATGACGCCTTATTCCGTCAAATTTAACCTTATATAAAAATAAACCTGTTGGCGGAGCAGTTATGCCGGCCCGAGACCTGTCACAGCTTTCAAGAATATTTTCAAAAACCTCGGCACTGGCATTTTTTTCTGCAAGGCCAACAAGGGTGCCTGTCAATGACCTTACCATTTTCCACAGGAATGCATTTGCCTCTATCTGAAACACAAGAACATCGTCCTTTTCATAATAGAACCTGGCTTCTTCCAGATACCTGTGGGTTGAAACACTCTGGTCCCCTGCCGCAGAAAAAGTTGCGCAATCAATTTCTCCCTTGAGATAGCTGCAATATGAATTCAACAGCTCAAGGCTCGGCTTTGACTGAATGCACCACACATAGCGGCTTTCATTAGCAAATGGAACCGTTCCAGTCTTAATGAAATATCTGTAGACACGGCTTGTTGCACTGAAACGAGAATTAAAATCATCATCAACATATTTTGCATCCATGATTCTTATGTCAGGAGGAAGCATTCCGTTGAGGGCACGAACATAGTTCTTTTCAGGAATATTTTCAACTGGTGCGGTAAAATTGGCAGCCTGACCAAATGCATGAACCCCGCTGTCAGTTCTGCCAGATCCATACAAGTTGACCTGAGTCTTGAACATTTTCTTCAAAGCCCTTTCGATTTCCCCCTGAACAGTCCTAACGCTCTTTCCACCGTCAGACTTGTCCTGTCTCTGCCAACCGCAAAAATCAGTTCCATCGTAGGATATGGTAAGAAGAACGTTATTCATCGTCTGAGAAAATATTATTTGAAGACAACTCGTTCGTTATGTTGTCATACAGTTCACGGGCTGTTTCAAGAAGAGGTCCCGGTTTAGCCTTGCTTGACTTTCCCAAACCGAAGATTCTTGCAATGGCCTTCTTGCTTTCATCAAGTTTCTTGAGACGAAGTTCCTGATCCTCACGCTGACCATACTTGTATTCCAAAAGACCGCAAAGAAAAATGACTCCATCATAACCATAATTCTTGTCCGTGTCCGGGCCAAAATTTGAAACACTCTCAATAGACTCTATTCGACCCGTTTCATTGATCAGGGTCTGCTGATAGAAAAAGAGAGCCTTTCTGTAAAAAACCTGTGAAATATAGCCAAAATTATGTCCTGGAGAAGCAATGTCCATTTCCTTGCATAACCAGGCAAGCCTCAGGGATATGAGTCCACGCTTGAAAGTTGGTGCATAGGCAATGTCAACATCCTCATAAGTCATGAGGGCATAGTAATACATGGCAACACCATCATATAAAGTTCGCTCACAATGAAGATCATAATGAGGGAAAATATTGTCAACGGCCTTTACACGCTTGTCCTCATTATCCATTATTCTGTCAAAAGATGCCTTGTCCCTGATATCCTTGAAATCACGCCAGAAAAATGCAGCATGACAGTTTGGACAGCAGCCAACTTCATAAATCAACGGATACACACGGCCATACTTCTTAGAAGGCTCATAGTTTCTGTGAAGCTCGTCAGTAAGGTTTCCGGCAATAGTACGTCCACCGCCCTGGAACATCAGTTCCTGCTTGAATTTTCTGTTGCATACGGGACATTCAAGTTCTTCCTTTGCCCAATATGAAATCTTCGGTTTTTTTGCCTCATTTTCATCAGGCCATGCCGAAAGCCTGGAATTTTTTGCCATTTGCTACCTCACTTCTATTATAACACATGCAACTGCATATTTCTTTTCATGACTAAGGGAAATATGAACACATGCATCTTTACCGCACATTTTCTCAAGTATTTCCAGAGCCTTTCCCTCTACAACAAGCTCAGGCTTTCCCAGTTCCGTGTTTCTGACCCACACCTCATCCAGAGAAAAATCCCGGACACCAGTTCCCAGGGCTTTTGAAAAAGCTTCCTTTGCGGCAAATCTTGAAGCAAAATGCTCACACTTTCTCTGCACCCTCATTGAATCCGACGGAAATTCATTGGGATTGAAAAAACGCCCGTACATATTGCTGTCTGCAACCCATTTTTCAAATCGGGAAACATCAGCTATATCACACCCTATTCCAAAAATCATCGTCTGGTATTATCCTCACCGCTGAACTCAAACCTTACCATTATCTTGTCCGTGCTTTGAGATGTAATTTTAAGAGAAGACGGCACATCAAGCTGAAGGGGAAATTCATACTCCCCGCTTTCCTCAACATTGGAACAATCACAGAAAGCCCTGATCTGCTTTGCGGTGACTTTCTCTATATCAAGAACGCGTCCCTCAAGTGTAAGGCTGATTACAGGAGTGTCAGAAGCCAGCCTGAATCCCAGCGGAAGATTTTCCATGGAAACTGGAATCTTTTCCATTTCCTTGACCATTCCCTCAGGCACAATTGAAACATTTACGTTTACCTTTTGCCCCTCAAGAATAGAAACAAAGTAATTTGTATTCAATATTGAAACATCTTTCTCGAAACCATTTCTCACGCCCTCAAGACTGATTGCCTGAGTTGAAAGGGACTGCATCTCAGAGATCATTGATTCCGGGCCAACCACAGTCACATGAGCTGGTTCAACAACCACAGAAGAACTCTTGTATCCGTATGCAGGCTTTCCGGCAATTGAAGGTCTCACAGGAACTGCCTTTGAAAGTTTCTTTTCAAGCTTGAGCTCAACCTTTTCCGGCCGGGCAGACAACTCCAGCGGATCAATCAGAAGCCCCTTTTCGCTGACATCAATATAAACCGGGCACTGGACAATTCCTTCTTTTTCTGAGGAAACATCAACAAATGCCTTGAATGTATTCTCGGAAATCGAAGAAATGCTGTCCTTGTTGGCACGCACAAAAACCCTGACATAACGCAGATTCTCATTTCCAGACACTGGTATAACACTACCGTTTGCCCTGATTTCAAGTGGAATGATGTATACATTAGTCTTCAGCATGTCCATCTGATGGAAGAAATAAATGAGAATAGCCAGGACAAAACAAATTGCCTTTACCGGCCAGTTTTTAGTTACCCTTTCCAGTAATCGCTTTGTGTTCATCGATTGTATCCTCTATTACCTGCTGATCCGGTGTAATTTCAAGCTGTCGCTCAAGAATCTTTGTAACCTGTTCCAATGTAAGGTCATAGTGAAGCTTTGAGTCAAAGGCAAGACTGTAGGCTCCCGTTTCCTCACTGACAATTAAAACCACACAATCACTGACTTCACTCAAGCCCAGTGCTGCTCTGTGCCTGGTACCGAAAGTTTTCTTGATGTCATACTGCTCACTGATTGGAAGAAAACATCCGGCCGCAATAACCTTGTCTCCCTGAATGAAGCAGGCTCCATCATGAAGCGGAGTATCATGACCAAATATGGTTACCAGCAATCCTGATGAAAGATCTGCATTGAGTCTTACACCAGAATTAATGAAGTTTTCCATTTTTGTTCGTCTCATAAAAACTGCAAGCATACCTCTCTTTTGCTTTGAAAGCATTTCCGCGGCAATGAGAACTGAATCAACATAGGAATGCTTGGCCCTTGATCCGAAGGTAAACCATTCAACCTGACCAAGCTTTAGAAAAACCTTTCTGAGTTCCGGCTGAAAAACAATGGCAAAGGCAATCAAAAGCCCCGGAGCCATGATTCTGAAAAGCCACATAAGTGTCTGAAGATTAAGTACATAAACTCCTGCATAGAACAGAAGAACAATAAGGGCAGCGGTAATAAGCTGAAGGGCATTTGTCCTGGAAATAAGATCATATGCCTTGTAGAAAAGAAATGTGAGGATGCCTATGTCCAGAACAGGACGAATATATTCATATATATTGAGTAAAGTATCAAACTGGCTCATCTCAAAGATTTTAGCACAGCAAGGCTGTCTCGGCAAGAAGCTACATCATGAACGCGAACCAGAGATGCACCATTCTGAACGGAAATCAAGTTGGCTGCAACAGTTCCGAATAACCGGTCCGAGGTATCCCTTCCAGTCATCTGACCGATGCATGTCTTTCTGGACAAAGCCATTAGAACCGGATATTTTCCTCCACAAAGCTGTCCGCATTTTTTTATGAGGAGGGCATTTCCCTCAAGGCTTTTTCCAAAACCGATTCCAGGATCCACAATTATCTTTGACTCACTGATTCCATTTCTTACTGCATAGTCAGCACGGGATAACAGGTATGAATCAACCTCACGGAAAATATCATCATAATCAGTTGATTTCTGCATTTCAGAGGGGATTCCACGCTTGTGCATCAGTATGACGGGAATGGATGTTTGTGCAGCAAGAGACACAAGCCTTTCATCATCCTCAAGAGCCGACACATCATTGAGAATATCAGCACCAGCATCAAGGCAAGCCTTCATTACCGCATACTTTCTTGTGTCAACTGAGATTGCAATATCAGAATGCTTCCTGATTTCCCTGATTACCGGCACAACCCTGTTGATTTCCTCAGACTCATCAACATACAGGCTTCCAGGTCTTGTGGATTCTCCGCCAATATCAAGAATATCAGCACCATCCTCAATAAGTTTCAGTGCCAGTTCCAATCCGCCGCGGCTTTTTTCATAAAAACTGTCTGGAGTGCAATTTACAATGCCCATTACAAAAGCATCCATATCGGTACTTATTTTTCTGGAAGCAAGTTGAAGTTCCATAATACTGCTCTCCCTCTTCAAGGATTATTTTTTCTCGTCAAATGATGTGTATATTTCCATGCAGGATTCAAATATCTGCTGTGATCCAAGCCCTGCCGAACAAAGAATGTCTTCCCTGTTCCCATGTGGAAGAAACCGGTCCGGGAAGGCCAGAACCTTTGTCCGTTTGTTCATGAGCAGCGGATTCTTTTTCATGAGACTTTCAATCCACTGGCACATGCCGCCAGTCTCAACACCATCCTCAACAAAAACCACACCATCATATCTTTCTGCAATGGCATAAAAATATTCAGCATCAAAAGGCTTTATGAATCTGAGAGAATAAACGTCTGTCCTGACCCCGCCAAGCAAAAGCCTTCTTGCAGCAGTCAAAACCTCAGAATACATTCCACCTGTACAGACAATCAGTATCTTTACAAAAGCCTTTCCTGCATCTTCCTCAAAATCAAGGGAAACAGAAGGTGCATAATCCTCACACTTAACATGTACTCCGCGGCCAGGTTCCGGCTCAGAAGAAAAACCAGGTATTTCCGAAGAGCAGCTCATTTTTGGCCATCTTATGGCAACAGGCCCCGAACATTTCCATGCTGCCCATTCAAGACAAGCTTCAAGGTCATTTCTGGAAGCAACAGTCATCATTGTCAGGTTTGGAATGGATCTCATTAAGGAAATATCAAATATACCCTGATGAGTCTCTCCGTCAGAAGGAACGGCACCGGCCCTGTCAAGGCACAGAACCACATGTCTTTTTGGAAGTGCCACATCCATCAGTATCTGGTCAATGGATCTCTGCATGAAGGTTGAATAGATTGCACAAAATGGAATTGAACCACCGGCTGCAAGACCACCAGCAAAGGTTACGGCATGTTCCTCGGCAATTCCCACATCAAAAAATCTTTCCGGATATTTTCTGGAAAAGGCATCAAGACCAGTTCCCTTGGACATGGCTGCAGTTATGGCAAGAATCCTGGAATCCTTTTCAGCCATGGAAACAATCTTGTCACTAAACACCTGCGTAAAGCTCATGGAATCATATTTCTCAACAGTTCCCTCACTGGTATTGAAGGGACCAATTCCATGGAAGGCTGAAGGATTCATCTCTGCAGGAGAATATCCCTTTCCTTTTTTTGTCATAACATGAATGACAACAGGCTTTCTGATTTTCTTTGCTTTTTCAAAAAACTTTTCAAGCTCACTTATATTATGGCCGTTGAGAGGACCTGCATATTCAAATCCCATCTCAACAAAAAAATTGTTTGCAAAAAATATTCCCTTGATTCCGCGCTTCATTCTGAAAATGAGTTTTCCCAGATACCTGTTTACCAGTGGAATTCTTTCAACGATTCCGTCTATTCTTCGCCTGAATCCCTGGTATCCACCTGTCATTGTAAGCCTGGTCAAGTGTCTTGAAAGAGACCCTACATTTTTTGAAATTGACATCTGATTGTCATTTACTACAACAATCAGGTTTTCTGCAAGCTGACCTGCATGGCTCAGGCCCTCAAATGCCATTCCTCCTGTAAGTGCTCCGTCTCCAATAACGGCAACAACCTTGTCATTGCGCCCCTGCAGTTTCCAGGAAGCAAGAAGCCCCAGTGCAGATGATATGGATGAAGATGCATGGCCGGCATCAAAATAGTCATGAATGCTCTCAGAAATTCGGGTAAATCCAGATATGCCGTTCTTAAGCCTGATTGAAGAAAAATCCTTGTACCGTCCCGTAAGCATTTTGTGGGGATAGGACTGATGGCTAACATCCCAGACAATGGCATCCCGTGGACTGTCAAAAACTCTGTGAAGTGCAATAGTAAGCTCTACAACCCCAAGATTGCTTGCAAGATGACCACCATTGTTTCCAACAACATCAATGATGCGCGCCCTGATTTCCGAGGCCAGTTGAGACAGCTGTTTTTCTGGAATTTTCTTCAAGTCATCCGGTGAAGAAATGGAACTCAATAGCAATTAGGGATTCTCCTTCCTGTGGTTTTTCGAGCTATAAAAAAAGACCGCAGTTACAAAATAAACCGCGGTCTTTTTTTAAGGAAAAGGCCCAAAAACAATTACTTGCTTCTATGGCGATTTCTTCTAAGCTTCTTCTTACGCTTATGTGTCGCTATTTTTGCGCGCTTTCTTTTCTTTCCACAAGGCATATTGTAGAACTCCTTACTATAGTAGTTATCCCATTATGCTGAATTGAAAAAATTATGTCAAGGGCAGACCTAAAGTTCCACAAGAAACCTGTTCAAAAAAAGAATTCCCTTTTCGTTCAGGCTGAATCTTGTTCCCCCGCCATCTTCCTCATTCTCGCAGCACAGGCCCCTGTCAGAAAAATTCTTCCACACAGCACCAAGCCTTGTCCGAAGGTCAGCAGAAAAAAGCCTCTCATACTCACTTGAGGAAATTCCCCTGAGAGTCCTGAACCCCATCATGAGATACTCAAACTCCCTTGTTTCCATGTCCAGTTTTTCCCTGGTTCCAGGTGCATGACAGGCACAGGCATTTTCTGAATTCCAGTATTTCACATAGGCGGCAATATCATGAGTGTTTGTGAATCGTTCAGAAACATCTGAGTAAACAGTTCCACAGGCACCGGCCCCGCACCCAATATAGTTCTTCTGATTCCAGTATCTCAGGTTATGGATACTTTCCATTGATGGTCTTGAAAAATTGGAAACCTCATACTGCCTGTACCCATTAGCCGACAGAACCTTTCTTCCCCTAAGCCAAAGAGAATCTGCAAGATCACAGTCAAAGTCCAGAACACCGGAATCAATTTTTCCGGCAAGGGGAGTCCCATCCTCAACTGTAAGGGTGTACATTGAAATATGATCCGGATCATAGGAAATAATGCCTTCTAAGGATTCAAGGAATTCTTTTTCGCTCTCCCCGGGAAGCCCCGCAATAATGTCAAGATTAAGGCGTTTGCTCCAGTTTTCCCTGATTATGTCCAGGGCAGCCACCGTCTTTTCTGACGTGCAGTGACGTCCTACCTTCTCAAGAGACTTGTCAGCAAAACTCTGAACACCAAGGGAAATTCTTGAAACCTGCTCACTGGAAAGAACTTCAAGCTTTTCCCTGGTCACGGTTTCCGGATTCATTTCCATGGTAATTTCAAGAGTGGAATCAAAATTTCCTGCTTTTGTAGATTTTCTGATTGATGACAGCAAAGAAGACAATTGACCTGGCGAAAGAAGACTTGGAGTTCCACCGCCAATATAAACAGTATTCCAGGAAACAACCCCATAATCCCAGGCCCTTACGGCTATCTCAGATTTCAGGGCGCTTAAATATTCATCAGGCACACGGCAATTGTTTCCCACAGAAAAAAAATCGCAGTAATCACATTTTTTTATGCAGTAGGGAATATGAACGTAAAGAGAATAATCCGTTTCCAAACTAGTAGAGTCTCATTTCATTGAAAGGGAAAACCTGCATGATTACCCTTCCCTCAATACGGTCTTTATCCAGCGGGCCATATAGTCTTGAATCAATTGACCCAACCCTGTCATCGGCAAGAACAAAATACTCATTCTCCCCAAGAGTATTAGCCTTGAGAACACCGTCACAGCCCATGGAATCCCACTGAACCGGAACAGAGTAAATATTCACGCTGTATTCGTTTCTGGAAAGCTCAAACTCAGACAGGAAATGATTTTGACCATAAGGTCTTACATACAGAATATAGTCCTTCATGTAGTAGGAATCTCCGGGAAGAGCAACAACTCGACGAACTGAAGGCTTTCCAGTCATCCTGCTTGTTGAACCAAAAGGTGCTGCCTTCTGCAAAGTAAAGAACCTGCACACAGTGTTTACAGCTCCCTTATACCAGGGATTCTTTTCCCCATCCATTCTGGAAATATATACCAGATCTCCTCTCTCAGGATGTTTCAAAAATGGAATCACAAAAGAAATACCATTTCTGGACACTCCCTTTTCCATTGAAGAATTATTCGTGTAAATTGGAAAGAGAATGAAATTAAGAAATAGAGAAAGAAAAAGAAATATGGAAAGGCACAGCATGACAAATCTGGTTATCTGACTCTGCCTGCGCTTCTTGTACTCATATGAATAGTCACCAACATTTTGTCTCATGAAATCATAGTAACAAACAAAGGGCCTTTCTGTAAAGTACGAAAAACTCCATGCCGGGCAGCCCCCCCCCTGGATCCACCCGTAAATTCCCTGCTGGCGACAAATCTTGTGTTTTGTGCGTGAATATAGTATAATTTTCAGGTTATGGAAGAAGGCAGAAAAATAATTGCGGAAAACAGAAAAGCCCGATTTAACTACACTATCACCGAAACCATTGAATGCGGAATTGAGCTTCAGGGTACAGAGGTAAAGTCAGTGAAATCAGGAAACATTTCATTTCCAGACAGTTTCGCTCTCATCGAGAACAATGAAGTGTTTCTGCAGAATCTTCATATTTCTGAGTATTCTTTTTCTTCCATATTTAACCATGATCCCGACAGAAAGAAGAAACTTCTGCTTCACAGGGATGAAATTAAAAGGCTCAAAAGAAAAGTTGACGAAAAAGGAGTTACTTTAGTGCCTCTCGATTTTTATTTAAAGAGAGGCCTGGTAAAAGTAACTCTTGGCCTTTGCAAGGGTAAAAAACTATTTGACAAACGTGCCGATACTAAAGACAGGGATGTCAAGAGAGACATGGAAAGAGAATTCAGAAACAGGCTGGACGGATAGACAAAAAGAAAGGAATGAAATCAGTAAAACTATTTCTTCTTACATTATTGATTTTCTCACTTGCCCAGGGCACTTTTGCAGCAGAAACAGTAGATTTCTATGCCACGGTATCATCATCATCAGATTCAAACATGATAAAAATGACCACCGACCTGTTCTACACTCAGTTTCAGGGAATTTCCGGATACACAATAATAGACAAGAGAGACAGGAACTATACTTCAGAAAACAGGGTATCAACAAACGTTTCATTCTACGCTGAAATACAGGAAGAGGAAAACGGCCAGTGGACCTGCACCCTGAATGCCATAAAGTCATCGGCAAACAAAAACATAACCCTGACCAAGACATACGACACATATTACAAGATTCTCCTGGATGCAAAGCCTTCACTTGAAAACCTGCTGGTGAACCTCAATGCAGGAAAAAGCAGTAAGGAAGAGACTGTAATGCAGAACCAGACCAAAGACAAGGAACCAAGGGGACCAAACATTCTTGATTCAATTGCAGGAACCTGGGGCGGAGAAGATTACATTGAAAAGATAATGCTTCTCAGAGGTGGCAGAGGATTTGTTGTTTTCAAGAACGGTGCCAGCATGAACATTACCGTTACTGCAAGGGGAAACGAAATAACTGTCAGGCAGCAGGGAAGCCCGAACGCCTCATTCTTCCCGGAGCTTTCAAGAGAAACTGCCCTGAAAAGTGCCATGAGCGCGTCACCAATAGAATGGACTCTCACGCTGAAAGACAACACACTTTCTGGAGTAAAGTCAACCCTCGTACAGAACCAGGACTCAGAAACCGGCGTATCACAGGGAACCGTGAACGTTACCTGGACTAAACGATAAGGCTTCCCTGCCTCAAAACCTCATAGGATCCATCGGAATCAAGCCTGACTATGGTTGAGGCCACGCTTCCTAACCTGTCCCCATCATCCACTATAAAGTCAACTTCTGCTTCAAATTCAGATTTTATCTCGCTTATTCTTTCAATCACTGGACATCCGCTTCGGTTAACGCTTGTGCTGTACAAGGGCTTTCCGCATTCTGCAATAAGACTCCTGAGCCACTGGTCTCCGGGGCATCTGAAGGCAACTGATGAAAGCCCTCCTGCAACAAACACATGGGACTTCAGAGGGACAATTATTGTCAGGCTTCCCGGCCACTTTGAGTATAGTTTCTGTGGGATTGGAACAGCGGAATATTTTTCTATGTCAGAAGGATCTGCAATAAGCTGAATCAGGGGCTTTGTCTCACTTCTTCCCTTTATCTGCCTGATTCTGTCATCAGTTCGCATCTGATTTCCTGAAGAATCATCAACAATTCCTGAAAAACCATATACCGTGTCTGTTGGAACTATGGCAACACCACCCTTCTTGAAGATGGAAGCCAATTCTTTGATTGTGGAAAAATTCTTACTGCATATCATAAACTGTTGTTTCACCTGCCGAACCGCCAAAAAAATTCTTTATTGAAAAATGGAGGCTTCCGCGGTGCAGATCATACAGCAAAAACATGATATATGTAAGAACAAGAATGACAAGTCCAAGGCTCTTGCAAGTCCACTCGGGAATATACTTAACATCCGTATGCCTTACAACAACTCCAGGATCAAAAATATGAGTTTCCCTTGAAGGAAGCCCGGTTATTTTTACAAGTTTTTCTCCCTCCGAAACATAACCAAGCTTTCTTGCAAGAGCAGCAATTACATCTGAATCTTTCTGCAGAGCCAGCTTTTCAAGAGAAAGTTCATCATAGTTTTTTTCAATCTGTGCAGTATGAGCACTTAGTTTCTGTTTCTGCTTCTGAAGCTGAGACTGAGCCCATAATCCATCCCGCCCGCCAACAAAGGCAAGAATGACATAGAATAAAGTACCAACGAGGACTGCAGTCAAGAATCTACACTTTTCCATTATGCTAAGAATTTCGGCATCTGGGTCAAAAAAAATAAGAGCATCTGAAAAAAATAAAAACCAATAACACACCTTCACTTTTCTTTGCCTAGCCTGTTTTTTGAATATGATCTTATGGTAATTTTTTTTTATATGTGATAAAATACAGTGTTGAAAATAGGGATTTTTACCGATAACAAAAAAGGAGAAATCTCTAATTTTTTTATTTGACGGGATTTCACCGGAATCAAAGAATTTCAAGGTTAAAAACTCGCAGGCATCTCTATAAAAATTATATTAAGAATGCCCAATATAACCTGCTTGAGGATCATACAGATATGATGGATGAAAACACAGAAAAGAACAGCGAATTGGACGAGTACGGCGTTTGGGTAAAGAAAGCTCCGGAAAACGCACAGACAGAAAAACCTCAGACAGAAGATCTCAAACTCCCTGATTTTTCATTCCTTGACCAGCAGGCAGAGGAAACTCCAGAACCTCAGGAAACTTCAGTTGATGAAGCTGAAGTTCAGGAATCAGATTCCAAACCACTGGATCTTCCTGACTTTGACAATGACAATGTAAATATGGAAGAAACCGGAAGCGAATTTGCAAACATTGACTTTTCAAACATAGCAGACATTCAGGAACCAAAAGCAGAAGAACTTGCAGAATCAGGTGAATTTGACCTTCCGGATCTTGACGAAACACAGGCAGTTGAAGACAGCACCCAGATTCAGGAAACAGAAGTTAAACCAGAAGAAGTAGAAGAATCAGTTGCAGATATGGAAGAAACTCAGGAAGAAGTTAATCCAGACTCTTTCATGCACAATGAAATCCCAGATGGCGAAATCGATCTTGATTCATTCATGAGCGATGATGCACCTGCAAAATCAGAAATCCCGGATGGCGAGGTTGACCTTGACTCATTCATGTCAGACAGCCCTGCCCCAGGTGAAGACGGAGACGTTGACTTAAGTTCATTCCTCGGAGATGAGGCTGCTACATTCAATGACGGAGACATTGACCTTGAATCATTCATGGGTGGTGAATCATTCACTTCTGAAAAAGAAGAAATGGAAGAAATCGAGGAACAGGAACCTCTCGACATTGAGCTTGACTTTGAAAATGTTGAGTATGACGAGCAGGAAGAAGATGAGGATGAAGGCGTTAGCGAAGAGGAATTCGAGGAAATGTTCCAGGATGCTCAGGATAACGCAGAAAACTCAGAATCAGTTGACCTTGATTCTTTCATGTCTGATGAAGCTCCCAGGTCAACGGAAGCAGCAGGAAGCGAAGACATTGACCTCTCAGACTTCGGTTTTGAAGACAACGCAGAAAATCAGAATCCAATTCTCGATGAAGAAACAGAAAAGAAAAAGCACGAAACAGAAGTTGTTGACTATGAAATGAACATAGATGACGAGGAAACTGAAACAAAGATTGAAGAAACAACCGATTCATCTGAATCAAATGCCGAAGAAGAAATCGTAGTTGACATTTCTCAGGATGAAGAAGTTGCCGAGCAGAAAGAACAGGAAACAGATCTTTCTTCTCCAGATGACAGCTTTGACATTGACTCAATTTTTGACAGCATTGAAGACGAAAGCGGAAACACAGTATCGTTCAATGAAGTTCCTACAAATGAGGAAATTGCAAAAAAAAATGAATTATCCGGACCGGAAGATTTGAGCTTATCTGTTGATGACGGTATTTCTTTCCCAAGTCCGGAAGAACCAGCAGAAACTTCTGTGGAACAGGAAGCAGTTCAGTCCCAGGAAGGCTTTGAAACAGCAAGCTTCGATGAATTCCAGGAACCAGCTGCAGATGAATCAAATCAGATTGTTATGGAAGACAAAGCTGATGATGAGCCTGTTATCGAAGAAGAAAACTTTGAGATTGAAGAAGAACCAGACACCACAAACATTGACCAGACACTTCCAGAAGATATCGTTACGGAAGAAATAACTGACAGTGTACAGGATGAAATCACGAATTCAGAAGACGATTTCACCCTTGATGCAATGGACAACCAGGATTCGGAAAATTATGACATACCTGAAACACTGGATGAAACAGAAGAACAGGAAACCACTCAGGAAGAAGAATCAAACATGGAGGAATTCTCAATTGATGATTTCATGGGTGAGGAAGGATTCACAGATGGTGGAATCGGTGTAACAGGGCCATACAATGAAGATGGAACGCTCATCGAAAAATACATAAAGAAGGATGAAGAAGAACCATCACAGGAACCAGAAGAAGAAACTCATATTGAAGAATCAGCCCAGGACATAACTTCAGAATTCGAAGAACCTGCAATGGAAAATAAAACTGCAGACGAAGCATTTGAATTCGAGGAACCTGCAGTCGAATCAACTGAAACTTCATCTGATGCATTCGAATCTGCTGAGTTTCCAGAAACAAATTCCATTGAAAATGAATCAACACAAGAATTCTCAATGGATGAACCTGTTATTGAAGAAAACCTTGTGGAAGAAACAGAAATTATTGATGAATCTGAATTGCAGCAGATTGACTCTACCCCAATGGATTCAGAAGTAAACATGGAAGAAACTACAGTTGATTCATCAGACTTTACATTTGAAGAACCAACGGATTCACTGGGATTCCAGGCAGCTTCATCCGACCAGGATCTCGGATCGGAAGACTTTGATTTAACAGGCAATACTCAGGATAAGGCACAGGAAGAAGACTTCAGTGAAAGTGAAATAACTGAGCCTTTTATTGAAGAAACTGAAGTTAATGAATCTGAAGTTGATGAATCTGAAGTTAATGAAACTGAAGCTGAAGAATCAGAAATCACAGAAACAGAAAACAATACAGATATACCAGAAGAATCACTCCAGGGTGAGGAGGAAAACAAAGTGAACGAAGAACCAGAACTTGCAGATGTAAGCGCTTACTTGGACAAGGGCCCTGATTACGATATGGAAGGCGTAACAGTAACTCTTGATGACTTTGAAAAACTTGCATCACAGCCTGTGGTTGAACCTCAAAAGGAAGAAGAAATTCCAGATACCTTTGACGAGGAAGCAGCTTCTCTGGCAGACTCTGATGACTGTGAAGAAGAAAAACAGGTATACAGTGTATTTGCAAAAACTCAAAATTCGGTTAATAATATTATAGTTGAAAACGAAAAGATTGAATCGGAAGCAAGTGAAACCATGGAAGAGCCAGTTTCTGAGAATGACACTAGCACCGAGGAAGGGGACGACATGAACAACGAAATTCTCGAAAAGATTGCAGAGGAACTTTCTACACTCAAAACTGAAATCAACGGGCTCAAGAGTGAATTCGAAAACATCAAGAAAAACGGTATTTCTGCAAAAGAAGATACTGCAGACAGTGTTCAGAAAGATTCCGGATTCTTCAACAACGAGGATGAAGACGACACAATCGCTCTTAGCGGAGACGAACTTTCAAATATTCTCAGTTCAGCAGAATTTACATCTCAAGATGGTGATGAAATTGTACAGGAACAGGAATCAAACAGCGAGCTTTCAATGGATTTCAACAATGAGAAACTTGAGGAGCCTGTATTTGAAGAGGAAGCTGAATCTGAAGAAATTACAGAAAACGAAGAAGATGAAATCTCAGTTCCAAAGGTTGATGATCTTGTAGTTGAATCTTCTTCTACAGATCTTATGGAAAATCCAGTGGCAGATGAAGAACCTGCAGAGGAACCGGTAATCACAGAAATCGAGCAGGATGAAGCAATACCAACAGATGATGATATTCCATCACCTACCCTCGAATCTCTTGACCTGCCATCAGGCCTTGATACTGCAGAGACTCTCACAGAAGACAACATTGACTATCTTACAGAAGATCAGTCAATCTTGCAGGAAGATGAAGAAGCCCTTGAAACCGGAATCAGTGAAGAACCCGTAGAAAATGTTTTCACAAACTGGGAAGCTTCAGAAGAAGAATCATCAGACACTGAAACAGAAGAACCTGCAATGGAAGAAGCCCCGGCAGAAGAGATGGCAGAAGCTGAAGAACCTGCAATGGAAAATATTGAAGTTGAAGAAACTCCTGCACCAGTGCCAGAAGAAGTTACTTCAGAAGAATCTGCTCCAGCAGCTGCAACAGAAAGTTCATCTGATATTCCTGCAGAAATGAAGGAAGAAATCAAGGCGGTTCTTTCTTACATGGATCAGCTTCTTGAAAATCTCCCAGAAGAAAAGATTGCTGAATTTGCACAGTCTGAGCAGTTTGAAACATACAAGAAATTGTTTGCAGAGCTTGGACTTTCGTGAGCCAAACACACAGCAGCTGATAACAAAGCCATATTCCAGCACATTGGAATGTGGCTTTTTTTTTGACAACAACTTAAACGGGAATGCAGAAAAATTGAAACTGGAAATCATCAAATCAAAAAGCGGAATTGATACATGCAAGGTAAATGGCATATTGCTTCACTCCATGTACGATCCCTTCAAAGAAGCAGAACGATTCGCATCATTTACGCCAATTTTTAATCCTAAATATATTGCAGTAACAGAACCGGCACTTTCCTACTCAAGTAATTTTCTCCGAAAAAAATTTCCCCATGCAAGGCTTATTTGCATCAGATACACTGACATGTTCACTGAATATGATTCAACCTGGGACAAAACATTTGTTCTGTCTGAAAACACCGGTGAAAATCTTTTCAATTACATGGGCGAGGATGGAATAGCACAATGCATTTTTCTGTCATGGAAAGCTTCTGAATCTGCATTCAAAAACGAATATGAAAAATGCTGGAATCAGATAAAAGAATGTGTCCTTAAAAGTCAGAGCGTTCTTGCCACGCAATCCTTTTTTTCAATCAGATGGCTAAAAAATTCATGCAGGTTTTTTATGACCGAAAAAAAACTGGCCGGGATTTCAAAAGGCAACTCACCAATTCTGGTATGTGCATCGGGAACAAGCCTTGAATCATCAATAAAAAAAATTCGGGAACACAGAAATAAGTTTTTTCTCATTGCAGTATCATCAGCCCTTTCCCCCCTTGTTAACAGCAATATCCTGCCTGACCTTTGCATTTCAACAGACGGAGGATTCTGGGCAAAACCCCACATAGGAAGAATAATCAAAGACAAGAACATTACACTGGCCTTAAGTCCTGAATCAAGCATTTACTCCCAGATACTCACTCAAACCCCGGTCATTCCACTAAACTATGGTGACGGCTGTTCAAAAGATCTGTTCAATGATTTTAAGGTAAACGGAATCAGTGCAAGAAGGAACGGAACTGTCAGCGGAACAGCCCTGGAACTTGCAAAGTCAATAACGACAGGCCCTGTATTTCTTGCTGGACTTGATCTTTCATCCGCAATGGGATTCCAGCACACTCAGCCAAATGAGAACGAAAAAATAAATTCACTTGCTGACAACAGATTGAAAACAAAGGAAACAAGAATTGCACCTCAAACATTTCCATCCCATTCCCTGGAAATATACTGTCAGTGGTTCAAGAATTATGACAATGCAGAAAACGTTTACAGACTGAGCAGCAATCATTCATTCAACAACACACTTGGAAAAATAAAGGACATTAACTGGAATGACTTTGAATCAATGGCTGATAATTTCAAGACAGACTTTCCAAAAATTGAACTGCAAAAGAACAGTGAAATCTTTGACTTCAAGAAAAGACTCCAATTACTTGAAAACTCACTCTCAAAAAATATGGATTCCATAAGCTGGAAAAAAGAACTGTTTCCGGGCGAAATGATCAACCTTGAAAGATGCCTTGAAACAGAAACAAGCAAAGCAGAAGACGCAAAAAAATCAATCAAAATGAAGCAGAAAAAAATCACTGAAAGCATACTGGACCCATACAGGAAGGCAGGAACCAAATGATATATTCAGAAACAATAGAAACAAAAAATGGCAAAAAAATACCACTTTATTCAAATGGCCATCCAGCCCACTCCAAGTACAATCCTTCAAATGAAAAACTGAATCTGCCGGAAGGTTTCACGGGTTGCGTTATTTGTGCAGGAATCGCAGGATCTTTTCACATAGCAGGCATTATTGACAGACCAGAAATAACGCGAATCATTGCAGTGGAAGCAGATGAACAAAGCCTGGAATTTGCAAAAAGCCTGGAATCAACAAAAAAAATAGCATCAATCAGCAAAATTGTAATGTGCTCAACAAATACCCTGTTCCAGACAATAAAGCAAAACTATCTGCCAGCCCTTCACGGAAACATGTGCTTTACTTCACTTTTTTCATGGGAAAAGGAAAATCCTGAATTAACAAAAAATATACAGGACATAACAAGAAATGCTCTTCAGGAAGTTTCAAGGGACTATTCTGTGCAGGCTCATTTTGGTTTACTGTGGCAGAGAAACATTTTCCTGAACTTAAGGCAACTTTCAACTCGTGAAACGCAACCAGGAAATTCTTTTGACACGAAACTGACGGCAGCAGTTATTGCGGCAGGTCCTACCCTTGATAAAGGCATTGAAAGGATTTCCCGGAATCGTGACAAGTATTTCATAATATCAACTGACACAGCATACCAGACCCTCATAAAAAACAAGATATATTGTGATGCAGTCATTTCCGTTGACAGTCAAAGAGTTTCAAGCGAGCACTTCTTCGGATGTCCTGATTCAAAAAATGGCAGAACCCACTTTGTGTTTGATATTGCGTCGAATCCACTTGCCGTTAAAAGTGTTTTGGAAAAAGGACACGAAATTGAATTCGTAAAAAGCCATCATCCTCTTTGTGAACTGGCGCTGGGAAACAGTCCTTTGAAAACACTTTCCTCAGGCGGCGGAACCGTCACAATCGCATGTTGTGACTGGGCTCGTCTTTCGGGATTTTCCTCAATAGAATTATTTGAAGCAGACTTTTCATATTCCGAGGGAAAAC